>OJPN01001098.1_pt1 | contig 20459 bp, 15 predicted proteins | sample 1598511 | NCBI WGS metagenome assembly OJPN01 (sample SAMN03922485, study PRJEB24848) | human gut metagenome | isolation source: stool sample | host: Homo sapiens | place: Germany | collected 2011-05
GACCAGATCGACCCACGTAATTCCCGGCACCGACGGGTCGAAGCGGAACGACGGCGGCGGCACCTGCGCATGAAACAGCCACGCAGGAAGTTCGGCGTGCCACAGGATCTGCCCCGACAGCACCATTCCCACGATAGCCAGTCCCCGCAGCAAATCGACCGTATAAGCTCGTTTTTCCATCTGCACGTTACGTTATTTCAGGTATTTCTGTTTCTTGAGGTAATCGGTCCAGATCACATATCCCGCGGGATGGAGGTGGATTCCGTCCTTCGTCAGGTCGATGCGCAGCTCGCCGTCGGCATCGGAAAGCAGCGGCGCAAGATCGACGAACGTACACCACGGCTTGGCGTCGCACAACCGCACCAGCCGCGCATTGAGCGCCCGCACCTGCGGATTGTGCCCCTTGAGTCCGGGATATGCCAGCCGCCGGGTATTGACCGGCAGCACGCTCTGGATATAGAGCCGGCAGCCGGGAACGGCTTCGTGCACCATGTCCGCCATGCGGGTAATGTTCATCACGATCGTATCGACAGGCTGCCCGCCCGTCAGGTCGTTGATGCCCGCCATCAGGAAGATTTTGCGGGGCTTGCTTTTCAGGATGTCGGGCAAACGGTCGATCATGCCGAAAGTGTTGTCGCCGCCGATGCCGCGGTTCTCGACGTCGCCGCGTTTGAGCAGCAGGCTCCACCACCCCTGTTCGGTAATGCTGTTGCCGAGGAAGACGATCGCCCCCTGTTGCAGTCCCTCTTCGTCGTGGGCCGCACGGCGGGTATCGTAGTAGGCGTTATGGAATTTCTGCGCCGAAGCGCCGGACGCCGCGAAAAGGGCGGCCAGAAACAATATGACGATGCGTTTCATAATCAGTCTTTTTTAATTACGCCGTCGATACCGGTCTTGACATACGACCACTGATCGGCTTTTTTCAGGTGAATCATATCGAACAGGAAATAACCGTCGCAGGCGTTGATGCAGGCGGCGACCGAAGCGGTGATGGCCCGGTTCTCCTCCTCCTGCGGCACCTTGTCGTCGGCATCCCAGTTTCCCACGTCGGAACCGCCGGCCACCATCGGGCAGGCTCCCATCGTACGCTCTTTGGCCAGCAGGCAGAATCCCTGCATGGTCCATTCGGTCGTGCCGTAAACGCGCGTCGGGGAGGCGTAGGCGCCGATGAGCATCTGGTCCATCAGGTCGGCATAGCCGTAGTTCATGTATTTCTTGGTAGCCCACGAGAATTTGGACGAGGTGTCGTAATTGGGACTGGCCCAGTTGACACCCACGTCGTAATAGCTGGCATACCAGCCTCCGACGTATACGCCGAACTTGACCGACGGATTGACCGACTTGACGGCGGCGCGCGCCTTCTCCATAAAGTCGTGGATCACCTTCGCCCGGAATTCGAGCCACTGCTTCATATGCACGGGCACCGGCGAGGGTATGCCCGAAGTATGGCCGGCAGGCAGAATGTCGGCGGGGAAACCGGCAACCGACTGGCCGATATACTTCTCGAACTCCTTGCGCGTATAATTCGAGAAATCGCTGGTAAATCCGTCGAAGCGCCCCCTGTCGAGGAAGATTCCCGCCAGTCCGTCATAGGCCGCGAGGTCCCTGAGCATCGAACAGAGATACTCCTGCACTTCGGGCAATACCGGATTGAAGAACTTGGCGGACTGCGAGGTTGACATGATGTTCGTGATGCCGCCCGCCAGATTCAGATCGGTCGTCCACGCCCGCTTGGCCTCATCCCGGAAAACGACTCCGGCGCCGCCCAGCAAGGTCTGGTTGCCGCCCGTAAAGGTATTGATCGCGGCGTGAATGCGCAGGTCGAGCGACTTTCCGGCGTCGATAAACGCCTGCAGGTAGTCCCACGTGGCCGTGCGTTCGACCTTGGAATATCCGCCCGGCAGCCATGCGCCGAGCCATTCCACCTGATCGACCACCGACGTACGGAAAAGCACGTCGCCGGTAGTAGGCCGCACATCGACCACGATATCGGTGAATCCGGCCTCCTTGGCCTTGGTCAGATCGCGCAGTATATTCTCCTTGCTGTTGGCGAAATCGGGGAAGTTGGCCGCGGCATCGACCCAGATGAAGCAGGGTTTCTCCACTCCCGGCTCCGGATCGGGATCGGGGTCGGGATCGGGCCACTCCCATTCAGGCTCTTTCGAATCCGAGCCGCACGAAACAGCCCCGTATCCCAGCGTCAGCACCACCAGAGCCGCCGCAAACCATTTGACATTCTTTTTCATCTTCAAAATTATGTTTGTTTTAGGACCTGCATCCCCGGTCAGAGGGATGCAGGCAAAAGGGGTGTTACTTGTCGATACAGTCGAACTCCCAAGCGACCAGCGCATTGGTATTGGCGTCCGTATAGTAGAGATTCATCTTGTATCCGTCGGCCGATGCCGTCATCAGCACGTCGCCGGCCGCATTGACCACCGCCCCGGCAGGCTTGTATTCGTTCGATACGAAAACCTTCGACGGCGACGTGTCGCACGCACCCGTCATCTGATCGGGCGTCGTCACATCGAACATGTAGGCCTTGAACTCTCCGTAGGTGAAATGCGCGCCCTCATAAATCGCCGCATATTTGGCGTTATTGAACGTACATACATCCACACAGTTGTAGTTGGAGTTGGCACCCCATGTCGCAGTGGCGATCTTGTGGGTTACAGCGCCCGTCGCATCGACACGATACAGCGCATTGGCACTGTAGTAGGCAAGGAAGTAAGGATCGTCGGGATTGGCCGAATAAGCCTCCACGTCGGCGTGGCCGTTGCCGTTCCAGCCGGCGGTCGCCCCCGTAACCGAGATCATCTGCGGCTTGGCCGGCACGCCTCCGGTAATCACCCAGCGGAGGAACTTGCAAACAGCACCGTTCCACGTATAGATCACGGCCGTAACGATCGCATCGCCCTTCACGTTGCCCTGCACCGAAATGTGCTTGCCCATCGAAGCGCCCGTAGCGTTCGTATAGGAGAGCAGCTCGGCAGGCATTTCATCCGTCGATGCCGCCGCATAAACCTTGAATTCGGCATTGGGATTAGCCAAGTTCGCATAGAGGATGTTGCCCGCGTCGTCCGAGGTCATACCGCCGTCGGCCGCTACGCCCTTCATGTCGTGTGTACCCAAGAAATCACCTGTCGCGCGGTTGAACAGGAACTTGTCCGCACCGGTCGAAAGCACGAGCTTGTTGCCCGACGCCGCCAGCGAATAGATCTTACCGCCGGCATTGACGATTCCGAGTTTGTCGAGCGATACGTTCTGCCAAACCTCCGTCTCGCTGCCCGCACGCCAACCGTATTTGATCTTGGGCGGAATCTCCTTGCTCACGGAATAAACCCGCTTGGTCACGCCGTCATGCGCCGTAACCGTAAATTTCACGCCCTCGCCCTCGTAATTGGCCGCAACGGCGGGATCGGGCGAGATCGTGGCGTGGGGAGAAAGAATCACCTGCGCCGTCACCGACGAAAGGTCATCGACCGTAATGAGTGAAATCGTGTTACGGTCGTTATCGATCACACCCTGAATAGCAGGTTCGTCGGTGGCGAAAGAGATGATCTCGCATTTATCCGATTTCTTGATATTGCCCGTCACGCAGAAATTGCGCTTCGAACCGTCGACACGCGTCAGCGTAAACCAGTTTTCCTTCGTCAGATCCAATACCCCAAGCATCGGCGTGATGAAACAGTTGTCATCCAGATTAGCCGTGACGCGCATCTGGGTAATCGAAGTGGTATTCGACGAATTTTCGGGATAATAGTAAGGAACATCGATCACGATACGCTCCTGTCCCTCGGTCACCGCCGCGGTGAATTTTGCCAGCGGGTCGTTTTTATACTCCCCGGTAGCGAACTGCGCCGAGATGGTGTTCAGCCCCTGATCCACGACCGACGGGGTCAGCTCATCCGGCTCATGGCAGCCGCCTAAGCCGAGCAGAGCCGCCAATGCAAATAATTTAATGCTATTTTTCATGGTTTCGGTTTCTTTTAGAGATTATAACCACTCAGGGAACTGCTTGACGGCCGAATTGTTGCTCAGCTCGGTTTCAGGCAGCGGAATACGGTAAAGCTTCTCTTCGAAAAGGCGGTCCTTACGGTCGCAGTCGACGTAGGTATAAATAAACTCGGCACCCTGCTTTTCGATCTTGAGACCGTGTACGCGGCTGTTCTGACCGGAATAAGCCGTATGCGCGAGTTTCCAGCGGCGCATGTCCCAATAACGATGTCCTTCGCAGTAAAGTTCGATCTTCCGCTCCTGCCGGATCGCCGCCATCAGCGCCTCGCCGGACTTATTGGAGTAAGGCAGGCCTACGCGCTCCCGAATCTGGCGCAGGTCGTCGTTCGCACCGTCGGCGCCCAGCATGTAGCACGCCTCGGCATGATTCAGAATGACTTCGGCCAGACGAATGGCGATCCAAGGCTGCGTACAGGCTTTCGAATAGTCGGTATAGCCTTCGTTCAGCATTTTGCGCAGATAATAACCCGTGGTCGTACGGCCGTTGAGCGCCGAACCGTCGTCGTAAACGGCATAGCCGTCTTTACCGCTCACATAAGGTTCGAGAGCACGGCCTTTCCATTCGCACCCGTTGTAAAGCACGGAAGCATGGAAACGGGGTTCCAATTGGGCATAAGGCGGCGTATCGGTCGTACCGGTCGTCGTATTGTGCCACGGCGTCCAGTCGGGATAACCGCCCGTCGTCGCCAGTTCGTACGACTCGACCATCTCCTGCGTCGGAGTGGCCCGTCCGCCCATGGTCGTATTGTCGCCGCCCGGCATAAAGAGCTTGTCCCAGCTATGGTTCGGGCCGCCGACCAGATAGTTGTATTCCAGAATCGACTCCGTATTACCGTCGCGCATCGAGGTAAACGCCTTGGCGTAATCGGCAGCCGTTTTGCCCGGCATCAGCACATAACCGAGTTTGAATACCTCTTCAGCCGCGGTTTTGGCCGACTGCCAGCGTTTGGCATAGAGCATCGCACGCGACAGCATCGCATACGCGGCACCGGAAGTAATGCGCCCCGCTTCGTTGTCCCATTTGGCCGGAAGGGTCTTGGCGGCATAGGAAAGGTCGCTTTCGACCATATTCCACCCCTCCTCCTCGGTCGAGAGGGCCTTATTCTCGGTAATCGCCAGCAAATCCTCGTTATAGAGAATCACCTCCGGAGTACGCTTCAGCAACTGGAAATAGAGGAATCCGCGGAAGAACCGGGCCTCGGCCTCGAAACGCTTGTAAGTGTCGCCGTCGAAATTGCTTCCGTATTTTTTCAGTCCGTAAAGGAACTCGTTGACGCGACGGATACGAGTGTAGGTATCATCCCATGCTCCGAAATGGAAAGCGGCCGTCGATGCGGCAAGTCCGCCCTCGGCGAAAGCGATGATATTGGCAAACCCCACGTTCGTGCCCGGCGTGGCGGATCCGAACTTGAGCGTCTCGGTCAGGCCGTCCGTCAGGCCGACCTGACTGTCGCCGGTCTCAAACGCCCCGTACCGGGAGATGTAGGGATAAAACCCATTGACATACTGAGTCACATAATTGACGTCGCTCCATACGATCTTTTCCGACACCTTGTTGGTCGGACTCATGTCGAGCCAATCGTTACAGCCCGTCATGGCGACCGTAGCAGCCAGCAAAACGATATTTATGATTTTCTTTTTCATGATTTTGAATTTTGTCGGTTAGAACGAAACTTCGAGACCGCCCACAACCGTACGCTGCTGCGGATAGTAACCGTTGGTCACGCCCGGCCATTCGGGATCGACGCCTTCGGGCAGACCCGACCATGTGCAGAGGTTGTTGCCTTCGATATAAACCTTCACCTTCTGGATGCGCAGTTTGTTGGTCCAGTTTTTGGGCAGCGTATAGCCCAGATGAACCGATTTCAGACGCAGATACTTTCCGTCGCGGTACCAGAACGACGAAGCATAGGAGTTGTTCGTGTTAGGCGGATTGAGCGACAGACGGGGATACTCCGCATTGGGATTTTCGGGCGTCCATGCCTTTTCTACGAGATAACGCGGCGAGTTGGCGCCGGCCTTGAACGGACGGGTGAAAATCGTATTGTCCTCATTCCAGTTGTAATAAGTACCCGTCAGCGAAACGTCGCAAACGGCAGCCCCGACAAACAGAATATCGAATTCAAGTCCTTTCCACGAAGCATTGAGATTGACACTGCCGTTGAACTGCGGACGCTGGCCGCGACCGAGATAGGCGCGGTCCTGATCGTACGTAATGGCGCCGTCGCCGTTGAGATCCTTGTATTTGATATCGCCCACACGGGGACGCGAGCCGGAGATCCACGGCGAATTGTCGATCTCCTCTTCACTCTGGAACAGGCCGTCGGCCATAAAGCCCATCGTCATGTAGCGGCTCTTGCCGGTGCGCTTGGCGTAATCGGGCGTATTGGGGCTGTCCTGATAACGGAGCCAGCGATCTTTCGCCCAAGTCATATTGACGGTCACGCCATACTGGAAATCTTTGCCGATGTGATTACGATGAGTCAGTTTGACGTCGATACCCTTTACATCCTGCGCATTGTTATTTATGTAAGTGGGGTAATAGCCGCCCATCGAAGCGGGTTTTCCGGTGTTCGATCCCAGAATATCGAAAATATAGTTGTAGAAAGCATCGAACTCCACTCCGAGTTTTCCGCTCCACATCGCCAGATCGAAACCTACGTTGTAGGAATAATTACGCTCCCAAGTCAGAAGTTCGTTCGCAACCAGCGACGTCATGATACCGTTCTGCCCCACGCCGCCGAGAACGACGCTCGGTGCCGTACTGACATTGGAGAACGTGCTCAGGAAAGCATAGGCCGCCGAGCCGGAGTCGTCGCCCAAGGAACCGAACGATGCACGGAGTTTGAAGTTGTCGACCGCGTTGCGCAGGGGAGCGAAGAAGTTCTCCTCCGACATGCGCCATCCGAGCGATACCGAAGGGAAGAATCCCCAGCGGCGTCCCGAAACGTTGCCGATAAACTTATAAGACCCGTCATAACGTCCTGAGAATTCGAACAGATATTTATCGGCATAATTGTACTGTCCGCGGAAAACCAGTCCGACCTTACGCGAAGCGTCGCTGGAACCGCCTATCGGCTTATCTGCCGGAGTCGTCGCTTGGTCCAGTTCGGGCAGTTGCGGGAACGGAATGTCCTTACCCGAAGCCGAGAATTTATTGGTCTTGTAATCGCGGGTTTCGATCAGCGCCAACAGATCGACTTTGTGTTTCTCCGCAAAGGTATTTTTATAGCTGATGCTGGCCTGAGAGGTAATTCGGCGCCACTGCGAGAATCCTTCGGTCAGGTTATTGGTTTTCTTGCCGGTCGTGACGTTCGCATCGTTGCGCGGATCCGACGCCTTGGAATAAGTGATATCCTGACTGGTCGAATTCGGCGTGCTGGCCAACATGAGGAAGTAAGGCGTACTCAGGATTTTGGATGTCGTAGAGCTGCGGTCGTACGCACCCATAACCTTCAGGCTGAGACCCTTTACCCACGGAAGATCCCATTGCAGGGCAGCGTTGGTCTGTACGGCTACGGTCTGTGATTTCGAATAGCCCGACAGTTCGGTAGCGGCAATCGGATTGATCGTATTCCCGTAATTATTCTGGCTCGCGGTCGGAAGTCCGTCATAGGTCTTCGGCAGATAAGGATGCGCATAGGCGGCCTGCTCGGCAATCGAGAGCCACGGGGCCGTCGAAACGCTGGTGCCGGAAGTTCCTCCGGCAGGGAATCCGGGTTCCTTCCGATCTCCTATCTGACCTGCCACTCCAAACGTAAAGGTCAAACTCTTGGCAATCTTGGCTTCGATATTCGTACGCAGGTTGTAGCGGTCGTAATCGAAATTCTTGACATTACCGGTCTGATTCATATAGCCCAGCGAAGCGAAATAACTGATCCGGTCGCTGCCGCCCGTCGAAGTGACGCTGTGCTGCTGAATCGTACCGGTTCCGAAAATTTCGTCGATCCAGTTGGTGTTGCCCCAGCCGTTCGTGCCTTCGCGCATCATCTGTACATGCTTGGCCGTGAAGATCGGCTCCTGACCGTCGAGTTCGAGCGCCTTGTTGTACCAGTAAGCATAACCCGGACCGTCGAGGAATTCGGGATACGAGGTATTGAACGACGCACCGTAGGACCCCTTGTAAGTCAGATTCATCGCACCCTGTCTGCCCTTCTTGGTCGTTACGATCATCACACCGCCGGCTGCTTCGAGACCGTAAACCGCTACGGCGGCGCCGTCCTTCAGCAGCGATACCGACTCCACATCGTTGGGGTCGATGTCATTGATCGAACGCTGCACGCCGTCGACGATATAGAGAATACCCGACTTCGCGCCGCGAATGGTCATGCTGGCTTGATCCTGACCGGGCTGTCCGGAATTCTGCACGGAGATAAGCCCCGGCAGACGGCCGGCCAGTCCCTGCGAGATATTGGACATCGGCATCTTCTGAAGTTCCTTGCCGTCGATCTGCGACACGGCCGCCGTCACGTCGGCGCGGCGCTGCGAGCCGTAACCGAGGATGACGACCTCGTCCAAACGGGCGGCATCCTCTTTCATCGTAACGTCAAGGTTGGAAATCCCCCCCCCCACAAGTTATTCTCTGTGAGGACATTCCGATATACGTAAATTCCAGTATACCGCCTTTGGGAACCGCAATGGAATACTGTCCGTTTATGTCGGTCGTCGTACCCTTGTTCGAGTCCACGACCACCACGGTCACACCGACGAGCGGATTGCCCTGTTCATCGGTAACCGTACCCCCGACGGTAGGCTGCGCAAAGGCCGTCCCGGCCCCCGCCAACAGCAGGAACAATGTCCACAGACACGTCCTCGCCGCCAGAGAATCTCTGAATCTAGAGAAGAACTCTTTCATAGAATTACATTTAAGGTTAAGTTTTTAGTGTTTTATATTGGTTGCAGATCAGTTGCTCCCTTCGGCGATTCCGGCCGCCAGCTCCGACCACCAGCCGCGGTTGATGATATGGACGATATCGAAGATCATCAGTCCGTCGGTGTCGCGGAGCGCCTGCGCCACGGCGCGGGTGAATTGCGCTGCGTCGCCCTCGTACTGCTCGACGTAGATCGAACCCGTCACGGGAACCACGCCGCAGGTGATTTTCTTCGCCCATTCGGCGCCGCCCTCGATGCAGTACCAGTAATTCTGCTCGTCGGACATTCCCGCTTCGGTACGCTGCCCGACGACTCCGTTTGCCTTGTCGACTTCGGCTTTGGTAACCAGCGTATAGTAAAGCCCGGTCATATAGATGTCGAGCAGGTCGGCATAACCCGTATTCCTGTATTCGGGCGTCGCCCAATCGAAATAGCGGGCGGGATCGAACTGTTCGCTGGCCCAGTTGACGCCCACGTAATAATAGGTCGGGTACCATGCGCCCGTATAGTCCCCGATCAGCAGCCGGGGATTGATCTCCTTGAGCTGCCTGTGGGCTTCGGTCACGAAGTCCTTGATAACCGATGCGCGCCATTCGATCCACTTGCGGAACAGCGGGCCCTGCGACCAGTCCCACTTGCCGTCGGCATCCTGCGTCCAGCGGAGAATGTCATCGGGATAATCGGCGACTTTCGTTCCGGCATAGGCTTCGAAAAGCTCCTTCGACAGCGGACTGAAATCGGAGGTGATATTGTCGAAACGCACCCGGTCGAAGACGATGCCGTCCACGTCGGGATACTTCTCGGCGAACTCCCTCAGAATCGCCAGCTCGTACTCCTGCACTTCGGGATTAGCCGGGTTGAGCATGCCGTTGTAGTTGCTCTTTATTTCGCTGATCGGCACGATCTTCCCTTCGGTGTAGACCTGCGACTGCCAGTCGGCATGATCGCCGTAGATGATTCCCCGGTCGAAGAAGTTGTGACCGCCGGCGAACACGTTGAGCGAACCGTGCACGCGCATGCCCAGCTTGTGTCCCTCCTCGATGAAATAGCCCAGCAGATCGTAGTTCTCAGGACGGGTCACGCCGTCCCATTCGCCCATGTAAGGCGCAATATCGCTCTTGTAGAGCGTTTCGCCCATGATCGACTTCACGTCTACCACCACATCGGTAAAGCCCATGTCGTGGATTTTGGACACGTAATAACGGATCGAATCGGGATGACTCAGCGTAGCGTAATTGCCTTCGCAGTCGAACCACATGTAAAGCGGTTTCGACTGCTGTTTTTCCTGCGTGCAGGAGGCGGCTGCAAAGGCCGCGAGACAGATAAGGAGAAGTTTCTTCATATGATTCTTTATGGATTAGTTCACTTCGGAGATGACGACCGCCGTCGAAATCTTGCGCTCGACGATCACCTCGGCGCTACCCGTGTCGCTGGGACGGTTGAGCACCTTGCCGTCGCTGCCGACCATGGTCGAAGATCCGCCGCCGTCGAGATTGACCGCATCGACGGCACCCAGCTCGATCAGTTTGTCGGCCAGTTCGGCCAGCGTAAACCCGGCGCTGCCCCGCATATTGCGTCCGTCGCACACCAGCAGGATCAGTTTTCCGTCGGCCGTGGCGCCGACCGCCGTACGCGGCTGACGCGAAGTCCCGGCGATGCCGCCGCCGTCGAACACCTCTTTCCAATAATTCTCCACGGCGACATTCTTCCCCTCCTTGACCAGCATCGGACCGCCTCCGACGGCTTCCTGCGGCGTCCAGAGCACGGCGCCGGGCGTCTTCGAAGTCGGTGGCGCGGACATATACGTATTCGTACGTTCGTCGTTGTCGAGTGCGGACGGGAAGGCATAAGGCTTGTTGCCGTCGTCGAGAACGCAGTAAATCCAGTGCGTCTCGAACCCTCCGGACGCCATCTGCCCGAACGAGGAGCGCACGGGATAAACCGTCTGATTGTTACGTGTCACCGTCTGATTCTCGATCGACTTGACGGTACCGCCGGTAACAAGCAGGCTCAGCGAGTTCCCGGCCCACCAATACCCGGCATTGATCGTCACACAAGCCGTTCCCCGGTTGGCCGAAGCGAATTCGGCATGAATGCGCGACGGGATTTTCTGCTGCGGCAGATGCACGGCGTTGAAGCGCAGTTTGGGATTGGCTTTCAGGTCGGCCACGGCCACGAATCCGAGACATTGTTTTCCGCCGCCCAGATCGTCCGTAAACTCGGTTACGGTCAGGCCGGCAGGATAATCGCCCGGCTGAGGGTCGGGATCGGGATCAGGTCCGTCGGGAAATTCATAGTCGGGCGTTTTCGAATCGCTGCCGCACATACAGCACACGGCGCAGACGCAGACAGCAAGCAGGGCGAAGCCAAGAAATTTTAGTTTCATATTTCAGTCAGCATTGGGTTTTGGTTCGGTTCGGATACCTTATATATATTCTGAACAGATTTATTGTATGTTCGCCAACAAATGTAATAATTAAAATTATTATACAAAACTTTTATAATAATATTTTTTACTTTAAAATAAACACAAATAAAATATTTTTACAGAGCGCAATAACACAAACATATTGAATATCTGACGACTAACCCAAAACACCACCCCAAAATGCTTAGTAAATAAATTTTCTTTCAACCGAAGATATAGAAAATATTTATCGTTTTCCAGAATCAATTCGGGCGCCCAGCAAATACGACACTCCCCGCAGACGGGCGAAAGAGCGCCTGCGGCATGACCGGCGATAAGCATTTCCGGCCGGATAATATACGGGTGCGGCTTTTCGGGGCGGCATTCTTTTTTATTTCCGATTTTTTATCTATTTTTGATTAAATATGCAGACACAATGGCAGTTCAGACTCTCAAAAAAGTGTTCCGGTTCTATGTGGACGGCTTCCGCAGCATGACTGTAGGCAAGACACTCTGGGCCATCATTCTGGTCAAGCTGTTCATCATGTTCGCCATTCTCAAACTCTTTTTCTTTCCCGATTTTCTGGCCGGCCAAAGCCCCGAAGAGCGCAGCCGCTCGGTGATGAAGGAACTAACCCCCGAAAAATAACTCCGTATCTATGCTATCCGATTACTTGCAAACAGTCGATTGGTCGCGTGCGCAGTTCGCCATGACGGCCATCTACCACTGGCTTTTCGTGCCGCTCACGCTGGGACTGGGCTTCATCCTCGCCATCATGGAGACCCTCTACGTCCGCACGGGCGACGAATTCTGGAAACGGACCACCAAATTCTGGATGCGCCTGTTCGGCATCAACTTCGCCATCGGCGTGGCGACGGGCATCATCCTCGAATTCGAATTCGGCACCAACTGGTCCAACTACTCGCATTTCGTGGGCGACATCTTCGGCGCCCCGCTGGCTGTCGAGGGCATCATGGCCTTCTTCATGGAGAGCACCTTCATCGCCATCATGTTCTTCGGATGGAACAAGGTCTCGAAGGGCTTCCACCTCACGGCGACATGGCTCACGGCCATCGGGGCCAACCTCTCGGCCCTGTGGATTCTGGTCGCCAACGCATGGATGCAGTATCCCGTAGGCTGTACGTTCAACCTCGAAACGGTGCGCAACGAGATGACCTCGTTCTGGGACGTGCTCTTTTCGCCCGTGGCGATGAACAAGTTCTTCCACACCGTCACCTCGTCGTTCGTGCTGGCGTCGCTGTTCGTCGTGGGCGTCAGCGCATGGTACCTGCTCAGGCGGCGCGAGCAGAAGATGGCCCGCAAGAGCATCGCCATCGCTTCGGCCTTCGGCTTCATCTTCGCGCTGATCACGGCCACGACCGGCGACCGGTCCGGCGCGGTCATCGCCCGCGTGCAGCCGATGAAACTCGCGGCCATGGAGGCCCTCTACGACGGTTCGCAAGGCGCCCCCCTGACGGCGATCGGCATCGTGAAGCCCGAAGCCGAACGCACGTCGAACGAAGACGCGTTCTACTTCAAAATCGACATTCCGAAACTGCTCTCCATCATGAGTTTCCGCGATGCGGACGCCTATGTGGCGGGCATCAACGATCTGGTGAACGGCAACGAGCGGTACGGCGTCATGTCGGCGGGCGAGAAAATCGAACGCGGCCGCGTGGCCGTCGGCGAGCTGGCCCGCTACCGCAAGGCGCTCGACGAGGGCGACCAAGCCACGATCGACGAAGTCACCGCCAAATTCGATCCCGCGACGCCCCAAGGCGAGGAGTTCCTGCGCGAATACTTCGCCTACTTCGGCTACGGCTACCTCGACGCACCGCAGGACATCGTTCCCGACGTGCCGCTGCTGTTCTACTCGTTCCGCGTGATGGTGGGCGCCGGATGCTTCTTCATCCTGCTGCTGGGAGTCGTCTGGTGGTTAAACCGCAAGGACCGGCTGGCGGACAAACGCTGGCTGCTATGGATCGCCGTATGGTCCGTACCGCTGGCCTACCTCGCGTCTCAGGCGGGCTGGGTGCTGGCCGAAGTCGGCCGGCAGCCGTGGGCCATTCAGGACCTGATGCCCGTGGGCATCGCCGCGTCGAAGATCGGCAGCACGTCGGTCACGGCCACTTTCTTCATCTTCCTCGCGCTCTTCACAGCGCTGCTGATCGCCGAACTGAGCATTCTGTTCCGTCAGATTAAAATCGGTCCCGAACAAGAAAAAGAATAAACTACTATGGAAACTATAACACTCTTGCAACATTATTGGTGGCTGATCATCTCCCTGTTGGGAGCGCTGCTGGTCTTCCTGCTCTTCGTGCAGGGCGGACAGGGACTGCTTTACAGCCTCGGCAGGACCGAGGAGGAACGCAACATGCTGGTCAATTCGCTGGGCCGCAAATGGGAGTTCACCTTCACGACGCTCGTGACGTTCGGCGGCGCGTTCTTCGCCTCGTTCCCGCTCTTCTACTCCACCTCGTTCGGCGGCGCCTACTATGTGTGGATGACCATTCTGCTGAGTTTCGTCATACAGCCCGTCGCCTACCAGTTCCGCCGCAAGGCGGGCAACGTTTTCGGCGAAAAGACGTTCGACGTCTTCCTGACGATCAACGGCATCGCAGGTCCCCTGCTGCTGGGCACGGCCGTCGGGACGCTCTTCACGGGTGCAAACTTCACGGTGGACCGCCTCAACTTGGCCAACGGCGCAGGCAGCGGCAGCGCAACGGTCATCTCGCAGTGGACCACGCCGTGGCACGGTCTCGAAGCGCTCGGAGACATGCGCAACGTGGCGCTGGGGCTGGCCGTGATGTTCCTCGCCGGGATGCTGGCCTGCCAGTATTTCATGAACAACATTGCCGACGAGACGCTCTTCGCCCGCGCCCGCAGGCGCATGCTGACGCTCGCCGCCCCGTTCCTCGTCTTCTTCCTGACGTTCTTCGTCTGGCTGCTCTTTTCCGACGGCTTGGCGGTCGATGCCGCAGGCCGCATTTCGGCTGAGCCTTATAAATACCTGCACAACATGCTCGAAATGCCCTACGTGGCCGCAGCGCTGCTGATCGGCGTGGTATCGGTGCTGTGGAGCATCTATTCGGGCTGGCGCGGGAAGCGCAACGCCGTCTGGTTCGGCGGCGCGGGCACCGTGCTGACGGTACTGGCCCTGCTGCTGTGCGCCGGATGGAACAACACGGCCTACTACCCGTCGCTGGCGGAGATGCAGTCGTCGCTGACGATTTACAACTCGTCGTCGAGCGAATTCACGCTCAAAGTGATGAGCGTCGTCTCGCTGATGATCCCGTTCGTCGCAGCCTATATCTGGTACGCATGGCGGGCCATGAACCGCAAGCCGATCACCCGCGAAGAGATACGCGGGAACGACCATATGTATTGACACGAAAGAGGGGGAAAGTCTGAGACTTTCCCCCTTTTTTTATTCCGACCTTTTCCGCCGGCTATTTTTCGCCATCGCCGAACGGATACTGATTCTGGTGCACGTCGTCGAAACGAAGTCCCTTCTCGTAGGTCTTCATGGCGCGGCGGCTCATACCCATCGACGAGAAACCGCCGTCGTGGTAGAGGTTCTGCATCGTCACCTTGCGCGTAAGGTCCGAGAAGAGCGTCAGCACATAGTCGGCGCAGTCCTCCGCCGAAGCGTTGCCCAGCGGCGACATGTTCTCGGCGAACTCCATCAGGTCGCCCAGTCCCAGCACGCCGCTTCCGGCGGTCGTCGGGGTCGGCGACTGCGATACGGTGTTGATGCGCACGTGCTTCTCACGACCGTAGATATAGCCGAAACTGCGTGCGATCGACTCCAGCAGCGCCTTGGCGTCCGCCATGTCGTTGTAGCCGTAAAGCGTACGCTGCGCGGCGATATAGCTCAGCGCCACGATCGAACCCCAGTCGTTGATGGCGTCCTTGCGGCGTGCCACCTGAATCGCCTTGTGGAACGAAATGGCCGAAATATCGAGCGTCTTCGAGAGATAATCGTAATCCAGATCGTCGTACGTGCGGCCCTTGCGGACGTTGGGCGACATGCCGATCGAGTGGAGCATGAAGTCGAACTTGCCCCCGAAATGTTCCATCGTCTTGTCGATCAGATTCTCCAGATCCTCGACGCTCGTGGCGTCGGCCGGAACGACGATCGTATTGCATTTTTCAGCCAGCCGGCCGATTGTACCCATGCGAATAGATACGGCAGTATTCGTGAGGACGATTTCGGCACCCTCTTCAACGGCGCGTTCCGCCACTTTCCATGCGATCGACTGCTCGTTGAGTGCTCCGAAAATAAGGCCCTTCTTGCCTTTCAATAAATTGTATGCCATCCTATTTAGATTAAAAATTCGGGCAAATATAACAAAAATATTTCAATCGACCGCGCCGACCGCCCGGATCGGGTATAAATCGGCTGCATCCCGGCAAACGCCCGCCGCCGGACTTTCATCTTTTTTCGCGCGCCGCAGTATCTATCTGCTTTATTTATCGTACCTTTGCCCCCGATTAAAATATGCACATGACCATTACAGACGATTTCAGCGCACTGGGGCTTTCCGAGCAGATGCTCACCGCAGTCCGCGCCAAGGGATTCGAGACGCCCACCGCAATCCAGAAGCTCACAATCCCCCACCTGCTTACCAAAACCAACGACATCATAGCCCAGTCGCAGACCGGTACGGGTAAAACCGCGGCCTACGGCCTGCCGATACTCCAGTCACTCGAACCCGCCCGCGGACCGGTTCAGGCCATTATCCTCGTGCCGACGCGCGAACTGGCGCTGCAGGCCGCCGAGGAGTTGCTCTCCTACAACCGCGAAAAACGGCTCTCGATCACCGCCATCTACGGCGGCGCCGCAATGAGCGAACAGCTGCGCCGGCTCGCCAAAGGCGTCGATATCGTCGTCGGCACGCCGGGCCGCGTGCGGGACCACATCCGCCGCGGCACGCTGAAACTCGAAAACGTCCGTTACCTCGTACTGGACGAAGCCGACGAAATGCTCAACATGGGCTTCGTGGAGGACGTCGAGGAGATCATGAGCCACACCAGCGAGGAGCGGCGCGTGCTGCTCTTCTCGGCGACGATGCCCGAACGCATCATCCGGCTCTCGAAAACCTACATGCGCGACACGGAGATCGTGCGCGTCGAGAACAAGCAGCTCACGACCGACCTCACCGAGCAGATCTACTTCGAGGTGCGCGAAGCCGACAAGTTCGACGCCCTGACCCGCATCATCGACGTCGAGCCCGAATTCTACGGCATCATCTTCGCCCGCACCAAGATCGGGGCCGACGAAACCGCATCGCGGCTCGCCGCCCGCGGCTATGCCGCCGAGGTGCTGCACGGCGACGTCTCGCAGGCCCAGCGCGAAAAGATACTCCGCAAGTTCCGCGACCGCTCGGTCAATATCCTCGTCGCCACCGACGTGGCGGCGCGCGGCATCGACGTGGGCAATCTGACCCACGTCATCAACTACTCGCTGCCGCAGGACTCCGAGAGCTACGTGCACCGCATCGGCCGCACGGGCCGCGCCGGCAAGCAGGGCACAGCCATCACCTTCGTCTCGCCCTCCGAATTCCGGGGACTGAACAACCTGATGCGCGACATCAAGGTCGAGATCAAGCGCGAAACCCTCCCCTCGCCGCAGGACATCGTCGAGATGAAACGGCTGAAGATCAAGGATGAGATGCAGGAGATCGTCGAAAACGAAAGTTACGACGGATACCGGGAGTTCGCCGAAGAACTGCTGGCCGAATACACGCCCGACGTGGCGCTGGGCGCCCTATTGCGTCTGGCGTTCCGCAGCGAACTCGACCAGAGCAACTATCCCGAAATCCGTTCGTTCTCAGTGGACCGCAAAGGCACGGCGCGGCTGTTCCTCGCCGTGGGCAGACGCGACGACTACACGGCGCGCAAGCTGGTCGATATGCTCAAGTTCAAGTGCGGCCTGCGCGACAAATACATCAACGACGTCCAGATCTCGGACAACTTCTCGTTCGTGAGCGTGCCGTTCCACGATGCCGAAGAGATCGTCCGCAAGCTCAACCGCCTGAACCGGGGCCGCCGGCCGATAGCCGAAATCGCCCGCGACGGCGAGGAAGCCGCAGCCCGCAAACCCCGGCGCGCGAAAACGGCCGACGCCGGCGGAGAGGAATACGCCCCGGCCCCGAAAAAATCCGTCCGCAGGGAGAAACCGGCCGCCCCGGCACAAACCGCCCCGGCCGCCGGCGACGAATCCGCCGCGCCGCGCCGCAAGCTCAAAACCAAGATCCAAACCGAACCCCGTCCGGAAATCCCCGATTTCAGCAAAATGTCGAACGAAGGCTTCGACTGGTCGGCCTTCATGAAATTCGACGACGGCACGGCATGGGGCCGCGACGAGAACGGCAAAGGCAAGGGCGCCAAAAGCGTCCGCAAGACACCCAAACGGACCGTCACGGCCGCCCAGCGAATCGCTGCCAAAGGCAAGAAACGCAAATAACCACAATAGAACAAGCCCCGAAAAATCGGGGCTTGTTTCCCCCCCCCCCCTCCGAATTGAAACATATAAAAAAGAGTGCAACCTAAATGTTGCACTCTTCCTTGGCGGAAAGAGAAGGAACAGAATCATTCCCTGAATCATCCGTATATCAGTCTGTTGTGTTTCGACTTCAATATGAGTACACCGAATAGCCCACAGCCGATTTGCATTGTTTCACCCTGTTGTGTTACATTTGGTTAGGATAAAACTAAGAAATTATTGTTACTCTTTTATATATTTCAATCTATTAAAATATTCTTTTGCTAATTTTTTATATTTAGCAATTTTATTTTCATCCATTTCTAGATAGTTACAGTACTGTTCACACCAATTAAAATACTCGATTACTTTATTCATCAACTTTTGTTTAACTTCCTCTTGATTCGGAAGAAGATTAAATTCGTCATCACGATACTTCCATCCATAATATCGACCTTGAAGTCCCTTATATTTTCGAGCCGATTCATGAATGAAAATACCAAACGGAGGAGCTGTTGCCTCTACGTTATATGCCTGAATCATCGGTAAGCCGAGTAGTATAAATTGTTTGTATGTATCATTACACACCATCATCTCACACATTTCATCAGTAATATCACATCCATGCATAATCGGACCATACGACAATGACCCCTTTACAACAAATAAATGTTCATGATTTGGTGTCGTAAGGAAAATATCTGCAAATCGAGAAAAAAGTTTATCTATGATAAGGAAAATTTTTCCGTAATTAGGAGAGGTAATGAATACACCATCCATTAGTGGATAGAAAGTCGCATCTCCATCTTCATCTATACAATCCATAACACAAGAATGGAGTTTAAATATAGAATTTGCAGCTTTTGAAACAGATTCAGACATAATATTACGGGTTCCCATAATATCGATCCAGCATACATATTCATTATTCTTAAAGGATAATTTTCGGGCATTAACAGTTGGTAGTGGCATATTCATAATTTTTTGAGGTTGAATAAAGATAATAAAATATTCCATTGTAAAATAACATTATAGCAGATAAAATATTTTTTCTATCTTTGCCCCTGCGAATCATATGTTAGTAAACCTGTTATTATGGTGCTCAGTAGGGCCACCACAAAAAAAAGGTATGCGCAGAGCCGTTGGGGAGCAATCCCGCGAATGGCACTCTATTGAGCCTGTAACAGGGGGATGTATGGTTCGCAGCTGCGCACCTTTTTTTGTTTTATGCGAACCATACATTCCGTCCGCGTTTCGACGCCGACATGCCGCAAGGCCAGCCGCAGGCGGTTTCCGCCGTGCAACCACTCGTTTCGGCCCCCACCCGATTAGCAAACGACTGCTAACCAAATTGTTATTCTCTTTGTTGTGCCTCGTCGCACGATAAGGACAGCCCTTTTTATGCCCATCGTATTCGCTGCCATCGGCAGCGGCAGACCGAAGCCGTCCCCGGCGGAGGTCTGCAAACACGCTGCGCATGTTTTCAAACCCCGCAGGCTTCGTCTGCAATCTAAAAAAATCGAACAAAAATGGAAACGAATCAAAATCCCGCGCACGGAAATCCTGCGCAACCCATAGTCCCCGAAACGTCCGCAACCGTTCAGCCCGGACAACAACTCGTTCCGGGACAACCGAACGCGCAATCCGCCTCAGAACAGCCCGCCACCACTCCGGAACAATCTGTCCCTGAACTTCAACCCGATCACCCCGCCCCCGCCGGACAACTTTACGACCCCAATGAAGCGGCGCAGATTGTCCTCCACCTGACCGACGGCTATTTCGACCCCGAATACATCCTGCTTTTCGGCAAACTGGTCGGCGGCACGCCCCACAGCGACGCGATGGCTTACGACCTATTGATGGTCGTGCGCGAAACACCCGAATACGATTGGATTCGGGCCAAACGCATCCTGCGGTACCGCATGCCCTACCGCCACCGCAAGATCACCTACATCAATCTCTATATCCTGCCGCTGAACTATGTCGAATCGAATTGGACGCCGTTCCTCTACTTCGCCCGCAGCGAGGGTGAGTTACTCTATTGCAGCGACCGCCACCATTTCCGCCGCCCGAAGCACCCCTGCAATTTCGCCGCGTCCTACGCCGATGCCAGATTCCATTTCGACACCTTCCGCACGCTGGGCAACGACCTATTGGAACAGGCGCAGGATGCGTTTGTCGAGAGCCGCAACGTGCGTCTGGCGGCGCAGTTCACGGCGCAGGCCGTAGTCTATTTCTACCATACGCTCTATTACGTCTATCACGGGATGGAGTTCGACATCCACGATCCGGTGGTGATGCACGACCGGATGCGGACACTTTCAACGAAGCTAATGCTGGTATTCGACGACAACCATATTGAAAACATCTTTACGCTGCCGTGTCTGAAACAAATACTGATGAAAACACCTTACAGCGCCGAGTTTTACATGGCTCCGCAGGAGTTGGAGATGCACATGGATCGTGTTCAAAAGGCGGCCGAAATAATCGAAAACTACTGCGAACTGCGGCTGGAACGCTATAAGGAGCTGAGCGAGCGATAGCTGCATCCAAAAACGGGTGACAATCACAACCAAAAGATAAGAGGGGCTGCTGAATAGCCCCTCTTACTGTCGATTCGTAGTACTTTGGCGGAAAGAGAGGGATTCGAACCCCCGGAGCCTCGCAGCTCAACGGTT
>OJPN01001099.1_pt1 | contig 20440 bp, 19 predicted proteins | sample 1598511 | NCBI WGS metagenome assembly OJPN01 (sample SAMN03922485, study PRJEB24848) | human gut metagenome | isolation source: stool sample | host: Homo sapiens | place: Germany | collected 2011-05
TGTATAAGAGACAGGTTACAAATTTAACACAGGAATTTCCTGTGGATATTTTACGGAAAAGGAGCCGGACGGAGGATGACCTTTAACGATTTGCGCTATATCGTTGTCATCGCGGAGGAAAACAGCATTACCAAAGCGGCGGATAAGCTGTATATGACCCAGCCCGCCCTGAGCCAATATCTGAAAAAGGTGGAGAAGGAGCTGGGCGTGCTCATCTTCGAGCGGACCACCACCGGCGTGCGCCCCACGGCGGAGGGGGTGCAGTTCCTCGCCTTTGCCAAAAACGTGCTCAACCAGGAGCAGGACATGAAAAAGCAGCTGCAAAATCTGCGGGGCGGCGACGTGGGCGAGGTGCGGCTGGGCTTTACCAGCACCATCATGCCCTATAAGCAGCTCTCCGCCGAGCTGAAAAACCACCGGCGCTATTATATCGACCCCAAATACAGCGTGCCCTATTCCTTTGTGGCCGCCGTGCGGAAAAATGCCTACATCCCTCATGTAGTACAGCGGTTAATTGAAGAATTGCACCTGAAACAATATACCTTTTAAAATGCAGCAATATCCTATAAATATACCAGGAAGGACGTATAATTGAAAATACGTCCTTCTTTCTTTTTGCGCCCATGCAGGACGGGAAAACGCAAATTTCATTCGACACTTTTTAACATGATTTACTTATCGCCCCCAAATATTTTCTGCATTTCACAGAAAATTCACAAACTGCTATACTCTAACCAGATCAAGTTTTCACAAAGTAAAGTGTTGTGGAGATGAAAGGAGAACAGAAGTTTGGCCCCCAGCGCGCCCGGGGCATCGCCGTGGTCACCGACCAGATCGGCGACAAAGAACTGGAGCAGCTGCACCAGGGCGGCGTCCGGGGCCTGCGCTTCAGCGTGTGGAACCCCAACAACGCCGTGGTCTCCTTTGACACGTGCGAGCCTTTGAGCCACCGGGTCAGCGACCTGGGCTGGAACATGCAGCTGCACATGAGCGCCAGGCAGCTGATGGAGCAGGAGGAGATCGTCTCCCGCCTGCCCGGAAAGGTGGTCATCGACCACATGGGCCGTCTGGACCCGGAAAAAGGCATCGATGACCCGGCCTATGCCTGCCTGTGCCGCCTCATTGACCGGGGCAACGTGTGGGTGAAGCTGTGCGGCCCCTATCTGAATACCAAGACCGGCTATCCCTGGGCCGACGCGGCCAAGACCGCCCGGGCCCTGGCCGCCTATGCGCCGGAGCGGATGCTGTGGGGCACCGATTTCCCCCACGTCACCGAAAAAGTAAAGCCTGACGAGTGGTCTCTGCTGGAGACCATCGACGCCTGGTTCAACACCGACCACGCCAAGCGGCTGGCCCTGGTGGAGAACCCGGAGCAGGTGTATGGATTCTCGGCCGACTAATTGAGAGGAAGCGAAACTATGATCCTGAAAAAACCGGCCATGGCCGGAACTCTGGAGTCCAGCGATGTTCAGATCACGCTGCGCCCCAATCCCAACGGCGGCGTGCAGCTGAATCTGCGCAGCGACGTGATGGCGCAGTTCGGCGACGCCATCCGGGACACCGTTATGGAAGAGCTGAAGAAATTTGATTTGAACGACGTTGTGGTGGACGTGGAGGACAAGGGCGCCCTGGATTTCGTCATCCGGTCCCGGCTCCAGTGCGCCATCTGCCGCGGCGCGGAGATCTCCTACAACTGGGCAGAGGAGGATGGCCATGGCAAGCAGTGAACTGATGCGTACCTCCCTGTACGCCGGCGGCACCAGCCCCGTGAAGATGATCCAGGCTGGCTTTTATAACGAGGACTGCATCGTCTACGACCTGGAGGACTCGGTATCCGCGGGGGAGAAGGACGCGGCCCGCTTCCTGGTGTATAACCTGGTGAAGTATCAGCGCCCCAAGAACAAGTATGTGGTGGTCCGGGTGAACGGCCTGTACTCTGAGTATCTGGACGAGGACCTGGAGGCCATTGTCCGCGCCCAGCCCGACGCCATCCGCCTGCCCAAGGTGGAGTATGCCAAAGAGGTGGAGCGCATCGACCAGCGCGTCACCCAGATCGAGCAGGCCGCCGGTCTGCCCGTGGGCGGCATCAAGCTGTGGTGCAACATCGAGTCCTATCTGGGCGTGATGAACGCCCAGGAGATCGCCAAGGCCAGCCCCCGTGTGGCGGCCATGGCCATCGGCGCCGAGGACCTGACCGCCAGCCTGGGCGCCCAGCGCACCAAGCCCGGCTGGGAGATCTTCTATGCCCGCAACGCCATCCTCATGGCCTGCCAGGCCGCCGGGATCTCCGCCCAGGACGCCGTGTTCTCTGACATCAACGACAAGGAGGGCCTGCAGCGGGACCTGGAGATGACCCGCACCCTGGGCTTTGACGGCAAGACCTGCGTCCACCCCCGCCAGATCGACGCGGTGAACGCCTGCTTCACCCCCAGCGCCAAAGAGATCCGCAACGCGGAGCGGGTGCTGGCCGCCCTGGACGAGGCGGCGAAGAACCACACCGGCGTCTGCACGCTGGACGGCAGCATGGTGGACAAGCCCATGGAGCTGCGGGCCAGGACCACTCTGGCCAAGGCCGCTGCTGCGGGCATCAAGATCGGAGGCGTTCAGGCATGAGCAAGAATTCATTAGGTCGGGAGCTGCCCGAGCAGGTGGGCAGCTATCGCGTCCGCCCCTATGAGGGCGCTTATCAGCCCCTGCCCGAAGTCAAGCCCGTGGTCACCCGCCGCACCGCCGGACACCGCGTTCCCGGCGGGAACAAGCTGGTGCCCACTCTGAAGGACGCCATCATCGCCTCCGGGCTGAAGGACGGCATGACCATCTCCTTCCACCACAGCTTCCGGGAGGGGGACAAGGTCATCGGCCAGGTGCTCACCGCCATCCGGGCGCTGGGCATCAAGGGCCTGCGCTTTGCCCCCAGCGCCGTGGTGAACATCAAGGAGCCCTCCATCGTGGACTTTGTGAAGGACGGCACCATCAACCGCATCGAGGCCAGCGGCATCCGCGGCCAGCTGGGCGACGCCATCCTCTCCGGCGAGGTGGAGCTGGCCGAGCCCGTCGTCCTGCGCACCCACGGCGGCCGCCCCCGGGCCATCGAGGCCGGGGAGCTGCAGATCGACGTGGCCTTCATCGGCGCTTCCGCCGCTGACGACTATGGCAACTGCACCAGCCAGATCGGCCCCAACGCCTGCGGCTCCATGGGCTATTCCTTTGTGGATGCCCACAACGCCGGCTGCGTGGTGGTGGTCACCGACAATCTGGTGGACTACCCCTGCTGCCCGGTGAGCATCAGCCAGCAGTATGTGGACTATGTGGTCAAGGTGGACTCCATCGGCGACCCGGCCAAGATTGGCGCAGGTGCGGCCCGGCTGACCAAAAATCCCCGGGACCTGATGATCGCCCAGCGGACGGTGGACGTGATGTCCGCCTCCCACCGGTTCAAGGACGGCTTCTCCTTCCAGACCGGTGCCGGCGCCATCAGCATCGCCACCACCAAGTATCTGGCTGAGCGGATGAAGGAGCGGGGCGTGAAGGCCAGCTTCGCCCTGGGCGGTATCCCCGCCGCCATCATCGACATGTATGACGAGGGCCTGGTCCGGGTGGTGGCCTGCAGCCAGTCCTTCGACGCGGTGGCCGCCCAGGCCATCAGCAGCCGCCCCGGCGTCATCGAGATCGACAACGCGGACTATGCCAACGCCTACAGCAAGGGCGGCTATCTCAACCGGGAGGACTTCGGCATTCTTGGCGCGCTGGAGGTGGACACGGACTTTAACGTGAACATCCTCACCGGCTCCTCTGGCGAGATGCGGGGCGGCCTGGGCGGCGGCCCCGACGTGGCCGGGGGCGCCCAGGTGTCCATCGTCACCATCCCCGTGATCCGTGGCCGCACCCCCTCCATCGTGAAGAAGGTGTTCACCACCTGCACCCCCGGCGAGACCGTTGCCGTGGTGGTGACCGAGGCGGGCATCGCCCTGAACCCCAAGCACAAGAACTATCAGGAGCTGAAGGAGGACCTGGAGGCCGCCGGTTTGAAGCTGGTGACCATCGAGGAGCTTCAGCAGCTGGCCGAGTCCATGACCGGCGTCCCCAAGCCCATCGAGACCGGCGACAAAGTGGTCTGCATGGTGGAATACCGGGACGGCAGCGTGGTAGACGTGATCCGCCAGATCAAAAAGTGATCATACCCCAGGAGCAAAGCTGGAACATGGATGAATGAAAACGGGCGCTGATGTAAAAACATCAGCGCCCGCTTTGCGATGTGGGGGGTGGCGCGGAAGTTGCTCCCGCGTTTCCACTGAGCGCAAGCACAACGCGGTATTGACATCGCCACCATATATGCTTTAAACTATTTATGACCTTATCCATGCATAAGGTCCTCCTTGTTTTGGACTTGTTGGTCGGCAAACCCAACGTTACCAGGACAAGGAGCATTATTTTATCCAGAGCTTTTAAAAGAGAGAAAACTGTGAAAAGAAAGAAGGGACCCCCGTGGCCCACGCCGTTCATGCCCGAAAGAAGGACCCCGCCGCCCAGCGGCTCAGGATGCTGGAAGCGCCCATCCCGCCCCTGGTCTGCTCCCTGGCCCTGCCCACCATCGTCAGTATGCTGGTCACGTCCATCTATAACATGGCGGACACCTATTTTGTCTCTCAGATCAACACCAGCGCCTCCGGCGCGGTGGGCATCGTGTTCTCCATCATGGCCATCATCCAGGCGGTGGGCTTTACGGTGGGCATGGGGGCCGGGTCCACCGCCTCCCGGCTGCTGGGGAAGGAGCGGGGGGAGGAGGCCAACACCTTTGCCTCCACCGCCGTCTTTCTGGCGCTGGTATTGGGGCTGCTGCTGTCCCTGCTGGGCCTGTGCCGTCTGGACGGGCTGATCTGGGCATTGGGCAGCACCCAGACCATCTACCCCTATGCCCGGGAGTACGCCGGATACATCCTGGTGGGAGCGCCTGTGATGGTGCTGGCCTTTACCCTGAACAACCTGCTGCGGTGGCAGGGGCTGGCCAACCTGGCGGTGATCGGCCTAGCCACCGGCGGGGTGCTGAACATTCTGCTGGACCCCCTGTTCATCTTCGGCCTGAACATGGGCATCGGTGGAGCGGGAGCGGCCACCCTGCTCAGCCAGTGCGTCAGCCTGGCCATTCTGGCCTCCTTCTTTTTCAGGGGCATGGGCTCCCTGCGGGTGCGGGTGCGGGATATCTCCCGCAAGCCGGGGGTGTACGCCACCATCTTCAAGCAGGGGATGCCCTCCTTCTTCCGCCAGGGGGTGGTGGGGGTGTCCACCATGGCCCTGAATTTCAACGCCCGGCTGTATGGCGACGCGGCGGTGGCCGCCATGTCCATCGTCAGTAAAGTGTTCGTCACGGTGCAGTCGGTGGTCATCGGCTTTGGCCAGGGCTTTCAGCCGGTGCTGGGCTTTAACTTTGGGGCGGGCAGGCTGGACCGGGTGAAGCGGGCCCTGGTTTTCTCCATCCAGGTGTGTACCGCCTTTTTGATCGTGGCGGCGGTGGCGGGCTATATCTTCGCCCCGGCCATCGTCACCGAGTTCCGCCGCAGCGACCCCCAGGTCATCGCCATCGGCACCCGGGCCTTTCGCGCCCAGTGCTTCAGCCTACCCCTGCTGGCGGTGTGCGTCTTTGCTAACATGTATTTTCAGTCGGTGGGCAAGGCCTTCCGGGCGACCATTCTGGCTGTGTGCCGCAACGGGGTGATGATTCCCCTGGTCTATATTCTCTGCTGGCGCTTCGGTCTCACCGGCCTGGAGTGGACCCAGACTCTGGCCGACGTGGTCTCCTTCGCCATCTCGGCGGGGATATTTGTCCAGTATTTCCGCCGGGAGTTTGGGCGGGAGGATCTGGGAAGATAACAAAACACGGGTAGGGGCGGACCTCTGTGTCCGCCCGCCGAAAACGGATGCACCCCCGTGGTACCCCTCATCCGTCATGACTTCGTCATGCCACCTTCTCCCCTGCGGGGCGAAGGCTAGAACCGTTTTGTGAGAAGCGCTCAAATGTCGCTGCCCTTCCCCTCATCCGTCACGGCTTTGCCGTGCCACCTTCCCCCAGGGGAAGGCTTTTCGCTACAAAACGTATAATAAAAACAAAATATCTCAAAACGTATTGTAAAATACGCTCTTTTTCTCTGCCGTCCTATCACAGGGCGGCATTTTTCTTGCCTTTTTTACATTTTACAAAGGCTTAACACTGTGGTTGTTTTGCATTTTACAATGGGCCGGTATACTGTGCGCTGTAAGGTGAAAGCCAAATGAAAAACGCGGGCGGCGCTGAAGCCGCCCCACAGTAAGGAGAATCACCATGAAAAAGTTATTCAGTCTTGCGCTGGCCGCCGCCATGGCCCTGTCCATGCTCACCGGCTGCGGCGGAAACAGCAACAACACCAATAACGATACCAACAGCGCCGACACCCAGGGCAGCCAGACCAGCCAGACCCAGCAGCTCAGCGGTGTGGTGAACACCAACGGCTCCACCTCCATGGAGAAGGTGATGCAGGTGCTCATCGAGGCCTTTAAGGAGCAGCAGCCCAACGTCACCGTGAACTACACCGGTTCCGGCTCCGGCGCGGGCGTGACCTCCGCCATCGACGGCACCGCCGACCTGGGCCTGGCCTCCCGCGCCCTGAAGAGCGAGGAGGAGGAGAAGGGCGCTCAGGCCAACATCGTGGCTCTGGACGGCGTGGCCGTTGTGGTCAACCCCGACAATGCCGTGGACGACCTGACCGTGGACCAGATCGCTCAGATCTTCAAGGGCGAGATCACCAACTGGAAGGACCTGGGCGGCGCTGACGAAGAGATCGCCGTCTATGGCCGTGAGGCCGGTTCCGGCACCCGGGGTGCCTTTGAGGAGCTGGTGGGCGTGGAAGACGCCTGTAAGTACCTGAACGAGTACTCCTCCACCGGCGACGTCATCGGCAACGTGGCCAGCAACCCCAGCGCCATCGGCTATGCCTCCCTGTCCGCTGTGGGCGACAACGTGAAGGCCGTGAAGGTCAATGGTGTGGAATGCAGCGAGGCCACCGTGCAGGACGGTACTTATGAGATCCAGCGCCCCTTCGTGATGATCACCAAGGACGGCACCCAGCTGAGCGACGCGGCCCAGGCCTTCCTGGACTTCGCCATGAGCGCTGACGCCGCCAGCCTGATTGCCCAGGCCGGTGCCGTGCCCCCCGCCAAGTAAGCAGTAAACGAAATTTTCAGGAGGAACACGCAGGGCGGGAACGTCCCGCGTGTTCCCCTGTGTCTGAGCGAAAGAAATGAATGAGAGAAAGGTGGACTTCGCCGTGAAGCGAACCCGAAAATTAGACCCCCTGGAGAACGCCATGCAGCTGCTGTTCTTCCTGTGCGGGGCGGTGGCGGTGGCCTTTGTGTTGGTCATCACCGTGTATCTGGTGGTCTCCGGCCTGCCCGCCATCCAAAAGGTGGGCCTGGGCAACTTCCTGCTGGGCACCACTTGGGACTCCGCCAACAAGACCGACCCCCAATATGGCATCCTGCCCTTTATCCTCACCTCCATCTACGGCACCGCCGGGGCCATCCTCATCGGCGTGCCCGTGGGATTTATGACGGCCATGTTCCTGGCCAAGGCCGCGCCCCCCAAGCTGGCGGCGGTGGTCCGTCCGGCGGTGGACCTGCTGGCGGGCATCCCCTCGGTGGTCTATGGCATGGTGGGCATGGTAGTGCTGCTGCCCGGCATCCGGGGCCTGTTCCACCTGAAGGCGGGCGACACCCTGCTGGCCGCCATTCTGGTGCTGGCGGTGATGATCCTGCCCTCCATCATCTCGGTGAGCGAGACCGCTCTGCGGGCGGTGCCCCGGGAGTATGAGGAGGCCAGCCTGGCCCTGGGCGCCACGGAGATGGAGACCTATTTCCGGGTGAGCGCCCCGGCGGCCAAAAGCGGCATCGCCGCGGCGGTGGTGCTGGGCGTAGGCCGGGCCATCGGCGAGGCCATGGCCATCATGATGGTGGCGGGCAACGCGGCCAATATGCCCGGCCTGTTCAAGAGCGTGAAGTTCCTGACCACCGCCGTGGCCAGCGAGATGTCCTATGCCGCCGACGGGTCCCTGCAGAAGATGGCCCTGTTCTCCATCGGACTGGTGCTGTTTCTGTTCATTATGATGATCAACGTGTTTTTGAATCTGGTATTGAAGCGGGAGAAGGAGTGAGGAGCATGGAAAGCGTCAACTATGTGGCGGCAAACAAGGCCGCCGCGTTGGAAGGGGAGCAGACGGCCCGGGCCGTCTGCCTGCGCCGCCGGGTGTATGACCGGGGGATGCGGGGCCTGCTGTGGCTCAGCGCCGGGATCACCTGCGCCCTGCTGGTGTTCCTTATGGGCTATATCCTGTGGCGGGGCATCCCCCAGCTGAGCTGGCAGTTCCTCACCTCGGCAGAGTCGGTGCTCAAGGGCACCCTGGGCATCCTGCCCGCCATCTGCAACACCCTGTATGTGGTGTGCGTGACATTGTGCATCGCCCTTCCCCTGGGCGTGGGGGCGGCGGTGTACCTCACCGAATACGCCACCAACCACAAGCTGGTCTCTGCCATCGAGTTTGCTGCCGAGACCCTGTCCGGTATCCCCTCCATCCTGTATGCCCTGGTGGGCTATCTGGCCTTCTGCAAGACGCTGGGCCTGGGATACTCCCTGCTGGCGGCCAGCCTGGCTCTGGCCATGATGAACCTGCCCACCATCATCCGCACCACGCAAGAATCCCTGAAGACGGTGCCCCAGTCCTATCGGGAGGGGGCCCTGGGTCTGGGCAGCGGCAAGTGGCACATGATCCGCACGGTGGTGCTGCCCAGCTCCATCGACGGCATCGTCACCGGCTGCATCCTGGCCGTGGGCCGCATCGTGGGCGAGTCTGCCGTGCTGCTGTATGTGGGCGGCATGGGCAACGCCATGAACGACTTCTTCGCCAGCCCCGACAAGTTCCTCCACAGCTCCGGCGCCACCCTGACGGTGCAGCTTTACGTCTTTGCCAAGGAGCGGGCCATGATGGACCCCGCCTTTGCCGTGGCGGTGGTGCTGCTGGTGCTCACCCTGGCCATCAACCTGGCGGCCAAGGCTGCGGGCAAAAAGCTGAGACAGAAAAATTAAACGAGGAGTTTTAATGTATGGAAAACGCCATCCTCTCCGCCCGTGACCTGAACCTGTACTACGGGGAAAATCACGCGCTGAAGAATATCAACATCGACATTCCCGCCAACGAGATCACCGCCCTCATCGGCCCCTCCGGCTGCGGCAAGTCCACCTTTCTGCGCACCCTGAACCGGATGAACGACCTGATCCCCAGCGTGAAGATCGACGGCTCCCTGACCTATCGGGGCCAGGAGGTCTATGCCCCGGACCAGGACGTGACCGACCTGCGCAAGCACATCGGCATGGTGTTCCAAAAGGCCAACCCCTTCCCCATGTCCATCTATGACAACGTGGCCTACGGTCCCCGGACCCACGGCATCCGCAGCAAAGTGAAGCTGGACGAGATCGTGGAGGAGTCCCTGCGGGGGGCCGCCATCTGGGACGAGGTGAAGGACCGGCTGAAAAAGTCCGCCCTGGGTCTGTCCGGCGGCCAGCAGCAGCGGCTGTGCATCGCCCGTGCCCTGGCCGTCAAGCCCGACGTGCTGCTGATGGACGAGTCCACCTCCGCCCTGGACCCCATCTCCACGTCTAAGATCGAGGACCTTGCCGCCGAGCTGAAAAAAGATTATACTATCGTCATGGTGACCCACAACATGCAGCAGGCGGCCCGTATCTCTGACAACACGGCGTTTTTCCTGCTGGGCGAGCTGGTGGAGTTCGGCAAGACGGAACAGGTATTCTCCATGCCCCGGGACAAGCGCACCGAGGATTACATCACGGGGAGGTTCGGATAACCATGAGAGACCGTTTTCACGAACAATTGCAGCAGCTCAGCGAGGCGCTGATCACCATGGGCGCCCTGTGCGAGGAGGCCATCTCCGACGCGGCCAAGTCCTATTTCACCGGGGACCGGCGGCTGGGGGAGCGGGCCGGACAGCTGGAGCAGCAGATCGACCAGCAGCAGCGGGACATCGAGGGCCTATGTATGCAGCTTCTGCTGCGGCAGCAGCCGGTGGCCCGTGACCTGCGGACCATCTCGGCGGCCATGCGCATGATCTCGGACATGGAGCGCATCGGCGACCAGGCCGCAGACATCGCGGAGATCGCCCGGGACGTCCAGGCCGGCAAGCTGGCGGACGAGACCCCCATGGGGGACATGGCCCGCACCGCCATCAGCATGGTGACGGACAGCGTGGACGCCTTCGTCCGGCAGGATCTGGACCTGGCCCATCAGGTCATCGCCCGGGATGACAAGGTGGACAGCCTGTTCCTGAACATGCGGGAGCAGCTGGTGGCCATGATCGGCCGGGGGGAGGACGCCGCCGCCTGTCTGGACATGCTGATGATCGCCAAGTATTACGAGCGCATCGGGGACCACGCCTGCAACATCGCCCAGTGGGTGGAGTATGCCCTCACCGGTCAGTATGAGGACGACTGAAAGCGCTTTTTGACAGGAGTTTTGAACGGATATGATCTACGTTCTGGAGGATGACGCCAGCATTCAAAAGCTGGTGGTGTACACGCTGAACAGCCAGGGCATGGAGGCCCGGGGCTTTGACCGCCCCTCTCAGTTCTGGAGCGCCCTGGCCCTGGAAAAGCCGGAGCTGGTGCTGCTGGACATCATGCTGCCCGAGGAGGACGGCCTGCAGGTGCTGAAAAAGCTGCGGGCCGACCCGGCCACCCGCCGGACCCCGGTGCTGATGCTCACCGCCAAGAGTACCGAGTATGACAAGGTGCTGGGGCTGGACCAGGGGGCGGACGACTACATCGCCAAGCCCTTTGGCATGATGGAGCTGATGGCCCGCATCCGCACCGCCCTGCGCCACGCCGGGGGGCGGGAGGAGCAGGAGCCGGTGTATCGCCTGGGCGGGCTGTATGTAGACCCGGCCCGCCACATCGTCCGGGACGGGGAGCGGGACGTGGCCCTGACGCTGAAAGAGTTTCAGCTTTTGTGCCTGCTGCTGGAGCACCGGGGGACCGTGTTCACCCGGGACCAGCTGCTGAACACCATCTGGGGCTATGAATTCGATGGGGCCAGCCGCACCGTAGACGTCCATATCCGCACCCTGCGCCAAAAGTTGGGGGAGTCCGGCGGCTGCATCGAAACGGTGCGGGGCGTGGGCTATAAGATCGCCGAGGGCTGAGAAAAACGCGGCTCTGGGCAGAATGGAGCAACAGATCAATGGCTGCGAAAATTTTTAAAAACGCCATGACGGTGGGACTGGCCGTGTTTCTGCTGTCGGTAGCCCTGTTCATGGGGGTGCTGTATCAGTATTTTGGCGACCAGCTTACCCGGGAGCTGGCCACCGAGGCCACCATGGTGGCCCAGGGCGTGGAGACCACGGGCCGGGATTACTTAAACGACCTACAGGTATCCAGCCGGGTGACCTGGGTGGACCGGGACGGCACCGTGCTGTATGACAACCAGGCCGACCCCGCCAAGATGGAAAATCATTCAGACCGGGAGGAGATCCGCCAGGCCATGCTGGCCAGCCAGGGCACCGCCCAGCGAGAGTCGGCCACCCTGTCCCGCCGGACCTATTACGCCGCCCGCCGCTTAAGCGACGGCACAGTGATCCGCCTGGCCAGCGACCAGTCCACGGTGATCGTGCTGCTGGCCTCTATGATCCAGCCCCTGCTGATCATTCTGGTGCTGGCCATGATCCTGGCGGCGGTGCTGGCCTCCCGCCTGGCCAGGGGCATCATCCGGCCCATTCTGGACCTGAATCTGGAGGCGCCGGAGGAGTGCCAGGGCTATGACGAGCTGGCCCCCCTCATCACCAAGATCCGCCGCCAGAACGACACCATCCGCCGCCAGATAGATGCCATGCGCCAGCAGCAGCGGGAGTTTGCCACCCTGACAGAGAACATGTCCGAGGGCGTGGTGCTACTGAACACCAAGGGGCGCATCCTGTCCTATAACTCCGGGGCCCTGCGCCTGCTGGGGGCGACCAGCCCCGCCGAGCAGGCCAGCGTCCTCACCCTGGACCGCAGCGATGCCTTCCGCACGGTGGTGGAGCGCTCCCTGGACGGCCAGCGGGCCCAGGGCCGCCTGGAGCGGGGGGAGCGGTGCGTCCAGCTGCTGGCCGACCCGGTGTTCCACGAGACCCAGGTGGAGGGCGCGGTGCTGGTGCTGGTGGACGTCACCGCCCAGGAGCAGGGGGAACGGCTGCGGCGGGAGTTTACCGCCAACGTCTCCCACGAGCTGAAGACCCCCCTCACCGCCATCTCCGGCATGGCGGAGATCATCAAGGACGGCATCGTCAAGCCCGAGGACGTCAACGGCTTTGCCAGCGACATCTACCGGGAGAGCCAGCGGCTCATCGCCCTGGTGGAGGACATCATCCACCTGTCCCGCCTGGACGAGGGGGGCGACGGGCTGAAGATGGAGCCGGTGGACCTGCTGGAGCTGGCCCGCCAGACGGCCCGCCGCCTGGAGCCGGTGGCCCGGCGGGCGGAGGTGGCCATGGAGGTAAAGGGCAGCCCGGCCCAAATCACCGGCGTCCCCGCCGTGCTGGACGAGATGGTCTTCAACCTGTGCGACAACGCGGTGAAGTATAACCGCGCCGGGGGCTCGGTGACCATCTCGGTGGAGCCAGGGGAGCACGAGACCGTCCTGACCGTACAGGACACGGGCATCGGCATCCCCGACCAGGACCGGGACCGGGTGTTCGAGCGGTTCTATCGGGTGGACAAGAGCCACTCCCGCCAGATCGGCGGCACCGGCCTGGGGCTGTCCATCGTCAAGCACGCCGCCGCCCTCCACGACGCCCGCATCGACCTGGACAGCACCCTGGGCAAGGGCACGACCATCCGGGTCAGCTTTCCGAATGAGCGGGGGAAATGAGTAAAGATACATATCCATATTGAACTGCAAAGAGGGATACACCGTGTATTGGAAGCATGGTGTATCCCTCTTCACGTTGTTTTAATATTTCAGTGCCGTGATAGGTACTACAAACACCCCGTCCGGCCGCTGATAGGCGGCGTTCGCCATACCGCACAGCACACAGAGCACGGCGGGCGGATTGCCCTTGGGGTCTTCCGAGATCTGCTTTTTGATCTCCAGCAGGTTGGCAGCAGCAACGTCGATCTGGTTGGCTCCCAGCTTGATCTCGAAGGCGCACCACTGGCCGTCGGGCAGCTCGATCACAGCGTCGATCTCCTGATTTTTATAGTCCTGATAATGGTATAGATTCCCGCCGAAGGACTCAGCATAGATCCGAAGGTCCCGCTCGCACAGGGCTTCGAACAGAAATCCCAGCGTCTCCAGATCGCCCAGCAAACCGGCAGGGGTCGCTTTCAGCAGCGCACAGGCCAGAGATGGGTCGGAGAAATGCCGTTTTTCCGCCTGCTTTACCCGGACGGAGGAGCGGATACCGGCGGAGAACGGCGGCTGATTATCCGTGATAAACAGCCGCTTGAAAATATCCAGATACGCCGCCACGGTATTGCCGTCGATGTCCTCGTCATCCACTGACTTGATGTCTTTCATCAGGGTCTTATTTGTGACAGTCGTGCTCTCGTTCCGTGCCAGGGAGCGCAGCAGCAGTCGCATTTTCTGCGTGTCCCGCTTGACACCGTCTATCCGGTACACGTCATCGTCGATCACGGCGTTCAGATATTCCGCCGGAAGCAAGATCGCCTGCTCCAGCGGCAGCCCAAGACTTCCGGGCCAGCCGCCCCGGAGGATCAGCTCGATCAGCTTTTTCAGGTCTACCTCGCCGGTCATGGCAGGCGTCAGTTCGCCGCAGCACAGCTTTTCTAAAGAGACTTTGCCCCTGGAATCGCCGGATTCATACAATGACATGGGCCGCATCCGCAGTTTGGCGATGCGGCCAGCGCCGCTGTGCAGGATGCCCTTGTGGTTGGGCGTGGCGGAACCGGTCAGGATAAACTGCCCCTTTTCCGCGGTCTGATCTACTTTATATCGCACGGCGTCCCAAAGCGGCGGGACCTCCTGCCACTCGTCGATCAGGCGCGGGGTATCCCCCTCCAGCACCAGGGCGGGGGACAATTCCGCCAACTGACGGTTTTGAAAGTTGTTGGCGGGGTCTCCAATATAGATCTCGCTCTTGCTGTGGTGGGAGGAGGTCCAAGTCTTGCCGCACCATTTGGGCCCCTCAATGCAGACGGCGCCGAAGGCGGACAGATATTCCTCTACCTTTGCGTCAATCACACGGGGCCTGTAGCTTGGATGTTCCATGACGATCACCTCAACAGTTGGTGCTTCTATTATATTCGATTCAGTCGGATTTTACAACTTCATTCAGTCGTTTTTTAAAAATCTGTCCGGCTTAATTTTTACTTTTAGTTACAAGAAAACCGCCGCCTTACAGATAGGTCAGCCCTCTGTGAGGCGGCGGTTTTGTGCGTTCGGGCTATTTTCAGTCCAGCTCCAGCAGCCGCTGGGCGTTGCCGCCTAAGATCGCGTCCAGGGAATCCTGGGACAGGGGCAGGGCGCGGATGCGGTCCAGGCTCTCCTTCTGGCTGCCCCAAGGGCAGTCGGTGCCGAAGAAGATGCGCTCCGGGCCAAACAGGCCCACCATGCGGGTGAACTGCGCCCGACCCATCATGTGCAGCTCCTCCGGGCGATAGAAGCCGTCGGGGGCCGGGTTCATGTCCCCCAGGGAGAAGGAGGTGTCCAGGCAGACGGAGGTGTGGGGCAGCAGCTGCTCCACCTGGTCCCAGTTCCGCCAGCCCCCCATGTGGGCCAGGATCAGCTTTACCGGCCCCACCTGGCGCAGGGCGTTCAGGCTCATCTCCGGGGAGGCGTGGACCTTGCCGGGGATGCCCACGTCCAGCCCCGCATGGACCAGCACCACCAGCCCCAGCTCGCCGCACCGGTCCAGGATGCGCAGGAACCGGGGGTCATCTAAATCCACCCCCTGATAGATGGGGTGGAGCTTGACGCCCTTCAGCCCCAGGCGCTCCACCCGGGAGAGCTCCTCCTTCCAGTTGGGGGCGTCGGGGTGCATCCCGCCGAAGGAGAAAATGCCCGTCTGGGCGTAGTCCTCGTTTACTTTGGCGGCGGCGTCGTTGATGTGGCTGACCTTGGCGGGATTGGTGGCCACCGGCAGGACGATGGACCGGTCCACCCCTGCCTGGGCCATGGAGGCGGCCAGCTCGGCATTGGAGCCGTGGGTGAAGGGGGTCAGGTGGCTCATGGCTGCCAGCTTTTCAATGGTGGCGGCGGCGATGGCCTGGGGAAAGGTGTGGGTGTGGATGTCGACGATCATGAAAAGGGTCCTTTCTGTATGGGGCGATCCGCCCCGGATCAGCTGGAAAAAGGCGCAAGACCTGCGGGTGCTGGTTGAAGCATACCACAGGTCTTTGCCTTTGAAAAGAGAGAAGAGAAAAGAGAAGCGTTACAGCCGGTCCCCCAGGGCCTGGGTCTGCCGGACCAGCACCTTTTCGTCGTAGCAGGAGAAGGCGTCGTCCACCAGCTTTTTGTCCGGGGCGGGGGTGAGCAGAGAGATGACGGGGACCAGGATCAGCCCGGCGATCATGCAGAACGCGCCCGCGTTGATGGGGGAGCGGAGCAGGGCGGGGAAGGAGGAGCGCACGAAGATGTTGGCGATCATCACCACGGTGGAGAAGAGGAAACTGACCCAGCAGGCGGCCTTAGACGCCCGCTTCCAGTACAGACCGAACAGGAAGGGAGCCAGGAAAGCCCCCGCCAGCGCGCCCCAGCTGACGCCCATGAGCTGGGCGATGAAGGTGACGTTGGAGTGGTACTGCACCAGGGCGATGACCACGGAGATGGCGATGAACACCACGATCAGGCAGCGCATGATGAACACCTGGCGTTTCTCGCTCATGTCCTTGATGATGTTGTCCTTCAAAAAGTCCAGGGTCAGGGTGGAGCTGGAGGCCAGCACCAGGGAGGACAGGGTGGACATAGAGGCGGACAGCACCAGGATCACCACCACGGCGATGAGCAGATCGGGCAGACCGGAGAGCATGGTTGGGATGATGGAGTCATAGCCGCCGGCGGCCAGGTCCACCTTGTCAGAGAACAGCCGGCCAAAGCCGCCCAGGAAATAGCACCCGCCGGAGACGAACACGGCAAACACGGTGGAGATGACCATGCCGGTGTCGATGGCCTTCTCGTCCTTGATGGCATAGAACTTCTGGACCATCTGGGGCAGGCCCCAGGTGCCCAGGGAGGTGAGCAGCACCACGCCCAGCAGGTTCAGGGGGTCGGGGCCGAAGAAGGAGGCGAACACGCCGGGGGCCTGGGACACCTCCGGGTCTTGGATCTGGGCCAGGCCCTCCAGCGCGGCCATGAACCCGCCCTGGCTGTGGAGCACGGCGGCGATGACGGCGCAGATGCCGAAGATCATGATGATGCCCTGGATAAAGTCGTTGATGGCGGTGGCCATATAGCCCCCGGCGATGACATACACGCCGGTGAGCACCGCCATGACGATGACGCACACGGAGTAGTCGATGTTAAAGGCCATGCCGAACAGGCGGCTCAGGCCGTTGTACAGGCTGGCGGTGTAGGGGATCAGGAAGATGAAGATGATGACCGAGGCGGCGATCTTCAGCGACTTGCTGCCAAAGCGCTTGCCGAAGAACTCGGGCATGGTGGCGCTGTCCAGATGCTGGGACATGATGCGGGTGCGGCGGCCCAGCACGGCCCAGGCCAGCAGGGAGCCCAGCAGGGCGTTGCCGATGCCCGCCCAGGTGGCGGCGATGCCATATTTCCAGCCGAACTGTCCGGCATAGCCCACAAAGACCACGGCGGAAAAATAAGACGTGCCGTAGGCGAAGGCGGTGAGCCACGGGCCAACCGAGCGCCCGCCCAGCACAAAGCCGCTGACGTTGGTGGCGTGTCTCCGGCAGTAAAGGCCGATGCCCACCATCACGGCGAAGAACACCAACAGCAGGGTGATCTTGATAACCATAGGGATCATTCCTCTCACACACAGTTTGTTGCTTTGCTGCGTTGAAGTTTAACGCAGAGAACCGCAAAAGTCAAGAGAAATTTTAAAATTTCCGAAAAAAATCTCCCGGCTGCTCTTGGCAGTCGGGAGAGGGGAAACGGTTCACTTGTGTGCGCTTCGCCGGAGCAGCGACCCTGACAGCCGCCACAGGGGCAACAGATAGAGATAGCAGGCGAAGAAGATGGAGGCGGTGGGGGCGGCGATGGAGGCCAGGGGGACGCCCCCGGCGATGGACCAGGGGACCAGGGGGGCCACGACGACCACCGCATCCTCCAGGTCCAGGGCCAGCTGCTCCCGGTCCTCCTGGGTCTGGTCGCACAGCTGGTGGGTGAGGAGAATGGACAGGGTCTGGTTGCAGGCCACCATAGACGCGGGGATGGAGGCGGCCAGGATGGCGGCGTAGGGACCCGCACGGCGGGCCAGGCGGCCAATGGCGGCCTTCACGTGGTCCAGCAGGCCCGTCTGCTGAAAGATGCCCGAGTAGGAGGAGGACAGGCACACGATGGCGGTGACCCGGGCCATGGACCAGATGCCGCCGCCGTTGAGCATGGCTCCAAGCTGGCTGTCCGCCGCCCGATAGCCAAAGAACAGCAGCCGTGGCAGGTCAGCAATCGGGGCGTGCTGCACCAGCAGGCAGACGGGCAGGGCGGAGAGGATGCTGGCGGACATGGCGATTTTCACGTTCACCTGCATCAGGGACAGGGCCAGGATCACCAGGGCGGGGATCAGGGCCAGCCAACTGAGAGAAAAGGCGGGGGCGAACAGGGCCTCCAGATCCATGACCTCCCCGGCGGGGCGGGACAGCACCCCCAGCAGGCCATAGACGCCGCAGGAGAGCAGAAAGGGGACCAGGGCCGAGCGGACCATAGACCGGATGTTGTGAAAGACGTCCGTCCGGGTCAGCTCTGACACCAGCAGGGCGCTGGTGGACACGGGGGAGCACCGGTCCCCGAAATAGACCCCGGACAGCACCGCACCGCCCACCAGCAGCTGGTTCAGCCCCAGGCTGGAGCCGATGGCGGCGCAGATGACCCCCATGGTGGCCGCCGTGCCGAAGGAGGTGCCCGTAAGAAAAGACACCAGGCAGTTGAGCAGAAAGGCCATCACCACAAACAGAGCGGGCCGGATGAGCCGGGCGGAGAAGCAGACGATGACGGGGATGGTCCCCGCCTGCCGCCACAGGGCGGTGAGCATCCCGATGAGCAGGAAGGTAATAAGGATATTCTTCACCGTCAGAACGCCATCTAAAGCCAGGCGAAACAGCCGGGACCAGGCAAAGCCCTTCCGGCGGCCATAGAGCAGGAACAGGACAAACCCCGCCGCCAAGGCATATAAAATGGACTGTCCCAGGGCCACGCACAGCAGCAGCGCGGCGCAGAACGCCCCCAATACCAGCCACTCCATCAGAACTGCAAGATCACGCCGACGACGGCGGAGAAGGCGATGAACAGGATGGGGTGGAGCTTTTTCAGGGGGGTGTAGCGCATGGCCACAAAGACCACCACGGCCAGGATGAGGGCGGGCCAGTGGATGGAGATGACGTCACCCAGGGTGACCAGCACGGTCATGGCCACCGTCAGTCCGGCGGAGGCAATGAGGGCGGTGGAGGCGGGGCGCAGGCCATAGAACACGGCCTCCACCGTTTTAGACTGGCGGAACTTCTGCAAAAACCCGGCGATGATGACGATGACCACGATGGAGGGGAAGGTGAGGCCCAGGGTGGCCACAATGGCCCCGATGATGCCGGGGATGCCGTGGAGCCGGGCGATGGTAAAGCCCACATAGGTGGCCATGTTCACGCCCATGGCCCCGGGGGTGGACTCGGACACGGCGATCATGGTGCTCAGGTCGGCGGCGGAGAACCAGCCGGTGCGGGCGCCCAGGTCCTGAAGGAAGGGGATGGTGGCAAGGCCCCCGCCCACGGCGAACAGGCCGGTCTTGGCAAACTCAAAAAACAGGCGCAGGAGGATCATTTGCCCTCGCCTCCCTTCTCGTTCTGCTCGCTCTTCTCAAGGCCCCGGATGCGCCGCCAGGCATAGCCCAGCACACCGGCGCACACGATGAGGATGGCGGGGGAGATCCCCACGAAAAAGGCCAGGGCCAGCACCACCAGGAAGATGGCCACGGTGAGGGCGTCGATGATGGTGGACTTGCCCAGCTTGATGACGCTGGAGGCGATGAGGGCCACCACGCAGGCGTTCACCCCCCGCAGGGCGTGCTGCACGGCGGGGATGTCCGCGAAGTTGGACAGGCACGCGGCGATGACCGAGATGATGATGATGGAGGGGGAGATGACCCCCAGGGTGGCCAGAATGCCCCCGGCCAGCCCCTTATACCGATAGCCGATGAAGGTGGCGGTGTTCACGGCGATGACACCGGGGGTACACTGGCCGATGGCGTAGTAATCGGTCAGGTCCGCGTCGGTGGCCCAGTGCTTTTTCTCCACGACCTCCCGCTGGAGAATGGGCAGCATGGCGTAGCCGCCGCCAAAGGTGCACGCGCCGATCTTGGCGAAGGTAAAATACAGGTCCCACAGCAGTTTCATGGCGTTCTCCCGCTTACACGTTGAAGCGGAACAGGATGATATCCCCGTCCTGGACCACATACTCCTTGCCCTCGGAGCGGATGAGGCCCTTCTCCCGGGCGGCGGCCATGGTCCCGCAGGCCATCAGGTCGTCATAGGAGACTACCTCCGCCCGGATGAAGCCCCGCTCGAAGTCAGAGTGGATCTTGCCCGCGGCCTGGGGGGCCTTGGTGCCCCGCTTGATGGTCCAGGCGCGGCACTCGTCCTCGCCGGAGGTGAGGTAGGAGATGAGGCCCAGCAGGGAGTAGCTGGCCTTTACCAGCCGGTCCAGGCCGGACTCGGCGATGCCCAGGTCGTCCAGGAACATCTTCTTCTCCTCGGGGTCAAGCTCGGCGATCTCCGCCTCCAGCTTGGCGCACACGGGGATGACCTGGGCCCCCTGAGCCCGGGCCCGCTCCTCCACCTGGCGGTAATATTCCACGCCGTGGGGGTCGGCAAAGCCGTCCTCGTCCAGGTTGGCGGCATAGATCACGGGCTTGAGGGACAGCAGCTCGCAGTCGGGATACTCCTCGGCGATGTCCACCGCCTCGTAGGTCCGGGCGGACTTGCCGTCGTTCAGCCAGTCCCGCAGGCCCTCGAAATCGGCGGCCTCCTGCAAGAACTTTTTGTCGCCCTTGGCGGCCTTTTTGGCCTTGTCGATCCTCCGCTCCACCATCTCCAGGTCGGCCATGACCAGCTCCAGGTCGATGGTATCCATGTCCCGGATGGGGTCGGTGGAGCCCTCCACGTGGATGACGTTCTCGTCGTCAAAGCAGCGGACCACATGGACGATGGCGTCGGTCATGCGGATGTTGCCCAAAAACTTGTTGCCCA
>OJPN01001100.1_pt1 | contig 20436 bp, 10 predicted proteins | sample 1598511 | NCBI WGS metagenome assembly OJPN01 (sample SAMN03922485, study PRJEB24848) | human gut metagenome | isolation source: stool sample | host: Homo sapiens | place: Germany | collected 2011-05
CTCGGAAACCTTATGTTTTTTGTCCCGCATTTTGTATGCGGTATTTCTAATTATAACATTTATGTATGATATTCGTTTATTCACGGCAACATCAAAGAATGGTCCCGGATTTTTTGCGATAGCCAGAAATGCTTCCTGTATTGTGTCCTCGGCGTCCTGCTTGTTGTGAAGGTGCTGAAAGGCAATGTTATAAAAGTTTGATACATTTTGTTCATAAATCTCGGATAATTCGTTGCGCTGTTCCTCGCTTTCCAGAACAGCCAAAGCGGCGGAAATCATATAATCACTCCATTCAATTTGCGTTTTTTTGATACCATATTATCACACAACGAGTCAAATGTCAAGCAAAATCGTTGTGATTGCTTTACACTATTTATTGATTATTAGATTGTCCTAGCGATAATATCTCTCGGTGCTACTACCTTAGCTGTTTAGTATGCACTGCAAGAAATACTCTCTGAAACTGAATTTTGCCCTCCCAATGTTCACCCAAACACCGAGAGGGCATTTTCTTTTTCAACTCTGCAAACACTCGTACTGCTTATTGGGCTCATCATAATATTTCGCATTCGACTTAGTATTCTCGGTAACCTGATTAAGCAAAAACTGCATATACGCCGCAATGAGTATCTCATCCTTCTTCTCATCGCCCGTGTGGATAATCTCCGTCCATTCGTCTTGAGTAAGTTCAACCTTGTCGAAGTACAGGAAAACTGCTCCGAGAATACTCTCCGCAAGTTCGCCATCGTCGTTCTCCTCGTGGCAGTAGAAGGCATAGTCCTGCTTGAGTTCGGAGAACAGATGATTGATTATGGACAGTTTGCCGTAGTCCCTGTTCTTGACAAGTTCGGCTAAATACTCAACGGCGGTGTCGGACAGTCCTGTGAAGTCGCAGACTGTTTTAGTTTTGCCTTTCGTTGCGGTCGTGTTCGTCTTGCCGATAAGGTAGTCCGCCGATACATTCAACACGTCGGCAATCCTTGAGAGAATTTCAATATCAGGCATACGGTTATTATTCTCATAGTAACCTACCGTGCTTTTGGAAATCCCGACTGCCTCGGCGAACTGCTCAATCGTGTAGCCGTTCGCCTTTCGTAATTCTTTCAGCCGTTTTCCGAATACCTCAACACAGGTGTTTTTGCTCTCCATAACGCTAAAAGTCCTCCTCTTTTGAATATAAAAAGACTATATTTGTGGAATTACAGAAAATATCCCACAAATGCCTTGACAATGTGATTTTGAAATGCTATAATCAGTATCACAACCACGAAATCAATCTTTATTATCATAATACCACAATAATGATGATTTGTCAAGTGGATATTTCAAATAATGGGGAGGTGAAAGAATGATTAAGAAGAACGTAGATGTTCGTAAAGCCGCAAAGGACAGCGGCGTGTTTCTGTGGGAGATTGCGGATAAACTCGGAGTATCAGAGCCTACGTTGAACAGATGGCTTCGCAAGGAAATGCCCGACAGCCAAAAGGCAAAATTCTATTCTGCGATTGAGCAGGTAAAACTCGAACATCAGGCAGAAACAGCGAACGACTAAAGGCGGCGCACGGCAGAATATCGGATTAGTGGACAACGCATTTGTTGCATATCTGAAAAAAGAATGTTGGGGTTGATTGTTGCTTGCTAAGCACTGCCGTGTGCATTTTCTTTTTCAGCTTTGAAAGGAGTAACAATGATTTCCTACGCGCCTTTTTGGAAAACACTTAAAAGCAGATACACCACATCAACATACGAACTGATTAAACACGACGGTATCAGCAGTAGCACGATACACCGACTGCGGCACAATCTGCCTGTTGACACGAAAACGCTCGACAAACTTTGCACGGCTCTCTACTGCTCAATCAGCGATATTGTTGAACACATACCCGACAGAAAATAATCGACTGAATGACTACGCACCTCGTCAACGCAGAAACAGAGCATACTCAACGAAACGACTATGCTCCTGACAAAAACTGAAAAGTGCGTACTCGTCAGAGCGACTATGCACCCGACAGGAGCGGAAAACGTGCGTAGTTGACACAGCGACTACACAGCCGATTTTCAATCAACAAAACCGTTTCGGTTCGTGAGCATTTTGCTCAAACTCTTTGCAGGAGTGTTTATAATACCCTGCAAACAAAGATGATGATTGCGGCTATAATGAGGGGTTTTAGAGGAGAACGCTTGCGTTCTCACGCTAACAGCAGACTATTTTGTAAATCGAAGATTGACAAAATAGGTAATGCGTTTTACCCGTTTTGCAAACACTTGAAAAGGTGAATTTAATGAAGATGATTGGATATAAACAAAGCCATAATTATGGTGATGATTACAGGAACACCACACTAATGAAAGTTGCAGAAAGGAGAATTTATTATGAGCGAAACACCCAAGCATTTATCGGTTTCATTCCGAGTGGACAACGGCTGTGTTGAACATAACAACCGAAATTTCTTCTCGGACAACGTGGATAAAAACCGAACTCCCGACAACATAACTTACGTTCGCCGTGATTTGCGTGAACTCTATCACGAACTTTTTGATGAGGCATTAGCCGAATACAATTCTCGGCAAACCCGCTCGGACAGGAAAATTCCCGACTACTACGAACACATCAGGCTCGGCAAAAAAGAGAAACTCTTTCAAGAAATAATCGTGATGTTTGGCAATTCTGAGAACTGCGGCGTTGGTTCGGAGAATTGGGAAACGGCGAAACAACTGCTCGATGAATATATGCGTGATTTTGAAAAACGCAATCCGAACCTCAAGGTTTTCAATGCGGTAATGCACTTGGACGAGGCAACTCCACATCTACACATTAATTTTGTCCCCGTGTGCTACGGACAAAGGCAGGGTCTGTCAACTCGTGTTTCAATGAAACGTGCAATTCAGCAAATGGGATTTTCGGCGAACGGAAAGAGGGAAACCGAAATTATTTTGTGGGGAAACTCCGAGCGAAATGCCCTGACCGATGTCCTGAATAACCACCACATCGCACGAAAAGTTGTCGGTGTATTCCACGACCACAAAACCGTTGAGGAGTACGGCGATACGCAGATATTTTGGGTGCTGCCAACGCCCGTGTGAATGCGCTGAGAGCACAACCGCCCGAAAATTTATCTAATGAAGATGTCGGCGAAATCATAAATCAGAACGACCGACTGCGGACAATGGTTACGGAAACGAACGGCGAAATGGTAAAGTATCGCAACAGGAGTCAGGCGCAGTTCCTGCCCGTGGAGATTTACAACGATGAAAAACGGCAGTATATAATCGAACAGCTCACAAACATTAACTGCCCGTTTGTTGAAGAAGACACCACGATTTATGTTCCCGATTATTACGAGAAATCCGTGCTGAAAGCTGCCGCCGCTTTTAAGCCTATGAACAATCAGACGGTGCGTGATAGGTTGAAATTCTATATTGACAGGCTGATTTACTCGGCGAACAGCTTTGATGAATTGTTATCCTTGCTGGAAAAGCAAGGCTACGCAATCAAGCGGAACAAGTACACCGCAGTTAAGCCGCCGTATGCGCAAAGATTTTTGCGACTGCGTTCTTTGGGCGGGGACTACACCGAGGCTGCTCTTAAAAAGAGAATAAAGGAACGCAACGAAATCCCCAACGAGTTCAAACGTATGCAAGAACGATATGCAAGCGAACTGCAACAGCCTTTCTATTATGCAATTAACACAAATATATCACTTGTGCGGAATTTTCGCATTACGCCCACAAAGCAGGACAATCAATACCCGTACAGTTTCACAAATGACTGCACGATTGAATGGCTGACAAGCTGCTTGGGAACGCTATCGGAGTTCAACATCAACAGCCGAAGCGAGCTTTACAAGGCTTCCGAGCGTTTGCAGGAGCAGATTGAGAATTGCACCGTTGAGGGCGAGCGTGTTGATTTGAAAATTCAGTATGCAAAAATCTATTCGACAATTCGGACTTATGAGGAAATTGTTGACGGAAACTATATCGACAATCTCCTAAAAGCCGAGCGTGAGCGAACCGAGGCAGAACAGAAAAAAGAAAACGCTCCCGAACAGCCGATTAAACCGACAATAAACCGCAAAATGCACAGAAGATAAGGAGGTTAATTTTGAAGAAACAGAATACCAAAATCGTAGTAATTCCGCATTACAGCGGCTCTCAGAAACCCTCCGAGGTTTTAAAACGAGTAATCACCGACCAAATCGAAAAGAAACTGAACAAGAATGAAAACAAGCCAAACAATGCCGCAAATTAAGAGAAATTACACCCAAAAAGCACTTGAAATAAACGGATAATTGATGTATAATGATGATAGTCGAAATCGGTTGTCCGTTCATTAAAGGAGGTTAAAATGACAAACGGACAGACCCGATACAACACAGCATTATATCTTCGTTTATCCAAAGACGACGGAACGGACAGCGAAAGCTCGTCAATTCAGACCCAAAAAGAAATGCTCACACGTTACTGCCGTGAAAACGGCTTTGCAATCAGCGAAATCTACGTTGATGACGGCTGGAGCGGAACGAACAGCAACCGACCGAGTTTTCAGCGTATGCTCTCGGACATTGAGGACGGGAAAATTAACTGCGTTATCACAAAAGACCTGTCCCGACTTGGGCGAAATTACCTTGAAACAGGCGGCTACACGGAGGTTTACTTCCCCGAACACAACGTTCGTTACATAGCCGTTACGGACGGCGTAGACACGGCAAAAGGCTCTACAATGGACATCACGCCGTTCAAAAATCTGCTCAACGATATGTACGCACAGGACATCTCAAAAAAGATAAAATCATCATTGTTGACGCGGCAGAAACAGGGCAAGTTTATCGGCGTAAAAGCGCCTTACGGCTATGTGAAAGACCCTGCCGACAAAAATCACTTGCTGATTGATGAACGCTTTGCGCCGACCGTGCGATACATTTTCCAAATGGCAAAGGACGGAGTGGGAATGGTGCATATTGCAAGGCGACTTACGGCTGAGAAAATTCCCCGTCCCGTGGCTGCCGCCGCCGAAAATTTCGGGTGCTATGACAGGTACATTATCACCGACGAAAGCGCATACAAATGGTCAATGGGTTCGGTTCGGGAAATACTTCGCAACCCTGTTTACAAGGGCGCAGTTCGTGGGCAGAAACGCCCGACAATCTCGCTGAAAAGTCACAAACGGAAGCCTGCGGCAAATGCAGGTACATTTGTGGTAGAAAATATGCACGAGCCAATAATTCCGCTCGAAGAATGGGAGCTTGTACAGCGATTGATTACAAGCCGCAAAAAGGCGAGAAAAACCGACAGACCTTATAACAACATCTTTTCGGGACTGGTGAAATGCGCCGACTGCGGCTATGCGCTCTCGGTTTCAAAGGCAAACCGCACTTGGAACTCGGACAACATTATTGCGAATTACGATTATCAGTGCAACAACTATCGTATGGAAGGAAAAGCCGTCTGCACGCAGCACAGGATATCTGCTTTGAGCCTTTACAATGCGGTTTTAGAGGACATCAGGCGGCTTGCGAACGAGGCACTTGATGATGACAGGCAGATGATTTCCTCAATCGCAGAACGGCTCGGAAAGGACGAAAAAGACAGCGTTCGGCAGGCGGAACGTGAGCTAAAAAAGGCAGCCAAACGGCTTGCGGAACTCGACAAACTTTTCGCAAAACTCTACGAGGAACACATCAACGGAAAGGTGAGCGAACGCAATTACAATGCGCTTTCGGCAACCTACGAAGCCGAGCAGACAGAATTGGAAAGCAAAATCGCCGAACTGAATGAAACGATTAAGGCAAACCGTGAATACGGCGAAAATGCCGAGAATTTCGTGGATTTAATCAAGCAATACGCAGACATTGACGAACTGACGCAGGCACTCCTGAACACGCTTATAGAGCGGATTGAGGTTCACGAACCCGAAGAAATCAACGGCGAGCGTATTCAGAAACTTGATGTTTACTATAAGTTCGTCGGCAGGCTTGATTGATGATTTTGATGATGAATTTTTACAGAAAGTTCCGTTGAATGGGTTCAACTTCCGAGGGTTTCCAGGGTATATCAAGATTATGCAGCGCCGCCAGCTTTGTCTGAATGTTTGCACCAGTTCCCATTTTGCTTGTGCTTGCGAGAACGATACGCTTTGTGCCGGAGCGGAGCTGCGCATACATTTCGTTGCGCTGTTTCTGCGTTGCCGCGTCGCCGGCAGTGCAAATCTCATTTTCGGGAATGCCGCGCCGTGCAAGCTCCTGCTTGAGGTAATCGTACACGGAGAATTTCCCATCATCGGAATTAACGGCGATATCGCAAAAGATAGCCTGCACTCCCTTTTGAGCGGAGGTGCGGTCATATATCTCCATGATTTTGTCAATGCAGAGATTCACCTTGCTGTCGGGGTAGTTTTCAGCGTTTGGTATTACGCACCGCGCGTCCAGACCGAGCAGACGTGCTTCTCCCGTAATTTTCAGCATATTATCCTTGCTCGGATCCACGGCTCCGCTGTGAATCATTTCGGAGCGCTCAGCAAGGACCTTCATATACGCTTTCTGTTCATCGTTTGGATGTGCAACGATAGTCTGCGGCTTTCCTCCCTCCAGTTTCGGGACAGGCAAATCAAGCATATCCGGCGTCCGTATGTCTGCGAATTCCTTGAACATCTGCATGAGTTCGGGGACATTGTTGAATTTAGCAAAGCGCTTTTTCGTGCGATAGCCGTTGCCCGCAGGCTTCAGCTCTGCCTTTGAAACGATCTCACCGAAGTTGCTCGCCCAATCGTCAAACGTCTGCAATCCTGCGTTCTGGAGCAGAGAGGGACGGAGATACCTCTGCATAATGTACAGCTCCGTCATGGAGTTAGAAACAGGCGTTCCTGTGGCGAAAATTATGTTTTTCTCGCCGTAATTCTCGTTAAGATACTGCGTTTTCATGAGGATATCCTCGCTCTTTTGCGCAGGAGTAGTCTGAACACCGGACACCCTGTTCATTTTTGAAACCACAAGACCGTTCTTGTAATTGTGCGCTTCGTCAACGACAAGGCTGTCAAATCCGAGCTGTTCAAAGGTCAGGGAGGTGTCCTTAGTCTTGCCGCCGTCAAGGAGCTTCTGCAAGCGTGTTTCAAGGCGCTTTTTCTCACGCTCAAGGTCTTTTATGGAACTGCGGTTGTTTGAGCGTGTGCGGTAATCGCCGCTTAATTCGTCAATACCGCTTTGCATAGCGTCTATTTCACGCTGAATGAAATTTTTGCGGTACTCCATAGACATAGGGATTTTCTCGAACTGTTCGTAGGACATGATAACTGCGTCATAGTCGCCGGTGCAGCACCGACCGATAAACTTCTGCCTATGGTCTTTGTCGAAATCCTTTTCGCTTGCGGTCAGGATTTTTGCCTGCGGATATAGCCGCAGCCACTCGTTCGCCATTTGCCCCACAAGGTGCTTCGGAACGACAACGCAAGCCTTGTTTATAAGACCGAGCCGTTTTTTCTCCATAGTCGCAGCCACCATTTCAAAGGATTTACCAGCGCCGACGCAGTGGGCAAGCAGAGTATTGCCGCCAAATTTCGCCCGCATTACAGCGTCCAGCTGATGAGGTTTCAGCCTTATGGACGGCGACATTCCGGGGAACGTCTGATGAGAGCCGTCAAACTTTCTGCCAACAATGCTGTTGAACAGATTGTTGTAGCGCTCAACATATTTCTCGCGGCGCTCCGGCTTCTCCCACAGCCAGCGCTTAAAAGCGTCTTTCATTTTCAGAGCCTTATCCTGCGCCAAATCGGTCTGCTTTTTTTTTATTTCATAATGCTCCTTTCCATCAACATCGGTTATCTTGTCCTTGACCACGATATCCCGATTGTTGAGCAGATTTTCAAAGATCGCCTTTGCAGGCATTCGGGCTGTGCCGTAAATCTGCGTTGCGGCGGCAGAGGTGTCCCAATTCTTGTTTTCAATTTTATACTCGCCGGTAACGGCTCTGCGCATAGGCTCGTAAAATCTTGCCTTTGCGTAATCCTCAAGGAAATGCTGATAGTCCTCAACATCTACCCATGACACACCGATACGCGCGGTAATATCTCCGGCTTCCAGCTTTTTCGGGAGGACTTCCGTCAGAGCCGTTACGTTGCGCTGAAAATCGGGATAGTCCTTTGCGTAAAGCTCGGCGGCGCGCAGCTTTTCACGGACATTGCCGGAGAGATATTCGGAAGATTCCTCCCAGCCGACAAAAGGGTCGTTCTCGTCAGATTTCAGCGGATTAAGATATATCAGGTTGTCCGATTTCAGAACTTCTACAATATCCTGCGGTTCCTGCCCGCAGAGCTGTGCCATATACGGTATATCCATTTTACCCACTGTATCAATGGAAACCTGCATAGCCTCCTGCGGAGTGTCCACATGGGTGATTTCGGCGGTGTATTTTACCGTGCGCTTGGTAAAGAAATCCGACTTTTCTACGGTCTTGGCTTCCTCGTCGATGATTTCCAGAGCGCAGAGGGAATTGTAATCATCGTCACGGCTGAAAACCTGCGAATTACTGCTGTCGTTTATGCAGCCGTTCTTCTTTACAAAGCTGTCGTACTGCGCGTTCAGTCTATCCTGCAAGGATCTCAGTTCCGTATCGGAGCAGTTTCTTTCCTGTGCGGAGAGCATTTCACGGAATGTGGCGCGCAGTTCGTTCAGACCCTTTATTCGCTCGGCTTTCTTTCCAGTTTCCGTTACCTCGGTCATGATGTTGTTTTCACGGAAATACATCTTTCCGTCAACCTCGGCAAAGGCGAAATTGCGGACATCTTCGACAGCAGGGATAACGCCGGCTTCCTTTTCAGTTTCCTGCGTCCGCTTTCGGATAGCGTTTGTCAGCTTTAGATTGCTTACAGCCTTTTCGAGCTGTTCGGAAAGGTCAGCTTCCTCGATAGGAACGCAGGCTGTTTCGTCTGCATTGCCGTACATGGAAAATTCCATGCCCTGTTTCATTGTGCCGAGTATCATTTCGGGGTGGTCGAGGAAGTAATTATTTACCGGAATGCCGTCATGATTTTTGCCGACATAGCACCAATCGGGAAGTTCCACCGCCATTTTCTCACGCTTTTGCAGGAAGATAATATCCGCCGTTACCTCCGTGCCGGCATTCGCCTTGAAAGCGTTGTTCGGCAGACGAACAGCGCCTACAAGGTCGGCACGTTTCGCAAGGTATTCACGGACTTTCGGGTTCTGCTTATCCAGAGTACCCTTTGTTGTGACAAAAGATACAATGCCGTTCGGCGCTACCTTATCCAGCGTTTTTGCGAAAAAATAGTCGTGTATCAGGAAATTCTCCTTGTTGTACCGCTTGTCGAACACTCCGTAATTTCCGAAAGGAACGTTGCCGATAGCGGCGTCAAAATAATTGTCGGAGAATGTAGTTTCCTCATACCCCCTTATCTGAATATCCGCCGTCTGATAGAGCTGCTTTGCGATTCGTCCGGTTATGCTGTCCAGTTCAACGCCGTGCAGACGGCTTTCCTTACGCATTTCTTCGGGCATGACGCCGAAAAAGTTACCTACGCCCATAGCAGGCTCCAAAACGTTACCTCCACTGAAACCGAGAGCCGCCAGTCCCTTATAAATGCCGTTTATGACGGTGGGCGAGGTGTAGTGTGCGTTCAGTACCGTACTTTTTGCGGCTGTGTATTCGTCATCTGTCAGCGTTTCCACAAGCTCCTTATGCTCATTTGCCCAAGAACTGTTATTCTCGTCAAACGCCTGCGCAAGCCCGCCCCAGCCGACGTACTTTGAAAGAACTGTCTGCTCCTCCGGAGTTGCAAGGCGGTTTTCACTTTCAATTGCTTTCAGAGTTCGGATAGCGGCGATGTTGGCGGCAAATTTGGCTTTCTGACCGCCCTCGCCAAGATGTTCGTCGGTAATGGTGAAATCGTGCTTTTCAACGGGTGCTTTAACCTGGACGGGACGTGCGGCAGGGGTAGGCTCTTTAACAGGTTTGGGGCTGTTTGCACTGTATTTAGCGAGAATTTTCTTTGCGCTCTCAATCTGTTGTGGGTCGTCTGAATTATCGACAGTCCATTGTGCGCTCCGGATACGGTTGTTTATGTCCCTTTGCGTAATGTACTTTTTCTGGGATATAAGCCTGTCGATACGGGCTGCGACTTCATTCCACTTCATCTTTACAGTAGCTTCACTGCCGCCGAAACCGCTTTTATTCAGAACGATACCTTTTGCGTCGTGCCATGTATCATATCCGGTGCGACCCGAGCCGCCTGTGCCGTATTCGTTTTTCAGAAAATCAGCCTTTTCCTTGCTGGAATGGGGCTGATTAAAATAGTTCTCAATCCGGAACTTGCCGCCTTGAACGCCGCTTCCGCTTAATATAAGCAGGTCTTTTTCCTCCTCCGAAATGAACATGACGGGAGAGAATTCAAAATTCTTTTCTGTTCTGAACTCCCGTCGTTCAAGCTGTAAATCTTTCAGATTTTCAAGAATTTCGTGGAGGTTGCGATGAGGAAAACGCAGAACGTCCTTATCGGCTTCGCAGCGTTTTATAAGGTCTGTCATGCCGGCGATGAACTCCGAAACCGGCTTTTCTCCCTTTAGGGCTTCGTAAATTCTTTCGGTGCTTTCCGGGAAACCGCCTGCAAAGAACTCGTCCGGAATAAAGAAATCACCCTCAACGTCGCGGCTGAGATACCACAGGTTTTCAGCGAGTTTCCTGCGGGTGTAGGCTTCTGCGTCGTCGATCGTGACCTGATCCGCGAAGTTTCCCTCGCCCAGCAGCTCCTCAATACGCTCCGCAGCCTGTTTCCATGTGATTGTTTTCTGTGCGGAGCTGTTGAGCGCAGTATCTCCCAAGCCGATAGTAATGCCGTTTTCGTCATACCATGCGGTAATTCTTCGGTCGGCTGCTCCGGTTGACTGACCGAAATCTATTCCTCTGGCGTCCGTTCCGAACTCATTTCGCAGAAATTCGGCATTGCTTTCAGCGCCCTTGTTAAGCTGATACTGGTTGATTATGCGCTCAAGACTGCGCGGCTCGTTCGACCCGCAGCGGAGAACGCAGTCGAACATTTCCTGCGTTATAAGCGGTGAATTCGTGTCGGCAGTCGTAATCACTGTATGTTTCCGCGGAGCATAATTTTCCGCAGACTCGCCGAAAAGGTTGAGCTGAACGCCCTCGGTGGAATTGTTAGAAAGAAAATTGTTCTGCGGTTCTGTGAGCTGCTGCACAGTTTCATTGAGGATTGAAACAAGGTCGCTGAACTCCAAATTACCCAGAGCAGAAATCATATCGTCGGAAAATCTGAAATTCTGCTCCTCGGCTGCCTTATCGCCGTACATCGTCACTATTTTCTTGTTCTCAAGGTCTGCATAAACGCTTATCCCGACCTCGGTATCTTCGTGAGTGGTGTAAGCAAGCGGAACGTGCGACAGGTCGGAAAAGTTTGCGTCTTCGCGGAATTCCCGCTGTGAATATTCGTTTATCCGGGCTTTGGCTTCATTCAGAAAATATTCTCTGTCAAGCTGTTCGTGACGGTCGAACTCCTGCTTTGCCGCAGTAATCATCGCATTTCCGAGGGCTTCCCAGGTGTGGGACACCTCAAAGCCGTCCTTTGTGCGGAATGTCATGCCGGAATCGGTTTTCTCTGATGAAATCTCAACTCTGCTGATACCGTCGGCGGGAGGGTACTCAAAATTGAGATACTGCATATTCGTATATATCTTTTTTGCAAGCTCGGCGCTTATGTCCTCGCCGTTGTGGAAACGGGTGGTCAGATCCTCAAATTCGTCGGCACTCAGACTTGCTCCCATAGTCCAGTTGGTTATGCTGCTGTATACCGGAGCATGGTCGTAATTGAACAGCTTATCGCCCAAATCGTCCATTTCATCGCTTGCAAGCTGCTTCTCCGCCAGCAGACCGATGTTGTCCGTCAACGCTCGCCGGGCTTTGCGTTCCTCGCGGGAAAGCGTGAAATCCGGAACCACGGTAAACCCAAAACTGTCAACGAAGTACGCCCTTATTGTACCATTTTTCTTCACGGCGACAATATCTCCGACCGAAAGGGAATGCCCGCGGAAATCCTGCGGGTGGTCAACATTGAAACGCTTGTAAATATCATCGAGCGTTTCGTTCTCCTGCAATCTGCCGCGATAAACACGGTCGTAATTCTCACGGTCGATATACATTCCGTGTTTTTTCAGATGTTCGCTGTTGGTAAAGTGGTAGTCACGCAGCTTTTCATCATCTTTGAGCTGATAAATCGCATACCTCGGCTCGGTAAGCGCAAACAGCTTGCTCAGGCAGTCGCTGTCATGGCTTGAAATGTCCTCGCTGTCGGTCATGAATTCTTCCGCAACGCCGTCAAAGCCCTCTGCGCCACGGTCGAGAAACTCCTGCCCACAGTTTTCGGTAAGGTATTCCATCGGGTCGTTATGCTCCATAGCGTCATAAATATCGTCGAAGGACATATAGGTGCAGACGAACTGACCGCCTGCGGTGCTGTCAAGATCGTAGCGGATCCATGTGACATTTTCCATTTCGGAATTGACGTAGAATTTATCCACGTCGTCCGGTATTTCGTCCTGCGGTTTATTTTCGATTTCAGATATCGCCGCCTTTATCTTGCCGAGAATATTTGCGGACGCAATGGACTGCTTTTCATCTATGATTTCGCCGATACTGTGATAGGAAGCGTACAATTCGACATTGTAGGTCGATGACTCCGTTCTGCTTGCATACACGGAAACAGAAACGCTGTGCAGGCTGTCGAGGTACTTTTCATCGTTGTTCCAAATCTCGTTTGCCTGATTGAGCGCTGCGTTGAATTCCTCCACAGAATAGGGATAATTGACCTTGAACCCGACTTCCTCCGGCGAGAAATTTCTATTGTGGCTGCCGTTGACGTAAACGCAGGGATATTTGATGTTCCTCTGCTGAATTTCCGAGCGAATATCGTTGTACAGACCGTCCGAAACCAAATCCGCAACGGATTTGAGATATTCGGGATTTTCACGCATTTCCGTCAATGCTTCATTGTGGGAATTGCGGACGGCTTCGGCGGCACGGTCGGCAAAGTATGTGCGGAACTCATCAGCGCTGTATGACGCCGCAGCCATTTCCAGCTCATCGGAGTAATCAAGCATAAAGTCATGCAGATTACTTGCGTCAGCAACCTTGCGGCTGTCCTCAATGCTCATGCTGCCGTCGTAAGCGTATGGATCATATTCTTCCTCGGAATTGTACGGGCGGTCTGAAAAAGGAATACCAAGTTCCGCCGCCTTGCTCCTTGCCACCTCAAGACTGGTGAGAGATTCGTCAAGGCGGTCGGCGACTTCCGAAATTACTTCCGCCCGGAAATCATTATCCCGCTGAAATCTGTTGTACAGAGGTGCAAGCTGTTCAGCGGAATATTCCGAGCTTTCACGCCCGGTGATGAGCCGAGTGTAGTAGCCGGTCACGGCGTTTTCTACCTCAACATCGAAGTTCTCCCTGTCGGTGTTTTGGTGCGCGTTACGAACAAGGCTGTTATCATACAGTGCGCCTGCCGCAAGCCCAATATAAACAGAAACAGCGGGGAAAATATCCTCCGCTGATGTGCTGTTTATCCTCTGCGCTGAAGAACTATCTGCTCCATTACCTCGTGTTCCACTATGAAGCTCCGTGTTTTCTCCCAGCGCTCTATTTCGGTGAATGTCGTTTTCGGGCGAGGATTCTTCTCTGCGTACTGCTTCCGCAGAAGTTCCCACATCTCCCATGCTTCCTTGTCTATCTGACGGGGAATCAGTTCCCATTTCAGGCGACCCTCCAGCGACGGAATCTCCTCCGGATAATTCTCCGTCATGAATTTCTGCCACGCCTTGCCCCAGCGGTCTATCGGTTCGCTCAGGAGCTGCTGTTCCTCGTCCGTCAGACCCAGCTCCACCTGCTCCAGATACACGAACGTTTCCGGATCCAGCTTGTACGTCCTGCCGTTCTCCTCCTTGATTTCGGGATAGAACTTCTTGTCCTCTCTGCACCAAATCTGTTTTACCTCTGCCATTGTCGATACTCCTTTCAGCAATAAGTGAATTTATAGTTTTCTCCATTGATAACAGTGCCGGTCTTGCCGCGATCTGAACGTATTCCGTCAGCTTTTCGGCTTCTGCCTTGCTGTGAACAAGGTCGAATGCGGATAAATCCATAGGATTGTTCTTGTAGTCGAACCTGCCGCCAAGCTCGCACCGAGCCGCTATGAAATACTGCGTTATGGATACGAAAGACTTTTCAAATGCAGCTCTGTCAGTTTCAGAGATATTCAGCGCCTTTATCGCATTTTCGAGATTGTCAGCCGCAGCCGTTCTGCCGATAGCGTTCACGCAGCCGGACATGGATTTGTATTCCTTACCCTCTGCCTTTGAAAACGCAGCGATGAACTCCTGCGCCGTCTGCTTGTCGAGCGTCCACTGATAGGGCGGTCTGCCGCCGGCAGTCTGGGAAATATCGAAATAATGTTTCAGCCCGCTGCCGTCCAGGACGGCTATGCTGTTCGTCCCACGCTGTACCTGACGTCCGAATCTCTGCCAGGTATCATAGTCGGCAACCATTGTGGCTTTCGGATTTGTTGCGAACATCGTCATGGTCTGCGCTGTCGGCATTTTGAAGAACCTGCCTGCGAATTTCAGATACTCCGCAAAGGTTTCCTTGTTTTGGTAGAGCTGTTCAGTAATGCTTTCGTACCTCTCACGAACTTCATCTATTCGTGCCATATTTCCTCCTCAATTTAAGTTTATCACATTAAAGCATAAAAGTCAATATCTTAATGCAGAAAATTTGCGGTCAAACAGGACTGAATTCGATACAGTTTTGCTGTTTGACCGCAATCGGGTATTATCTCTTATACTTTGGGGCAGAATTAGTTTGTTTTTCGGGGTTGAGAGTTTTCACAAGCTGGTTCTTAATATCCGTTACCTTCGGCATATCCGCCTTATTCACGGAAATGGTAGTAGTACCCTCGACCTTTGCCTGATACTTAACTCCAGCCTTGTCCAGTTCAGTCATGAGCTTCTCTGCGAACTTGTTGTTCTGCTTCGGGAGGTGCGCAATGCTGTCCTTGTCGCCGAGTTCCGCATACTTTACTCCCTTGTATTCGGTCTTGCCGAGGGACTGATAACTTCTGAGAACTGCATTGCTGAGCTTTTCGTGGAAATCCTTTGTGATAGGCAGAGCATACTGCGCATAGTCGCCGGTCTGCGTCTGATAGGACGGCATTGATACAAACGGCTTGTTTTCGCTGCCCGTCATCACCTTAACGTCCTTTACCACAAAACAGCCGTCTATTGTGACCTGTCCCGCAGCTTTAAGATTGTTATTATCCACGGGTCTTAACTGGACGTTCACGGAAGATCTGGACTGTTCGGCAGCGGGGACTTCGGTTTTAAGCGTTTTTTCGGGAGAACTCATGAGCTGCTCGTAGCTTTTCAGAACAGCATTATTGAGCGCCGTCCTCGCTTCTGCGGTAATGGGAAAGGCTACATCTGCGTAATCTCTGCCCATCTTCTTGCTGGGCATAGCGACAAATGCACCCTTTTCGCCCTCCACGACCTTTACGCCCCGGACTGCCAGCTCGCCGTTGACTACCACGTTTGCTATAGCCTTGACATTGCCGCCGTTCTCGATTTTTGAAATTGACGATACGTCGAAAGAAGTCTTGTGTTCCATTGTTGTTCCTCCTGTCAGGTTGTACTGAGAATGATCCGCCGCCCATGTTTCAAACGGCATGAGAACAGGCTCGCCGAATTTGCCGTCGCTTTTCTGCGGATAATGATTTACCATTTCAAATCCGATTTCCTTGGCCGCCTGACTTATGATGGCAAGCGCCTCCTTGCTTTCGTAAATAGAGCTGCTGCGGGTGAAATCCTCCACAAGGACATTTTTGTTGTCCCGTACATGAAAAATGTCCGCTGCCGCATTTCCTCTTTCAATGCCCATCGTGAGCCTTGCGGACGGCATTTTGTCCCAATTTAACGCCTTTTCAGCGTTGTAGGGCTTTTCACGCAGCTCATTGAAACGCTTCTGCGCTTCGGCAAAGGTGTCGTAATATTCGATAGGTGTTGGGCGGTCGTACTCATGGGGCATTGCCCATGTGCGCAAATCTGGTATGATGTACACTTTCCACGGCTTGTTGTTTTCTTCTGCCATATTAATTCCTTTCTGCGAAAATCCTGCACGGATAAGGATAACCGCCGTTTACGTTGTCTGAACGCTCCCAATAACCGTATCCGCTGGATTTTGCGTTGAGAACGGAGAGAACTCCCTCGACCGTAAGTCCTGTATCTGCGGGGACTGACAGTATCATCGTTTTTGCGGAGGAACGCGTCCTCCTGCCGATAACGGGGTAATTGTTGGCGTTGTCCACAATGCAGAAAAGTATCTTGTGACCGTTCTCGTTTCCATCAGCGCCGGCAATGCCACCGTTGTTCGTACCGTTAAGGTAGATATTCGCAGCATAGCAGCTCTTGATGTATGCCGAAACATTATGAGCCGTTGCAGTACCTACAATACCGCCGCTGTTTTCGGCAGTTGACGTGAACGTCCGCACGCCGCAGCCGATTATACTGCCGCCTGCGCAGTGCGGTTTTTCTCCGCTGTTGAACAGCTCCACGCCGTAAGCAGTCCCGGCAATTCCGCCTGCGGAAACAGCCGAGCTGCTGACGGTAATGTTGTTTGCGATACAGCCTGTCACGATGCAGGCGTTGCCCACTACACCGCCGATACTTTTGCCGCCGCTGACCGTTATTCCGTCCGCCATGCAGTTTGAAATATCACCGCCGAAACCGCATATTCCTCCGACATTTTCAGCACCGTCAGCCGTGATTTTGCTGTTCAGAACTTTACAGCCGAATATCCGTGTATTTCCGGTGGAGAAATATTCGTCAGTATTGTTCGAGGGGTAAACGTAGGATACGACCTCGTTGCAGACTACTCCGAGATTTTTGTTGTTTCCGGCTTTGATATTTGCACCGTCAACTACAACATTCTGTATAGTCCCTGCGGCAATAGTACCAAATAAACCACCGTCGCCGGAAATATTCTTGATAGAATGACCCTGCCCGTCGTACACAAAATAATCGTAGGATTTGTTTTCGTAACCGCGGGTTATTTTCTTCGTGCTGATAGGATTTCTGTCCGTATTCCTCGGAAACGCAATATCCGCCGTCTGTATGAAATATCCCTTTGCGCCCTGTTCGGAAAGCCGCAGGAGCTGGTCGTAATAGCTGATGATATACGGATTTTTAGCCGTCCCCTTACCGCCGCCGTATTCGTTAAGAACACGGTAGAGCTTTGTACTCTTGCTGAACTTGCTTTCAACGCCGCCGTAATATTCGATAGTGCCGAAATCTCCGTTCTGCTTTTTGGTGGAGTAGCCGTAGGTACAGCCGAAAACGCTGTTATAAATATCGTCCTTATCGTCCACCACGGGCAATGTCAGTTTTGCGAATCCCGTCATATCCAAAGCTGCCTTGTATTCCAGCGCTTCTGTATTCAGATAGCTGCGGTCAATGGAAATTGTGATATATGTAGCACTCTGCCACTTTGCGTAAAGGTCGCAGTCCTCGGAAACATCGAGGTTCTCCACACGGACGGGAGAGTTTTCAAAGTACCAGCCGGAAACTATCTCGCCGTCCTTTGTCACGCCGAAATCATCGAGCATATCCAGCGTTGAGCCGATTTCGACTTCAATGACCTGCACCTTATCGTCATAGTGCAGAGTGATTTTTGCTGTCGGCGGTTTCTTGCTCCACACGGCGTATAGGGTGAGGTTTTCCGCAGGCATGGTAAGGCTTTTTAACGTAGATTTGGCGTTATCCGTTTTCGCCCAGCCTGTCAGGAACAGACCGTCCCGGTATATTGAAACATCTTTCGGCAGAGGAACGCTGTCGCCGTATCTGACTTCCGCCCGTGAGAGCTGACCTGTTCCGCCGTTGGAATTGTAATTCACTGTGAATGTGTCCGGTTCCCAGACGGCGAAAAGCTTTACGTTTTCATACGGCATTTTGTAGTCATAAAGGGGATACGCAATGTCCGTATTATCCGAAAAGCCGAGCAGCTTGTAGCCTTTCCGGGATATGGATTTTGACGCGCTTTCGGCAGAGGGAAGAACGACATACTGTCCGGCTTCTGCCGAAATGCTTTCAAGAGTACCCTCGCCGCCGTTCGCGTAGAAAGTTATAGTGTAAACTCCGCTTGCGCCCGAATTTGAGGAGGAACTGTAACCGCTGTTGGTGTAGCCGATTTCGGAAGTTTCCGCAGGCGGTTCGGCTGATGAGGTTTCGATTACGGGGACATCAGCTTCGCCCTGTTCAAAGGATTCCGCAGAGTAAATTTCTGTTTCCGGTGTGGCGACTTCTCCTGTAGGAATGGCTGTTTCTGCCGTTTCCGTAGTTGCGGAAGTTTCCGTTGTTTCTGCGGGAGCGTCGGTTTTATTACTGCCGGATAAAGCCGAAACCGCAATGAGAATGACTGCCGCGACAGCGATACCGCCTATGATTAAGTAGGTCGTGAAATTCTTCTTTCCCTTGCTTTTTGCGGATTTGCCCGTTGAAATGGAGTAGGTGTTTGCGTCGATTACAGCGAGCTTTCCCTCCGTTTCAAGCTGGGCGAATTTTTCGTCATTCAAGCCGTCTGCGACAGCTTCTGTCTGGTACTGCGTGTAGGCGCAATCGACAAGCGCCGTTTTTGTACGTTTAACGAAAGCCTTGTATTCAGCCGTCTGTGTGATTATCTTTTCCTCAAAGGGAACACCGTTTTCGTCAGCGTTCTGTTCGGGGATAATGAACACGGTTTCGGCTTCATCGTCAAAGCTCGATATGTCAACTTTGAAAAAGTACATTATTTTCCACCTTTCTTTATAAATTTAATATTGACAAAGTATGCTTTTTGATGTACAATATAAGTACAGAGTAAGTATAATAGTGCTGAAGGAGATGATTTTATGGCAACAACAAGTGTTACTATGCGTGTGGACTGCGAAGATAAAGCAAAGGCTGAACAGATTTTCAATGCTCTGGGACTTAATATGTCAACGGCATTCAATATGTTCATCAAGCAGACTATCCGCTGCGACGGAATTCCGTTTGAGGTCACACTTCACAACAGAGCTGACGATTATTTCTACAGCCCTGCGAATATGGCTCACATCAACCGTTCCATCGCTCAGCTCAATGCAGGAAAGGTTTCCAGGCACGAACTTGTCGAGGTAGAGGACGATGATTAAACTCTGGACTGACGAGGCTTGGGCGGACTACCTTTACTGGCAGGGCGAGGACAGAAAAACTCTGAAACGAATTAACCTGCTCATCAAGGATATTGAGCGTGACCCTTTTGACGGAATAGGAAAAGCCGAACCGCTGAAACACAACTTGAGTGGCTACTGGAGCCGCAGAATCGACGATACTAACCGGCTTGTCTACAAGGTCGAGGACGGTCAGCTTTATATTATTTCCTGCCGTTATCACTACGAATAATGAAAATCTCCGCTTCATCGCAAGCGGAGATTACCTTTTCGTCTTGTCCTCAAAACGCATTGTAAAGCCGATTTTGGCGTTTCCGTTCTTGTCGGTTCTGTCTGCAAAAGAAACGACAGCATTGTATGTGTTTCCGGTTTTCTCGGATTTGAAACCGCTGACCTTGACTTCTCCGTGCGACAGCAGATTCTTCATCATGGATTCTGTCAGCTTTTTGCCCTTAGATGTGAAGAAATAATCGTCCTCGTAAACACAGAAAATGCAGTCCTTGGGAGCCTTTTCGCAGTAGAATATACCAGTATTGTCCCGAACGAATTTATATACATTGCCGCCGCATTTCGGGCATTTCCCGACCGGATTTTTCTGAGCGGTTCTCGGCTCAGCGACGGGAGTATGCGCCCTGTGCTTTTCGGCTTCAATGATAGCCTTGATTTTCTCCGTAATGCTGCTGATTACTTCATCAGCGCTGGCGGTGCCGTTCTCTATTGCGGCAAGCTGTAATTCCATTGCGGCGGTCATTTCAACGGACTTAATTTCGGGAGGGACAAAATTTATCATCTTTATTCCCATTTCAGTCGCGGAAATAACCTTGTTCTTGCGCTCTGCATAGCCGTCTGCGAGTATCTTTTCGATGATCGCTGCCCTTGTTGCGGGAGTGCCTAACCCTCTTTCGGAAACATATCCGGAAAGTTCCTTGTCCTCTATGCGGCGGTCGATATTCTCCATCGCCTTTAAGAGCGAGCTTTCCGTGTAGCGTTTCGGCGGCTTGGTTTCTCCCTCTGTAACAAAAATATCTTCCGCATAAAATGTATCGTTTTCGGAACAGTTTATTTCCGGCGGTATCTCGACATCATCGGGGCAAAGCGCTTTCCAGCCGAGGTTGACAGGCTTTTTCTGTTTCAGCTTAAATGTTTCGCCGCAAATATCAAAGACGTACTCAATATCCATGTATTCGTAC
>OJPN01001101.1_pt1 | contig 20424 bp, 18 predicted proteins | sample 1598511 | NCBI WGS metagenome assembly OJPN01 (sample SAMN03922485, study PRJEB24848) | human gut metagenome | isolation source: stool sample | host: Homo sapiens | place: Germany | collected 2011-05
CTCTTTATCCTGCTCAATAACAGAAAGTTGGAGTTTTGCAATATAGGGGATATATGGGGGAACCTGGCACACTTTTGACACTTGCTCATAAATTTCCGCATAAAAGTTTGCGTCCTGCATTCGGTTTTCTTTTACAGCTATCTCCAACATATTCATTAAGGCAGTTTGAATTTCAGTTGCGCTATTTAAGACCCTATGTTCCCATATTTTTTCAGCGTCCAGAAATTTTTCTTGCTCTGTATAGAGAATGGCAAGTTGTTCTTCCTTATCAACAGAAGAAGATGGGTAAGTGTTGATGAGTTCTTCTGCCTTGGAATAGTTTTTTATCTTCCGGTTATACGCAATTAACATACTGATTACAGTTTCCCTAATTTCAACATTTTGACTCGTGGATAACCGTTCATAAAATTCTATAAAAGTTTTTTCATAGCGTTCTGACTCTGTAACTCCGTAAAGAAACAGCGCACCATTTAAATACATAATTACTGAATATATTAGACTTTCACAAGTTGGATATTCATGTATCTTGTCAATTCCCATTTTGAAAGCAGTATCATAATCTTTTTCACGAACAATCTTATCAATTTCGTCTACAAAATTGACTATTTCTATATCACTTAAATCATCTTGAAATGATAGAAGTGTATTAAGGTCTGTTTTTAGTAATCTTGCTAATGCCGGAAGAAGCGTTATATCAGGGTAACTACTTCCTTTTTCCCACTTATTTACAGCAGGGGTTGATACACCTAAAAATTCAGCAACTTGTTCTTGCGTCAATGATAATTCTTTTCTTTTTTCTCGGATAATGTGATTGATTTTCATAGCCAACCTCCTTTGTAATTCTATAATACCAAAGGGAATTTTAATGCACAATGGAGTGATAATTAAATTTCTTGTTTATTAAATTAACCATAGGTCAAAACGGAATAGTAAGCTGGCTGCCTATCAAATTCTTGTGTGTTACTTTATCGCACATGAGCATTGGAACCTGGGTTGTCCGATCCATAGCCCTCCAGCAGATTGACAACGCCCCACACGCCAAGTCCAGCGCCGAGGGCTACAACAAGAGTCTGCAAAGTATCAATAGCGGAAGTGAAAAACTGCATAGAGCCTCCTTTTCTCCGGGGTATTCCCGGCCATGAAAAAAGCCGCCATTTCTGGCGGCAGGTTACATACTTCGGGACACTTTGTCCCAAAGCCCTATTTATGCAAAGGCGTCCGGATCGTCGATGTCATCATAATTGAGGATGTCCTCGTCCTCGCCTGTGAGCCCATCGTCCGGCACAGCCACCGCATACACCTCACATAGCTCGTCCGGCCCGGGCCGCCTGCGGCGGTTAATGAGCCGGTCAAGGTCAAAGGCGTTTTTCTTTTTGTCGGCTTCAGCCGTATATCGGTAGTTCGGGTGCTTTTTCAAATCGTATTTCGGGGAATAGAACGGGGGCAGGCCCCGAAGCTGTAAAATGCACTTATCCCCGGGCATGGTCGCCAGTTCGCTGGGCGTCATCAGCTCCCGGCCCAGCCGCTGGTTATTTTGACTGTAGCTTTCCGACTGGCCACGGGAGCGGCTGTCCGTCTGCATGGAGATTGTAGCCTTACCCAGCCAGTTCTCGGATATTTCCTTGATGGTGCTGGCCTCCCGGCCTCCGAGGAATATTACGCTGTCCATATTTCCCAAAATGGTTTCGGCGTGTTTATCGTAAATCGCCTTACACTGAGCCAACTGCTGATAGAACAGCGTCAAGCTGATCTCACGGGAACGGATGACAGCCACGATTTTTTCAAGCTGGGGAACCTGCCCTGTGTTGGCGGCCTCGTCCCACAGCACCCGTACATGGTGGGGCAGGCGGCCTCCGTGAACATTGTCGGCCCTCTCGCACAGCAGATTGAACATCTGCGAAAAGGCCAGAGCCACAAGGAAATTATAGGTTTGCGTAGTGTCCGAGATGATAAAGAACACCGCCGTTTTCCGATCCCCAATGCGGTCAAGCTCCAGCTCGTCATAGGCCATGACCTCCCGAAGCTGGGGGATGTCAAAGGGAGCCAGCCTTGCGCCGCAGGAAATAAGGATCGACTTCGCTGTTTTGCCGCTGGCCAGTTTGTACTTTTTATACTGCTTGACCGCAAAGCAATCCGGCTTTCTCTTTTCCAGCCCGGAAAACATATAGTCCACGGCGTTCATAAAGTCCTCGTCATCCTCCTTGACCTCCATCCCGGAAATCATATCCACCAATGTGTTCATGTTCCGATCTTCGGCGGGGCCCTCGAAAATGATATAGGCGATGAGGGCGCAGTACACAGCATGTGCGTTCCGGCAACATCTTCGGGATTTGAAAGTGAAACAATCCTTTTAACACCAAGAAACCCATACGACAATTCGGTTTGTGAATCCTTTTTTCACACGTTGAAAAAAGAAGCCCTCTACCATTATCTTTACGAAACACCACAAGAACTGGAGGAGGTTCTGGACGAATATATTGATTTTTATAATGGCTACCGGCCTCACGGAAAGCTAAACATGAAAACTCCGATTCAGTACGAAGCGGAGTTCTTTTCTGCTACCCGAGGATAATGAAAGATCCCCTCTTTTGAAACCGGAGCTACTGGATTCGAAAGTGGGGACCTATTTAAACTTTTTCCTAATTTTCAAGTTTTTTGCAACAGGCTAGATCCTCTGAAATCAGATCATTCCATCAGACTGTACCAATTTTGGATGGTATCCTTTGCCGCCTGCTTCGCCATGGCATAGCTACGGGTCTTGAGCGCCTCGATAATGGTGGTGTGGTCCCGGATCGTCACGTCGCCCCCCCCCTGTCGAGAGGTCGTAGCGACCACTTGGCCCTCAAAAGCATCCATAATGTAATCATAGACGATTTGGAGCAGCATATTTCCGCAATACTGAGACAAAATCCGGTGAAAGGCCAAATCATTTTTTGCCAGCGTCTCCGGAGAGGCCCTCTCCGTCAGCATCTTGCGGTGCCAGTCAAGATTTTCTTCCAGCAGAGGAATGACCTCCTCCACCTGCTCCTCCCGACCAAGCAAAAGCTCTAAAATGTCCCGCTCCAACGCGTAGCGGGCATCCGCGATCGTCTTAGCCGATGGTTGAGAAATCAGCATGGCAAACACCAGGGGATTAAAACTCTTTTCAGACAGCGAAGTATTGACATAGGTCCCATCGCCGGGGCGGATGGTCAACACGCCCAAGGTCTCCAGCGCTTTCATCGCCTGCCGCACCGAGCCCCGACTGACGGAAAAGAGACTGGCTAACTCCATTTCCGGCGGAAGGCGGTCGCCCGGCTTCAGCCGCTGTTCCAACAATGCGCTTTGAATCTGTTCGATCACATGGTTAGGCGCTAAGGTATGGGGCTGTGGTTTGGGGCTCCAGATACTATTGTCCATAAAACAGATTTCCTCTCTGCCTTCCGCGCCGGACACAATCGTATCCCTTTTCCGGAAGAAATAGGCACTACATAGATAAAATCCTTGTAGACCTGTCATTACTCAGCTTGTCAAAAAAGTCTTTTCGGCAAGCTGTCGAACTTTTGAGCACGTTAAAAAAGTGCTCAAAAGTTGTTTGATTGAACGTGAAAGACAACCCTGACGGTTTTCTTTCACACGATCTTTCCCTCCGAATCCTTTGGCTAGAGGTTTTTTCGACAGTCTCCCGTCTCCTGCATCGCTCACTGAAATCTTCTGGTAAAGGCGCACCGCCGGCACAGGGCCTCCCGGGCCTCCCCCTGGGAAAAGCCCTGATAGATGGCAGCGGCCCGCGGGCCGGACAGGATCTCCTCCAGGGATGTCTCGTACAGGTTCCCAAGAGGGACGTCCCCCTCGTGGTCCAGACAGCAGGGCACCACCGTGCCGTCCCACAGCACGCCCACCTGGTCCCGCAGGCCGTAGCAGAAGCGGCGGCCCTCCTCCTCCGGGGCGGAGAGATCGGGCCATTGGAATTTTTCACCAAATTCCAGATAGACGCCCGGGGCCATGGTGGTCCCACGCCGGTCTGACCGCCAGAGCCCGGGAAAGACCTCCCGGAGCCGGGAGAGGATCTGGCCGTTTTGACGGTTGGCCCCCTCGGTCTCCGCCCCGTCCAGGTTCCACAGCCGCAGGGCGCACCGCTTCCCCGCCCTGGCCGCCGCCCGGGCAAAGGAGATGCACCCATCCAGATAGCCCTCCAGGTCCTCCCCGCCCCCGCCGTTGCCTTCAAAGGAGTGGACGGAGACGCTCACCTTCTTCACCGCCGGACTGCCCAGCAGCAGCGCCTCCCGTTGGCGGAGCAGGGTGCCGTTGGTGGTGAGCATCACCCGGAAGCCCAGGGCGTCCGCCTCCTCCAGCAGGTCGCCCAGCTGAGGGTGGAGCAGCGGCTCCCCCATCAGGTGGAGGTACAGATAGTCCGTGTGGGGCCGCAGGCGGCCCGCCAGGGTCCGGAAGCCCTCCGGAGACAGAAAGCCCGGCGCCCGCTGGGTGCCGGGACAAAAATCACAGTCCAGATTGCACACATTGGTAATCTCCAGATAGGCCTTCCTCAGCCGCCGCACCGCGCGTTCCCCCTTCTCCATTTTCCATCGCCGCCGTTTTATCCAAGCGTATGGAAATACATATCATAACGCAGTCATTATTATACGGTCCGCGGCCGGCCCTGTCAATGCCCGGGCCGGCCGCGTGTGAGATCTGCTGTATCTATAAGGATAAGAGCGGCCCGGGGGCCGCTCCTATCACACCAGTTGATTCAAGTTCAACACATACAGTACAGACTAATCGGTATGAGCGCGAACCATAAAACCGCCCATACTTTTTCTTTTTGGAGATACGACTCGATCGATGAGCTGATAAAAAATAAACGCTCAGAAGCATTGCATACCACTGTGGCAGCATCCAAGCCGAGCAACAGCCAGACCAGTACAGTGGCGGCTGCTCCACATAGCAGAACAAGTTTTGACCATTTCAGTTTCATGTGATTCCATCCTGAACGTGATCTTCGGGGTTTGACGCTCCGCCTTCATCGCCATTCCAATTGGTGTTCCAGCTGTGGACCTCAATCAATAAACCTCATAATTGGCTGTGCAGCCTCGTTCGGGAACATCATTGGAGCTCACCACAAAATGGTACTCCTCGCCTATGGTCAAGCCACTGAAGCCCACAGGATTGTTGACCGGCACCTCCTTCAGCCAATCGGTGACAGCATTTCCCTGCGAATCAAGAAGGCCAACATTGTAAGTAAGCGCGCCGGGGGCGTTGGTAATCATAAACGTCACATCCTGAGCGTCCGCGGTAAAATATCCGCACCCTGTGCCCTGGGCGCCTGTCGTATTCCGGTTCAGCTTCACGGTGCTCGCAATGCGCTCAGAGGGCTGAACCGTCCAAAAGCGGTCCATATCCTCCTGTGTAAAAACATGACCAACCACATACTTATCTGCGGGATCTGCGGCAAACGCCGGAATACAAAGGGAGAACATCAGGGCCAGTGCTGTCAGCATCGAAAACAACTTTTTCATTTTCATACTTCCTTTCTTTTCACCGTATATGTTACTGATGGTCCCGTGAGTACACTTCTTCTTCCCACCCCCTTTCAATAATTTACATATCCAACCACGCTGACAGTATCATCCGAGTTATTGCGTACCGCCAGCATATAGTTGCCTCGTTCCTCGACGCGAATAGTCTTATCAATGCTACCTTTATTCACGTTGATATAGTAAAAATATCCATCCTCGGACAATAAACCAAAATCTACACTTGCATCGCTCGGAATGTATGAAGCGGTAATTGTAACAGTCTCATCAGCGGCCAAAGGCAATTTCTGGTTTGACTTCATCAGGGTACCTGACTTAATTGTCCAATCAAATGAGCCAGAGGCTCTTTCCCAATTAAAATCATTTTCGAGTATTTCGCTGTTTAAAGTATCATAGTTGATTTTATCTTTTGTCATCCCATCTATTTTGATATTTTCTAAATCAGCTGCATGGGCAGATACCGCAATTGTTCCAATTATCATTGGTATAATGACAAATCGACAAAATGTTTTCTTGAGATTGATATGAGCCTCCATACTAAATCATCCTTTCTATTACCAAATTAAATTTCCGGACTCTACTTCTGTATTGGATACTTCGATTTTTTCCTTTTCTATTTCATTAGTAGAAAGAATATCTGATTTTTGCCATACAGCCATACAAATATAGCACTTATGACACTAATTATAATAAGTATAACGATTGCGACACACATACAGGTTTGCACCAAAAAAGAGGGTCTTCTCCGATTATTTTGGTTTTTCTCTGCTCCCCCCTCTTTTTTCCCGTGAATCAGTTCATCCAGCGTGATCCCATACAGCTTGCTCAAATAAATCAGATTATCACTGGACGGCATAGCCAATCCCTGCTCCCACCGGGAGACAGCCTGACGGGAGACCTTCAGCTGATCCGCCAAATCGTTTTGGGACAGGCCGTGTTCCTTCCGCAGCCGGGCCAGACGTTCGTTCAGTTCCACCGCTTTTCACCTCTGATGATAAGGATTTTTTGATAAAATGCAACCACTTTCGGTTTACATCGGGGGCAACTATCAATTGCTCCCCACGTTTTCCAACTTTTTTCACAATTTTTTAAGAAAACAGGAGCGGCCCGGGGGCCGCTCCTATCATACCATTTTATGCAATTTTTCACAAGAAGGCCAGAGGCGAAACGGAGTTTCGCAGGAAGTTCTTTGCCAAGCTTTCTTTCAAGAAAGCGTGCGGGCGACGCCGGTTTTGCGGGCGGCCTCCGCCACAGCGGCGGCTACGGCGGGGACCACACGGGGGTCGAAGGGCTTGGGGATGATGTTCTCCTCGGACAGCTCCTCCTCCGGGATGACGGCGGCCAAGGCCATGGCGGCGGCCATCTTCATCTCCTCGTTGATGTCGCTGGCCCGCACGTCCAGCGCCCCCCGGAAGATGCCGGGGAAGGCCAGCACGTTGTTGATCTGGTTGGGGTAGTCGCTGCGGCCGGTGGCCACCACCCGGGCCCCGCCCGCCCGGGCGTCGTCGGGGAAGATCTCCGGCGTGGGGTTGGCGCAGGCAAAGACGATGGCGTCCCGGTTCATGGTGGACACCATCTCCGGCGTGACCAGGTTGGGGGCGGATACGCCGATGAACACATCGGCCCCCACCAGCAGGTCGGCCAGAGTTCCCTGCTTCTTCTCCAGGTTGGTGCGTCTGGCGATCTCCTGCTGGGCCCAGTTCATGTTGGGGTTCCCCTCGTACAGGGCGCCGAACTTGTCGCACAGGGTAATGTTCCGGAACCCGGCCTGAAGGAGCAGCTTGGTGATGGAGATGGCGGCGGAGCCCGCCCCGGAGAACACCACCTTCACGTCCTCCTTCCGCTTGCCCACCACCCGCAGGGCGTTGGTCAGGCCGGCCAGAGCGATGATGGCGGTGCCGTGCTGGTCGTCGTGGAACACGGGGATGTCGCACTTCTCCTTCAGCTTCCGCTCGATCTCAAAGCAGCGGGGGGCGGCGATGTCCTCCAGATTGATGCCGCCGAAGGAGCCGGAGATGTTGTAGACGGTCTGGACAAACTCGTCCACATCCTTGGTCTTGACGCACAGAGGGAAGGCGTCCACCCCGCCGAAGGACTTGAACAGCACACACTTGCCCTCCATCACCGGCATCCCGGCCTCCGGGCCGATGTCCCCAAGCCCCAGCACGGCGGAGCCGTCGGTGATAACGGCCACCAGGTTATGGCGGCGGGTGAGGGCATAGCTCTCCGCCGGGTCCTTCTGGATCTCCAGGCAGGGCTGGGCCACGCCGGGGGTATAGGCCAGGGACAGGGCCTCCTTGTTGTCGGCGGGCACGGTGGCCACCACCTCGATCTTTCCCTTCCACTCCCGGTGTAGCCGGAGAGATTCCTTCGCGTAATCCATGGGTATGTTCCTCGCTTTCCTGTATGCCCCTGGGGGCGTGTTTTCCTCTTCATTATACCTGCTTCCCGGAAAATCGCAACACAGCAGGCCGATTTTTTTGCCGTCCGACGTCAAAAAATAGACGCAGACCGCCGCTGGCGGCCTGCGTCTGTGACCCGCCGGGCGGCGGTTTTCACAGCGTGTCCTCCTCGTCCCGGTCCAGAGGAGCGTCCAAATCAAAGGGGAGCGCGTCCTCCTGAGGAACTGAAGCCGCAGGGGGCTCCGGGGCGGCCTCCGGCTGGCCGGGGGCCTGGGAGACGATCCCCTGCCGGTACTGGATCTCCTGCCACTGCTCCTTGGTGATGAGCAGCTGCCGGGCCTTGGAGCCCTCGAAGGGTCCCACGATCCCCTTCTCCTCCATCTGGTCCACCAGACGGGCCGCCCGGGCATAGCCCAGCTTCAGGCGGCGCTGGAGCATGGAGACGGAGGCCTGTCCGGTCTCCAGCACCACCTCGATGGCAGAGTTGATGAGCTCGTCGTACTCCTCCTCCCCGCTCTCCGACGGGTTGGAGCCGCCCACGCCCTTGGAGGCTTTGTCCTTCTCGGCGGCGTGTTGTTCGATCTCCTGCATGACCTGGTCGTCATACTGAGCCGTGCCGCTGTTCTGCTTGACAAAGTCCACCACAGAGGCCACCTCCTGATCGGAGATGAGACAGCCCTGCACCCGGGTGGGCTTTCCGGATCCCAGCGGGAAGTAGAGCATATCGCCCCGGCCCACCAGCTTCTCGGCCCCCTGGGTGTCCAGGATGATCCGGGACTCCATGGCGGAGGCCACGGCGAAGGCGATCCGGCTGGGGATGTTGGCCTTCATCAGGCCGGTGATTACATCGGCGGAGGGCCGCTGGGTGGCGATGATCAGGTGCATCCCGCTGGCGCGGCCCATCTGGGCTACCCGGCAGATGGACTCCTCCACCTCCTTGGCGGCCACCAGCATCAGGTCGGCCAGCTCATCGATGACCACCACCACCTGGGGCATCTTCTCCATGCCCTCAGTCCGGGCCGCCTTGGCGTTGTAGGAGGCCAGGTCACGGACTCCCACCTCGGCGAACATCCGGTAGCGCTTCATCATCTCGGTCACCGCCCACTGGAGGGCGCCCGCCGCCTTTTTCGGGTCGGTGACCACCGGGATGAGCAGGTGCGGGATGCCATTATAGATCCCCAATTCTACCATCTTCGGGTCAACCATGATGAGGCGGACCTCCTCCGGGCTGGCCTTGTACAGCAGGGAGACGATCAGGGAGTTGGTACACACCGACTTACCGGAGCCGGTGGTGCCGGCGATGAGCAGATGAGGCAGCTTTGCAATGTTGCCCACGATGCACTTGCCGCCGATGTCCTTGCCCACGGCGAAGGACACCTTGGAGGGGCTGTCCTGGAACTCAGAGGAGCTGAGCACAGTTCGGATGTTCACCGGGGAGACCAGCTTGTTGGGCACCTCGATGCCCACCATGGAGATCTTTCCCGGGATGGGGGCGATCCGCACCCCGGAGGCCCCCAGGGACAGGGCGATGTCGTCGGACAGGTTGGTCAGCTTGTTCAGCCGGACACCCTGATCCAGCTCCAGCTCATACCGGGTGACCGAGGGCCCCCGGGTGACGTTGACAATATTGGCGTCGATGCCGAAGGAGTGGATGGTGTCGGACAGGCGCTGCTTGTTGGCGTTGAGTTCCACCAGGGCCTCTCCCCCCAGCTCTCCGCTCCCCTGGGTGAGCAGCTCCAGAGGAGGGTGCTGATAGGGCGGCGTCTCCAGCTCCATCCCGGCCTGGATGTGCTGGGCCATCTCCTGGGCCGCCTGCTGGCGCTCCGCATCCCGGCCAGACCTGGAGACGGCCGGCTCCCGCACCACCTCCGGCATGGGGGGCGGCGGGGTCTCAGTCAGGGGCTTGGGAGTGGGAGCAGGAACGGGTTCCGCTGCGGGGGCAGGCTCCGGCTCCCGCAGGAAGGACGGGGTGGGGTTCTCCTCTGGTTCCGGGAGAACGGGCTCCGGAGGCGCTGCGGGCTGGGGAACAGGCTCCGGGACCGGCGCAGGGGCGGGGGCGGGCTGCGGCTCAGGCTGTCTGACCTGGGCCGCAGCAGCGGCCAGCACCTGATCCGGGGTCGGGACCCGGGGCCTGCGATCAAAGAAGCCTTTCTTCTTTTCCACCGGGGCGGCTGCGGCCGGCTCCTTCCCCACGAGGGGGCCGTCCTCCACTGGAATGTCGATCTCCGCTGCCCGGCGGCTGGTGTGCTCCGGGACTGCCGCCCGGCTGGGGGCGGTCCTTGTGCGGCTGGGCCGCTCCGGGATCTCCTGGGGCTCATACTGGGGCCGGTTGAAGATCCAGTCGGCCACATCCAGAATGGTGAGGCGGAACGCCCCCAGGGCCATGAGCAGGAAGGCCAGCACAAAGACCACAGTGGATCCCCAAACGCTCACCGCCTGGATCAGCGCCTGGGCCAGCACTCCGGCGGCCGCGCCGCCGCTGGTCATGGCCCGGCCGCTCTCCCACAACGTCTTGAGCAGGGCTCTGTCCCAGGGCAGGACCTGGACCGTCAGCCCGTGGACCGTGCAGGCCATTATCAGGGGCATCAGCAGGGCGCACACCACCGGAAGGCACACCGGACGCCCGCAGTGGAAGGCCAGGATATAGCTGGTCAGCAGAAGGGCCGGGGGCACCAGCCAGAAGCCGTACCCGATCAGCCCCTTCACCAGCCCGCAGAAGAAATCGATGAAGAGGGCCTCGATGTGAAAATAGCCCAGGGCAGAGAAAAGGGCCAGCAGCAGGCAGGCCACCGCCCCGATCTCCCGGCGGAAGGGCCGGTGAGCGGGCTGGGGCGGCTGCTTTTTCCTTCTGCCGGATGTACTGCTCCTGGATCTGGAGCTGGAACTGGAGGAGGCGGTCCGCCGTCCGCCGGATGAGGCGGCCCGGCTCCCCCCTTTTTTCTTTTGTGTCGTTGCCATAAACTCTTGTCCTTTCCCAGGAAATATGACCGGTCCTCCGGTCGGACCGGAGCGGATCAGGCCGTGGGGACCAGGGTGAAGCCGGTCAGGCTCAGCACCAGGAAGAGCGCGCCCGCACCCCAGCAGTAGTAGGCAAAGGCGCCGAACTTCCCCTTGGCGGTCAGAAGATTCACCAGGCCGATGGAGAAATACCCCACCACGCCGGCGAAGGCCATGCCCAGCAGATACTTGGGCAGGAGAGACAGATCCACGCCCCCCTCCTGGACCACGTCCACCGCCTTCAGGATGGTGGCGCCGAACACAGCGGGCAGGGACATGAGGAAGGAGAAGCGTACGGCGAACTTCCGGTCCAGGCCGCAGGCCATGCCGGCGGCGATGGTGCTCCCCGACCGGGACAGGCCGGGCAGGGTGGCTACGCCCTGGGCCACACCAATGAGCAGCGCGTCCTTCAGGGTGGCGCTCCGGGCGGTCTTGTGGCCGTGGGCCATCCGGTCAGACAGGAAGAGGACCGCGCCGGTGAGCAGAAGGATGCAGCTGACTGCCGCAGGATAGTTGCCGATCTGCTCCACATAGTCCTTGATGGGCAGCACCAGGAACAGGGGCAGGGTGGCTACGATAATCAGCAGGATCAGCCGCCGGGCCGCCGGAGGCTCCCCCTGGCTGCGGTACTGGGGGACGAACAGGGCGCGGATCCCCAGGAAAAACTCTGTGATCATCTCCCATATATCGCTCCAATAATAGACGAACACGGCGATCAGAGTGGCGAAGTGGAGCAGGACGTTGAACAGGTTATCCGTCTCCGGCATCCCAAAAAAGTGCTGGAACAGGGTCAGGTGCCCGGAACTGGAAATGGGCAGAAATTCAGCGACGCCCTGGATGATCCCCAGGACGGCGGCCATCAGATATGACACAGTCTATGTACCTCCGTTGTTTACAGATTGCCCCATGGGCATTACAATCTATATTAACACAGATGTTCCTTCAATGCCAGTCTTTTTCAGAAATCCCTCCCTGCGATCTGGCCAGACAGCAGGGAGGGGCGAAACAGGGCGGGAACGTCCGGGTTCAGGGGGCGTCGGACTCTTTCCGCTCCCGGATCATACGGTGGAGACAGTCCAGGGCTGCGGACAGGCCGCCGATCTCATCGATGAGGCCCAGCTGGACCGCCTCCTCCCCATAAATCACACTGCCCACGTCGGCGGCCAGTTCCCCCGTTTGGAGCATCAATCGTGTAAAATCCTCTCGCTTCACACGGCTGTTGGCGGTGACAAACTGGGTGATCCGCTCCTGGATGCGCTCGAAATAGTAGAAGGTCTGGGGGACGCCGATGACCAGACCGTTCAGGCGCACCGGGTGGATGGTCATGGCGGCGGATGGGGCGATAAAGGACCGCTTGGCGGACACGGCCAGGGGCACTCCGATAGAATGCCCACCCCCCAGCACCAGGGATACCGTGGGCTTGGACATACTGGCGATCAGCTCCGCGATGCCCAGCCCCGCCTCGATGTCGCCCCCCACCGTGTTCAGCAGTACCAGCAGGCCGTCCACCTCGTCGCTCTCCTCCACCAGGGCCAGCAGGGGCATGACGTGCTCATATTTGGTGCTCTTGCTGCTGGGGGGCAGGACCTGATGTCCCTCGATCTGCCCCACGATGGTAAGCACATGGACCGCCCCCCGCTTGGAGTGGATCAGCGAGGAGCCAAACTCCAGGATCTGCTGCGTTCCCGGGTCCTCCTGCCTCTGCTCCGTTCTCTCCTGTTCCTCCATAACGGCTTGTTCCTCCTTTGTTCCAAAACTCCCTGTCAGGATGCCCGAAACAGAGGATCTTATCCGTATTTTATCCCAAATTGCCCACTCTACTTTTCGTAGGTTGCCTTTTGCGGCGGATACAGGTAGAAGATACTGTGTCTCCTGTTCCTTCTGCCGCACGCGGTACTCGCCTGCCGGCATCTTTATGACCGACTGGTCGTGGCCCCGGAGCTGGGCGTCATCGGCGGCGCTGACGGGCTTACCGCCATCGTTACCGTCTCCACCGCCGCCGCCTTCTGGTCCTGGCTTCAGCCGCTCCTTTTGACTGCGGCGGCCCTGGCGTCCTTTGTTCTGGCCCTCCGGGTGCGGCGGCTGGAAAAGCGGCTGAGGGACCAGGAGCCTGAGCCATGAGTCCCCTCTCCGCTGAAAAATCCTCCGCTCCCCCTTGACAAACCGCCCGTTTTCAGTACAATAGTGTCTGCTAAAACACGTTGTGGATTTTTCCGGCCATTGGTCCCTTTTCGCCACACAGCTGCCCGCAGGGGCGCTGTGTGGCTTTTTTCCGGAATTCAGGAGGTATGCTGAAACGATGAACGAAGCCTTTATGCGGGAGCGGCCTGTTCTGCCGCTGATCGTCACTATGTCCCTGCCCATGGTGCTGTCCATGCTGGTCAACTCCCTCTATAATATTGTGGACAGCTTTTTCGTGGCCCAGATCAGCGAGGCGTCCATGACCGCCCTCTCCCTGGTCTACCCCATTCAGAACCTGGTCAACGCGTTAGCCATTGGATTCGGGGTAGGACTGAACGCGGCCATCTCCTTCTATTTAGGCTCGGAGCGCCGGGACCGGGCCAGCGCGGCGGCGGTCCATGGGTTGGCCCTCAGCGCGGTCCACGGGGTGGTCCTGACCGGCTTGACCATCGTCCTGCTCCCCTCCTTCCTTGAAATGTTCACCCAGGACCCGGAGGTGCTGGAGCTGGGGGTCCGGTACGGGCGGACAGTGTTCTGCTTCTCCCTGCTGCTCTCCCTGGGGCTGGCCTATGAGAAGATCTTCCAGGCGGTGGGACGGATGAAGGTCCCCATGGCAGCCCTGCTGACCGGCTGTCTGACCAACATCGTACTGGACCCGCTGCTGATCTTCGGGCCCGGCCCCTTCCCAAAGCTGGGCATCGAGGGGGCCGCCCTGGCCACCGGCATCGGCCAGACTCTGACCCTTCTGGTCTATCTGGCCGCCTGGCGCTCCTGCGCCCTCCCCATTACGCTGAACCGGAGGGAGCTGGCCTGGGACTGGCGGCTGGACCTCCGCCTGTATTCCGTGGGGATCCCCGCGACACTGAGCCTGGCCCTGCCCTCCCTGCTGATCTCCGCCCTCAACAGCATCCTGTCCGCCTTCTCCCCTATCTATGTGGTGATCCTGGGGATCTATTATAAGCTCCAGACCTTCCTCTACCTCCCCGCCAGCGGCATCGTCCAGGGAATGCGCCCCGTCATTGGCTACAACTACGGAGCGGGGGAACAGGGCCGGGTCCGGGAGATCTATCGGGTCACCCTGGGGCTGTGCGCCGCCATCATGGCGGCGGGTACTGTCCTCTGCCTGGCCATCCCCGCCCAGCTGATGGGGCTGTTCACCCAGAACCCGGAGAGCATCCGGGCGGGGGCCGAGGCGCTCCGCATCATCAGCGCGGGCTTTCTGGTCTCCTCGGTCTCCGTGGCTGCCGGCGGTGCGCTGGAGGGGCTTGGCAAGGGCGGCCCCTCGCTGGTGATCTCACTGCTGCGCTATACCCTGGTGATGATCCCAGCCGCCTGGCTCCTCAGCCGCCTGATTGGGCCCGCCGGGGTCTGGCACGCCTTTTGGCTCTCTGAGGCGGTCACCGCCCTGCTGTCCATCCTCATCTACCGCCGGTCCGTCCGGTGACGCACAAGGCCGCCGGCAAACAAGCCGGCGGCCTTTCAAATCAGAAACAGCACAGCCAAAAAGCCCAGATTGAGCAGGGTGAACAGCTTCAGATAGGGGCTGCGCAGCTCCGGCTCCCGCTCCACCAGCTGCTTGTAGGAGATCAGGCTGGCCATGGAGGCGATCAGCGTCCCCAGCCCTCCCAGGTCCACCCCGATGATGAGCTCTCTCAGGTCGCTGCTGTATCCGGACAGGAGCATGGCGGCGGGGACGTTGCTGATGACCTGGCTGAGGACCACCCCGAGCAGCCGGTCCCGGCCCTCCAGCGCCCCGCGGATCCACACCTGGAGCCCCTCCAGCTGCTTGATATTGCCTACAAAGATAAAAAAGAACACGAAGGTAAACAGCAGAGAATAGTCGATCCGGGCAAAGAGCCTCCGGTCCTTCCACAGCAGAAGGGCCGTCACCACTGCCAGCAGGACCCCATGGGGCACCATTCCGCCCACCGCCGCCACACACAGCAGAAAGAGGCCGAGATAAAAACACACCGGTCCCTGGCGGAGTGGCGGCGCCTCCCCCAGGCGGATGGACAGCGTTCCGTGCCCGCAGCCGAAGCGGACGCACAGCAGGAGCAGCAGGGCCGCGCCCACTGTATATGGCGCGGTGAGCCCCAGAAACTCCGGCAGAGACAGGCCGGACAGGGAGAACAGATAGAGATTCTGGGGGTTGCCGATGGGGGTGAACATACTGCCCAGATTGGCCGCAATGGTCATCAGCGCCACAGCAAAGCACAGCCGTTTCCGCTGACTGGCCATCTCCAGCATCATCATGCCCAGGGGGACGAAGGTGATCAGGGCCACATCGTTGGTGATCAGCATACTGCCCACAAAGCACAGGAACACCAGGGTGGCCAACAAGCCCCGCACAGTCCGCACCCTGGAGAGCACCCGGGCGGCTGCATACTGGAGAAACTGCTCCTCCCGCAGCCCCTCCACCAGCAGCATCAGGCAGAACAGCGTGATCAGGGTGTTGCAATCGATGTAGCTCAGGTAGCCCGGTCCGGGGGGCTCGATCAGACAGGAGGATACAGCCAGGCATAGTGAGATGGTCAACACTGTGTCACGCCGGAACCACCCTAAGATCCGTTTTCCCAAAGTCTCGTCCTCCTCATAAAACGGGGCCGCTGAACAGCGGCCCCATTTTGTCCTTATTTTGCCTCGTAAATGGCTTTCACGCCCTTGAAGGTCATATAGCAGTCCAGCTTCCCCACCGTCTCAAAGGGGGAGTGCATGGACAGCACCGGAACCCCGGCATCCAGGGTGTCGATGTTCCGCTCCGCCATGAACATGGCCACAGTGCCGCCGCCGCCGGCGTCCACCTTGCCCAGCTCGGCCATCTGCCAGACCACATCCGCCCGGTCCAGTACGCCGCGCACATACGCCACCAGCTCCGCAGAGGCGTCGGAGGCCCCGGACTTGCCCCGGGCCCCGGTGTACTTGCACAGGCCCATGCCGCAGTTCACCAGGGCGCTGTTCCGCTTCTCGTACACCTCGGCAAAATTGGGGTCATAGGCCGCCGTCACGTCGGCGGACAGGCAGAAGGAGCGCTCATAGCAGGCCCGCAGGGGCACGTTCTGGCTCTGGCACAGATCCTCCATAAAGGTGTCGAAGGCGGCGGATTTCATGCCGGTGACCCCCTCGGAGCCGATCTCCTCCTTGTCCGCCAGCATACACACCGCGGTGCGCTCCGGGTCGTTCAGCTGGAGGATGGCCGCCAGAGAGGCATAGGCGCACACCCGGTCGTCGTGGCCGTAGGCCCCGATGAGAGAGCGGTCAAAGCCCACGTCGCTGGCCCGGAAGGCCGGAACGGCGGACAGCTCCGCAGAGATGAAGTCCTCCTCCACGATACCGTACTTCCGGTTCAGCAGCTCCAGGATGGACAGCTTGACCCGGTCGCTCCCCTCGTCGTCCGCCAGTGGGCGGCTGCCCACCAGGATGTTCAGGTTCTCCGCGGGGATGGCCTCTCCCAGGGGCTTTCTGGACTGCTCCGCCCCCAGGTGAGGCAGAAGATCGTCCACAGTGAACAGGGGATCCCCCTCCCCGTTGCCCACGGAGACCCGGACCACCTGGCCGCTTTTGAGAACCACCACGCCATGGAGCTCCAGGGGGATGGTGACCCACTGGTATTTTCTCAGGCCGCCGTAGTAGTGGGTCTTGAGGAAGGCCAGCTCGTCCGCCTCATACAGGGGATTCTGCTTCAGGTCCAGGCGGGGGGAATCGATGTGGGCCGCGGCGATGTTCACACCCTGGTCCAGGCCCCGGCGGCCCAGCACCGCCAGCATGACGGCCTTGCCCCGGTTGGCCCGGTACACCTTGTCCCCCGGCTTGAGCTCCATCCCGCGCCGGTAGGCCCGGAAGCCGGCGGCCTCCGCCAGAGCGATGGTCCGGTCCACACACTCCCGCTCCGTCTTGCCGGCGTCCAGAAACTGCTTATAGCCGGTGCAATAGGCGTCCATGGCCTCCAGCTCCGCCCGGTCCACCCGGTCATAGCCGTTTTTCTTCGTATAGCTCAGGGCCTTCCGCAGCTGCTCGCCCCGGCTGTTCTCCTGTTCCTTCATGGTTCAGACCTCCTTCGTCGTCTGTTGTAAGATCGTCTGGAGCAGCGCCCTGGCCCGGACGGAAAATTCCTCCGCACTGGCGCAGTCGTTCACCAGAACATAGCCGCAGTGACTGCGGAAATATGTCTCCGGCTTCTGGGCCCGCACCCGGGACCAGGCGTAATCTTCCGGGATCCCCTCCCGGGCCATGATCCGGCGCACCCGCACCTCCGGTGGGGCGGTGACCGCCACGGTGGCGGAGCACAGGCGGTCCAGCCCGCTCTCCACCAGGGCGATGGCGTCGATGGCGGCCAGGGCTCTCCCCTGCCGCCGGTAGTCCTCCACCAGCGCCCGGGTCCGGTCCACGATGACCGTCCGGACCACGTCGTTGAGCAGGGCCAGCTTCTCCGGGTCGCCGAATACGATGGTACCCAGCCGCTTGCGGTCGATTGCGCCGTTCTCCCCTCTCAGGGGGCCGAAGCGCCGCTCCAGCTCACACTGCAGGAAGGGATCATGCTCCAAAAGCTCGTGGTACACCGCATCGCAGTCGATGACCGCGCCCCCCAGGGCCTCCACCTCCCGCAGAAGCGTGGTTTTCCCCGCCCCAGTGGGGCCGGTGATGCCAATCAGGACCATCTCAGCGCTTCCGGGTCAGCCAGGCCAGACCCTCCTGCTCGTTCTCCCAAAAACCCACCTGGTCGCCCCGGTTGCAGCCAAAGATAAAGTTCCGCATGGAGGTCTGGTAGCAGTCGTAAAAATCACCCACGATGGCCAGCCGCATCTTGTTCTGAGTAAAGGGCTTGAGCACCTGCTCCGCCACGCCGCTGGACAGCGTGAACAGCTCCGGAACGAAGGAACTGCGGTCCATCAGCATAGCGGTGCAGCCCGTCTGAAAACGCACCGCGTTGATCAGCTTGGCCGCATCCTGGCCGTCGGACAGAGGGTAGTCAGGCCGGACCACGGCCACGTTCTGTTTGATCGTATAGTTCATCATAATATGTGATTCTCATTCCTTTGTGTTTATTTGACTTCCACGATATGGAATCCAGCCGCCTTGTTCAGGCGGTTGTTGATGGCCAGCCCCAAGCCGGACGGATCGGGACACTGGGCCCAGATCCGGGGGACCTCCGTGTGGTCGAAGGCCCGAAGGGCGTCGAAAATATGGCGGGCCTGGGCGGATTTGTCTCCCGCCGGGCCCATCCTTTGGATCTGACAGCCGGGGAACTCCCCAGCAAACTCGTCAAAGCAGATCACGCCGTCCCCCGGCGTCAGGCTGCGGGCGATGTGCTCCGCAGTGCGCTCCGGCGGACCGGCCACCACTGTCACCGGCGCCTTGGGGGCGTAGTGGCGGTACTTCATTCCCGGGGCCCGGGGCTTTTCTCCCGCGGACATCAGCCGGGTGACCGCCTGGTCCACCTCCACCCGGCCCAGGACGGACTCCAGCTGCTCCAGCGTGATACCGCCGGGCCGCAGCAGCCGGGGCGGGGTCTCCGTCAGGTCCACGATGGTGGACTCCACCCCCACGGAGCAGGGACCGCCGTCCACGATGGCGTCGATCCTTCCGTCCATGTCCTCCGCCATGTGGGCGGCGGTAGTGGGGCTGGGCCGCCCGGAGGTGTTGCCCGACGGGGCTGCCACCGGCACCTCTGCCGCCTGGAGGATCGCCCGGCACACCGGGTGGGAGGGACAGCGCATCCCCACCGTATCCATCCCAGCCGTCACCACATCGGGCACGATGGGCCTGCGCTTCAGGATCATGGTCAGCGGCCCCGGCCAGCAGGCCCGGGCCAGGTCAAAGGCGGACTGAGGGATGTCCGCACAATACCGCTCCAGATGGTCCGCCGAGGGGATATGCAGGATCAGGGGGTTGTCCTGGGGGCGGCCCTTGGCCTCAAAGATATGGGCCACCGCCTCCGGATCCAGGCCGTTGGCCCCCAGTCCGTACACCGTCTCCGTGGGGATGCCCACCAGACCGCCGGAGCGGAGGATAGCCGCGGCCTCCTCTACATCCTCCGGCCCCAGGTGACGGGTCTCCCGGCCGCCCTTCTCCCCCAGGATCAGGGTCAGCAGATCCTCCGGTGTGGAGGCCAGATAGTCGGCCCCCTCCTGCTCCAGCTCCTGGCGGGACCGGAAGCCCCACAGAACGCCGCAGCTGGTCAGACCGCCGTTCTTGGCCGTCTGGATGTCCACATTGCTGTCCCCCACGAACAGGGTGTTCTCCTGGGACGCCCCCATCCGCTCCATCAACCTGTGCAGCAGCGTGGGGTCCGGCTTGGTGGGGATGCCGGTGAGCGCCCCCTGCACCAGAGGGAAAATTTGGGAGTAATAGCCCTCCACCACGGGTCCGGCCATCTCGTCAGCCTTATTGGACAGCACCGCGATGGACACACCCGCCTCCTTCAGCCGCCGGACCGCCTGGAGCATCCCGGGATAGGGCGCGGTCTGGTCCGCCTTGTGGACACCGTACCAGGCCATGAACTCCCCCAGGGCCTGCTCCAGAACAGGCGCCCCGGTCCCCTCCGGTGCAAAGCGCTCCACCAGCTTGGGGATCCCGTTGCCTACCATTCGCTTGAATTCGTCCACGGAGTGGGTCGGCCAGCCATGAAGGCGGCAGACGTGGTTGCCCGCATTTGCCAGGTCGTCGATGGTGTTCAGCAGGGTGCCGTCCAGATCAAAGATCACATAGGGATACATGGTCCGGCCTCACTCATAGATCCCGATTTCCATGCCGCCGATCTCAATGGCGGTTTCCCTGGAAAATCCGGCCCGCTGGAGGTATGCCTTCACCGCGATCTGCGCATATTTGGGGTTCACCCGCTCGTCCTCCAGGTCCAGGTCGATGCGGCCCTGACGGCCGCCGCAGACGGAGCCGTTATCCTCCAGCACCTCGTTCAGCTCGCCCACAACGTCGGCCAGCTCCTTGCCCTGGGGCAGCTGCTGATAATGAATGTAGAGTTCCATGGTATTTCTCCTTTTTTCTGTTTGCCGGACGCGCCGGAGATCAGTCCGTCCCCTGGGAACGGAGACGCTCCGCCTGGTCGGCGGTCACCAGCGCGTTGATGACCTCATTGAGGTCGCCATCCATGATAGTATCAATTTTGTATAAGGTCAAGCCAATTCTGTGGTCGGTGACCCGCCCCTGTGGAAAGTTATAGGTCCGGATCCGCTCGTTCCGCATCCCGGTGCCCACCTGGCTGCGGCGCTGGGCGGTGTACGCCCCCTCCACCTTCTCCTGCTCCGCCTCGTACAGGCGGGAGGCCAGAAGGCGCATGGCCTTGTCCCGGTTCTGGAACTGGCTGCGCTCCTGCTGGC
>OJPN01001116.1_pt1 | contig 20186 bp, 18 predicted proteins | sample 1598511 | NCBI WGS metagenome assembly OJPN01 (sample SAMN03922485, study PRJEB24848) | human gut metagenome | isolation source: stool sample | host: Homo sapiens | place: Germany | collected 2011-05
CGAGTGCCTCATAAAGGCTTACCATGTTCTTCTTTAAGAACATCTCAACGAACTGAACCAGAGCCGCGATTACAAGGATAAATACGATCGTCTGTAAATACTCGATATGGAGCTTTACGAGAACGAAATCATAAACAAGGCTTGTGCAGGCAGATGCGATCGTAATAACGAATACGACTGCAGCGCCCATACCAGCTGCTGTCTCTGTTTTCTTGGATACACCAAGGAACGGGCAAAGACCGAGGAACTGGCTTAAAACAACGTTATTCACCAGGGCAGAACCGATGGCGATCAATAAAAGTTCTTTCATTTCTCCATTTCCTCCTTAATTTTCTTTGCCGGCATCTGCTGCTTCAGTCTTAGCTGCCTCTGCCGCTTTTGCAGCCTCAGCTGCCTTCTTAGCTGCGAGAGCCTTCTCTGCTGCTGCTTTCTTTGCTGCCGCTGCGGCTGCTGCTTCCTCTGCCTTCTTCTCAGCAAGAGCAGCATGGTTTGTCATGCTGACACAGCCTGCACAGCTTGCACAGTTACCGCCGCATACAAGGTCAGACTTCGGTGCGTCACCGTTGGTCGCGCATGGAAGACGGAGCTTGTTCTGGATCGCGGAAAGCATAGCCAGAGTGAACAGAGCACCCGGTGCAAGGATGATGATGGAAATGTGGTAAGCTTCCGGAATAATGGTGTGTCCGAAGATCGCACCTGCACCGAAGAACTCACGGCACATACCGATGACGGTAAGGGAAAGGGAGAATCCAAGTCCCATACCAAGACCATCGAAGAAAGATTCAACCGGACCGTTCTTGCAGGCATATGCCTCTGCACGGCCAAGGATGATACAGTTAACAACGATAAGCGGGATATAAATACCCAGGGATGCATACAGGGACGGAACGTAGCCCTGCATTAAGAGCTGTACGACTGTAACCAGGCTGGCTACGACTACGATGAATGCCGGAATACGGACTCTGTCCGGAATGATCTTACGCAGTGCGGAGATCAGCAGGTTGGAAAACATCAGTACGGCTGTTGTGGAAAGTCCCATGCCGAGACCGTTGATGGCGGATGTTGTCGTCGCAAGAGTCGGACACATACCTAACATCAGGATGAAGGTTGGGTTTTCCTTGATAATACCGTTATATAAACGTTCTACGCATTTATTCATGAATGCCCACCTCCTAGTTTAAGCAGTTATGCAGATAGTATAAAGCTGCATTGACTGCGTTTGTTGTAGCGTTTGATGTGATGGTGGCACCACTGATGGCATTGATCTCAGTGTCAGACGCAGAACCGGATTTTGTTACGCTTAAGCTCTCGCAGTTCTTGCCAACGTACTGATTTCTGTAGTCATCATCTTTTGCCTTTAAGCCAAGACCAGGAGTATCACTTGTCTCACGGATACCAACACCTGTGATAGTGCCGTCTGCATCAAAGCCGATGGAGAGCTTGACAGCTCCGCCGTAGGAGTCGTTGGACAGGGAGTTGATCACATGTCCTACTACTTCGCCGCTTGCGTCCTTTGCCTCGAGAACGGACTCGATCGCAACGCCGCCGAAGCCGAGGTTTGCGATCTCATCAGCTGTCTCAGCGATCTTTTCTGTGGAACCTTCCACATCATCGAAGCTCTCTGCCTCCGGAAGGACCTGTTTGTAGGTTGCGTTGTTGGCTGCGATGGTAGCCGCCTCGATCGGAGCTTTTGTCACATCATAGACAACACCGAGACATAAACCGGAAACCAGGGTGATCGCAAAAAGGATCAGGGCATCTTTCATGAATCCAGACTTACTTGCTGCCATTTTTCTTACCCCCTTTTCCGAATGCTGTCGGGAGAGTTACCTTCTCAATCAACGGAACAAGCATGTTGCAGAAGATAATTGCGTAGGAAACGCCCTCTGCACCGCTTCCGAAGATACGGAACAGTCCTGTTAAAATACCAAGGCAGATACCGAATACGATCTGTCCTTTTGCAGTGATCGGGCTTGTTACATAGTCGGTAGCCATGAAGAATGCACCGAAGATCAGTCCGCCGCCGCAGACCTCTGCGAGCACGTAGTTAATATTGTGCTGGCCGAAGATAAATGCGAATACTGCGAAGGAAAGGATGTATGCTGCCGGGATGCGGATCGTAATTACTTTCTTAACGAGCAGGTAAGCTGCACCGATTAAAAGGGCAATTACGGAAACCTCACCGATGGTTCCCGGAATCTTACCAATGAACATAGCTGCAAGATCATATGTATCACCGGCTTTGATCGCCGCAAGAGGAGTTGCGCTCGCAACTGCATCTGTTACCGGGTCTGTGAACTTTGTCATAGCCTGTGCAAAGGAGATCAGCATAAAGCATCTTGCTGCCAGAGCCGGGTTCATCCAGTTCTGACCAAGTCCGCCGTAAAGCTGTTTTACGACGATGATTGCAAATACACCACCAAGAATCGGCATCCATAACGGAATTGCCGGCGGCATATTTAAGCCTAAGATCATACCTGTGACAAGGGCACTGCCGTCACTGATGGTAACCGGCTTGTGCATCAGTGTCTCAAAAAGGTACTCACTGAGTACACAGGAAAGAACCGTTGCAACAACAACGATAAGGGAATAGATACCGAACTGCATCACGCCCCAGATCGTAGCCGGAAGCATTGCGATCGCCACATCGTACATTAAGTTCTTTGTGGAAACACCGCAGCGTACGTGAGGGGATGATGATACGTTTAATAATTTACTCATTTGTCACACCTCCTACGCTTTCTTTCTTCTGGCTGCCATGACGGCTTTACGCATCTCTTTGAATGCCTGTGTCAGCGGTCTGTGGGCAGGACAGATGAAAGTACAGGAGCCGCATTCGCAGCACTCCATACCATTTAATTTTTCGAACAGGGCAAGATCATTTCTTTCTGCTGCCGCCATCATCATCTGCGGAACAACATGACCTGGACATACCTCGATACAGCGTCCACAGCGGATACACGGAGATTCCGGATTTGCCGCAACCTGATCTTTTGTGAAGCAGGTCAGGGCAGAAGAGTTCTTCATTACCGGAATGTCCAGAGAGAACAATGCCTGTCCCATCATAGGACCACCAGAGATCATCTTCTCAGGCTCTTCCTTAAAGCCGCCTGCAGCTTCAAGGATCTCGCGGTAGCACATACCGAGCGGAACCTGGAAGTTCTGCGGATTCTTAACCGCATCACCGGTAACAGTAATGATCTTACGAATTAACGGTGTGCTCTCGCAGACAGCGTTATAAATAGAAATAACAGTGTCTACGTTATCTACGATACATCCTGCATCCGCCGGAAGCATCGTGGAGTTGATCTCGCGTCCGCCTGTAACCGCATAGATCAGGAAACGCTCGCCGCCCTGCGGATACTTTGTCTTTAACGGACATACCGTGATCTTTGGCTCGTCTTTTACGAGACCTTCCAGAAGCTTGATCGCCTCCGGCTTGTTCTCCTCGATTCCGATCACGCCTTTCGCGTTCGGGAACATGCTTAACATGACTTTGATGCCGCCGATCAGTCTCTCCGGCTGCTCCATCATCAGGCGATAGTCACTTGTCAGATACGGCTCACACTCAGCCGCGTTTACGATAATGTGATCGATCGCATTGTCATCCTTCGGTGCAAGTTTTACGTTGGTCGGGAAACCTGCGCCGCCAAGACCTACGATACCGGCTTCTTTTACGATATTCCGGATCTCTTCCTTGGAAAGTTTTGTGTAATCGCGTTTTTCGCCAAAACCTTCGATTGCTGTGTACTCGTTATCGTTCTCAACGATAATGGACTGTACGATTGCTCCGTTCGCAACCAGACGCGGTTCGATTCCCTTTACTGTACCGGATACGGAACAGATAACATTTGCGGAAATGAAGCCGCCTGCTTCAGCGATCTTCTGGCCAACCAGGACCTTGTCACCCTTGGCAACAAGCGGTTTCGCCGGAGCACCGATATGCTGGGAGAGAGGATAAACCAGCTCACCCTTCGGCTGGATCACCTGAATCGGCTTATCTGCGGACAGTTCTTTTCCCTCATAAGGATGAACGCCGCCTATAAATGTGCTCAGACCCATTTAACAAACCTTCTTTCTATAAAATTTCATAGTACCCATCACACCGTAGTATAGCATATTTGGAATTTTTCTACAATTGGAAATCGGTTAACTTTTTAACAGAAATGGCCTTTTTCGGCGTTTGTATCAAAAAAAAAACAAAAATATGGTAGGAGACCACTTAAGAAAATGAAGTTTTCAACAAAAAAAGCGGACAGGAACCGCGATTCCGTCCACTTTTTTCCATTTTCTGTTAGTTTTTACTAATTTAATTCAGCCATACCTGTGTACAATCGGTAATAACGTCCTTTTTCTTTCAGGAGATTCTCATGATCACCGCGCTCGATGATCTCTCCATTCTCCAGAACCATGATGGCGTTGGCGTTGCGCACGGTGGAGAGGCGGTGGGCGATCACAAAGGTAGTCCGTTCTGCCATCAGACGGTCCATGCCCTGCTCGATGTGCTTTTCTGTTCTCGTATCGACGGAGCTCGTCGCTTCATCGAGGATCAGAATCGGTGCCTTGGATACCGCCGCTCTCGCGATATTAAGAAGCTGCCTCTGGCCCTGGCTCAAGTTCGCGCCATCGCTCTCAAGAACGGTGTCATAGCCCTTGGGAAGCCGCATGATAAAGGAATGGGCAGATGCCATCTTCGCTGCCTGAATGACCTCCTCGTCGGTGGCATCAAGCCTTCCGTAGCGGATATTTTCCATGACCGTTCCCGTAAACAGGTGGGTGTCCTGAAGAACCATGGCGATGTGGCGGCGCAGCTCGTCCCGCTTAATATGGCAGATATCAACGCCGTCGATGGTGATGGTCCCGCTCTGGATATCGTAGAAGCGGTTGATGAGATTCGTGATCGTCGTCTTCCCGGCTCCCGTGGAACCCACGAAGGCGATCTTCTGCCCCGGCTTTGCGTAAAGGCTGATATCCTTTAAGATAACCTTGTCCGGGTTGTAGCCGAAGGTCACATGATCTAACACCACTTCCCCGTGCATGCCGTCCATGGATACTGCGTCCTTATCATCCTCCGTCTCCGGCTCCTCATCCATCACGGAGAAAACGCGCTCCGCTCCGGCGAGGGCTGAGAACACGTTGGAGACCTGCATGGAGATCTCGTTGATCGGCCTTGAGAACTGTCTCGAAAAGTTCAAAAATACCGTGAGCCCGCCGACATCGAAGTTTTTCACCACGCAGAGGATCCCGCCGATGCACGCCGTCAGGGAATAGTTTATCTGGCTTAAGTTGTTCATCACAGGTCCCATCATGCCCCCAAGGAATTGGGCGCGGATCTGTTTTTCGCGGAGATCCCTGTTTAATATATCAAATTCTTCCTCCGCGATCTCCTCATGGCAGAAGACTTTTACTACCTTCTGTCCGGTGATGGTCTCCTCGATGTATCCGTTTAAAGCACCGAGAGCCGACTGCTGGGCGCTGAAGTATTTCTGACTCCGCTTTGCGACTTCTCCGCCGGCCCGCAACATGAGCGGGATCATGATCAGGGTCACAGCTGTCAGCCAGATGTTCGTGTAAAGCATGAGGAACAAGGTTCCGATGATGCTTAAGGTTCCGGAAAAGAGCTGCACAAGAGTACTGCTCAGCATATTTCCGATGGTGTCCACGTCGTTTGTGAAGCGGCTCATCAGATCCCCATTGGAATTTGTATCGTAAAATCTCACCGGAAGCTTCTGCATCTTTGTAAAGAGGTCTGTCCGGATCCGCACAAGGGCGCTCTGGGCAACCTCTAACATCAGTCTTGACTGGAGATAATTTGCGATAACCCCCAGAAGATAGACGCACGCCATCATGGTCAGCCCTTTAAAAAGTCCCGCCACATCTCCGGGACTTCCGTCCGGCGGTGCAATAAAGCGGTTGATGATCGGGCGCAGCATATAGGAACCGGTCAGTGTCGCCACCGTGTTTACAATGACACAGAAAAATGCGATCCCCATCCGGAGCCTGTCCGCTTCCAGATAAGAAAGCAGGCGCTTTAAGGCCGCTCCTGTGCTCTTTGGGCGTCCTCCGCCTCTGGGAGCACCCGGTCCTCTTCCCATTCCTCTCCTTTTCGGTGCGGCTGCCACGCGTCCGGCATATCGTTTTTTCAGACTCGCTTCGCGGTCTGCTCTCGTGACGCTCATACTGCCGCCTCCTCTCCTGCCCCAATGGACTGATTTCCGATCTGGGTCGTATAGATCTCGCTGTATGTCTCACAGGTCTTTAAAAGTTCCTCGTGGGTTCCATGACCGATGATCTTTCCGTCCTCCAGTACCAGAATCTGGTCTGCCTCCTGAACGGAGGAGATCCTCTGGGCGATGATGATCTTTGTGGTATCCTTGAGATCATGATAGAGACTCTCCCGGATCTTCGCCTCCGTCGCCGTGTCAACAGCGCTGGTGGAATCATCCAGGATCAGGATCTTCGGGCGCTTTAAGAGTGCTCTCGCGATACAGAGACGCTGTTTCTGACCGCCGGAGACATTGACGCCGCCCTGCCCCATCTCGGTGTCGTACCCGTTTTTGAAGGTCTTAACGAAGGGATCTGCCTGGGCGCTCTCTGAAAACCGGATCACATCCTCCATCGGCGCGTCCTCATTTCCCCATCGGAGATTTTCCTCGATCGTTCCCGAGAAAAGGACATTTTTCTGAAGGACCATGCCGACACCCTCACGAAGGTGTTTTAAAGAGTACTCTTTGACGTTCACGCCGTCGACAAGGACTTCACCTCCGGTCACATCATAGAGTCTCGGGATCAGCTGCACAAGGGAGGTCTTTCCGCTTCCCGTGGAGCCGATGATCCCGATCGTCTGTCCCGGTTCTGCCGTAAAGGAGATCCCTTCCAGAACGAGATCCTTTCTCCCGTTCTCTCCGCTGTAGCCAAAGCTTACATTCTTAAACTCCACACGGCCTTCCGTGACTTTTTTATCCTTATTTTTCGCATTATCATCATTTAAGCCGATCTCCGTGTCGAAGATCTCATTGATCCGCTTCATAGACGCGCTGGCACGGGAGCTCTGTAAGAATACCATGGAAAGCATCATGAGGGACATCAGGATCTGCACGATATACGTCGTAAACGCAGTGAGATCCCCCACCGGCATCTTTCCGGCAATGATGATATTTCCTCCATACCAGACGACAGCCAGTGTCGTCACGTTCATGGCGAACATCATCACCGGCATCGTAGTGATCACGATCCGGAGGGCCCGGAGACTGCTCTCCTTTAAGTCGCGGTTCAGTCTGCTGAATTTTTCGATCTCATGAGCCTCCCGGACAAAGGATTTGACCACGCGGACATTCGTCAGGGATTCCTGAATCCCGGAATTCAAACGGTCCAGTCTCCTCTGCATCTCCCCAAAGCGTGGGAATGCGGTCTTTAAGATCAGAATGATCGCCGCGAGAAGAAGTGGGATCACGATGAGGATGATGACCGCAAGCTGACGGTTCATCATAAACGCCATGATCAGGGCGCCGAGGAACATTCCGGGCGCTCTAAGCGCCATACGGAGCCCCATCATCAGGACGTTCTGAACCTGCTGGACATCGTTCGTGAGCCTCGTGACGAGAGAACCGGTGCTGTAACCGTCGATGTTCTCAAAGGAGAACTGCTGAACCTTTCTGAAGAGGTCGTTTCTCATGTCACTGGTAAAGGAGATGGACGCCTTTGCGGAAAAGTAGGCGCCGAGGATCCCACCCACCGCCATAAAGAGAACGGTCAGCACCATCAGGGCCCCCATCTTTCCGATATAGGCGAGATTCCGATCCGCAACGCCGTTGTTGATGATCATGGACATAAATTTCGGGAGCATGACCTCTCCCGCCACCTCGGTGAGCATCATCAGCGGACCAATCACGAAGGCACTGAGATACGGGGTGATGTATTTTTTGTATCGTTTCAATTCTGTTGTTTCCTTTCTGGTCAGATCTGCATTCGTTGGATTCTTTTGATGCAGTTTATCACGCATCTTCCCTCGGAAGTTTTCTCCTAACGATATAGAAGCAGATCATATGGGCCGTCGCCGTGACGATCCAGGTAAACGGATAAGATAAGTACAACACCGTCAGGTTATGGTATACTTGGAACACCGTAAAGATCCAGACGATCCGGAGTCCGCACGCTCCCAGAAGGGAGACGCACATCGGTATGACGGAATATCCGAGACCGCGGATGCTGCCCACCATCGTATCCATGATCCCACAGAGGAAATATGTCGTTCCAAAGACCACAAGTCTTCTCATTCCGTATACCATGACCTCCGGGTCCGAGGAATAGATCCGGATCAGGGCATGTCCGCAAAGATAAGCCGGAATTCCCATTCCGAGTCCCACGGCCGTTACAACGCCAAGGCAGGTAAACATGATCCGGTTGATCCTCGAATACTTTTTGCCGCCGAAGTTCTGGCTTGTGAAGCTTAAGTTTGCCTGATAAACCGCATTCATGGCATTATAGATGAATCCCTCAATATTCTGGGATGTCGTATTTCCTGCCATTGCGACAGAACCGAAGGAATTCACAGAGGACTGGATCAGAACGTTGGAAATCGAGAATACTGCGCCCTGCATCCCCGCCGGAAGGCCTACCTGAATGATCTGGCGGAATTTTGAGCGGTGGATCTTCAGAGCTTTTAAATGAAGCTTCAGACAACCCTCACTCTCCATCAGGCAAAGGATCACCAGGCACGCCGAAATCGCCTGAGAGATCGCGGTCGCCAGAGCAACTCCCGCCACATCCATCCGGAACATGATCACAAAAAAGAGGTTTAAGACCACATTGATCACGCCCGCCGCCGTAAGGAAATACAGCGGGCGTTTCGTGTCTCCCACCGCGCGAAGGATCGCGCTTCCGAAGTTGTAGATCATATTCGCAGGCATGCCGATAAAGATGATCCGCATATAGATCGTAGATTTATCGATCACATCGTCCGGTGTTCCCATGAGTTCCAGCATCGGTCTTGAGAGAAGCTGGCCCATAACGATCAGGAAAAGACCGCTGACGATACTGAGCGCCATGGCCGTATGGATCGTATCCTGCACGTCTTTTTCCCGCTTCGCTCCGTAATATCTCGCCACGATGACATTGACACCCACGGACAGTCCGATAAAGATATTGATCATCAGGTTAATAAGAGCCGTGGTGGAACCCACCGCCGCCAGAGACTGGCTGCCCGCGAAGCGTCCCACAACGATCACATCCGCAGCGTTGAACAGAAGCTGCAGGATTCCGGAAAAGATCAGCGGAATCGTAAAGGTGAGCAATTTTCCGAGGATCGGGCCGCTGCACATGTCCATTTCGTAATTTTTCTTCATAATACTCCTTTTTCCCGTATCTGTATTTTCTTTCCGGCAGCATCCGGAAAGAAAAGCAGACTGGCATTTCCCGCCCCTGTCCGTCTGCTCATTCTATCCACGGCTGCTCCCGGTGCCGGAATGCGTAAGGCACATTCCTTTTATCTATTACGCAGATTATAGACGATTTTTACAAATAATGCAATCCTTCCACAACATGCTTCAGTCCTCAAGGACATACGCCCGGAAGAGGCCGGACCACGGATTTCCGATAATATAGCAGGTGTAGGCTCTTCCCGCACGGACGTTAACGTTGAAGGTGAGAAGCGGATTCGGCACGGTGCAGGTCGGACAGGAAACGCCGACGATGGAAGAAAGGACAAGGACCGGGAGCTCGCCTAATGCCGAAACTGCATACTGGGAACCTGTCACAAAGAAGGTATAGGTTCCGCTGGATGTCTGTTTATAGCTCGTCACTTCCTTGTATCCGATCCCCGCAAATGCTGTCTGGTTGTTGAAGGTCCGCACATCGTAGCTGGATCCCGCGTAGGACATGTTCGCGACACGGAGGCAGCCGTAACCTGACGGAACGTTCGTACAGCCCATGTCGGAGACACGGGTCAGGGACACTCCGGAAACCGTGTCTAAGATCACCATCGTGAGCCTCTCACCGGACACAAAGGCAATCGTCTGCTGATAATAGATCTGACCGTTGGTCCTGCGCACAGTGACGGTGTGGAATCCGTCCGTCACGCGGATATAAGAAGAGATCGTGGCAAACTCGGAACCGGAAAAGATATTCCGGCCATCGATATAGACATCCAGAGTACGGCCTGATGTGCTGGCATTTAAAAACCGGACTCTGCTGTAGTAATTCCCTCCTGAGACCGTCGGGTATGTGATCGGAAAAGAAATCGTCGGAAAGCCCGGGCGTCCGATGGTATTGTCGGGATAGACAGGGCGACCGCCAGACGGCGCGACCGGTGTCGTTGGGATTCCAGCGAGATCGTCATCCCCGGGATAAACAGGTCTTCCGCCCGGTGAAGCGATAGGCGGCACAGGGATTCCCGCAAGATCATCGTCTCCCGGATAAACAAAAACTCCTCCTAATGGCTCGGCCGGTATCTCCGGTACATTTGCGTCGTTCTTCCCTGCCACAACCTCCGCCGTATTCTCCCCCGACGGCTCCGGCATTGATGTTGGATTCTCTGGCATATTAACACCTCAGTATCTTTTTTACTACAAAATATGAAAGCAGAACGGAAAATGTTCCCTGCCTGTGTTTGAATCTCCATGGGCTTTCCGAAGAATTGATCTTTTTGTATAAAAAATTTATTCAAATTTTTTTGTTTTTATCGTTGACAAACCTGTTGATCCATGATAATATATTGAAGGTTCGAAAAACACAGCAACTGTGTTCGCTGCCTTGGCTCAGCTGGTAGAGCGTCGCCTTGGTAAGGCGGAGGTCGGCAGTTCAAATCTGCTAGGCAGCTTAAACCATGAGGCTTTCCGGAATATCCGGGAAGCCTTTTTTCGCGTGACAGGGAATTTCCTGTTGTACGAAAAGGTACGAACGCGCCAGTGATGTACACACACGCAGGACGCCCGGACATGTCAGAGCAATTGTTTATTACAATTGATAAGGCTCCCGCCTCTTTCAGGCGGTGAGTACTTGCAGGAAATCCTTCGCGCACAAAAAAGACCCGGGAAACTCCTCTCCACGGGTCTTTTTTCATAATCAAAATTTTAAATTCTATGCCTTCGCCAGTCTCTGTCTCACGATCTCATACGCGAGAACACCTGTCGCAACGGACGCGTTCAGGGAATCGATATCACCCTTCATTGGGATCGACGCGATCATATCGCATTTTTCCTTCACAAGACGGCTCACGCCCTCCCCCTCATTTCCAATCACAAGGCCGATCGGTCCGGTGAGGTTTAAACGGTACATGCTCTCTCCACCCATGTCAGCGCAGACGAACCAGATGCCGCGTTTCTTTAAATCCTCGATGGTCGCCGCCATATTGGTGACCTTTGCGACCGGCGTATAGTTTAACGCACCTGCGGAGGTTCTCGCAACCGTCGCAGTAAGTCCCACCGCGCGGCGTTTCGGAATGATCACTCCGTGAGCGCCCGCAAGGTTCGCGGTACGGATGATCGCTCCAAGGTTGTGCGGATCCTCAATTCCGTCAAGCAGGAATAAAAACGGCGGCTCGCCCTTCTCTTCCGCGATTTTCAAAATATCTTCCACTTCAGCGTACTCGTAAGCAGCGGCATACGCCATCACGCCCTGATGGTGTCCCGTCTCGGACATGGAATCCAGACGTTCCTTCGGAACAAAATTTACGATCGTGTCATGCTTTTTCGCCTCTCTCACGATCGTGCGCACCGGTCCGTCCTGACATCCGTCAAGGACAAACAGACGGTCGATGGTCTTTCCGGAGCGGAACGCCTCCAAAACAGCGTTGCGCCCTTCAATCGTCAGTTCTTCATATCTCATCGGAGTTCTCCTCTTTTTGTTTTTCCGTATCGCCGGAGTCAGCTTTTCCGGTCTTTGTCATTGCCAGCGCCACAAGATCCACCATGCGTTCCGTTCTTCCGGACAGGTAAAGATATCCCATCAGAGCCTCAAAGCCTGTCGCCATCCGGTAATCCTTCATCGTCGCGTTCTTCGCCATGGAAAAGGATTTTGCATTTCTTCCCCGCTTATAAACGGCATGTTCCTCCTCCGTGAGGTCTTCCTCGATCGCCATCAGGAATTCCGCCTGTGCGGCAGCCTTTACGAGAGCCGAAGATTTTTTGTGCAGCTTATTGACCTGCATATTTCCCTCGCTCACAACGATCGTCCGGATCAGGATCTCATACACCGCATCCCCGAGATAGGCGAGGACCAGTGGGGAATACTGGTTCGCGTCCGTCTCTTTTAAGTGAAATTTTTCCTTTAAGAGGATTAAGCTCTCTTCCATTTTACGCCCTCTCTTGTGTCCTCGAGAACGATTCCCATGTCGAGAAGCTTTCCTCTGATCTCATCGGCAAGGGCAAAGTTCTTTGCCTTTCTCGCTGCCTGTCTCTGGGCGATCAGGTCCTCCACCTCGGAGTCAAGAACCTCTTTCTTCTTCTCCGTGATGATTCCCATCACATCGCAGAGTCTCTGGATCTCATTCTTCATCCAGGAAACATATGCCTTTGTGCTCGTCTCGGATACTGTAGAGTTGGAGAGCTTGATAAGTTCGAAGATCGCAGAGATCGCGTCCGCGGTGTTGAAATCATCATCCATCGCCGCCTCATACTTTGCAACGAGCTCCATTGCCTTTTTCTGATTCTCCTGCTCTTCCGCTGTCATCGCGTCTCCGGATACCTTTGCCTCCATCTCGCGGAGTTTCTCCATTCCGGTTAAGATCCTCTCAAGACCGTTCTTGGAAGATTCCATCAGATCTGCGCTGAAGTTTAACGGACTTCTGTAATGTGCGCTCAGCATAAAGAAACGGAGCACCTGAAGATCGTATTTCTCGCTGATCTCACGGACGGTAAAGAAGTTTCCGAGCGATTTTGACATCTTCTTATTATCAATATTTAAGAACGCGTTGTGCATCCAGTATTTCGCGAAGGGCTTTCCGTTTGCTGCCTCACTCTGGGCGATCTCATTCTCATGGTGCGGGAAGATCAGGTCCTCGCCGCCCGCATGGATATCGATCTCATCACCGAGGTATCTCTTTGCCATAACGGAGCACTCGATATGCCAGCCCGGACGGCCTTCGCACCACGGGGACTCCCAGTACGGCTCACCTTCTTTTTTCGGCTTCCAGAGAACAAAGTCGTTCGGGTCCTGTTTTCCTTCCTCACCGGTTACCTTGATCTCACGGAAACCGGACTGAAGATCATCCAGGTTCTTGTGGGACAGCTTTCCGTAATCTTTAAACTTGCGGACACTGTAATAAACCGTTCCGTCCGCAGCAACATAGGCGTAGCCTTTCTCGATCAGGGTGCTGATCATGTTTAACATGCCGCAGATCTCTTCCGTCGCGAGCGGATTCTTTGTCGCCGGTTCGATATTCATGCCTTCCATGTCTTTTTTGCACTCTGCGATGTAGCGTTTTGAGATCGTCTCGGCGTCAACGCCTTCCTCGATCGCTTTCTTGATGATCTTGTCATCGACATCGGTAAAGTTGGATACATAATTGACATCGTATCCTTTATATTCAAAGTAACGTCTCACCGTATCAAATACGATCATCGGTCTTGCGTTTCCGATATGGATAAAGTTGTACACGGTCGGCCCGCATACATACATTTTTACTTTTCCCGGCTCGACCGGAACAAATTCTTCTTTTCTCTTTGTAAGTGTATTGTAGATCTTCATACCTTAGCTCCTTCATCTATCTTTCTGTCTGTGAGTCTCTTTTCATCCCTGCTGTTTACAGCCCGGGCAGCCTCCACAGCCCCCGGAGATCACTCCGACGCGGTCCTCCGGCGCGTAATCCGCAACCGAACTCAAAAGCGCGATCGCCTGGGCGGAGATTCCTTCCCCGGCCCCGGTAAATCCAAGACCTTCCTCCGTCGTCGCCTTCACGCTCACCTGATCAGGCTCGATCCCCAGCGCATCCGCGATATTTTTCGCCATCTGCGGACGGTACGGCAGAAGTTTTGGTCTCTGCGCGATCACCGTGGAATCGATATTCTCGATCAGATATCCGTTTTCCTGCAGGATCTTTCCGACTTCTTTTAAAAGTTCAACGCTCGAGATCCCTTTATATCTTTCATCTGAATCCGGGAAGTGCTGACCGATATCTCCGAGAGCCGCAGCCCCTAAAAGCGCGTCCATCACCGCGTGAAGAAGGACATCCGCATCCGAATGTCCTAAAAGTCCCTTTTCATACGGGATCTCCACACCGCCGAGGATCAGTTTTCTCCCTTCTACCAGACGATGTACATCATATCCCTGTCCGATTCTCATGAGAATCTCCTTTCCATAGCTGTTCATCTTCTTCCGTTTATGGGCAGTCCAAGACCGGCCCCGATACCACCTCAAGAACCGATCATCCGCATCCGCTTCGGGATACAGCGCACCACGAGATTCTGCTGGCACATACAGCTCTCACCGTCCATATGGACCGCGAGCGGTCTTGCCAGATGGACTTCCGCCTCGTTGCACTCAAAGACCCGGATCCCACGTTCTTTTTTCCGGACCCCCATCACAAGGTCCCGGAGGATCGGGATCATTTTTGTCTTTCTCGCGCTGTTTCCGATATAAACCGTCATCTTGCCATCATCATTCATCAGTTCGCTGTTCTTCCGTTTCTTCTTGTCTTCCCTGCGGACCATAAACGTAATGAAATATATATGATTAAACTCCACTTTCTGCGTCCCGTCAAGCAAAATATATCCTTTTGTCGGTTTTGCGAGAAAAAGCTGCTTGAGACCAAGGCCGAATCTGAGTATTTTCGTCAGATGAAGTCTCGTCATCTGGTTTCTCACCGGGCAGCACAGAAGATTATGGCAGATCGCCGCGTCCAGTCCGATCCCGCACCGGCCCGCAAACCGCCTGCTCACAATCTCCTCATCTCCGAATGTTGCGACCCCATAGTCCAGCATCCGGTAATATTTCGGATGAAGGATCCGTTTTGCCTGACAGTTGACCTTCCAGAAGGATTCAAATCCCTTCGACAGCGCATTCCGAAAACCCGCCGGTACATATCCGAATGTCAGGAGTCCCCGGAAGGATACGCCATTCAGCACTTCATTATAAGTTCCTTCCCCGCCGACGATCACGATCACTTTCGCGTCATCCCGCTCGGCAGTCAGTACTTTTGCGATCTCAGCCGCGTCCCCCTGGTGTTCCGTAAAAAAGACCCGGTACTCCCGGCTGTCCATCTCCAGCTGATGTTCCAGTCGTTTCCAGATCCGGTATCCTCTTCCGGCACCGGCACTGGGATTTACGATAAACTGATACATAACGTCCTCCGAATCTTATATGTTCAGAATTTTCCGTGCAGCCATACACATCCTGACCGGGTCAGTACCATATGACATACGATATAGATTATAGTATATCACATAACCGCTAAAAAAAGGCTAAATTTTTTCTAAACTTCATGCAAGTGCACCGCGGGCACGTTACTGTTCGTTCCTTGCGCAGACAGTAACTGATTTTGCCGAGGCTTCGCATTCCAAATCAGCGAAATGCACACACCACTCTATTGTCCGGAATTTTCAGTTCAGAAAATTCCTGCCCGCATACAGTAGTACGGACACATCCGCGTTGAAACGTAAGGAAATAGTAAATATCTCTTTCTTGTCAGCCAATATCTGTATCGATTATAATAAAAACAGATATAAGAAGCAAAGATATATAATTTTATGAACCCAAGCTCTGAAAGGAGGTCCCTGCTATGAAAAAAAGAATGCATGTCAGGCTTTTCATGTTGCTGTTCTATCTGATCTTTACAGTCACAGCACTTCCGATCACCGCGAAAGCTGATATGGGTCCAAAGCCCTCGGTGCGCATCCAGTTCAAAAATATGGGCGATGATCTGTGCTATGGCACACTGCTTTCAAAGGAGAAACGTACAGGACCTGCACGTGTCTGGGACGGCACCGCCAGAAATGAGCAGCTCTATGATCTTGACCGGAGCATATGGAAAGCATTTGTAGATTACAAGGATCCTGACGGATATTATTTCCTTCAGAGGGGCTGGACGGTAAGCGAAACAGGCGAGATCGCCTGGACCTATTATCCACCGGAGGATTTTAAGATCCTCCTGTATTATCCGGAAACCGGGACCTTTGTATCAAGCGGAAGCTATGGGCGTTATGCATTTGATACTTATTACACCGTTGACATGGAGGGCGTCCGGATCGGATCCGTGGAATACAATGAGGGCCTGAGCACAAACGAGCGGATCAACGCGTATCGTTCCTATAATTATCGAAAGGAGCTTTTATCGCTCGCGGTCCGTATCCTTCTTACGATCGCAATTGAAATGGTCGTCGGGCTGTTATTCGGCTTCCGGCAGAAAAAACAGCTGCAGATCCTTGCGCTTGTAAATATCACGACGCAGCTTCTCTTAAATCTGCTTCTCAATATCATTCATTACAATGCCGGTCCGTTGGCCTTTATCACAAGCTATGTCTTTTTCGAGATCATAGTCTTTGCGCTGGAGGCAGGTCTGTATTGCAGGTTTTTGAAGAGAGTGTCCCCCAAAAAGGAAAACGGTGACTTCGTTCTCTATTCGTTTATCGCGAATTCAGCATCATTCTGGGTCGGATATTATCTTGCGACAGTATTACCGGGAATCTTTTAAGTGAGAATCCAGGCACCGACAGAGCCTCCCTTATGTCTGCAAGATCATTGCGGATGTTCTTTCCCGTTTTGGTGCAGCAGAATATTTCAGAAAAATTATTTTAATCGAAAAAATCCCGGGAACCTTCTCAGATCCCCGGGATTTTCAATCGTAGCGGAAGGGAGATTTGAACTCTCGACACCACGGGTATGAACCGTGTGCTCTAGCCAACTGAGCTATTCCGCCATAGTAGCGGAAGGGAGATTTGAACTCTCGACACCACGGGTATGAACCGTGTGCTCTAGCCAACTGAGCTATTCCGCCATAACATATGTATTTTCATATGAATGGGGCCTATAGGGCTCGAACCTATGACCCTCTGCTTGTAAGGCAGATGCTCTCCCAGCTGAGCTAAGACCCCATTACTTCCGGCTGACGTTTCCGTCAAGCGCGATTGCTTGTACAGTTTAACCTATTTTTTCGGAATTGTCAACAGTTTTTTTAAATTTTTTGTGATGATATTTTTCCTTTTCTATACTACACGATTTTTAAAAAAGACTGACATCTTCTTTTTTTCTCTTGCATTCCCGATACATCTTGTTATATAGTATAACGTACAGGGAACCAGTTTATGGATTCCAATATTATGAAACCTGCACAGGAGGGATTATCATTATGCCAAGAGGAAGAAAGAAAGTCGAAGTTGCTCCGCAGGATCTTTTAAACGAGGTCCTCACTTCCATTGAAGAGACAGAGCAGAAATTAAAAACATTAAAAATGCAGAAAAAGGACATCGAAAAACAGATCGAAGCTAAAGAGATGGCTGAATTATACGCGATCGTGAAAGAGAAAAACATGTCGATCGAAGATGTAAAAACGAAACTCGGCGCAGAATAAGTTTTGCACTTCTGCCTGAACATAAAAGGAAGATCCACATTTCCCAGATATCAGGGATGCAGATCTTCCTTTTTTATTCTATTTTACCTGTTTCGCGAAACCAGCAGTCCCACGCAGATCTCAGTCAGGTCCCGATCATTCTAATTCTTTTAAGATCGACTCCCCGATCATATTCTCCGCTTTCTTCAGTCCGAAGTTATCGAGCACTGTCGCGCCAATGACACCGAAGGTCTTCTGTTCCTCAAACATTCCCTTCTCTTTCATAGATGGGGAATAGGCAATAAACGGAACTTTTTCTCTCGTATGGTCTGTTCCCGCGTAAGTCGGATCATTCCCGTGATCCGCCGTTATCATCAAAAGGTCACCTTCCCGGAGGTGTTCAAGGAGTTCGCCAAGCTTCACATCAAAGCGCTCCAGTTCTTCCCCATAACCCACCGGATTTCTCCTGTGGCCCCAGAGGGCATCGAAATCCACGAGATTCACAAAGCAGAGTCCCTTGAAATCCTTATCTTTGCAGATTTCAATAGTCTGTTCCATTCCATGGACGGAGCTCTTGGAGCGGAACGCCTCCGTGATGCCCTGGCCGTCGAAGATATCGCGGATCTTGCCGACGGAGATCACATCGTATCCGTTGTCCTTTAAGATATCGAGCGCCGTTGTCCCGGTCGGCTTTAACGCATAATCGTGGCGGTTGCTGGTGCGGACAAATTCGCCTTTCTTCTTTCCGACATAAGGTCTCGCGATGACGCGGCCCACGCGCCACTCTTCCTTCATCGTGATCTCTCTGGCGATCTCGCAGCAGCGGTACAGCTCGTCAAGCCCGAATGTCTCCTCATTTCCGCAGATCTGAAGGACGGAATCGGCAGATGTATACACGATCATGTGACCGGTAGCGATCTCCTCCTCTCCCAGCTCATCCAGGATCGCGGTTCCGCTGGCGCTCTTGTTTCCGATCACCTTGTGTCCGGTGCGTTTTTCCAGCTCCTCGATCAGCTCTTTCGGGAATCCATGATCCGTGAACGTCTTAAAAGGCTTCGTCGTGTAGATCCCCATCATCTCCCAGTGGCCGGTCATCGTATCTTTGCCGTTGCTCGCCTCCGAGAATTTTGTGAACCGTCCCATCGGCGCATCCACCGGGTCCACGCCCTTTAACGGTCTTAAGTTTGCGATCCCGAGTTTCTGAAGATTCGGGATATTGAAATGTTCCATATGTTCCGCGATGTGTCCGAGAGTGTCCACTCCCACATCTCCAAATTTTTCAGAATCCGACATTGCACCGGTTCCGAGTGAATCAATTACGATCGTAAAGATCCGATTATATTTCGGCATCTAAATCTACCCCTTTCTTTGCCTGTTCTACAAGTCTGCTTGTTCCGAGGCGGTCAGCCCCCAGACGGACAAACTCCGCCGCATCGCAAAAGTCTGCGATACCGCCGGCCGCCTTGATCTTCTTTTCTGCGGCCATGTGGGCCTTCATGAGCGCCACATCCGGCTTTGTCGCCCCTGCGGCGGAAAATCCTGTGGATGTCTTGATAAAGTCCGCGTCTGAGGCTGATACAGTCTCACACATCTTTATCTTCTCCTCCTCTGTGAGGAGACATGTCTCGATGATGACTTTCAGGATATGATCGCCGCAGACCTCTTTCAGGGAGTTGATCTCTTCCAGGATCTTATCGTACTGTCCCATTTTGACCCAGCCGATATTGATCACCATATCGATCTCCTCCGCTCCGTCCTTCAACGCCTCTTTCGTCTCAAACACTTTGACCGCCGTCGTGTTGTACCCGTTCGGAAATCCGATCACGGTACAGACCGGCATCTTCTCTCCGAGGTACTCCGAAGCCTGCTTTACGAAAGACGGCGGGATGCAGACCGACGCGGTCCCGAATTTCACCGCATCATCGCAAATCTCCCGGATCTGTTCCCAGGTGGACGGCTGCTTTAATAATGTATGGTCCACTCTCTTTAAAACATCTCTGTATGTCATTTTTCTTATCGTTCCTTTCCGCTTCTTTTCCGGCGGCTCAAATTTCCAGCGCTTTCCCTGTAAATCCGAGCGGAAGAAGCTCCTTCAAAAGGTATTCCCGGATCTCGCCCGCGCCATTCATGAGGATGATCCGGAACGTCTCCGGATCGCAGAATTCCGCCATCACCTGGCGGCAGACGCCGCAGGGCGCGCAGAAATTTTCCGGTTCTTTTCCTTTTGGACCTCCGACGATGGCGATCGCCCGGAATTCTGTTTTTCCTTCACTGACTGCCTTAAAAATCGCCGTGCGCTCCGCACAGTTTGTCGCCGGGTACGCCGCATTTTCAATATTGCAGCCGGTAAATACCCTGCCATCCGCGCAGAGGAGCGCCGCTCCGACGGCAAAACCGGAGTACGGGCAATACGCCTGTTTTCTGGCCTTCAATGCTTCCATGACCAGCTCTCTATTTTCCATGAATTTCCTCCCTTCCGGTCCGAAAATCCGAATATTCTATGTTCTCTTACCATACCATAAACACGGAGCAATGTCAAAGCAGCTTCCGGCACCCCCGGACATTCCCCGCCCAGGAAATCCCTGCCCGCGGAACACTTTCTGACACCTTTGTTACAGTACACGGGCACTCCATGCCCGCATACTGTAACAGGATTTTGCCGATGCTTCGCATTCCGAATCGGCAAAATCTGCGACCACAACGGTAT
>OJPN01001119.1_pt1 | contig 20146 bp, 21 predicted proteins | sample 1598511 | NCBI WGS metagenome assembly OJPN01 (sample SAMN03922485, study PRJEB24848) | human gut metagenome | isolation source: stool sample | host: Homo sapiens | place: Germany | collected 2011-05
CTTTTCGAGAATTCTTTTATAGCAGAAGAACCCCGCCGCTGGCGAGGTTCTTTGACAAGCTGACCGGGGTGCGTTCCCAGTGGAAACGCACCCCGGTCATTTTTGTCTTATATCCTGCGGCCGCGGCCCATAGCAAAGCCCAGCCCCGCACCGCACAGGCCGCCCACAATGTGGGTCAGCTGTGAGACGCTGTCCCGTGCGGTCGCGGCGTCCACCACCTCGCCCCCCAGATAGAGGAGCACCACCAGCACCAGGGTCAGCGGCACCTCCCCCTCCCGCATCCCGGCCAGAGAGGACAGCACGATCATCATAAATACGATGCCGCTGGCCCCCAGCAGGGCGGAGCCAGGGAACAGGAGGAACTGCACCAGGCCGGAGATCAGGGCGGTCAGGACCACGCAGCCCAGCAGCCGCCTGCTGCCGTACTTCTCCTCCAGAGGCGGCCCGATCACCAGCAGCAACATGATGTTGCCGATAAAGTGGGTATAATTGGCATGGCCCAGCACATGGGTGAACATCCTCACATAGGTCAACGGGTCGGTGAGCGGGGCGCGGTAGACGCAGAACAACAGCCGGGTACTCCCGCCCCCCGTGAGCATCCCAAAAATCAGCGCCCCCAGGGACAGCAGGGAGAAGGTCAGCACCACCGGCGCGTTATACTGCAGGCGCAGCGGCCTCAATGATTCAGAACCCGGACCCGGATCATACCCGGGATGGCCCGCAGCTCCTCGGCCACCTTATCCTTGATGCGGCTGTTCAGATCCACCATGGTATAGGCGTAGTCCTTCTTGGACTTGTTGGTCAGGTTCTCCACGTTGACCCCCTCCTTGGAGAGGATAGAGGTGATCTTGGTCAGCATGGCCGGAATGTTCTGATGGATCAGGCACACCCGGGAGATCCCGCTCCACTCCTGAGCCACGTTGGGCAGGTTCACCGAGTTCTTGATGTTTCCGTTGAGCAGATAGTCCTTCAGCTGGTCCGCCGCCATGCGGGCGCAGTTCTCCTCACTTTCCGGAGTGGATGCCCCCAGATGGGGCAGCGCCACCACATGGGCCGCTACTGCGATCTTCTCATCGGGGAAGTCGGTGACGTACCGGGCCACCCGGCCGGACTCCAGGGCCTGGATCATGTCGTCATCGTTTACCAGGCCGCCCCGGGCCAGGTTCAGGATCCGGACCTGACCCTTCATCTTGGCAATGGACTCCGCGTTGATAAAGTCCTTGGTGCTGTTGTTATAGGGGATGTGGATGGTGATGTAGTCGGACACCCGGTACAGCTCATCCACATTTTTCACCACATGGACATGGCGGTCCAGGCGCAGGGCGGCCTCCACCGACAGGAAGGGGTCATAGCCGTACACATCCATCCCCAGCTCCAGGGCGATGTTGCACACCAGCGCGCCGATGGCCCCCAGGCCGATGACGCCCAGGGTCTTGCGGTACAGCTCCGGCCCAGCGAAGGCGGACTTTCCCTTCTCCACCGCGGCGGCCAGATCCACCCCGGGGGTGTGGACCTGCTCCTGCACCCACTCCGCGCCGCCCAGAATATCCCGGGAGGCGATGAGCAGGGCGGCCAAAACCAGTTCCTTGACCGCGTTGGCGTTGGCGCCGGGGGTGTTGAACACCACGATGCCGTTTTCCGAGCAGCGGTCGATGGGGATGTTGTTGGTCCCCGCCCCCGCCCGGGCGATGGCCCGCAGCTCCTCCGGGAACACATAGTCGTGCATGGGGGCGGAGCGGACCAGGACGCCGTCCTCGTTCTCCACCTCGCCGCCCACCTGGAAGCGGGTCTGATCCAGCAGGTCCAGACCGGCGCTGGAAATCTTATTTAAGGTTTTGATGCGGTACATAAAAAAGACCTCGAATCTATGTTGTAATGAGAACGCCCCGTTCTGCGGGCGCTCAGTTGTTCCGGTCGAACTCCCGGATGAACTGGCACAAGCGCTCCACGCCCTCCACAGGCATGGCGTTGTAGATGCTGGCCCGCATCCCGCCGGTCTTGCGGTGGCCCTTCAGATTGACGAAGCCGGCCTCCGCGGCCTCCGCCACGAATTTGGCGTCCAGCGCCTCGTCCCCGGTGCGGAAGGTGACGTTCATCCCGGAGCGGGAGCCCTTCTCCGCGTGGCAGCGGAACAGGCGGGAGTTGTCCAGGGTGTCGTACAGCATGGAGGAGCGCAGGGTGCGCAGCTTCTCCATCCCGGCCAGGCCCCCCTGCTCCTCCACCCAGTCCAGGGTGAGGCCCAGCATATAGATGCACCAGCAGGGCGGGGTATTGTACATGGAGTCCTTCTCGATCATGGTCTGATAGTTCATGATCAGGGGGGTGAAGGGCAGCTCGTGGCCGGCCAGATCCTCCCGGATGATGACCACCGTCAGTCCGGCGGGGGCCATATTCTTCTGTGCTCCGGCGTAGACGATGCCGAATTTGGACAGGTCCACCGGCCGGGAGAGGATGTCAGAGGACATATCGCACACCAGGGGCACATTCCCCGTCTCGGGGACATACTGCCACTCGGTGCCGTAAATGGTATTGTTGGCGCAGTAGTAGAAGTAGCTGGCCTCCGGGTCCAGCTTCAGCTGGTCCTGGGCGGGGATATAGGAGTGGTCCCGGTCCCCGGAGTCGGCGGCAATATTCACCGTACCGTACTTTTTGGCCTCCTTCATGGCGATGGAGGAAAAATTGCCCGTGACGGCGTAGTCCGCCTTCCCGGTGCGGCCCATCAGGTTCAGCGGGATCATGGAGAACTGGCCGGAGGCGCCAGTCTGGAGCAGAAGGACCCGATAGCCGTCGGGCACCTGCATCAGACGGCGCAGCTTTTCCTGGGTCTCCTCAAAAATCTTCAAAAAAACCTTTGACCGGTGACTCATCTCCATCACGGACATACCGGAACCACGGTAGTTGGTGATCTCTGATCCCGCGCGCTCCAGGGCGGAGAGGGGGAGCATGGAAGGTCCTGCGGAGAAGTTGTAAACACGCTGGTCACTCATTTGGGAGAACCCCTTTCAAAGATAAAATACTGTCCCGCGCCAAAATAAACAGGGCCGGGATAGTATTTTATTATAGTAAAGAGGAAAAGAAGTGTCAATCCTTCCGGCCGGAATGTGGGGAAATATTTCTTCCGGGGACGGGGCCTCCCTCTTGACAAGCGTGTGCTCTTCATATATACTGTGCATATAGTATATATACACTATATCAGAAAGGCACACCGGACGCCGGGACGCCTGACCCGTGCACAGGGCAGACAGCCGCCGCCCCGTCTGGAAAGGATCAAATATGGACATCATTCTCAGCAACTCCAGCGGAAAACCCATCTATGAGCAGATTGCGGACCAGGTCCGGGAGCAGATCCTGTCCGGCGCGCTGTCGGCGGGGGACGCCCTGCCCTCCATGCGCGTACTGGCCAAGGAGCTGCGGATCTCGGTCATCACCACCAAGCGGGCCTATGAGGAGCTGGAGCGGGACGGTTTTCTGGACAATGTCCCGGGAAAAGGCTGCTTTGTGGCCCCGCAGAACCGAGAGCTGCTGCGGGAGGCCCAGCTGCGCCGGGTGGAGGACATCCTCGCCCAGGCCGTGGATGAAGCCCGCAAGGGCGGCTTCTCCCTGTCGGAACTGCAGGAACTTCTGACTCTACTGTATCAAGGGGACGAATTATGACGAATTGCATTGAGATCAAGGGGCTGTGCAAGTCCTATCCGGACTTCTCCCTCCAAAATATCGACCTCACTCTCCCCGGCGGCACCATCATGGGGCTGATCGGGGAAAACGGGGCAGGAAAAACCACCACCATCAAGTGCATCCTGAACCTGATCCGCCGGGACGCGGGGGAGATCACCCTTCTGGGGCGGGACAACCTGCGGGAGGAGCGGGCGGCCAAGGCCGGCGTGGGCGTGGTGCTGGATGAGTGTGTGTTCCACGACGCGCTGCGGCCCCGGGACCTGGAGCGCATCCTGGCCCCCGTCTATCCCACCTGGGACAATGGGCTGTACCGGGACTATCTGGACAAATTCCGCCTGCCCGGGAAAAACCTCATCAAGACCTTCTCCCGGGGAATGAAGATGAAGCTCTCCCTGGCCGCCGCCCTGGCCCACCGGCCCCAGCTGCTGATCCTGGACGAGGCCACCGCCGGACTGGACCCGGTGGTCCGGGACGAGATCCTGGACGAATTTTTGAATTTCATCTGCGACGAGGACCACGCCATCCTCATCTCCAGCCATATCACCAGCGACCTGGAAAAGGCGGCGGACTACATCACCTACCTCCACCAGGGCCGGGTCGTCCTGTCCCAGCCCAAGGACGAGCTGCTGGACCGTTACGGCCGGGTGGGCTGCTCCACCGGCGACCTGGCCGCCATCGAGCCCGGCGACCTGCTGCGGGTGCGGAGAGGTACCTTCGGCTGTGAGGGCCTCACCTCCGACCGGTACGTGTTCCAGAAGAAGTATCCCGGCCTGACGGTGGATCCGGCCAGTCTGGAGGACATCATGCTGTTGATTGGAAAGGGGGAGTCCCTATGTACGGACTGATCTGGAAGGATTTTCTTGTGCTGCGAAAGACCCTGCGGCTGTATGTGCTGTTCCTGCTGGGCTATCTGGGGATGGCCCTGCTGGGGATCTTCGACCTCACCTTTGTCACCACCTTCTGCGTGGTAATCCTGATGATCCTGCCCATCTCCGCCTTCTCCTATGACGAGTTCGCCCGGTGGGACCGGTATGCCCGCACCCTCCCCCTCTCCTCACGGCAGATCGTGGGGGGGCGCTATCTGTTCGTCCTCCTGCTTCTGCTGGTGGTGGCGGCCATCGGCGCCGTCTCCGCCGTTCTGCTCTCCCTCACCGGCTCCGCCGACCTGTGGGAGAGCCTGGGGGCCCAGCTGGCCTCCCTGGGCGCCGCCCTGTTCATCGTGGATGTAATGCTCCCCCTGAACTACCGGCTGGGACCGGAGAAGGCCCGCCCCTTCCTGTTCGCCGTCACCTTTCTCCCCTTTATTCTGCTGTTCCTGCTGGCCAAGGCCGACATTCTGGACCTGTCCTTCCTGGACCGCCTCCGGCCGGGCCAGGTCATTGCAGGATTCATCCTGGTCCTCCTGACCGCCCTGGCGGGGCTGGCGGTCTCCTTTCTGATCTCCTGCCGGGTCACAGAGCGGAAGGAGTACTGACCATGAACGCCAGACGGCGGCTGCTCTGGCTGGGGCGGCTCACCGCCGCCGGAGCCGCCCTGCTCCCCTTCACGGGAACAGTCCGCCCCGGCGGCCCCCTCTCCTGCTGCCTGCTGGCGCTGGCTGTGGTCCTGCTCCTTCTGGGCGGCGGGGAATGAGCCGGATATTTTTTCCGCCGCGCTTGCATACAGCCCCCCATCCGTGCTACAATGGAAACAGAAGAAAGGGAGAGGGGGGCGTGTCTTATGACCGCTCAGAGTGCGATCCACGAATTGAAGCAAGTCCGTCAATACTGCTCCGCCCGTGCCATCCCCGCCATCGACTATGCCATTCAGGTCCTCCAGGGCCTGGCCGAGCGGGAAAAGCGGGTGGAGGAGGCCAAGCAGGCCAATCCCCAGAGCCCCCAGGATCCGGCGGAGGCCTTCCCGGACTGAGTCCGGGCCATCACAAAACAGCAGAGCCCCATCCATTCGGATGGGGCTCTATTTTTCTATCAAAAAAGGAAAAAATCGAGAATATCTGCATAAATACTACATCTATCGAAAAAAACACTTCGAAGAGAAGAAAGCAGTTTTGTAATAAATTTACAACAAACGAAAGAGCCTTAAGTAACGGCTTATAGAAAGTTATACAAGATTTGTGCCAACTGCCCCACCCGCCATCTGTGCACCCATTCCAAAGACTGCGCAAAGGCTGTACAGAGGCTTGGCCCAGGTAACAAACTGGGGGAAGCTTGAATTTGCTGCCATGAACCTCAAAAAACCGGCCACTTGGCTGTGGATGGAGAAGCTTGATCCGTTCGTCCTGATCCTGCTTTGGCCTATATATGCCAGAAACCCGGTCTACGCACGAAGGGTAGACCGGATCTCTCGACAGACTGAGGCATCCGCACTCTTAGCAGATGCCTTTTGGGCCCCTCAGCCCACGCTGATCCCCATGCGGCGGGCCACCTCCAGCATCCCATGTCCCTCCGGGACCAAGCGGCTCTTTCCCGCCACGTCCTTCAGCCGGTTCTCTCCCACATGGTTGCTCTTCATGGCTACCGTGATCCCGTAGTTCTCGTCCTCCACCATCTTGGCGGCATAGGACCCGAACTGGGTGGCCAGTACCCGGTCATAGGGGCATGGGCTCCCGCCTCGCTGCATGTGGCCGGGAACACAGATCCGGGTCTCGATCCCGGTGAGGGCCTCGATCTGCCGGGCGATCCGGTTGGTGGCGGTGGTATCCCCCTGCTCCGCCCGCTTCGCCATCCGCTCCTTCCGCTTCATCCGGGCCTCCTTGGCGTCCATGGCTCCCTCAGCCACCGCCAGAATGGAGAAGTGCTTCCCCTGAGCCGCCCGGCGCTCAATGGCCGCGCATACATTCTCAATGGTATAGGGGAGCTCCGGGATAAGGATGATGTCCGCACCCCCGGCGATACCGGCATAGAGGGTAAGCCACCCTGCCTTATTGCCCATCAGCTCCACCACCATGCAGCGGCTGTGGCTGCCGGCGGTCGTATGGACCCGGTCGATGGCCTCGGTGGCGATCTCCATGGCGGAGTGAAATCCAAAGGTCACATCAGTGCCGAAAATGTCATTGTCGATGGTCTTGGGCAGGGCGATGATGTTCAGCCCCTCCTCCGCCAGCAGGTTGGCTGTCTTGTGGGTCCCGTTGCCCCCCAGGCACAGCAGGCAGTCCAGCTTCATCTCCTGATAGTTTCTCTTCATGGCGGCCACCTTGTCCACCTTGTCCTCCTCCACCACACGCATCAGCTTGAAGGGGGTGCGCTTGGTTCCCAGGATGGTCCCGCCTACCGTCAGGATGCCGGAAAACTCATGGGGCTCCATCACCCGCCAGTCCCCGTTGATGAGTCCGGCATAGCCGTTGCTGATGCCGATGAGCTCCACATCCTCCCCCATGCGCTGATACAGCGCCTTGGCCACACCCCTCAGGGTGGCGTTCAGCCCCGGGCAGTCGCCTCCTGAGGTCAGAATTCCGACTCGTTTCTTCATTCTCTGACTCCTCCTCTCAGTTCTGGCCAGTCAGTCAATCTGTCCCGCCAGGACCTTTTGATAGTCTGCATAGTTTTCCTCCAAAAGCCGGGGCGTATCCAATCCATAGGGGCATTTCGACTTGCACTGTCCACAATGGAGGCACTGCTCGATCTGCTCCATCTTCTCCTGCCACTCCGGCGTCAGCCAGTCCGCGGCGGGAGCCCGGCGAAGCATCAGGCTCATGCGGGCACAGTTGTTGATCTCGATTCCCGCCGGACAGGGCATACAGTAGCCGCAGCCCCGGCAGAAATCCCCGGCCAGCTCCTCCCGGTCCCGGCGGATCACAGCTTTCCGCTCCTCCGTCATGGCGGGGGGCGTCTGGACACAGGACAGGAACTGGTCCAACTCTCTCCGGCGCTGTACGCCCCAGATGGGCAGAACCGTGGGGTGCTCCTCCATGAATGCCGCGGCGGTCAGGCCATCCCGGATCAGGCCGCCGGCCAGCCCCTTCATGGCGATAAAGCCCATATCCGCCGCCCGGCATTTCTCCACCAATTCCAGTTCCTGGGCCCCGGACAGGTAGCTGAAGGGGAATTGCAGTGTGTCGTACAGCCCGGAGCCGATGGCCTCGTGGGCCACCGCCAAGCGGTGGTTAGTGATGGAGATGTGGCGGATCTTTCCCTGGCGCTTGGCCTCCAGGGCGGCGTCATACAGGCCGTCCGCTCCCCCCGGACGGGGACAGAAGGCGGGGTTGTGGAACTGATAGACGTCGATATGGTCAGTGCCCAGGGCGCGCAGGCTGCTCTCCAGGTCCTTCCAGAACCCGTCCGCCGTCTGGGCGGCGGTTTTTGTCGCCAGGATCACCCGGTCCCGCATCCCGGCAAAGGCTGCGCCCACCTTCTCCTCGCTGTCTGAATAGGCCCGGGCCGTGTCAAAGTAGTTCATCCCCCCGTCATAGGCCCGGTGGAGCAGCTCCACCGCCTCCGCTTTGGAGATCCGCTGGATGGGCAGACAGCCGAAGCCCTGCTTCTCCACCACAAGGCCCGTGCGGCCCAGTTTGATCCTTCCCATCTATGCTCCTCCTCTTGACGTACAGCAGCCGTCATGTTTTTCTCTTCCTATTAAAAAACGGATCAGCCCCCATGTCAAGAGCTGACCCCCGCTTTTCTATGTTAAATTCTGATGGGCTGCGGTCCCGCTCCCCGATCCGGCAGTGATGAACAGCTCATACAGGCGGCTGAGCATATCCCAGGTCGCCCGATCCATCACCCCAGTCTCCTCCAGCTGGGCCAGGTTTTGGAGCCACAGGGTATTCTGCACCGAGGCGTCCCCGTGCTGTCCGTTCGCCTCATCCTCCACGATCCCCTCCAGCCGCTGGCGCAGCAGCTGGAACATCGTTTGGGGCAGGACCATATACTCCTCCTCCCCGCCAGGCAGCATCTGCGCGCCCTCTCCGGGGAAAATGCGCAGGCTTCTGGGTGGGGCCACTTCCCGCTCCAGCGCCATCCATTCCCGCCGTATGGCGTCCCAGGTGCGGCCGTCCACCACACCGGTCACCGGCGGGGCCAGCTCCCGCTGAAAGAGCATCACCGCCTCCAGCGTCTCCTCTCCAAACAGCCCGTCTGTCGCCAGCTGGGGCAGAAAGCTGTACCGCGTCCCCAGACGGCGGAGCATATACTGAAGATTCTGCACCGGATTGGACAGCATTTCCTCCTCCAATTCCTGTGGCGTCATACCATTTCCACTCCTCTCTGATCGCTGCTTCCCATCCGGAGGTCCTCCCCCGGGAACTGCCCGGCCCGGCTGGTGGTCCCATACCAGACCGCCGCCGCCGGGATGCTCTCATTTTGCGGAAAGTTGATCCCGTCCCGGCGCAGGTCGTGCTCAATGCCGTTGAACTCCCCATAGATGGAATACCAAGTCTGAGGTCCCACGATCCCGTCGGCGGGCAGACCCACATGGGCCTGATACTCCCGCACGGCCCGGGCGGTATCGCTGCCATAGACGCCGTCGATCCGGATGGCGCTCACTGTCGGCTCAAACTCCGCAACCAAGGCCAGCATATATTGCAGCACCGCCACGTCCCCTCCCCGGTCGCCCTGGCGCAGCAGACCCGGGTACTGGAAGGAGAAGGTCTGGAACAGCTGCCCCTCGCTGACCAGCTCGGCCAGCTGTGTGATCCCCACATAGAGGTAGACCATCTTGTACCAGGTCGCCTTGCCCACCACACCGTCCGCCGCCAGGCCGAAGATGCGCTGGAAGGTTCGGACCGCCTCCTCCGTCTGTGGATCATAGACACGGGTGACCGGCCAGATCTTCGGGATAGCCGGATAGCTCTGGGAGATGCGGTTGAGCATCGTCTTCACCACCACCACATTCTCCCCCTGGGAGCCCAAACGGAGGGGCGTGCCCGGATAGGAGCGGCCCAGATCCTGAATGGGGGCATCCTGTACCAGCTCGATGTCCTCCCCGTAGTAATACCTCAGGATCTCCATAGGCCCATAGCCCTGCTGGGCCAGGTCCTGGCTGCCCCACTGGGAGAGGCCGTCGCAGGTGCTGGTGGTGCCGTTGCAGAACTTGGCCGCCAGGGGCTCTACAAAGTCAGTGCGGCGGATGTAGTCGTTAAAAGTCTCATCCACCGCCCGGCTGATGTTCTCAAAGATGTTCCGGCCGCGGATGAACTTCTGGTCGTAGGCGGTGGTGGAGGTGATGTCGAAGTCATAGCCCCGGCTGGGGTAGAACTCTGTGTAGACCCGGTTCAGGGCAAAGGAGACGATGGCCAGGATATTGGCCTCGATGGCCGCCGGCTCCCAGGTGGGGTAGATCTCACTGGAGGCCACATTTTTCACATAGTCCGGAAAGGAGACGGTGATATTTTCCGCCTCCTCATCCGGCAGGCCCAGGTGTACGGTAATCGTACTGGGCACAACAGGCGTCACGCGGATGGGCATAGCTCACCTCACAGGCTCTGCCCGGGGATCTCCCAGGTCTGGTTTTGGATCAGGCTGGACTCCCCCTCGCTGAGGGGGGCCAGCTCCATCTCCTGAAGGGTGTCCACCCCGTCAAAGATTTGTACCCCCTCCACCAGCAGCATGGCGTAGTCCGGGTGCTCCGCCCACACATCACACACCGCATAGGGGGGCGTCCCGTTCCCCGGCTGGGTGCTGTCCCCCAGGATGGGGGTGGGGATGTCCACTGGGCGGGTAAATCCGCTCCGGTCCGTGGCCTGGACCGACAGCAGCTGGTACTTCCCTCCCTCGCCCCGCTGGGTGACCACCACCGTGGCGTCCGCCAAGGGCAGCTTCGCCCGGGAGGTATAGACTCGGACCGTCAAGGTCCCTGTTCCGTTCATAGGCTCCTCCTTCCGGCGGGCCCGGCCCGCCTTCTTCTGCCTTCATGGTATGCCGCCGCCCCCGGAACAGTGAAAAACAGCGTCCCCCGGCACTGTGCTCCGGGGGACGCTGAAACTGTCGAAAAAGTGGCACAGCCACTTTTTGGAGGGGGATCGCACGAAAGCTTTATCTCGATCACTTACGAGGAGAAATCCATTCAACTACTATTTAGACCTCAATTTTTCCTTTCAAACCACATATCTCATCAATTCCCGAAACCGGGCGCTGTCCACATTCACTGTTTCTGTTTTAGTGTGGCCGTCCTGATAGCTCACATAAAATGTCGCTGTCTCTCGGCTTTTCGCACTCATACCGCCAACCACGGCCCCGATTTCACCAAACAGTGATCCGACCAACATCCGGGCAGCCATGCTACCGGCTTTTTTCCGGCTGGAGGTAGACACCAGTATAACCTTCGTGATTGTGTTTCGGATAACTTTCTGATACTGGGCCTGCTGCGCATACTTCTGGCGAATTTCTTCCTTGTTTATGACCGGCTTTTCTCTGCGGTTCAGCCACTCCGCCTGTCTGCGTTCCGCCGGTGTTAAACCCTTCCACCACAGAACATCCTCTCGTTTTTCGCGCCATTGTTCCTCAAATGTCGCATCAATTTTCGGCTTCGATTTACGAAATATTATTCCCAGCCCCCTTTCGTCCATGCGAACATCGCGCGCAACCGCTTCCGCGTCTCTTTATCAAGATTTTTCATACACGATCCCTCTTTTTCTCATGGCCCGCTCAGCTGTCTCCTGAAGACACATACAGCCCTGTCTCACTGGGACAGCCGGGATCCAAGCTCAGGACCAGGACTCCTCCAGCTCCGACCGCTTGGCGCGGCCCATCAGGTCGGTGACCACCAGCTTGGGGTCCCGGCCCTCATACAGCACCTCATAGGCGGCCTGGGAAATGGGCATCTCCACCCCGGCCTTCTGGGCCAGGGTCCGGGCGTTGGCGGCGGCGTAGTAGCCCTCCACCACCGCGCCGATCTCCTCCAGGGCCTGTGCCACCGGCTTGCCCTGGCCGATGAGGATGCCGCACCGGCGGTTGCGGGAGTGCATGGAGGTACAGGTGACGATCAGGTCGCCCACCCCGGCCAGGCCGGTGAAGGTGTCCTTCCGTCCGCCCAGGGCCACCCCCAGGCGGGCCATCTCCGCCAGCCCCCGGGTCATCAGCAGGGCCTTGGTGTTGTCCCCACAGCCCATGCCGTCGGTGCAGCCGGCACACAGGGCGATGACGTTTTTCAGGGCGGCGCAGATCTCGGTCCCGATCCGGTCGTCGCTGGTATAGACCCGGAAGCGCTTGTTCATAAACAGGTCCTGGACCAGCTCCGCGTCCGCCAGACGGTCGGCGGCGGCCACCACTCCGGTGGGGATGTGCCGCCCCACCTCCTCGGCGTGGGAGGGGCCGGACAGCACCACCACGGGGCATTTGCCCTCCAGCTCCTCCTCGATGACCTGACTCAGGCGCAGAGAGGTAGACTTCTCGATGCCCTTGGAGGCAGAGATAACCACCGTTCCGGGGCGGAGGAAGGCCCGCAGCTTAGCCGCCGTCTCCCGCACCGCGTAGGAGGGCGTGACCATCAGCACCGCCCCGCAGTCCGCCACACAGGCCAGGTCGGCGGTAAAGTGCATCGCCTCCGGCAGGGTCACCCCCTTCAGCATGGGGTTCTCCCGGGTCCGCCGCAGCTCCTCCGCCTTCTCCGGGCGGTGGGACCACAGGGTCACGTCATGTCCGTTTTCCACCAGCAGCAGGGCCAGGGCCGTCCCCCAGCCGCCGCTGCCCACTACGGTTATCTTCATCCTAAGTAACCTCCCATTTTTTCGTACAACCCATGTAGGGCGGGGGCATGCCCCCGCCGCCCTGGAGAGTGACGGCTTCAAACGGCAGGGGCAAGCCCCCACCCTACTCTTTTTTGTGATGTAGTGAAAACTTGTTTTCCGTCCCGGACAGTAGCCGCTTGATGTTGCCCCGGTGCATATAGACCACCAGCCCCCCGATCACCAGCCCCAGCAGGGCAATCACCGGGTCCCGGTAGACGAACCAGGTGGCCACGGGGAAGGAGGCCCCGGCCCAGATCGAGCCCAGGGACACATACTTGGTGACCACAGCCAGGATCAGGAAGCCGCCCCACACCACCAGGGCGATGCGCCAATCGATCATAATGGCAATGGTCCCGCCGGACAGGATGCCCTTGCCCCCCTTGAAGTGGAACATACAGGGGAACATGTGGCCCAGCAGGCAGAAGAGGCCTGCCCAGTACTCGGCATAGGGCTCCCAAAGCCCCTCCCAGAAACCTGGTACATAGCCACCGGCCACCCATACACCGAAGCAGATGGCCACCACCGCCTTGAGCACATCACACAGAATGACCACTAAGGTGAGCGGCCCGCCGAAGGTGCGGTAGAAGTTGGTCAAGCCCGCGTTTCCGCTGCCGTGGGTGCGCACATCATCCCGCAGGATGTACTTGGAGACGATGACGGCCCCGTTAAAGCAGCCGCAGAAGTAGGCTGCCACCGCGATCAAAACCACACGAATCCAAAATCCCAGCATCCCTTACTCCTCCTTCTCGCCCTTCTGACGGACGGTGAGGCGCACCGGGGTGCCCTCCAGGCCGAAGGTGGAGCGGATCTGATTTTCCAGATAGCGCTGATAGGAGAAGTGGAACAGCCGTGCATCGTTGCAGAAGCAGACAAAGTGGGGGGGCTTGTTCCCCACCTGGGTCATATAGTAGATCTTCAGGCGGCGGCCCTTGTCCGTGGGAGGCTGCACCCGGGCGGTGGCGTCGGCCAGGACGTTGTTGAGCATCCCGGTGGTGATGCGCATGGCGGCCTGGTCGTTCACATAGCGGATCAGCTCAAACAGCCGGCCCACCCGCTGGCCCGTCAGGGCGGAGATGAACACGATGGGGGCATAGGTCATATAGGACAGGTCCCGCATCACATCCTGGCGCATCTTGTCCATGGTCTTGCCATCCTTCTCGATGGAGTCCCACTTGTTGACCACGATGATGCAGGCCTTGCCCGCCTCGTGGGCCAGGCCGGCCACCTTGGTGTCCTGCTCGGTGACCCCCTCCTGGGCGTCGATGAGGATGAGGCACACGTCGCTGCGCTCGATGGCCATGGTGGAACGGAGGACGGAGAACTTCTCGATCCGGTCGTCCACCTTGGACTTCTTCCGCATCCCGGCGGTGTCGATGAAACAGAATTTGCCCTGCTCGTTCTCATAGTAGCTGTCGATGGCGTCCCGGGTTGTGCCCGCCACGTTGGAGACGATGACCCGCTCCTCCCCCAAAATGCGGTTGATGAGGGAGGATTTCCCCACGTTGGGCTTGCCGATGACCGCCACCTTGATGACGTCATCGTCCTCCTCCTCTTCCTCCTCGGGGGGGAAGTAGGCAAAGCAGGCATCCAGCAGGTCGCCGGTGCCGTGTCCATGGACGGCGGAGACCGCGATGGGATCCCCCAGGCCCAGGTTGTAGAACTCATAGATGTCCGGATTCTCCCGGCCGGTCTGGTCGGCCTTGTTCACCGCCAGCACCACCGGCTTGCCGGAGCGCAGGAGCATATTGGCCACCTCCTGGTCGGAGGCGGTCATACCGGTCTTGATGTCGCACACAAAGACGATCACGGTGGCGGTGGAGATGGCGATCTCCGCCTGCTCCCGCATAAAGGCCAGGATCTGGTCGTCGGTGCCCGGCTCGATGCCGCCGGTGTCCACGATGTCGAACACCCGGTTGCGCCACTCACAGGGGGCGTAGATGCGGTCCCGGGTGACGCCAGGGGTGTCCTCCACGATGGACAGCCGCCGGCCGCACAGCTTATTGAAGAGCATGGACTTGCCCACATTGGGCCGGCCCACGATGGCAACTAATGGTTTCATAGCGTTTCCTCCTGTATTTCAAAGGGGAGCAGAGGCGGCGGACCGCCCGCTCCGGTCAGCGGTACTGAAAATATTCGGTCTCCTCCCGCAGCTGGACCTGCTCCGGAGGCGGGACCTCCAGGCCGCACACCGCGTCCAGCAGCTCAAATCCGTCCTGGGCCACCGGGATCACTGGCACTCCCAGCTCCCGCTCCACATCGTCCAGCGAGACGTCGTCCAAAAAGACCCGCTCCCCGGCCCGGAGCATATTGGCCGGGATCAGCAGCCGCTGTCCCAGGTCCCGGCCACGCAGCTGGGCGATCAGGTCGCCGCCGGTGACCAGCCCGGCCACGGTGATGGTATGGCCGAAAAAGTCGTTGCGGATGGGGTACACCGTCCCCCGGATGGCCCCGCACTTCTCCCGGGCCCGGGCCACCAGCTGCTCCAGGAATGGGGCGGCGGACACCCCAGTAGCGATGGCAAAGGGGGTGGCGCCCTCCATCTCCTCCGGCTCCATCAGGTCCAGCCCCCGGGCAAACTCCCGTGATAGCAGGGTGAGCATCCCCACCCCGTTGTCCAGCTGAGTAAATTCCTCAAAATATTCCTCCGGGGGCAGTTCCCGCCCCGCCAGCAGATAGAACTCGTCGGAGCACCAAACCAGCCGGGTCCCGGTGCGCGCCCGGTGCGCCTCGGCAAAGGTCTCCACCTGACGGATGAGGTCGTCGGCCTCCTCCCGGGTGTACGGGCGCAGTGGGTACAGCCCCTCCCGGAACTTGGTCACGCCCACGGGGACCACCGATACGCTGTTCACCGACGGATACAGCTCCGCCAGATCCCGAAGCGTCTTGTCCAGGGCCGGTCCGTCGTTGACTCCGGGGCAGGAGACGATCTGGCAGTTCATGGTGATGTGGTTCCGGGCAAAGCGCTCCATGATGTCGATGGACTCCCCCGCCCGCCGGTTTTTCAGCATCCGGCACCGCAGCTCCCTGTCTGTGGTGTGGACGGACACATTGATGGGGGAGATGCGCAGGTCGATGATCCGCTGGACCTCCCGCTGGGAGAGGTTGGTCAGGGTGAGGTAATTCCCCATGAGAAAGCTGAGCCGCGCGTCGTCATCCTTGAAATACAGGCTCTTCCGCATCCCCTTGGGCATCTGGTCCACAAAGCAGAAAATGCAGTTGTTAGCGCAGGAGCGGGCCCGGTCCATGAGATAGGTCTCAAACTCCAGGCCCAGGTCCTCGCCCTCCTCCTTGCGGATATGCACAGTGCGGCGGCTGCCGTCCGGCTCTTGGAGCGTCAGGATCAGCCGTGGATCATAGGTGTAAAATTTATAGTCCAGCACGTCCACCACCGGCTTGCCGTTGACCTCCAGCAGTGTCTCGCCCGGCCGGATGCCCGCCCGGCTGGCGGGACTGCGGGGATCTACAGTTCGGATCACAGTCCGGCTCATCCCTCCGCCTCCTCTCCAGGGGGCGCTGTACCCGCACCGCCCCCATCTTACATGGTTTCTTTTATTGTACAATAGCCTTTCCCGGATTTCAACCCAAAATCCGGTTCCTTTTCCCTCTCCAGCCCCACTCCGGCGGCTGTCCGCCGGTTTTACTTGCAAATACGGTGGAAATAGCCTACAATAGCAGGAGATCTTGATGTCCGCGCCGCATCCCGCGGCGCTGTTCACACTGCTTAGGAGGTCCCCTGTATGCCCCTTGACCGCATCGCCGCCCGCCTGCGCCATCGGATCCCGGCCACCGCTTGGGCCGCGTTCCTGTCCTGCTTTCTGTCGGGCTATCTCATCCATCTCTTCGCCTTTACCAATCTGATCCCCAACTCAGACGGCCTCAGCCGGGTGTTCGACCCCCAGCAGATGACCGTGTCCGGCCGGTGGTTCCTGCACTACGCCTCCGCCCTCAACAGCTTCACCCAGATGCCGGCCCTCATCGGCTTTCTGTCCATGGTGTTCCTCTCCCTGGCGGCGGCCGCCGCCGTCCTGGTCCTGGGACTGCACAGCCGCACTCTGGCCGCCCTGTCCGGCGTGCTCATGGCGGCCTTTCCCTGCCTGGGGTACACCTTTCTCTATATGTTCACCGCCTCCGCCTACTGCCTGGCCATCCTGCTAGCGGTGCTGTCAGTCTGGCTTGCGCAGAAGGGCGGCTGGCCCCGGAGCCTTGCGGCCTGCCTTCTTCTCGCTCTGTCCATGGGCATCTATCAGGCCTATGCCGCGGTGGCTGTCTCCCTGTCTGTACTGGCGGTGCTCCGGGAGTGCCTGGACCACCGGGCCGGCTGGAAGGGCACCCTGCGTCTGGGCCTGCGCCTGATGGGCGTGCTGGCCGCCGGGGCCGCCCTGTACTACGGCCTGCTCCAGCTGTTTCTCTCCGTCAAGGGGCTGGAGCTGCTCAGCTATCTTGGCATGAGCCAGGCCGGCGGCGGCTATCCCGTTGCCCAGCTGCCCCGGCTGATCCTCTCCGCCTATAAGCAGGTCCTGGTGTTCTTCTTCCTGCCCGGCTCCTCCAGTCCCTTCACCACCCCGGTGCTGGTGCTGCTGGATCTGCTGGCTCTGGCCCTGGGCGCGCTGTTCTGCTTCACCGCCCTTACCCGCCGCTCCCTGTGGAAGCAGCCCTGGCGGCCTGTAGGCGGACTGGTCATGGTGGCCCTCCTCCCTCTGGCGGCGGGCTTCGCCCAGATCATTGCCCCCTTCTCCGACGCCACCCCCATTATGAAATACGCCTATGTCTCCATCTATCTGGCGGTGGTGCTGGCCGCCGATCTGGGCCTGAGCCTCCTCCCCCGCCCCCGTGGGACCGCGGCCGGCTCCTGGGCGGTGGCGGGCTGTCTGGTCTGTCTGTGCCTCTATGGGGCCAACATCAACAACCTGCTCTACACCGCCTCCGCCCAGGCCCACCGGGCCACCCTCAGCTACGCCACCCGCCTGCTCTCCCGCATTGAGAGCTACCCCGGCTACACCGGCGAGGAGGAGGTTGTCGTCATCGGCTCCTTCCCCACCGACCGGATCTACGCCTCCATTGAGAGTTACGCCCTGGTGGACCATTACAGCGTCCCCATGGACACCGTGGCCCCGCTGAACAAGCACATCTACTACTATCTCAACGACTGGCTCAACGTCCCTCTGGAGGAGCCTGACGAGGAGACCATGAAGTCCGTCTCCCAGTCCGCCGCCTTCCGCAGGATGCCCCTCTACCCCGCCGACGGCAGCGTGCAGCGCATCGACGGCCGGATCGTGGTCAAGATCCAGGAGGAGTACACCCCCAAGAGCGACTATGAGCTTGCATACGAAAACAGGAGCTGATCCCATGGAAGCTGTGACCCCCCGCACCGGACTGCTGTCCGTGGTGCTGCCCGCCTATAATGAGGAGGAGTCCGTCCCCCTGGCCGCCCGGACCATCGGCGGCCTGCTGGCGGAGGCGGACATCCCCTATGAGCTGCTCTTTGTCAACGACGGCTCCCGGGACCACACCTGGCAGGCCATTCAAAAGGCCGCCGAACAGGATCCCCGGGTGCGCGGCATCCGCTTCTCCCGGAACTTCGGCAAAGAGGCCGCCATCTTCGCCGGACTGGCCCAGGCCCGGGGCGCGTGCTGCGTGGTGCTGGACTGCGACCTCCAGCATCCTCCGGAGAAAATCTTGGAGATGTACCGCCTCTGGCAAGAGGGCTGGCAGGTGGTAGAGGGCGTCAAGATCAGCCGCGGCCGGGAAAATCCCGTCCACACCTTTGCCGCCCGGACCTTCTACCGCTTTCTCAGCGGGGCCACCCGCATCGATATGTCCCGCGCCTCTGACTTCAAGCTGCTGGACCGCCGGGCGGTGGATGTGCTCATTGCCATGCGGGAGAAAAACGCCTTTTTCCGTGCCCTGTCCTCCTGGATCGGCTTTGATGCCGCCCAGGTGGAATTTGAAGTACAGCCCCGGGCCGCCGGCTCCTCCAAGTGGTCCATCCGCAGCCTCACCCGCTATGCCATTACCAACCTGGCCTCCTTCTCCACCGCCCCGCTCCAGCTGGTCACCTTCCTGGGGGTTCTGGTCTTTCTCTCCTCCCTGGTGCTGGGGACCCACTCCCTGTGGCAGAAGCTGAACGGGCAGGCCCTGGAGGGCTTCACCACGGTGATCCTCCTGCTGCTCCTCATCGGCAGCGTGCTGATGATCTGTCTGGGCATCATCGGCTACTACATCGCCAAGATCTATGAGGAGATCAAGGACCGGCCCCGGTACATCGTGGCCGACGAGTGCGGAGGCCTCCGGGATGAGGAATAAACTCAAACAGCTTCTGGACCCTACCCTCTTCCGCTTTTTGCTGGTGGGGGTGGTCAACACCGCCGTGGGCTATGGGATCATGTTCGGCCTGTACAATCTGGCCGGGCTCCACACCTGGGGGGACCTGGGCTATTGGATCTCCTCCGCGGCCAACTATTTGGTGGGCAGTGTGGTCAGCTTCTTTCTCAACAAGCGCTTCACCTTCCGCAATCAGGAGCGCGGAGCCGGCGTGGTGCTCCGCTTCGCGGTGAACATCACCGTATGCTGGGCCCTGGCCTACGGTCTGGCCAAGCCGTTCACGGTCTGGCTGCTGTCCGGAACCGGGTGGAGTCCACAGCTCCAGGGCAACCTGTCCATGCTGGCGGGCTCCGGCCTGTTCGTTCTGCTCAACTACTTCGGCCAACGCTTTTTCGCCTTCCGCAGCCGGTAGATCAAGCATCCAAAGAGAGCCCGCCTTCGGCTCCCTTTGGATGTTTTTTGAATCCGGCACTTTTCCCCGCCAGATGGGCGTTTTTTCTCTCTTTGCAACCGCTGGTTGTCAAATTGTATCCCACTTTTGGTTGCGTTGAAGGCCCTTTTTTGCTATCCTTCTTCCTGCGAAAGGGGTGCGGCCCAGTTCCGGTATGCCCCCGCACAGATGCAAACAGGAGGTCTTTCCCATGGATTTTCAACAGCGGCTCTATGAGATGAGAAAGCAGTCCAGTCTGAGCCAGGAGGGGCTTGCCAGCCTGCTGGGCGTCACCCGCCAGGCCGTCCAGAAATGGGAGTCCGGCTCCTCCCGGCCCGACATGGACAACCTGGCTGCCCTGGCCCGGTACTTCAATGTGAGCCTGGACTATCTGGTGACCGGCCAGGAGCGCACCGCACCGCCTCCGGCGGCCACGACCATCATCCACAACCACTACTCCCGCTGGCACTATGAGTACAAGAGCAGCCGCACCCTGTTCGGCCTCCCCCTGATCCACATCCGGCTGGGGGAGCGGGGACTCTGCACCGCCCGGGGGATCATAGCCATTGGGAACTGCGCCGTGGGGGCCCTCTCCATCGGCGGCTTCTCCTTCGGCCTGGTCAGCGTGGGTGGGCTGTCCCTGGGCCTGCTGTTCTCCCTGGGGGGATGGGCTGTGGGCGCGCTCGCCATCGGCGGGCTCGCCCTGGGCCTGCTGGCCTTCGGCGGGGTGGCGGCCGGATTCTTCTCCCTGGGCGGCTGCGCCTTTGGCGTGTACGCGGCCGGAGGAGCTGCCGCCGCCTCAAAGATCGCCATTGGAGGAGCGGCCTCCGCCCCTCTGGCCATCGGGCAGACGGCGGAGGGAGTCCTCACCTTCGGTCTGGGTGCTGACCCGGCGGCGGTGGCCGCGGCCATCCGGCAAGCGGCTGACCGTGTGCCCCGGGTTTTCCAGGAGCTCCTGATCTTCCTGGCCCGCCACTGGTGAGCCGGAAGGGCGGGGGGCAGCAGGTCCTCACTCACAAACGCAGAAGCGCCCCGCCGGTCCGAATGGACCGGCGGGG
>OJPN01001139.1_pt1 | contig 19964 bp, 9 predicted proteins | sample 1598511 | NCBI WGS metagenome assembly OJPN01 (sample SAMN03922485, study PRJEB24848) | human gut metagenome | isolation source: stool sample | host: Homo sapiens | place: Germany | collected 2011-05
ATCTACACCTAAGCCTTCGTCGGCAGCGTCAGATGTGTATAAGAGACAGGGCAGGAGCTTTAGCTGAATTTCCTTTTTCCGGCGTCCACATGTCATCTATCATATATTTCATTAACGAACGAGAATCTGTGGCTCCAAACGGTTCACGAAAAATATCATCCAATAAGCGGGAAACTTTTGTTGCGCCGGACCATGTCATACTGAAATCGAATCCTTTATAGGAAAATCCCAAATTTATTCCTCCTGTAAGAAGTGGGTAAACTGGATAACCGATAGCGGCAACATCGTACTGGTCTATCTTATGGTCATTATTTAAATCCTTATATTTCACATCACCCGGCTTAGGAATATACCCTGTTCCATGATCCGGTATTGATTTACCACGTTCGGTCTCATACTTTGCCACATCTTCTTCCGAAAAGAATCCATCGTATTTATACCCCATCTGTTGCCCAACCGGCTTACCGGTCTTTCTCATATAATCGTAAGGATAGGGAACTTCATCTTGAAAGACGATCTTATTTTTAGCATAAGCCAGATTGAAACCTATATGATATCTAAAATCATGAATTCTATCTCTCCAGTTTACACTCAGTTCATATCCTTTATTATCAACTTTGCCAATATTGGCAATAGGCAAATTTGCTGCTAAATAAGTTGGCAGAACCTTACGATTTGTGAGAATATCCTTACGACGCTCAATAAAATAATCAAAATTAACTTTTAGTTTGCTGTTAATGAAATAAGCATCCACCCCATAATTCTGCTTTGCAGCCGTTTCCCAAGTTACGTCGGGATTACCAATCTTACTTTCCACTGCACCTTGCCATGCTGTAGATATGGAATTTCCAAAATAATAACTACCTGTCGACGGATTATAAGAATCCGGCAGATAAAGAAAACGATAGTTACCACTCACACGATCATTCCCCACTACACCATAGGAAGCACGAAGTTTAAAATAACTCAACCACGGTTTTAAAGGTTGCATAAAGTTTTCCTCTGTCAGAACCCAACCTGCTGATACTGCGGGAAAAAGACCAAACCGCTTACCTGGCGCAAAATTCTCAGAACCATTATACCCCACGTTCATTTCAACCATATAACGTGTTTTCCAGTCATAAGTAGCACGCCCAACTAAACCGATATAGCTTCGGGGAATAGATTTAAATTCATCCGGATTACTATCCGGATAATATTTCATTGTTTGATTGTACATAGCCAAGGCTGAAACATGATGATCACCAAAATCACGCTTATAATTCATGGCGACCTCCATATACCAGTCTCTGCTCCGGCTTGTACTCTCCGAATATTGAAGATTGGTCTGATCTCCCACTTTACGCAAATTCACTGTACCATCTTCATTTACTATCGTCTCATAATGAGGATAAGAAGTTTTACGCAACTTTTTCAAAGTCACACCGCTATTATAAGATGCTTTTACATGTGCCTTCAAACCTTTAGTGATGAAGTTCAATTTCTGCTCCAGCATAAAATCAAAATTCAGGATATTCCCTGCTGAAGTGTTATATCCTTTTCCATAATATGGATAAAGTCCGTCTCTTACAGTACCCGGCAGACTAAATTCTTTTGTATCAGGCCATATCCATTTTCCATCCATAATACCTACCCCCGACATTGGAATAGCCCAATAAATATCACGGAACAATAATCCGATATCACTACTTCCTTCATAATTCGGCGTACGCTTATCATTAACACGCCCACCTAAATTCATACGCATCAATGTGGTTTTCGTCAGGTCCAAATCCAGATTTATACGATAATTGTAACGGTTATATTTGAAATTACCATCATACTCTTTCTCAAACGACTTGAATAGACCATCTTGCGTCAACACACCCAAGGAAGCAAAATAACGGACTCCTCTTGTTCCTCCGGAAATAGAAAAATTATGTTGCGTTTGCAAAGCCACGTCCTTTATTAACATATCCACCCAATCCGTATCTGGATAAGCTAAAGGATTGCTGTGTGTCCGGTAGGCTTCAATCGCTTCATCCGTAAAAGCAAAGTTACTCTCTATTCCATCCCGACGCTGGGCATTGACATATGTACTTGCATACTCATAACTGTTGGCAAATTCCGGCATACGCGTTGGCATTTGTAAAGAATAAGAAGTAGATACATTTATTTTAGGTTTTCCTTCTTGTCCCCTTTTCGTTGTTACCAAAATAACACCATTAGCACCACGAACACCAAACACAGCCGTTGACGAAGCATCCTTCAAAATAGAAATATCTTCAATTTCATTAGGATCAAGTTGGTTGAACGAACGTTCTACTCCATCTACCAAAACAAGTGGTGACGATAATCCTTCTGTCAACGAACCGACACCACGGACATACATTGTTGCATCATCAGCTCCCGGCTGCCCAGTCTGCTGCACAGTAGACAACCCCGGTAATTTGCCGGTCAATGCATTGGATATACTTGAGACTGGTGATTTAAGAATTTCTTCTGTACCCACAGATGAAATAGCACCCGTCACTGTCACTTTCTTCGTTACGCCATACGCTACAACTTGTACTTCCTGCAACTGCAAAACATCTTCAGATAATTCAACTTTTAAAGTAGACTCGCCCTTATAAACAATTTCTTTACTATCATATCCGACATAAGATATGACAATTGTCGCACCAACAGGAACATCCAGTTTAAAATTCCCATCCATATCTGTTATAACACCTTTACCGGCATTCTTCACCACGACACTGGCACCTATTATAGGCTCGCCATTATCAGTTACCGTACCAACAACCGTCTTACTTTTCTGCTGCATAATATCTGCCGAAACAGCTATACTTTCCGTCACATAGTTCTCTGAAGAAAATGCCTGTTGTCCAAACACAAAAGACATCGCTAGCAGACATACCCATTTTTGGGGTATCTTCATTGGAGTGAAAAAGTCTTTCATTGCATTTAAATTTAAGTTACTAGAATGATTAAAAATTCATCAAATTGACTAAAAAAAACGACCTGACAAAAATGTTTATTCACACTGCGAATATAGTTAGAAAACCAAAAAACAAAAACCAAAAACGTACATAAGAAGTATAAAAATTATCCTCCCAAGTTCTCTATTAATCATTGTACAAAAAAACACCCTTTTAGTACAAAAAAATCACCATTACAGCACTACTTCTGCACTGATTTACTCTTAGCTTCAATGTCGCAATCCCTTTTCCGCTTCAATGCTTCCAGAAAATAATAATCTGCATAAATCAAAGGGACATCTATTTCGTTTCCATGCGGATAACTTCCAACAGAATGCATCAATAAGAAATTGTGATTTTCACCAATCTTACTCCGATAATCCGATGATGACAAAGAATGCATTACCTTATCTGCCGTCTCTTTATACTTTGCTTTATTCGAATACATGCTCAATTCATACAAGGCGGCAGCCATAATAGCAGCAGCGGAAGCATCTCTTAATTCATGGGGAATATTCACTGCATCAAAATCCCAATAAGGAATCAAATCTTCAGGAAGATTGGGATGTGTACATACGAATTCATAGGCAGCTTCTGCCTGCTCAAGATATTTTAATTGACGTGTATACCTATAACACATTGTATATCCATAAATACCCCAGGCTTGCCCACGTGCCCAAGCTGATTCGTCGGAATATCCCTGAGCTGTGCAACGACTTCGCACCTTACCTGTTCTCATATCATAATCAACTACATGATAAGAGCTCCCATCCATACGAAAATGATTCTTTAAAGTCATATCTGCATGTGAAACCGCCATATTGTAAAAAGTAGAATCACCGGAAAGAGAAGTTGCCTCAAAAAGAATTTCCAAATTCATCATATTATCAATAATAACAGGACACTCCCAGCCTCTTTGTGCCTGCCATCCTGTACGGGTATTCCATGATTGGATAACTCCGGCTCCAGAACGAAACCGAGTGGAAAGGGACTTGGCCGCTTGCACGATAATTGTATCATATGCCTCCTGCCCCATACGCATACCATTTAAATAACTACATCCTATAATAAAGCCGATATCATGATGAGAAGTTATATATTGTTGTTGTTTCAGAGCTTCCGTATACTTTTTCGCCAATGTTTTCCATTTCTCATCTCCCGTAAGATTATACAAATACCAAAGGCTTCCCGCGAAAAAGCCCGAAGTCCAGTCCCATACGTTACGGGCATATACTATATTTCCTTTAGTATCTACCGTACGAGGTGCCCAAGGTTTACCATTTTTTCCAGTTTTTCTATCAACAAATCATATTGCGCCGCTGCATACTCAACGTTTTCTGAAAGATAATTTTCCTCTACCCTTTCACAAGCACACACAAAAGTGAAAAACAAGGCTATACAAATTGAAATAATAGTTTTCATAAATAATTCATATTATTTTGAGAAAACAAAAATACGCATGCTAATCACAAAAAAGGGATAATATATGTACAGAAAGAGGATGTCAAATATATACAATGAGACAAAAAGCAGCGATGTACAATAAACGACCTAAAATGTACAATAAACGACAAAAAAAGAAAATACACACATACTCTTTATTTAATAAAAACGATATATTTGTAATCTGTATAATAAGATCTAGAATATGAAAAGCAGGATTATAATCATTTTTTATTTACTAATATACACATTATCAGGAAAAGCACAAAGCATATCATTTCTTCATCTGACAACCGACGATGGCCTACCTAATAATTCCATTTCTTCCATTTATCAGGATGAACGTGAATTCATGTGGTTCGGTACTCGCAATGGAATCGGCGTATATAACGGAAAAAAAATTAAAATCTATCAAAAGGAGAAAGATATTTCCAACAGCATTTTATACAATGATATATATCATATTACCGGTGACCGGAACGGACACGTTTTTATTATGACCAACAGAGGTATCTCCGTTTATGATATAGAAAAAGATTTATTTAGTACGATAACCAGAAATAATATGAAAGCGCAGTTCTTCTCCGGTTATTTATACGCTGCAACATCCAAACAAATATTTAAATACAACGGCAACAAGCTGGAGCCTTTCTATAAATTTCCGGATAACGAAGGATATATCAGAAAATTATATATACATAATGATTCCATACTCATCGGAAGTGACCGGGGAGTATATATACTAACTCCCCAAAAAGAACTAACCCATCCTATTACAGCAGGGAATATTTCTGATATTTTCAGAGATAGTAACGGAGAGTATTGGATAACCGCAAGTTCCGGTCATGGGCTGTACCGCATTCAAGGCGAACAAATTGACAGGTTTCAGTGTAAAGAGGAAGATCCGACGACAATCAGTTCCAATTTTACTCACAGGTGTTGCGAAGATACAGAAGGCAACATATGGATAGGAACTTTTAACGGGTTGAACAAATATGATAAAAATACAGGAGAATTTTACAGATATTTTAAACAGGAACATAACAAAAGTTTAAGCCATTCCTCTATTTGGGGATTATACTGTGACAAACAAGGAACTATCTGGATAGGAACCTATTCCGGCGGCATCAATTATTTCAATCCACAAAAACAGATTTATCGCGAATATCAGGCCTCTTCCAAAGAGGAGGAAGGATTAAGTTCTCCCATTATCGGACGTATGCTAGAAGATTGCGAAGGAAACTTATGGATATGTACTGAACGGGGAGGAATCAATAAATATAATCCTGCTACCCGGACTTACAAACGTTATCTAAGCAAAAGTAGTTCCTGTAATCTACCACATGATAATGTGAGGGCTGTCTACTATGATTCTCTGCAACAAGTATTATGGCTTGGTATACATCTAAAAGGACTGAACAGACTAGATATGAAGACTGGGCATTTCACTCAATATAAAAATAAAAAAGGAGATAGCAGTTCTCTTCCGTCCAATCTTGTGGAGGATATTATTCCTTATCAGAAACAATTGATATTGGCCACAGCAAATGGAGTCACGCTATTTAACCCACAAACAGGCAAATGCAAATTGTTATTTCAGGATAAGAATGCGCTTTATAATACGATATCCACTATAGGGCTGACTTTAGACCACGAAGGTACATTATGGATAGCCAACAATAACAGCGGAGCGTGTGCTTATCATTTTGACAGTCAAAAATTCTCCATTTACAAACATAAGAACAGTAATAAACACAGTCTCAGTAGCAATAGCATTAATTCCATTTACGAGGACAGTCAAAAAAGGCTCTGGTTTTGTACAAACGAAAATGGACTAGATTTATATAGAAAAGAGACTGATGATTTTATCAATTTCGATAAACGTAAAAACGGGCTTGCCAGCAATGTAATATATAATATTTGCGAACTATCACCTGAAAAATTGTTAGTGACAACGGATAAAGGATTCTCAATATTAGATTATCAACATAAAGAATTCAGGAACTATGATGAATTGCCCTTAAGCTGTATAAGTGAAAATGCGCTCTATAAAAGCCGGAAAGGAGAAATATTTATTGGTGGAACCACCGGAATGATTTCTTTCCAGGAAAAAGATTTGGAACAGGCGCCACGATCTTATCGCATACTTCCATATCGTCTAACAGTGAACGGAGAAAATATTCAGACTGGAGACCAAAGTGGAATATTACACCGGAATATTACATATACCCCAAAAATAACCCTAAAATCTATTCAGAACATTTTCAATATCGAATACACAACTACAGATTACATACCTTTCAATAAGAATAAAATTGTTTATCGATTGGAAGGTTTCTCAGACACATGGAAGGTATTGGAGCAAAACACTATTACTTATACTAATCTTGCTCCCGGCAATTATACATTAATTGTAAAAGCAGAAAACGTAAACGAAAAGCTAGTTCCCCCTAGTCGATTACAAATAGAAATATTACCTCCCTTTTATCGTACAATATGGGCCTATTTAGCATACATTATAAGTATCATCATACTTACATATTATATCATACATACATATCATCATCGCCTAAAATTACAGGAATCTCTTAAATACGAAAAAAGACATATCGAAGATATCGAAAAACTAAATCAGGCAAAACTACGTTTTTTCACCAACATATCCCACGAGTTCCGAACACCGTTGACACTTATTATCGGCCAAATGGAAATGCTACTGCAAGTACGTTCTTTCAACCCCAATGTGTACAATAAGATTTTGGGAGTTTACAAAAGTTGCCTGCAGTTAAGAGAACTTATAACCGAATTACTGGATTTCCGGAAACAAGAACAAGGACATATGACCATCAAAGTCTGCGAACACAATATGGTTCATTTTATATATGAACACTACCTGCTGTTTCTGGAATACGCGGCACAACGCCAAATCACTTTTAATTTTGAAAAAAGCAGTAATAATATCAGTGTATGGTTTGATGCCAAACAAATGCAAAAAGCTATTAATAATCTTATTTCTAATGCATTCAAATATACCAAAGCAGGGGGAACAATATCTATCGCAGTCAGGAAGAGAAATCAGGAAGTGTTAATTGAAATAACAGATAATGGTTCAGGCATTGCTGAAAAAGATATTGATAAGATCTTCAATCGTTTTTATCAAGCAGACATAGATTCCCCATCACATACAGGTACTGGTATTGGTCTGGCTCTCACTAAGGGTATCATCGAATTGCATCATGGAAATATTGATGTGTCCAGCGAGCTTGGAGAGGGAACAACTTTCCGCATCCACCTAATGACAGGAAAAGAGCATTTCACAAACGACCAAATTTGTACAAATTCCAATACTTCTTGTTCAAATGAAGTCACTAATTTGAATTTAGTCTATCAACAGCCTCTAGAGCAGGAAAAGGAAAATATAGATAACGAAAGTATACCAAAAGAAGGAAAATACAAAATACTAATTGTAGAAGACAATGACTCGCTTAGAGAAATGTTAGTCAACATTTTCAAATCACTTTATACAGTAATTACTGCTGTTAATGGTAAAGAAGGGTTGGAAAAAACGTGTTCGGAAATGCCTCATATTGTTATCAGTGACATCATTATGCCTGAAATGTCAGGTACAGAACTTTGCCTGGCTATCAAACAGAATTTCGATACTTGCCATATTCCCGTCGTTCTGTTAACTGCCAAAACTACAATTGAACACAATCTGGAAGGTTTGAAAATGGGAGCAGACGATTATATCGCCAAACCATTTAATATCAATATTTTATTATCAAGATGCAATAATCTCGTTAATAATCGAATTATGTTACAGGAGAAATTCAGTAAACAACCGCAAATAAATACTCTAATTCTGACCAATAATATCCTGGATAAAAAGTTTATGGATAAAGTCACAGAAATTATTGAAAATGAAATTGATAATGTGAATTTTAGTGTAGACCAACTTGTTGCCCAAATGGGAATTGCCAGAACTAAATTATTCACCAAACTAAAAGCAATAACAGGACAGACTCCAAGTGACCTCATTATGACTATCCGTTTGAAACGAGCTGCATATTTGCTAAAGAATAATCCTGAATTAAATATATCCGAAATATCTGACCGAACAGGATTCAGCTTTCCAAAATATTTTAGTAAATGTTTCAAAAAAAAATATCATGTAACTCCACAAGCTTATAGAAAAGAAGAGATTCAGATATAGAACTTCAGAACACTAGCAGAAAATTATTCGAATTATATTCTTATTTCACATTAGGGATATTCTCAAAATAAATCGGAATATTCCTAAAATAATAAAATGTAAGACAACTAATTCATCGCGAGTTAATAACTTTTTTGCATCTTTAAGTATTTCTTGTGACAAAAAGTCGCACAAGTAATTGTTCAACATTGCGTCTGAACTCATTGTTCCGTCAATAGTAGCCTAAAAAAGCGTGCATTACCAATAATGGTTTAGTGCGAAGCTCTCTTGACAATATGGTTCTATACAAAAAGATCCAATGTATAGACTGTTAAACTGACCGATATGAGTAACATAAGGAACCGCCATACCACCCGTAATAAAAAAATAACTTACGGATATTGAGAAGCTATAACCAAAAGTCAAACAGGCAGGATAGTGTTATAAAATATTCTTCAAAAAACACTTTTCTTTATACATTTTACCTCAATCTGCACAACTTTTTATAACACTTTGTCTCCTCCCAGGAGTTATGTATATTACCACTCACTTCGTTTACTGACTATTTGCCTCCAGCTAACTCGATGATAAAATCTAGGCTGTTTACTTTGAATGCTGTCTTCTTAAAGCATAATGAATTCAAAAAAAGAGTGCACATAAATGAATTTCTCAAATAAAACGTTTCTTTCATAGAGAAATTCATCCTTTGAATAAAAACTGTGGCTATTTTATTTAGCGCATCATAAAAACAATATTATATCTTGCCGTTTTTCTCATAGGACCATATCAACCTCTAAATTATTAGATAACCTGAAACATCATTGGCATTACCTAAAACACGAAAAGAGCCCCATAACCCTCCGCTGAAGTAGAAGCCCTTTCTTAATACAAAAACTTAACTTTGACTTTACTAACTATTCCATTTATTGAGTTTCACAACCCACATGTTTACGTCCTGCAAAATTATAATGGAAATTTATATATCGCAAATTATTAACACAAAAAACATCATATACATCTCAAATTCTGAAGTATACCGCTCAATAAAACATCATTAATATTTTATGGAGTATTTATTGAACCAAAGAAAAAATAAAGCGACAAGAATCCGCTGACTCTCATCGCACAATAAAACACGACAAATACTGGAACGCTTTTCACAAAGGGTACAATATTTAGAGATTCTAAAAACAATAGACAAATCTCTTATTTCTAAAATAAACAAAAAACAAAGTCCGTTGGTTTACTTAAAAAATCATTATTTACAGAAAGCCTTAATTTTAAGCAATAGATAACCACAAAGACATTATCAAACAAATCAATCTGCAAATTTCTCCACTATATTATTCCTCTTCATATAGACAACCTCTCCTCTTGAAAATAATTACTATTCAAATAAGAGAAAATAAATAAAGCGATGATAATCCAACGACTAACACCGCTTGTAAACAATTTAATGCATGAGACCCTTTTCACAAAGAGCATGCTACAGAAAGAAAATGAATCACTTTCCATTTTATTTTTAGGACAAGCAAAAATACAACTTCTTCCTGAATTTAAGAAACAACATAAACTTTATCCTACTCAAAAATCCAATGGAATAAATCTATTTATGTATGAATCATTTGCAAATAATTAAAATATTGAATACTTTTGTTACAGAATATCTTAAATCACAAGACTCTCATGGAAACCTTTTTACTTATCGGCATTACCATTGTAGCTGCCATATGGATTATACGAAAAGAAAACAAGAAACTCAAGAACACCAGCAGACTGCACAGATCCAATAAAACTTTCAGCGAAGAATGTGTCAAGCTACTTAAGTATGAAAAATACGGATGCTACAAACTTACCGGGATGCAATACAAATGCCTAAAGCAGGCTGATTATGGAGTACATCACGGATATGCAATAGCAGAAGGAAACAATCAATATGACAATGCCGTTATAATAAAGAGGAAAGACAATGGGAAGATTATAGCTTGTGTGGAAAATGATGTAAACAGGCAACTACATGATTTTATCATTCAAAACGAAGGAAAGGTACATGCACTATATTACATCTGGAAATATGGTAAAAATAGAATCTACGGATGTGCTTACATTAGGAATAGGGACGAACATCGATAATTGATATTCTTTATGGTTGAGTATTATTTCGTGCTACTAAGCCGTGAAACTTGTGAAAGGCAATACGACTTTTCAAAAGAATCCAATATAATAACAAAGCGATGAAAGTTCTTTAGGGGAGCTCACATCGCTTTAACATAAAAAATACTAGTGTGCAATGATCACCTTCTCACAAAGATGTATTATTGCAATATACAACAATTAAAATTGCACAATTAATAAACAAAGCATTTGTATTGGATAACAGTGATATGATATACAGAAAAACTGTCGTAGACATAATTCTTCTTTAATTACTCATCAGGCACAATACCAAGTGGAACGGGACGATTGTTATATCATTAAAACATAATACCACCGTAAACAACAAACAAAGCGATGAAAGTATTAACTCACACCGCTTAAAAAAACTATAACAAGCCGTAACTCTTTTCACAAAGAGTAGCTACGACGGAAGATTCACACTGATACTAAACTGAGAACAAAAATAATTATTCCCCAGGTATCTACAAAGAAATAACGCCCTAAAAATGCGACTTATAACAAGCTGCTATCAAAAACAGAATCAGAAGAATATCTCATCACTAACTATCAAATATAAAATATCCCCACCACAGATAAAATAATGCACCTCCGGAAGAACAATATTAGAAATAAATTGCTATTTTTGTCACGATCAATAGTACGAAAAACACACCCTAATGCCATTCATGACATCCTCGGAATAAGTACTAATCTGATATATGATACTGCACTGTATGAAATCTAAAGAATCAGCCCCGGTATCATCCACCAAAAACAAACAATCTGTGAATTGGAATACAAAGAAGAGAATCAACCCCAATACGAAAGCATGATTGTCCTCAGATCTATTTCAGTAGCAGAACTTATTAGAAATACTTTAATCATTTAGATAAATAGACAATTCTAGTTTATAAGTACTTGCTTTAAATTCTACATTCCTCTAATGAAAAAACATAATACCCCCTGTCAGTCACGATAGGGGTTTTGTATTTTATAACATTGAAGACACAATGCTTAAAAAATGACATTTATTAAGATCAAATAAGAAGAAAAGAATCAACTATTAACAATCAAGAGCATGTAAACAATTCAGATTATCAAATTAGCAAGGGCAAGATTTTCTCCAATTCTCGTTTATTTTGATGAAAGGATGACAGGTAGCGCTTTACATGTCATACTTTCTTCAGGGATATCTACTGTTATCCGTCACTTCCGATTTTAAACATAGAAACTTTTTATTCAATATAACCCAAAAAGAGAGTTTGTAATAACCGGTAATAAGAAAGGTATGCCTGTTAACCGAATTACCAAGCCTCAAACAATCAACAATATGCCAAAAGAAAAAAATTAAAAAAACGGAATAGAAAAGACCAAAGCACTCATAACAAGATTAGAAAAATTCAGAACAGACTCTGAAGCAGGAATGAAAAACGAGACTAACAGTTATTTCAGTTGGAGCAATAATAACAGAGAACGTACAAAACATTCGATCATCAGCAAGTGACTAAGAAGAACTAATTAAAGAATTGCAGAATCACGCGAATATATAAAAAATATCTACAAATATCTATATGTGATTAAATTTGTAAAAGAACTTCCAAAAAGTATCAGTGACAAGATTTGCCGTATAGAGACTCGCCACAATGATAAGAAAGCAAAGACATCTTCAATCTTTCACCATCCATCACTCTTATATACTAAAAAATCAAATATAGTATACAAGATCTTTTTTTATGTAAACTACTCATCCTAAAAAAATCACGAGAAATCACAAAAAACACACTTTAAAATGCATAAAATTTCAAATTATAATATAATTTTGCTAATACAAAATACATTTAGTGTTTAATAAAGAATACAAAATGAAAAAGAATTTGGATAATAGAGAATTAAATATTATAAACCGCTTTCTTCATGGAGATCATGAAGCATATTCTCTATTATATAAAGAGCATGTCCAAGAACTTTTCTCTTATGGGAAAGCCTTAACAAGTAACGATGAACGACTAAAAGACGCAATTCAAGATGTATTTTATAAAATATTATCCAATCCTTCCTCATTAAAAAATGTACAAAACTTAAAATATTTTCTTTTTAAATCATTAAAAAACAGGCTTATTGATATACTTAAATCAGAAATCAACAAAGAAGCAGTATATGAACGGATTGACTTCACTGTAAATGACGTCACAATATTGGACTCCTTGATTGAAGAAGAAGAACGCTTTGAACTAAGCCAAAAAATCAAATTATTATTGGAACAATTGACATTCCGGCAACGAGAAGCCGTATGCTTGCGATATATATATAATATGGAATACGAAGAAATTGCGGATTTGCTGAATATGAATAACTCCAAATCTGCAAGAAACCTGGTATCTCGGGCACTTGAACATATACGCAATGAAGAATCAGGCATTTTCATTTTACTCTTTCTATACAATCAGCCAAATTTTGCAGCCGACATACTTATATTATAAGTCAATATCCTCCAGCATTTATTATACAATTGCCCTCAAAAATAGTTCTCAAAAAAAAAAATGAAAAAAATATCTCTTTTTTAATGGCAAAAAAATCTGGGTATCGTCTTTATTATAAACAAGTCCGAAACTTGTTTATTGTTAACCTGATTAAAAGTGAAAATAAACTATGCCTGTCAATACCAAATACAAAAATTACTCTGTCAAGGATTTCTTGAAAGATGATTTATTTCTCCAGTGGCAATTGTTGTCTACAGAAACATTAGACAACTATTGGAAACAGGTACTACAAGAAAATCCACATCAAGAGGCTAATATTACCAATGCTATCCGAACGTTACATTCAATAGCTATTAATCGCTCAGCGCTTTCCTGCCAAAAAGAAGATGAAATTCTCAAGAATATATATGCACGTTACCACCGTCATAAAATTCGCAGATTCATTTATTGGACTACCAGTGTAGCAGCAGGCCTGATATTACTATTTTTTTCAGTATCTCCATTAACAAACATAACAGAAGAAAATATCAATGTAATGCTATCGGATGTTCAGTCCGTAAGGTTGGATACAATTCAGGATGTAAGATTAATAATAGGTAACAAGAAAACAATAACAATGGCAGAAGATGCCGATATCAGCTGGTCGAAGAAAGACGAAATTGAAGTAAATGGACGTTCATCAAATTCTAGCTACAAATCACAAATAGATGCAGACGTCGAATACAGCACTTTGCTGGTACCTTATGGCAAGCGTTCTTTTCTAACATTACGTGATGGCACGAAAATATGGATAAATTCCGGTACCGAGCTCCGGTTTCCAGCAAATATGGAGAAAAAAGGACGCGGCATCTACGTCAATGGTGAAATATACATTGAAGTCGCAAAAGACGAAACATCTCCTTTCTATGTACGCACATCCGAATTTGACGTAAGGGTATATGGAACTAAGTTTAATGTCACATCCTACAAGGCAGATCTGAATAAGTCAGTCGTGTTGGTGGAAGGTAGCGTGTCAGTATTGACGAAAGAAAAAGAAGCTGAAGAAATATTCCTTCATCCGAACCAAATGTACAAAACTGATCAACCCGGGAACAAAGTCACTGATGTGAATGCACTTCAATATATTACATGGAAAGACGGAATATGGCAATTTACGAGTGAACGGTTGGAAAACATTGTTCTTCGGCTGTCACGCTATTATGGCATAAAAATACATTGTGATGAAATATCAGCAGCAAAATCATGTACCGGTAAATTAGTACTGTTTGACGACATAAATGAAACATTGCAAATAATTGAGGAAATATTCGGCGTGAAATATACCCCCAATCAGAATGAGATAACAATTAGTATAAACCCTTAAAAACAGTGTAGCCTATGGTAAAATAAACGAAATAAAAAGCCGGATAATACGGCAATACTATCCGGCGTAATTTAGCTTACTAATAAAATATTAAAAGCAATTCTAAAAACAATCAAATGTATGAGAAAAATGGCTCATTTGAAATTAATGAATATTTATTTATATAAAAGGATGTTGAATGTTCAACGCATAGTTTTACTCCTTTTATATGTAACTTTCACTGTTCCATCGCTGGCAGAAGTCGCTACGATGCAGTTACCGCAGCTTTCGCTGAATTTAAATAACGTAACGAGACGTGAGGTATTTAACACTATTGAAAAAAATACCAAATACGTATTTATCTATTCGGACGAGTTACTTACAGAATTAAACGAAAAAGTTAGTATCCATGTCAATAAGCAAACACTGGACAAAATATTAGATAAAGTTTTACATTTAACAAGTTTGGGTTATAAGATAACTAATAGACAAATAACAGTAAGCAAGAAGGCTCAAACGGTCATCCCGAAAACTCCATTAAAGATTACAGGACACGTAACCGATGAAAAAGGAGAAGCTTTAATTGGGGTAAACATACAAGAAGAAGGAACCAACAATGTAGTTATTACAGATATGGATGGAAATTTCTCAATTTACAATGTGTCAGGTCCTTCCTCCGTCTTACAGTTTACTTATATAGGTTTTGTTCCATTAAAAATTGTAGTAGGAAAACAAACGAATATGTCCGTAAAGCTGGACCCTGATATAAAAGGATTAGAGGAAGTAGTTGTAGTGGGATACGGATCACAAAAGAGAGAAAGTGTAATTGGAGCTATTACCACCATGAAACCTGCCGCTTTACAAGTGAATCAAAGCCGTTCTGTTACAAATGCCCTCGCCGGACAAGTAGCTGGTGTTATTGCTGTGCAACGAAGCGGCGAGCCTGGGAATGATACTTCTGATTTTTGGATTCGTGGCATCTCCTCTTTTGGTGCGGGAACAACTCCGTTAGTCTTGGTTGACGGAATCGAGCGTAGCCTGAGCAATATCTCTCCAGAAGAAATTGAATCTTTTTCTGTTTTAAAAGATGCCACTGCAACAGCAGTCTATGGTGTTAGAGGAGCTAACGGTGTGATTCTGGTACAAACCAAACGCGGTCAGATTGGTAAGCCTCGCATTCAGATAAAGGCTGACTATGGTTTCTCTGCTCCGACCATGCTTCCCGAATTTGTAGACGGAGCCAAATATATGGAGGTTATGAATGTGGCGAGTCAGTTTTCCTCTGGAAAGGATATGTATACACAAGCAGCAATCGATGCCACTCGCAATGGTACCGATCCAGATTTATATCCTAACGTAAACTGGTTGAAAACAATAACCAAAGACCATGTACCCAATGGACGTGTCTCTTTAGACATCAATGGAGGTACTGAGCGATTACGCTATAGTATGGTATTGGCTTATCACGGAGAGACCGGTATGACAGTAACAGATCCGGGAGTGGAATATAATACATCCAATAATCTGTCACGTTATAATATACGTACCAATTTGGATATGAATCTAACCCCTTCCACTGAAATTAACGTAAGCTTGGGAGGATACATCATGAACCAGCGCACACCCGGCTTCTCGACAAATGCCGCTCCTTTTACGGACATCATCTATCTGGCCTTTAAAAATACTCCGATTGTCCATCCCACCGTTTACTCTAACGGACAGATTCCAGCCAACACATCACAAACTAATCCGTGGGCAGCCGCTACACATTCAGGATTTATTTCAAGCTACAAGAGCAGTTTGCAATCTGTATTTGCCGTAACACAGGATATCGGCAAGTTGTGGCATCCACTGAAAGGATTGAAAGCGAAAGCCACTTTCTCATTCGATACCTATGCTTGGAACTCATTTTTGAGAAGAAAAACACAAACTACTTATATGGCAACCGGACGTGACGAAGAAGGGAATTTATTGACCAGTATCACGAACCAGGGAGATGATTACTTGCAGTATGCAAAAGAAGCCGGCGGCAATCGCACCATGTACCTGGAAGGTCAGCTGTCTTACAGCCGTCTGCTCGCAGATAATCACCAAATAGACGGACTATTGTTGTATAATATGCGGGATTATGTAAATGCAGACGCAGCTTCAGCCATTTATTCACTACCGTATCGTACACAAGGTATCGCTGCTCGTTTGTCATATAGCTATAAAGGCAGATATTTCATCGAAGGAAACTTCGGGTATAACGGTTCAGAGAACTTTAGTAAAGGGAACAAATGGGGATTCTTTCCCTCCGTAGCCGGTGGCTGGCTTGTGACCAACGAAAAATTCATGGAGAATGCCCTCTCCGTATTATCTAAATTGAAATTTCGTGGCTCATACGGTTTGGTAGGCAACGACCAGTTGGCAGGACGACGTTTTGCTTTCCTATCTACGATAAACAGTGGAAATGGATTTACTTACGGACTTACAGGCAACCAAGGTATAGGTGGAAAATTCGAAGGAGACTTCGGGGTTGAAGATTTATCGTGGGAAACCGTAAAGAAAACAGATATCGGGGTTGAAATCGGCCTATGGGACTGCGTCAATATACAAGCCGATTATTTCCATGAAAAAAGGGAAGATATCTTTATGCAAAGAAAGACCATACCGGAAACAGCAGGATTCAATACAAATCCATGGGCAAACTTCGGTATCGTAAAAAATCAGGGATTTGATGCCAGTCTGGAAGTAAACAAGAGTTTTGGAAAAGATTTCTTTTTATCATTACGAGGTAATTTCACTTTCAGTCGTAATGAAATTGTAGAATATGACGAATCCGAGACTATGAAACAAACAACCCGTGCACGTACTGGAAATCCATTGAACACATATTACGGACTGAAAGCTATCGGTCTGTTTCAGGAAGAGGATTTTAAAGCAGACGGGACATTAGTGAACGGAATCCCCGACCATACATTCGAACCGGTAAAACCCGGTGATATTCGTTATGAAGATACCAATCATGATGGTAAAGTGGATGCCTATGATTATCAACCTATCGGTCGTCCTTCTGTTCCGGAGATTGTATATGGATTCGGATTCAGTGCACGTTGGAAGAGTTTTGATCTCAGCGCATTCTTCCAAGGTTCTACAAATGTATCCAATATGATTCAAGGAGATTTACTGATTCCCGGCAGTGGCGGTGGTGGATTGGGCAATATTTATGCCAACTGCGATGACCGTTGGGATCCGAGTGATCCGTATAGACAGGTATTCTGGCCTCGTTTGTCCACCAATAAAAGTTCTAACAACATGCAATATTCTACATGGTGGTTAAAAGATGTTTCTTATTTGCGTTTGAAAAATCTTGAAGTAGGCTATACTTTCCCAAAAAAATGGCAGAAAGCGGCGATGATGCGTGACGCACGTATTTTCTTCAGAGGAAGCAATCTGTTAACATGGGCTGCATTTGATATGTGGGACCCGGAAATCAATTCCAGTGACGGAATGAAATATCCTTTAATGAAGGTATATTCATTTGGTTTTCAAGTAACATTTTAATCTTACGTACAATGAAAAAATATACATATAAAAAATATATCCAAACAATGATGCTGGCTGTTGCCGTCATCCCGTTTTTCTCTTCTTGCGATTACTTGGATAAAGAACCGGATGATATGCTGACTATAGATGCTGTATTTGACAATGCAGATTATACAAAGCAATGGTTGGCAGGTGTTTATAATCTTGTACCCGATCCCTTGTGGGAATACATGAATTTTGCCGGATATGGCTATTACATGATGAGTGATGAGACACAAATGGCTTCGTCACTGGGACAGTTTGGTTGGGGAAATCTGATGAATGTACAACAAGGAAGTTGGACACCTACACAAATTATTCCAGGAAAAAATCTGTGGAAAGAGACCTATCAAAAAGTGCGTTCAGGACTTATTTTCCTGGAAAGAGTAAAAGAGATTCCAGACCAGAGACAAACAGTCGAACTAGTAGAACGATATAAGAATGAAGTTCGGTTCCTAATTGCTTACTATTACTCAAGAATGCTGGAGGTGTACGGACCGTTCCCATTGATTACTTCATTAATGGACGTAAATGATTCGGGTGAGGTACTGAAAAAAGAGCGCACTCCCTATGATGAAATCGTAAACTACTTGGACAATGAATTTATGGAACTTTCCAAGATACTACCTTCTTCCTATGATAATGTAAACATCGGACGTCCCACTTCCGGTGCATGTCTGGCATTGCGCGCCCGTATGCTAATGTTTGCAGCCAGCCCATTATTTAACGGGAATGAAGATTTCAAGGATGTCGTCAATAAAGACGGAACTCCACTTTTTAGTCAAAGCAAAGATAACAAAAAGTGGGAGAAAGCAGCAGTAGCAGCCAAGTTGGTTATTGATCTTCCTGAATATGATTTGTACAAAGAGTACCTGGAAGACGGTTCCATTGATGCATTAATGTCCTGTACCAATTTATATCTGACTACTACTGAACAGAACCCGGAAATTATAATGGCCTTCCCAGGAAAAACAAGTTCATTATATGAATACCATTTAATGCCTCGCAAATCCGGTTTTGCAGGTTGTATCAGTGCCACACAGAACATCGTGGATGCTTTCTTTATGAAAAATGGCTTAAGCATCGATGAATTAGGTTCAGGATATGTAGAAGAAGGATTCTCTACTGAAGATACATATTATCCTACGAAATATACCTATGGTAGTGCGGATAAGAAAGAAGGATTGGTGACACCGAAAGGTACATATAATATGTACGTTAATCGAGAACCCCGTTTTTATGCCAACATTCGTTTTCATGGCAAATATTGTTCGTTCGATGATGACAAGAGGCAACACAACTTTTTGAACGGAGGGCAAGATGGTAAACCTTCGCATGATAGTCCAATAGCTGGTTATCAAATTAATAAGGCCATTCATCCTGCCACCCGTTCAGGGTCTTATCCTTATAAACCGGGGATCATTGTTCGTTTAGGAGAGATGTATCTGAATTATGCAGAAGCACTAAATGAATATAATCCAGGACATACAGATATTACAAAGTATGTAAATCTAATTCGTGAACGTGCCGGACTGCCTGCTTTAAAATCCGGTTTGTCACAATCGGAAATGCGTGAAGCGATTCACCATGAACGCAGAGTAGAATTTGCATTTGAAGGAGGAATGCGTTATATGGATATCCGTCGTTGGAAAGAAGCGGAAAAAGTTTTTGAAACCCCGATTTCTGGTATGAATACGGATGCTAAAACCAATAATGATTTCTTCAAACGAACAGAAATACAGAAACGAATATTCTTGAAGAAAATGTATTTATGGCCCTGTCTCTTATACACATCTCCGAGCCCACGAGACGGACTCCTATCTCGT
>OJPN01001166.1_pt1 | contig 19688 bp, 18 predicted proteins | sample 1598511 | NCBI WGS metagenome assembly OJPN01 (sample SAMN03922485, study PRJEB24848) | human gut metagenome | isolation source: stool sample | host: Homo sapiens | place: Germany | collected 2011-05
TCTACACCTAAGCCTTCGTCGGCAGCGTCAGATGTGTATAAGAGACAGCTCCAGCAGCTCGGTAAAGGCGGCTCGGTTGTCCCCGGACAGGGCCTCGTCCCGGCTGATATAGAAGGTCCAGCCCGCCAGCTCCAGCTTATAATAGCCCGCGTTGCGGCTGGGCTCCGGCTGGGTGAGGAGCATGGCGGCGGTCTTCGTATTCTCCTTGGACATCACCAGGGTGGGGATCACGCCCATCCACTGGTTGGTGGTGCCGTCGGGGGAGTAGAAGCGATAGACGGTGATCTTCATGGCGTCCCCGTCGAACAGGTCCTCGGTGTTGGCGCTGTTGAAGATCATCTGGGCGATGCCCTTGCCAAAGGTGGTCTGGCCGATGGCGATGCCAAAGCCCAGGTCCCGGGCGTCGGCGGAGAACAGCTCGGCCCCGCTGGCGGAGTAGTCACTGGTGAGGATGATGAGGGGCTTGTCCGTCAGGTCGGGGCAATATTGGGTGGTGCCCACAAAGCGATAGTTGCCGTTGGCGTCCCGGAAATAGACCATGATGTCGCTGCCCACAAACAGACCGGCGGACACGGCGGCGGCATCGGCATCGCCGCCGGGGTTGCTGCGCAGGTCCATGATCCAGGCGGCCACGTCAGGCTCCAGGGCGGTCAGGGCCTCCTCGATGGTGTCGCCGGTGGAGTCGCCAAAGCTGATGCACTCGATGACCCCGGCATTGCCCTCCTTGTCATAGGTGACGATGGGAATGACCACCGCCCGGCGCTGCATGGTGAAGTCCCGCACCTGGCCGTCGGAGCGGCGGATGGTCAGGGTGACGGTGGAACCCTCTTTCCCGGTGACGGCGCTGCGCACGTCGGTGGTGGCGGTCATCTCCACGCCGTCCACGGCGATGATCCGGTCACCGGCCTGGAGCCCGGCCTCCTTGGCGGGGGAGTTGGGCAGGATGGACAGGACCAGAAAGCCGTCGTCATAGGCGGTCTGCACCGTGATGCCCACGCCCACCAGGGTCTCGCCGTTGACGGAGTCGGTGAACTGCTGATACTGCTCGGCGGTCATGTAATAGGTGTAGGGGTCGCCCAGGGCCTCCAGGATCTCGTCCAGGGAGTCCAGAGACAGGATGCTCTCAGGGATCTGGTCCACATAGTGGTCCCGCAGCAGCTGCCGGGCCTCGTCCAGGGTGAGGGCGGCGGCGGGGGCGGCGGATAGGGAGAAGGTGAGGCTGAGAGCCAGCAGGGCGGACAGAAGTTTACGTTTCATGGCGTTCTCCTTATTGACACACGCCGGATGCCGAAACGGCACCCGGCGTGTGAAACATGATTACAGCTTGGTGGCGCGGTGGGTGATCTCGTGGCGCTTGGGGCCGGTGGAGACCAGGGTGATGGGGTGGCCGATGTGGGCCTCCAAAAAGTCAACGTACTTCTTGGCGTTCTCGGGCAGGGCGTTATAGTCGGTGCAGCCCCGGATGTCGCACTTCCAGCCGGGCAGCTTTTCGAACACGGGCTTGGCCCGCATCAGATCGGGGGTGGTGGGGAACTTGTCGGTGATCTTGCCGTCGATGTCATAGCCCACGCACACGGGGATCTCGTCCAGATAGCCCAGCACGTCCAGACAGGTCAGGGCCACCTGAGTGGCGCCCTGGACCATGCAGCCATACTTGGTGGCCACGGCGTCGAACCAGCCCACACGGCGGGGACGACCGGTGGTGGCGCCGAACTCGCCCTTGTCGCCGCCCCGGCGGCGCAGCTCGTCCCCGGCGTCACCCAGGACCTCGCTGACGAAGGGCTCGGTGTGGGAGCCCACAGAGGAGGAATAGGCCTTGGTGACGCAGATCACGTCCTCCATGGCGGTGGGGGGCACGGGAGCGCCCACGCAGCCAAAGCCCGCCAGAGTGTGGGAGGAGGTGGTCATGGGGAAGATGCCCAGGTCGGGGTCCTTCATAGAGCCCAGCTGGCCCTCCAGCAGGATGGTCTTGTTCTGGGCCAAGGCCTCGTGGATAAAGGTGACCACGTCGCCCACATAGGGGCGCAGCTGCTCCCGCAGGGCCAGCAGCTGGTCCATCAGCTCGTCCACGTTCAGGGCGGGCTTGTGATACAGGTGCTCAAACAGCACGTTCTTCAGGGTGACGGCGGCGGTGAGACGCTCCCGCAGCCGGTCCTCGTGGAACAGGTCGCACACCTGGATGCCGATCTTGGCGTATTTGTCGGAGTAGAAGGGGGCGATGCCGCTCTTGGTGGAGCCGAAGGCCTTGCCAGCCAGGCGCTCCTCCTCATAGCTGTCCTGAAGCACGTGATAGGGCATCAGCAGCTGGGCCCGCTCAGACACGATCAGGTTGGGGGCGGGCACGCCCTGGTCGGTGATAGACTTCAGCTCGGCCACCAGCTTGGCCGCGTCCAGGGCCACGCCGTTGCCGATGATGTTGGTGATGTGGGGATAAAAAGCGCCGGAGGGGAGGATGTGCAGAGCAAAGCGGCCATAATCGTTGATGATGGTGTGGCCCGCGTTGGCTCCGCCCTGAAAGCGGATGACCACGTCGGACTGCTCGGCCAGCATATCCGTGATCTTGCCCTTGCCCTCGTCGCCCCAGTTGGCGCCCACAATAGCTTTTACCATATATGTTACCTCCGTAGACCGGGATTCGCAACCGCTGTGCGGATTTGCCTTATCCGGCGCATAACGCAACGCATACATTATACTGCGTTTTTCCTATGCTGACAAGGGGACAGCCCATAGAAAAAACGTAGAAAATCCTGCTTTTCCAAAGGCCGACGGTCATTTGGAGAAGCGGCGGCGATAGCCGCACCGGCGGCACAGCTCCTCGGCGGCCCGGCCCTGGGAGAACCCGTTGTAAATGGCCCTGGCCCGGGGGGAGGACAGGATGTCCTCCAGGCTGCCGTCATACAGGTTCCCCAGGGGGATGTCCCCCTCGTGGTCCAGGCAGCAGGGGACCACCGTGCCGTCCCACAGCACGCCGACGTGGTCCCGCAGGCCCTGGCAGAAGCCGGACTGTCCCTGGTCGTCGGCGTTTAGGTCGGGCCACTCGAACCGCTCCCCCCACTCCAGATAGACCCGGGGGGCCAGGGTGGTGCCCTGCCAGCCCTCCTTCCAGGGCCGGGGGAAGGTCTCCTCCAGGCGGCGGAGGATGACGTCGTTGCAGGAATTGGCCCCCTGGGTGGTCTCGCCATCTAAATTCCACAGCCGCAGGGCGCACCGCTTGCCCGCCTGGGCGGCCTGCCGGGCAAAGGCGATGCAGCCGTCCAGATAGGGCAGCAGCTGGCCCTGGCCCTCGTTCCCCTCGAAGGAGTGGAGGGAGACGCTGACCTTCCGCACCGCCGGGCTCTGGCACAGCAAACTGGCCCGCTGGGGGAGCAGGGTACCGTTGGTGGTGAGATTCACCTGAAAGCCCAGCCCGGCGGCGATGTCTAACAGCTTTGGCAGCTGGGGGTGGAGGAGCGGCTCCCCCATGAGATGGAGATAGAGATACTCCGTGTGGGGCCGCAGCTTTTGGGCTAAAACAGAAAAGTCCTCCGGGGACAGAAAGCCCTGGGGGCGGCGGGTGCCGGGACAGAAGTCGCAGCGCAGATTGCACACGTTGGTGATCTCCAGATAGACCTTTTTCAGCTGATACATGGGGCAGGCTCCTTTGGTTGAGTTGGTGGGAGAGAAGCGAAAGAGAGGACAAGCGCCGGGGCGCTTGCCCTCTCTGATTTGGCAGGGATTTACTTAGCCCTGGCCGTAATAGGCGTTTTTGCCGTGCTTGCGCAGATAGTGCTTGTCCAGCAGGACCTGCTGCATGGGGCCGTGGCCGGGGTTGAGCATCAGGGCGTGGTAGTTCATAAAGGCGACCTCCTCCATGACCACCGCGTTGTGGACGGCGTTCTCCGGGTCAGTGCCCCAGGAGAACACGCCGTGGCTGTGGACCAGCACGCCGGGGATGGACATGGGGTCCTTGCCCTGGAAGGTCTCGATGATCACATTGCCCGTCTCCAGCTCATACTCCCCCCGGATCTCCTCCTCGGTCATCTTCCGGGTGCAGGGGATCTCGCCGTAGAAATAGTCCCCGTGGGTGGTGCCCATGGCCTCGATGCCCACGCCCGCCTGGGCGAAGCTGGTGGCCCAGCGGCTGTGGGTGTGGACCACGCCGCCCAGGTCGGGGAAGGCCCGGTACAGGGCCAGGTGAGTGGGGGTGTCGGAGGAGGGCTTATAGCGGCCCTCCACCCGCTCGCCGGTCTTCAGGTCCAGCACCACCATGTCCTCGGCGGTCATGGTGTCATACTCCACGCCGGAGGGCTTGATGACCACCAGGCCCTTCTCCCGGTCAATGCCGGAGACATTGCCCCAGGTGAAGGTGACCAGGTCATACTTGGGCAGCATCAGGTTGGCTGCGCATACTTTTTCTTTCAGTTCTTCCAGCATATCGCTCACTCCATTGTGTCCAGAATCTCGCTCATCTTGTCATGGGCGAAGCAGATGTCCTCTTTCCATTCCGGCTTGCCGGTGTCCCACATCTCGGTGACGAAGCGGCGCACCCCCAGCTGCCACCCCTTGCGGATGACGGCGGGGAAGTCCACGTGGCCGGTGAGGAAGGGGATCTCCCGGAACTTGCCGGGCACGGTCTCCTTCAGGTGCATGGCAACTAAGTGGCCCCGGCCCGTCTCCAGGTCGTCCAGCACGCTGGTGCCGTATGTCTTAGCGGCGTTGGTCAGGTTGCCCACGTCGGGATAGACGCCCAGATAGGGGTTGTCGATGAGGTCGACATACTTCATGCTCTTGGCCACGGTGTTCATAAACTCGGTCTCCATGGTCTCAAAGCCCAGGACCACCCCGTGGACGGCGGCCATCTCCACCGCCTTTTTCAGATTTTCGGCAAAATCTTTTCGGGTCTGCTCAGACCCCTCCTCATAGTACACGTCATAGCCCGCCAGCTGGATGACCCGGATGCCCAGGTCGTCGGCCAGCTGGATGGCTTTTTCCATGATCTCCAGGCTGCGCTGGCGCACGGCGGGGTCGCTGGCCCCGAAGGGATACTTCCGGTGGCCGGACAGGCACATGCTGCGGATGGGCACGCCGACCTTCTGCATGGTCTCCCGCAGCTGGGCGCGCTCCTCGGCGGTCCACTCCAGCCGGGCCAGGCGGGCGTCGGACTCGTCGATGCTGATCTCCACAAAGTCATAGCCGCAGTCCCGGGCGCACTGGAGCTTCTCCTCCCAGTTCAGAGCGGAGGGCATGGCCTTTTCGTAGAGGCCGATGTGATATTTCTTGTTTCCCAAGGTGATCTCTCCCTGTCAGATTTTTTCCACCGCGGTCCGCTCCACGTCCAGCCCCTTGTCATAGGCGGCCAGATAGCGGGCAAAGCCCTCCACCTCGGCGGGGTCGGGCTGGGCCGTGGTGATCTTGGCGTGGACAAAGACCCGCTGGCGCAGGAACTCCTCCAGGGGCAGCTCATGCTCGTCCATAAAGGCGGCCAGCAGGGCGATGCCATAGGGGCCGCCCTCTCCGGCGGTCTCCATGCAGGTGATGGAGGCGTTGCAGGCGGCGGCCAGATAGCGCTGGGCCACGCCGGGGGTCTTGAAAATGCCGCCGTGGCCGGTCATGCTGTCGATCTTCACGTGCTCCTCGGCCAGGATGTCCATGCCAAGGCGCATGGTGGCGATCTCCGCATAGATGCTGCTGCGCATGAAGTTGGCCAGGCTGAAGCGGCTGTCCGGCTTGCGCACCACCAGGGGGCGGCCCGCGTCCAGGTGGGTGATACCCTCTCCGGCCATGTAGTTATACACCAGCACGCCGCCGCAGTCGGCCTCCCCCTCCAGGCTCTTCTGATAGAGCTTGGTGAAGACCTCACCCGCGGACACGTTGCAGCCGAACAGACCCAGGGTCTCCCGCAGCAGACCGATCCAGGCGTTGATGTCAGAGGTGCAGTTGTTGCAGTGGACCATGGCCACGTCCTTGCCAGAGGGGGTTGTGACCACGTCGATCTCAGTATAGACCTTGCTCAGGGGTTTTTCCAGCACCACCATGGCAAAAATAGAAGTACCGGCGGACACGTTGCCCGTGCGGGGGGCCACGGCGTTGGTGGCCACCATGCCGGTGCCCGCGTCGCCCTCCGGGGGCGCGAAGGGCAGCCCCTCGGGCAGCAGGCCCTTCACCCAGGCGGAGCCAGATGCCGTCAGACGACCCGCGTCCTGCCCAGCCAGCAGCACCCGGGGCAACACGTCCCGGATGTTCCAGGGCTGATCCTGGGTGAGCGTCTCGAACTTTTTCAGCATCTCCTCGTTCCAGTTGCCGGTGGCGCTGTCGATGGGGAACATGCCGGAGGCCTCGCCCACGCCCACCACGTTTTCCCCGGTGAGCATATAGTGGACATAGGAGGACAGGGTGGTGATGTGGGCGATCTGGCTGACGTGAGCCTCGCCGTTCAGAATGGCCTGATACAGGTGGGCGATGCTCCACCGCTGGGGCACGTTGAACTGGAACAGCTGGGTGAGCTGCTCCGCCGCGTCGGCGGTGATGGTGTTCTGCCAGGTGCGGAAGGGCACCAGCAGGTTCCAGTCCTTGTCAAAGGCCAGATAGCCGTGCATCATGCCGGAGATACCGGCGGCGGCCAGGCCCTCCCGGTCCTTCAGCTGGCTGAGCACCTGGCACAGGCCCTCCCGGGCGTCGGCCAGGTCATAGGTCCAGATGCCGTGGTCATAGGTGCTCTCCCACTCAAAGTCCCCGGACTCCACGGGAGCAAAGCTCTCGTCGATGACCACGCCCTTGATGCGGGTGGAGCCCAGCTCCACGCCTAAATATTTTTTCACAGTCGTTTCCTCCCTTGTTGGGGATTTTAAGCCCGTATGTTAAGCAGGGTCCTGGACGATGTCCAGAAACTCTGCCTGGAGCAGGCCGTTGGAGCAGCAGATGTCGCTGTTGAAGGGCAGCTTTGGGTCCTGCCCGGCGCAGTCGGACAGCTTGCCCCCGGCCTCGTGCAGGATGACGCTCCCGGCGGCGTAGTCCCAGGGCTTCAGGTTATACTCCACATAGCAGTCGGCCCGTCCGCAGGCCACCCAGCACAGGTCCAGCTCCGCGCTGCCCAGGCGGCGGATGTCGGCGCTGCGCTGGAAGATGCGCTTGACCATGTCGAACACCCGGTCCGTCTTCTCCCGCTCATAGGGGGAGGTGCCCACGATGACCAGGGCCTTTTCCATCTCGCTCATGTCGCTGACGTGGATGGGCTGGCCGTTGAGATAGGCCCCCTTGCCCAGCTCGGCCACGAAGGTCTCCTCCCGGAAGGGGTTATAGCAGCAGCCGAACACCAGCTTCTCCCCGTCCCACAGGGCCAGGGCTACGCAGCTCTGGTGGCAGTCGTGGATCAGGTTGGTGGTGCCGTCGATGGGGTCTAAGATCCAATAGGGCCGGGCGGGGTCCACGTGCTGCATGTGGTTCTCCTCGGCAAAGAACTGGACGTCGGGATACAGCTCGTGGAGCTTGGTCTGCATATAGGTCTGGACCTCGTAGTCCACGGCGGTGGCAAAGTCAGACCGGCCCTTCTGGGTGATATCCCCGGCCTTGTGCCGGTCCAGCACCAGGGCGCGGGTGGAGTGGATCAGGTCGATGACGGCCTGATATTGAAGATCTTGATACAAAAGAAATCCCTCTTTGCTTATTTTCAAAATGGGTCGGCCCATATCAGGCCGAAATGGGACAAAATCTGCAAGAGGTCCGGGAGACCGGGACCCCTTGCAGATTTGTCAGACGTATTTACTCCTTGAACAGGCCAAGGAAGATCGCAATGATGTTCCAAATGGAGCCCCAGATCTGCCAGGCCAGGACAAGCAGGATGACTACGGATAAAATGGTCGCAAAAGTCGTCATAACACTTGCTCCTTACTTCTCTTTGATGCGGGCACCGGTCTCCAGGTCGAACAGGTGGGTCTTGTCGCCCCGGACCTCCAGCTTGATGACGTCACCGGCGTGATAGCGGGTCTCGTCAGAGGTGATGAGCATCAGCAGAGACTCGCCCACGCTGATACCGATGCGCCGCTCGTCGCCCAGGTTCTCGAAGGTGGTGATCTTCTCGGGGGTGCCCTGAGAGTCCGCTCCGCCCACCAGCACGTCCATGGGCCGCACGCCCATCTTGCACCGGAAGCCGTCGCTGACCACGCTGTAATACCGCTTGGGCACGGCGATCTTCAGGTCGCTGTCCTTAAAGGTGAAGAAGAAGTCGTTGTCGATCTTCACGGTGGTGGTCTCCAGAATGTTCATGGGGGGGTCGCCGATGAAGGAGGCCACGAACTCGTTCACGGGGTCGTCATACACCTCGGCGGGGGTGCCGTACTGCTGGAGCACGCCGAAGTTGATAACGGCGATCTTGTCGGCCAGGGACATGGCCTCCAGCTGATCGTGGGTGACGTAGACGGTGGTGCACTTGATCTTGTGGATCAGACGCTTGATCTCGGTACGCATAGCCTGGCGGGCCTTGCCGTCCAGGTGGGACAGAGGCTCGTCCATCAGCAGCAGCTCGGGCTCGCGGATGATGGCGCGGGCGATGTTCACACGCTGCTTCTGGCCGCCGGAGAGCTTGACGGGCATCTTGTCCAGCAGGTCGTCGATCTGCATCAGGGGGGCGATCTCCCGCACCCGGCGGTCGATCTCCGCCTTGTCCACGCCCTTGGCCCGCAGGTTGAAGGCCACGTTGTCATAGACGGTCAGGGGGGGATACATGGCGTAGTCCTCAAAGGCCAGGCCGATGTGGCGGTCCTTGGGGTGCAGGTCGTTCACCCGGCGGTCCCCGATGTAGATGTCGCCGTCGGTGATGTCCTCCAGACCGGCGATCATCCGCAGGGTGGTGGTCTTGCCGCAGCCGGAGGGGCCCAGGAAGGCCACGAACTCGCCCTGCTCACACTCCAGGTTCAGGTCCTTTACGGCGAAGTCGTTCACCGTCTTTTTCTTCTTGCCGCTGTTTTCATATCTCTTGTAGAGATGGCTTAACGTCAAACCAGCCATAACTTACGCCTCCTCGTTGGCCAGGGCGCGGTAATCCGCCTCGGCATAGCGCCCGACAAAGTTCTCGCTCTGTCCGTCAAAGAACATGGCGTGGCCCACGTCGGGCTTGACATAGACCGCCTGGTCGATGTCCACGTGCAGGCCGTTGGGCGCGATCATCCGCACCTGATAGCCGCCGCACTCGGCCACGATGACCGACTTGTTGCCGATGCTCTCGTAGCTGTAGACGGTGGCCTTGAAATAGCCCTCGGCAGGCTCGAAGCTATAGGCGATGTTCTGGGGCCGCAGGCCCATCTCCAGCTTGGCGGCGTCCAGCTGGTCCAGCTTGGCGAACAGGGGGGCATCCTCGGGCATGGGGAGGGCTACCTCCTGGCCCAGGACGTTGATGACGAACTGGCGCTGACCGCCATTCACCACCATCTTACCGGCGATGATGTTGATCTGGGGCTCGCCCATCAGCTGGGCCACGAACTTATTGCAGGGCAGGTAGTAGATCTCGTCGCCGGAGCCCACCTGAACGATGCGGCCCTCCTTCACGATGGCGATGCGGTCGCCCAGGGCCATGGCCTCCAAAAAGTCGTGGGTCACGTAGATACAGGTGGAGCCCAGGTTGGCCTGGATCTTCTTCAGCTCCGTGCGCATGGAGTTGCGCAGCTTGGCGTCCAGGTGGGCCAGAGGCTCGTCCATCAGGAAGACGTTGGGGTTGCGCACCAGGCTGCGGCCCATGGCCACACGCTGCTTCTGACCGTTGGACAGCTGGCTGGGCAGACGCTCCAGCAGGTTCTCCATCTTCATGATCTTGGCGGCGGCATACACCTTTTCCTTGATGGTGGCCTCGTCGGTCTTATAGAGGTCGCTGCGCAGGGCGGCGGCCATGTTGTCATACACGGTCATCTGGGGGTACAGGGCGTAGTTCTCAAAGGTCATGGCCACGTTCCGGTGGGCGGGGTCCACCAGGTTCATGATCTCCCCGTCGAACTTCACCACGCCCTCCTCGGGCAGGGTGATGCCGGCGATGCAGTTGAGCATGGTGGTCTTGCCGGCGCCGGCAGGCCCGAACAGCACGAAGAACTCCTTGTCCTTCACGTCGATGGTCACGCCGTCCAGGGCGGTGACCTTACCGAATTTCTTCTTTACATTTTCCAGTTGAATTCTTGCCATATCGCACCTTATCCCTTCACAGCGCCGAAGCTCAGGCCGCGCACCAGATGCTTCTGGATGCAGAGCGCGAACACGATGGCGGGTATTGCGGACACAGTGGCCGCCACGGCCAGCTGGCCATAGTGGGCGGTGTCGGTGCCCAGATACTTGGTGATGGCCACGGTGATGGGCTGAACCTTAGAGCTGGCCAGGATCAGGGGGAAGGTGAAGCTGTTCCAGGCGAAGATGAAGGACAGCAGGGCAGCGGCCACGATGCCGGGCTTGACCAGGGGCATCAGCATCTTGAAGAAGATCTGATACCAGGTGTAGCCGTCCACCTGGGCGGCGTACTCGATCTCCACGGAGATGTCCTCGAAATAACCGCGGACCACCCAGATGAGCAGGGGCATACAGATGAGCTGATACACCCAGATCAGACCCAGATAGGTATCATAGAGACCGATCTTCTGATAGATCATGAACAGGGGCAGCACCACCAGGATCTCGGGGGCGAACTTGAAGGACAGGATCTGGAAGGCCAGGTCCTCCTTGCGGTTGAAGTTATACCGGGCCAGGGCATAGGCGGCGGGGATACCCACCACCACAGACACCAGCACGGAGCCGCCGGCCACGATCAGGCTGTCCTTCATGTACTGCACGTAGTTAGACTCCAGCAGCACCGCGGTATAGTTGCTCAGGGTGGGGTGGAACAGGAAGGTGGTGGTGAACACCTCGGTGTCCGACTTGAAGGAGATGAGCAGCATCCAGATCAGGGGGAAGATGGCGAAGACCGCATAGACCAGCAGCAGGAAGTTCATCACGATCCGCGAAAGGCGGAATTTCTGCGTTTTCATTTTGACATTCCCTCCTTACTCGTCCAGACCGGCGGCCTGCTTCTGGGCAGAGCGCTGGCGCTTCACGATCTCTTTGGCCACCACGTTGATGATGAGCCACAGGATCAGGATATAGGGCAGGGCCCCGCCGAACTTTTGGAACTTGAAGCCCTGCTGATAGGCGGTAAGGGACAGGGACATCAGCGCGTCGCCGGGGCCGCCCTTGGTCAGGGCGTAGATGACGGCGTACTCCTGAAGGGCTGCCATCAGACGGAACAGCAGGGCGATGTACAGGCTGGGCCGCAGCATGGGTAGGGTCAGGTTGCGGAAGTTGAACCAGTTGCTGCCGCCATCGATCTTGGCGGACTCGAAGGGGGACTTGGGCAGAGACTGAAGACCGGCCAGCACCAGCAGGATGACGAAAGCGGTGTTCACCCACACATCGATGAGGACCACGGTCATCATAGCCGTCTTGGGGCTGGAGGCCCAGGGGAAGTTATACACATTGAAAACGTTCAACAGCTTCTCCACGATACCGGCGGAGCTGTTCAACATCAGTTGCCAAACGATAGTCGCGGTGACGGGAGCCACCATCAGGGGGAAGATCAGCACCACCCGCATGATCTTGGAAAAGCGGTTGTTCAGGCTGTTGAGCAGCATGGCAACGCCCATACCAAGAGCCATCTCCACCACGGTGGAGGCAACGCCATAGAGCAGCGTGACCCAAATCGCCTTCCAGGTGCTGCCGGAGGAGAGCACGTTCACCCAGTTGGTCAGTCCAATGAACTTGTGGGTGGGCAGCTTGAAGGAGAAGTTGGTCATGGAGTACCAGATGGCCATTACGAAGGGGACCATGATACCGATGGTGATGATGAGGGAGGGGGCCACGATCAGATAAGGTCTGACCCGCGTTTTAAAGGGCACCCGGTTTAGATCCGGGAGCTTTTCTTTTTTCGTTTTACTCATAATACATAACCTCGGGACACAATAGTTTTTCAGAAGGGACAGCGCACCGGCGCAGAGAAACAGAAATCACACACAGGGAGTTGGTTGTTTGAAAAGGGCGGGGGGAGAGCTCTCCCCCCGCCCTTTGCGTCAATGGAACTTGTGGTTTAAGGTGATGTTATGAGCCGTCTTAGCCAACGTCCAGATCAGACACCATCTGAGTCATGGTATCGGCCAGCTGGTTCATAGCCTCCTCCACGGAGCTGTACTTGTTGGTGGTGACCAGCTCCTGCAGGGTCTTGGCCCACTCGGTGGTGGTCTCGGTGAAGTAGGGCTGAGCGGTGAAGTAGATGCTGGCGGTGTCCTTCACGGTGTTGAAGGCCTCGTAGTAGCCCTCGGCATCGGACAGGCACTTGACGTACTCGTCGCTGCTCAGCACGGACTCACGAGGAGTATCGGTGCAGGCACCCTCGGTGCCGGACCACTGCATGAAGTCCTTGCTGGTGAAGTACTGCAGGAAGTACCAGGCGGCTTCCTTGTTCTGAGAGGCGGAGTTCATGGCCATGGACCACACCCACAGGTTGGACTTCATGTCGGCCTCGGTCTTGCCGGCATCGGTGGGATAGGGAACGGTGCCGAAGGCCAGGTTGCCGGACTGAGCGGAAGCACCGGCCACGTTCTGGGTATAGCCGCCGCGGTCGGCATCCCACATCATAGCGGCCTTGCCGGCACCCAGGTCAGCACCGGCCATCTCCCAGCCATAGGTGGCCCACTGGGGAGCGGAGCCGTTCTTGACCAGGTTGACCCAGTACTCGGTCATAGCAATGGCCTCGGGGGAGTTGACCTTGGACACCAGCTTGCCGTCCTCGATCTCGAAGTCCTTGGCGCCCCAAGTGGTGTACATGGACATGTAAGCGGGGTGGATGGTGCCCCAGTCGGCGGTGCCGCGCAGAGCCAGACCATAGGTGCCAGTACCGTCGAACTCCTTCAGAGCGGTGGCAGCGGCCAGCAGCTCCTCAGCGGTCTTGGGGGGAGTGATGTTGTGGTCAGCCAGGATCTGCTTGTTATAGGTCAGGATGTTGATCTCCCAGCCCATGGGCAGAGCCCACTGAGAGCCGGTGCCCACAGCGTGGCCGGGGACGCAGTCCCACTTCAGGGCGTCGATCACGCCGTCGATGAAGTCGTCGTAGTCGTAGTCAGCGGAGGTGAGGGAGCTGTTCTCGATGTAACCCTCCAGGGGCTCCATGTAGCCGGCGGTGGCATACTCCCAGGCCTGATAGGCGCCGGTCATGAACACGTCGATGGAGCCGGACTTACTGGCCAGCTCTACGTTCAGCTTCTCGTAGTAGTTGGACTCGGGCATGGTGGTCAGATTGACCTTGATGCCGGTCAGGTCCTGGAAGTCGTTCAGCTTGGCCTTCACGGCGTCAGCATAGGTGTGCTCGCTGAACAGCACGTTCAGCTCGGTGCCCTCATAGGCACGCCAGTCGAACTCGCCGGTAGCAGCGGGGGTGGAGGCGGAGCCAGAACCGGCAGAGCCGGAAGCTTCGCCGCCGGACTTGCCGCAGGACGCCAGAGAGACAGTCATGGACGCGGCCAGGGCCAGTGCAAGCAGTTTTTTCATTTTTTTCCTTCCTTTCGATCATCTGATTTCTGTTTATCTCCACGCTTTCGCGCATGAGAACGTAAGAATGCAAGACGATTGTCTCACTCAATGGATGTGCCGGGGAAGTTGCCGGGGGAGTGCTGATGCGTTTGCGTCCGAGGTTTAGTCGAACTGGAAGGCGACCTTGAAATCGCCGTACTTGCCGGTGGCGTAATCAAAGGCCTTCTCCCACTCCTCGATCTTGAAGATGTGAGAGACCACGCCGTCGGTCTTCAGGTTGCCTTTGAGCATGTTCTCAATGACAAAGGGATAGGCATAGGGGCTCAGGTGGGAGCCCAGGATGTTCAGCTCCTTGCGGTCGCCGATGATGGACCAGTCAGCGGTGGTCTCCTTGCCGAACACGCTGAACTCCACGAAGGTGCCCAGCTTGCGGATGATGGTCAGACCCTGGATGACGCTGGCGGGGTTGCCGGTGGCCTCGATGTAGATGTCGCAGCCATAGCCGTCGGTGAGGGCCTTGATCTCCTTGTCCACGTCGCACTCGCCGGGGTTGAACACCAGGTCAGCGCCGAACTCCTTGGCCTTGTCCAGGCGGTTCTGCTGCATGTCCAGCACGATGAGCAGCTTGGGGTTCTTCATGCGGGCATAGGTGATCATGCCCAGACCCAGGGTGCCCGCGCCGGAGATGACCACCACGTCCTCGTTGGAGATGTTGGCGCGGTCCACGGCGTGCTTAGAGCAGCCATAGGGCTCGATCAGGGCGGCCTGCTCCAGGCTCATCTCATCGGGCACGCGGCTGATGACGCAGGTCTTGGGATAGCGGACATACTCGGCCATGCCGCCGTTGTTGTAGTACTGATAGCCCAGCATATCGTGGGGCTGGCACATCCAGTAGTGGCCGTCCTTGCAGAAACGGCACTTGCCGCAGGGGACGATCTGGTCGGCGGTGATGCGGTCACCCAGCTCATAGCCGGTGACGTTCTCGCCCATCTGGACGATGCGGCCAAAGAACTCGTGGCCGGGGATGAAGGGGGGCTTGACCCAGGAGGGCTGCACGTCGTCGCCCCAGAACATGGCCGCGCCGTGCTTGCACTTCAGGTCACCGGCGCACACGCCGCAGGCCTCAGTCTTGATGATGATGTCGTCGGGCCCGCACTCGGGGGTGGGGTACTCCAGCTCCAGACGGTAGTCGTCCTTGCTGTAGGCCACCAGGGCCTTCATCGTCTTGGGGATGCTTCCTTTTACTGCCATAACTCATTTCCTCCTAGATCTATAGCTGTAAATTTGAGAGTTACCTATTTTATCAGACCTCGAACTTCTCCCACACGGTGTCCAGCGCGTCGCTGACGGCCATGTAGCGCTCGAACTTCTTGTTGTAGATATCAATGCGGTCAGGGTTGGGATAGACCCGACTGCTCACGCGGACCATGTGCTTGGCTGCGTCCTTGTAGTCCTTATAGACACCGGCGGCGATGGCGGCGGCCATGGCACAGCCCAGCGCGCCCAGCTCCTTGGCATCCACCGTCTCGATGGGGAAGCCCAGCACATCGGCGAACAGCTGCACCCAGACCTTGGACTGCACCGGACCGCCCGCCATGCGGATGGCCTGGGGCGGCTGGCGAGAGGCCAGCAGCTTTTCGATGTGGCGGCGGTGGGAGAAGGCCACGCCCTCGTATACGGCCCGCAGCATATGGGCCGTGCCGTGGAAGTTGGTCAGACCCACGAAAGCCGCCTTGCCCAAGGGATGGGCGTTTGAACCGTACAGGAAGGGGAGATAATAGACGTTGCAGTCCTCCGGGGGGACCTCGTCCACCAGCCGGTTCACATAGCTGTACAGGTCCTCGCCCTCAGGCAACTTCACGTCCTTCATGCAGGTGTCCAGGAACCACTCCAGGTTGCCGGAGGAGGTGGCGCTGCTCTCCTCGGCCAGATAGTAGCCGGGGATGGCGAACAGGGAGTTGCGGGAGATGTTCCCATCCATAATGGGATGGTCGGAAATAAACTCGTTGATGCTCCAGGTACCGGCGATGGTCACCAGCTCCTCGGGGGTGGTGATGTCGGCGGCCACGGCGCAGGCGTCGATGTCGAACATGCCGCCGGCCACGGGGGTGCCCTCCGGAAGACCGGTGAGCTTGGCGGCCTCGGCGTTGATCTTGCCGCACAGGTCATAGGAATAGCGGATGGGGGCCAGCATGTCAAAGGCCTCGCCGATACCCAGCTTCTCCAGAATGGAGCGGTCAAAGCGGGCGTTCTTCACGTCCATCAGACCGGAGCCGGAGATGTCGGTGGCCTCGCAGAAGGCCTCGCCGGTGAGACGGAAGCGGATGTAGTCCTTTACGGAGAAGACGTACTGGATGTTGTGATAGACCTCAGGCAGGTGATCCTTGAACCAGGCCAGCAGAGCGGTCTGCTGGCAGGCCATGAACTCCTGACACAGCTGGGGGTGCAGCGCTTCATAAGTGCCGTCCTCATACCACTTTTTCGTGTACTTCCAGGCCCGATTGTCGGTGGAGATGATGCCGTTGTAGGCGGGCTTGTTGTCCTTGCCCCAGGCGTACATGCCCTTGCCGTGGCCGCACACCGCGATGCCCAGAACGTCCTTGCCGTCGATCCCGGCCTTCTCCAGGGCCTCCCGCACGCAGGCGCAGTTGGCCAGCCAGAGCTCCTCCATGTCCCGCTCGGTATAACCGGGCTTGGGGGTGATGAGCTTGGTGTGGCGGCCAGCAGTGGCCACCTCGTTGCCGTTTACGTCGAAAACCGCGGCCTTGGTAGAGGTGCCGCCGTTATCCAGTCCGATCAGATACATATCACAAACACTCCAGTTATTACCGCGCCGCCTGAGGGCCGCGCTGTCGTAGTCCGTCGTTTTAGATATAAAATCATTTTATAATTTAACTTTATATTATATATTTACTATACCCCTTATTACTATATCTGTCAATATAATTAAAACCACCAAACATTGCGCGTTTCATTTGTTCAGTTCGTAGAAAAATCGGACTTTTTCTTTAATTCGTTGACAGGTTTATAAAACAAAATATAATTGGTTTTATAAAACAAAAGAGTGGATGGGATCGATTTGAATTCTGAGGAGAGCAGTTCCGTCAAAACGGTGGCAATAGACTTAAAGCGGACAAACCGGCGCAGGATCTACAATCTGCTGCGAAGCGGCAGGGCGTGCTCCCGCCGGGATATCGTCATGCAGCTGAATCTCAGCCTGCCCACGGTGGTGCAGAACCTGAACGAGCTGACGGAGGACGGGCTGATCTGCCAGGCGGGGCAGCAGACCAAGACCGGGGGCCGCCGGGCCAAGACCTATACCTCGGTGAACGATTTCAGGACGGCCATCGGCCTGGACGTGACGCCTCACCACGCCTCCGCCGTGGCGGTGGACCTGTGCGGGCACATCCTGGCCCGGAGGCGGCTGAAGGTGCCCTTTGTCCGCACGGCGGACTATTACCGCCAAATGGGGCGGCTGGTGGACGACCTGGTCCTCAATGCCGGGCTGAACACCTCCCACGTTTTGGGCGTGGGCATCAGCGTGCCCTGTCTCACGGAAAAAGACGGGACACACAGCTATTATTGCAAAGCCCTGGGCGGGACGGATGAGCTGTTCGCCGGGGAATTCGCGGAGTATATCCCCTTCCCGGTGCGGCTGTGCCACGATACAGACACCTCTGCCTTTGCCGAGAGCTGGGCCTGCCCGGACCACGGGGACTTCTTCTATCTCATGCTCAGCAACAGTATCGGCGGGGCGGTGTTCGTCAACGGCGATCTGTACAACGGGGACAACTGCCGCAGCTGCGAGGTGGGCCACACCCAGCTGGTGCAAAACGGCAAGCCCTGCTACTGTGGGCGCTTCGGCTGCGCGGACTGCTATTGCTCGGCAAAGCCTCTGGTAAAGCTCACCGGCGGCGACCTGGCGGAGTTTTTCCTCCGGCTGGAGGGGGGAGAACGGGACGCCCGGGACCTGTGGCAGGAGTATCTGAACTATCTGGCACAGCTTATCCACAATATTCATATGCTCTATGACTGCAAGGTAGTCCTGGGCGGCCAGATCGGCCAGCGCCTGGACGGCTATCTGGACACCCTGTGCGCCAAACTGGCCGCCATGGACCCCTTCATCCAAAACGCCGATTATGTCTCTGTGTGCAAAGCCAAAGTAGAATCCGCCGCCGTAGGCGCAGCCATCTCCTTCATCGGGGAATATGTGTCATCGATTTAAAAGAATATGCAAGGGGACGGCTCCCGTGATCTCAAGATCATGGGAGCCGTCCCCTTATTGCATAATCAGATCAGTCGTCCAGCTCTGTCTCATGCTTGAGAATCGCGCCGGAGGCCGCGTCGATCTCGTAGTCATATTCCATATTGCCGGATTTGAACTCAACCTCGTAGATGAGCGTTCCGTCCTCGTCGTCCAGCTCAATGTCCATGTCATACGCCTGATTTTCACGCAAGCCCGCATGGTTCAGGGCGATGGACTTTGCCTTGGCGTAGCCGATATCCTGCACCGTTCCGGACGGCGCGGGCTTTTGATCAGAGGGCTTCGTCGTTTCATTCGATGCGGAAGCGGGCTTTTGACCAGAGGGCTTCGTCGTTTCATTCGATGCGGAAACGGCAGCCAATAAATCTTTCTGCCCGCTGAGCACCTTCCCTGTGTAGGCATCCACTAGATACTTGAACTCGCCCCGTGCCGTTTGCAGCTCTACTTCGTAGTGTGCAGGGGATTCGTCGAGCTCGGGATCGACCTCCGCCGTGACGGAGTCCATTGCCGTCGTTCCGGCATACTCCTCCGCAGCACTGCGGGCTGCATCCATACCGATCGGCATGGCAGGTGCGCCCGCTTCGGCGAGGTCCTTGAGCTCTTCCACCGAGAGCTTTGCCAGCGCGTCAAACTTCAGCGTGGCGTTGAGTGCAAGCACACGGTTCACCAGCGCCGCCTTTCCGGTCGAAATGCTGTTTTCCCGCGCCTGCTGCGTAAGTCCCGCGTCCTGCGTAAGCGTCTGCGTCAGGACGGACGCCCTCGATTCGCTTGTCTGCAAAACACCATCCACGGTGCTGGTCAGCTCGCGCTGGAGTTTTTCTGCGCGAGCGGTATCCTTGTCCTCCACCGAGATCATGATGGCGGAGGAAATGCTATTGAGGTAGCCGTTTCGCACAAGGCTGCCCACGATAGCATTCACCGCCACATCGAGCTTCGCGCCCTTGAGATCCGCGCCGTTGCCCATATCCGCAAGGATAGCTTTCGCGTCCTCGTTGAGCGGCGTGCAGACAAGGACCTTTTCGCTTCGATTCACCTTCAGTTCGATGCTCGGATTCACATCCAGAGATACCACGGACGCGACCGCATTCGCCTGTTGGTAGAACAGCCCTCCGCCGCCAAGCAGCATCACAGCAAGGCAGGCGGCCACAAGCGTGGTCCATTTTCTCTTTGTCGTTTTCTTTGCCGTTTTCTTTGCCGTCATGGGGATCACCGTTCCTTTCCGCTCTTCACAGCGGGAGAGAACGCCGTTCACGTCGTTCGGTGCAGTCTTTTCGACCGCCGAGGCCAGACGCTGCTCTAGCTTTTCGCTGGTCATTTGGCGCCATCTCCTTCTACGTAAGCTCGCATCTTTTTCAATGCTCTGTGATATTTTGACAGGACGGTAGGAAGTGAAAGCTCCAGCAGCGCCGCGATCTCCCTGTGCTTCAGGCCCGTAACGGCGTGGAGCAGTATAATGCGCCGTTCCCCGTCAGCGAGGCTTGCCAGCGCATGCTGCAAAAGAATGCGTTCGTCGGCGTCCAAACCGCATTCCTGCGCGGGAAGGGCGTCCCATTCCGCCTCGCTGAGCGCAGCATGATGTTCCTCACGCCGCAGACGCATCAGGCACAGGTTGCGGCACACGGTCAGCAGCCAGCCCATCGGCGAGCCGGTGGGACGGTACTGCCCTGCGCAGTCCCACACCTGCACATACACGTCCTGTGTGAGATCCTGTGCATCATGCGCATTTTTGAGGTAGGAAAGTGCAAGGCCGTACACCGCCGTCCGCGTGCGCCGGTACAGTTCTGCCAGGGCTTCGTGCTCTCCGCCGGCAATGTGGATCAGCATCTGCTGCAGCTCGTACCGATCCTCTGCCGGAGCATATTCGGTTGTCATCAGCAAGCTGAGCATTGACTTCCATCTCCTGTCATCCGTGTAATGC
>OJPN01001186.1_pt1 | contig 19373 bp, 18 predicted proteins | sample 1598511 | NCBI WGS metagenome assembly OJPN01 (sample SAMN03922485, study PRJEB24848) | human gut metagenome | isolation source: stool sample | host: Homo sapiens | place: Germany | collected 2011-05
CTTTAGCATGATGATTCAACGGTGATTCGGTGAAATACCAGGGATTTTCCCACAAAACACAGCTTTCGTCAAAATGCCAACTGACCCGTACTTTTGAAAAAACAGTCTGATCTATATTGACAGATGGGCACCCCGGCCCTATAATATATTTAAACTGAAACGGCAGTTGTGCGATAAAAACAAAAGGCGTCCCGCTTTTTACTTCAATTTTTTTAATCTCTGCTGTATACAGGGAAAACACCCAAGGAATACACAAAGCATCCAGCGCTTCTGAAAGGGAGCGGTTCTTTTTGAAAGAACCCTGTATACAGCATGAATAGAGCTTGCATAACTGCATATTGATACATCGATTTGAAGGAGGAGCTGCAAATGCCGATCCTGCTGAAGGAGGACCTGGAACGTCCCCTGCCCCCCATGTATTGGGTGCGGCAGCAGTTCAACAGCGAGGAGCTCACCGACGTGGTGGGTGCGGTGAAGGAACAGCTGGCCCGGCCCGAGGTGGCCGGTCTGGTGAAGCCGGGAACCCGCATCGCCGTGGCCGTGGGCAGCCGGGGCATCCGGGACCTGTTCCCCGTGGTCCACACCACGATCGAGTGCCTGAAGGCCCTGGGGGCCAAGCCCTTTATCGTCTCCGCCATGGGCAGCCACGGCGGCGGCACCGAGGAGGGCCAGCGTGAGGTGCTCACCGGCTATGGCATCACCGAGGAGAATCTGGGCGTCCCCGTGGTCACCACGGTGGACACGGTGCTGCTGGGCCACGCGGCCAACGGGCGGCCCATCTGGTTTGACCGGGCGGCCTTCGAGGCCGACCTGGTCGTCCCCATCAACCGGGTGAAGCTGCACACCGACTTTGTGGGTCCCCTGCAAAGCGGCCTGTGCAAAATGCTGGTCATCGGCCTGGGCAACCACAAGGGCTGCTCCGCCGCCCACGAGGAGGACTCGGACCACTTCGCCGCCATGCTGGAGGAGACCGCCGGGATCATCCTGCAAAAAGCGCCCATCGGCTTTGGCGTGGCCATTCTGGAAAACGCCTATGACAAGACCCGCCGCATCGAGGCCGTCCCCGCCAAGGGCTGGATCGAACGGGAGAAGGAGCTGGTCCAGGAGGCAAAGGCCAACATGCCCTGCATCATGCTCCCGGAGGCGGACGTGATCGTCTGCCAGGAGATCGGCAAGGACGTGTCCGGCGCGGGCTTCGACCCCAACATTTTGGGCCGCAGCTCGGTTCTAAAAACCTTTGTCCTGCATATCCCCAAGTATCAGCGTCTGGTGCTCAACAGCGTCACCGCCGCCAGCCACGGAAACGGCATCGGCGTGGGACTGTTCGACGTGATCACCAAGCAGGTGGCCGAGAACCTGGACCTGGAAGCTATGTACGCCAACGCCATCGCCTGCAACTGCCTGGGGGACGCCAACATCCCCTGTACGGTGGAGGACGAGGCCACGGCCATCCGGGTGGCACTGAAGTGCTGTCGGGGCATTGACCGGGACGACCCCAAGATCATCCGAATTCAGAACACCCTGCATCTGAAATATATCCAGGTCTCCCGGGCTCTGCTGCCCGACGTGGAGGCCGACCCCCGGCTGACGTTGGTAGACGGGCCGGAGGACTGAATACACGAATCAAGCACGAAGCTCTGACATATGTATGCAATTTAAAAGGGAGGAAACGACATGATCCTGAACGATGAACAGAAGGCCATGCTGAACGGCGACCTGGGCGAGGGCGCGGCCTACGCCATGAAGATCCAGTTTGCCCTGGGCGAGGCGTTTGACGCCAAGCGTATGGTGCCCATCAAGCGGGCCCACGTGGCCCTGAGCAACCAGGACGGCGATCTGTGGTTTGCCGAGAAGCTGGTGAAGGCGGGCGCCCACTGCAAGGTGGCCCCCACCGTGAACCCCGGCTTCTGCACCGGCCACTTCACTGGCGCCTGCGGCCACCCCGCCGACGCGGAGGACATCGCCCACATGATCCGCACGGACAACGCCTATCGGGCCCTGGGCGCGGTGCTCTCCTATAACTGCACCCCCTACATCGCCACCAACGTGCCCAACTTCGGCGAGGTGTGCGCCTTCTCCGAGTCCAGCGCCACCCCCTATGTGAACTCCGTGTGGGGCGCCCGGTCCAACCGCGAGAGCGCCAACAGCGCCCTGTGCGCCGCCATCACCGGCTATGTGCCCGAGTATGGCCTGTTGCTGGACGAGAACCGCAAGGGCGACATCCTGGTCCGGGTGGAAGCCGACATGAAGACCCCCTATGAGTATCACCTGCTGGGCATGATGGGCGACAAGATCGGCGAGGGCATCCCCGTATTCACCGGCCTGCCCCACACCATCTCCCCCGAGGCCCTGCGCAACCTGGGCGCTCAGCTGAACACCTCCGGCGCTTACGGCATGTATCACATCGTGGGCTGCACCCCCGAGGCTCCCACGGTCGAGGCTGCCCTGGGCGGCAAGAAGCCCAAGTATGAGGTGGTCATCACCAACGAGGACCTGCAGAACGTGGAGGACACCTTCAGCGACAAGCGGGACAGCGACAAAGTGGACTTTGCCATGTTCGGCTGCCCCCACTTCACCCTGGAGGAGGCCATGCACATCGCCGAGGGCGTGAAGGGCAAGAAGCTGGCCATCCCCATGTACATCCTGGTCTCCAGCCACGCGCTCCAGATGGCTCAGCGCATGGGCGTGGCCGACGTGCTGGCCGAGGCCGGCGCCGAGATCATCGCCGACAGCTGCCCCGACCAGCCCTGCTGGCACTACCTCAAGGGCAAGGTGGGCATCACCGAGTCCCCCAAGTGCGCCTATTATCCCCGCCGCCGCGGCATTCACTTCATCATCCGTGACCTGGACACCTGCATCCAGGCCGCTCTGACTGGGGAGGTAAAGTAAAATGAGCAAGCGTTATTCCTGCCACAAGATCTCTGAGGGCAAGGCTCAGGCCGAGGCCATCAAGACCCATGACCGCATCATGTTCTATCAGGTCCGCCCCGAGGACGGCGTGATGGAGGAGAAGGACCACGAGCTGCTGGGCCGCTCCATCTCTCAAAAGGTGCTGCTGTTCCCCGGCGGCAAGGGCAGCTCCGTGGTGCAGCAGGACGGCCTGTATCACCTGGACCGCTTCCACAACATGCCCGCGGCCCTGATCGTTCAGGACCCCGACCCCGTGCTGGTGGCCGGTGCCATCATCATGGAGATCCCCATGGTGGACCGCCTGCCCCAGGAGTTCTATGACGCCGTGAAGGACGGCGACCAGATCCTGGTCAACGCCGACGAGAGCTACGTAGAGATCCTGTAAGGCAAACCCGAATTTTAGCCGGGCCTATGGTTTGGGGCCCGGCTGAGAGATACTCCGCTTTTGATCCCGCGAATTTGCTTCAACATTCCAAATCATAACGATCACAAGGAGGAACCAAACATGAAGAAAGCACTTGCACTTGCCCTGGCTTTGGCCACTGCCATTTCCCTGTCCGCCTGCGGCGGCGGGAACAAGACCCCCGCTGCCTCCGGCAGCACCAGCACCGCCGCCCCCACCGGCGGCAACGCCTCCATCGTCCTGAAGGTGGCCCACGTGGAGGCCGAGGACCGCTCCACCCACAAGGCCCTGCTGGAGTTTGAGAAGGAGGTCGAGGAGAAGTCCGACGGCCGCATCGACGTTCAGATCTATCCCAACGCCGAGCTGGGCGGCGACGAGGAGCTGTGCGAGGCCGTGGCCATGGGCACCATCCAGATGGCGCTGCCCTCCACCTCCGTGCTGACCTCCTACAACGAGGAGATCGGCGTGCTGGATATGCCCTATCTGTTCAAGGATTCTCAGAGCGCCTTTGATGCCCTGGACGGCGACCTGGGCAGCCAGATCAGCGAGTGGATCGCCGGCAACGGCTTTGTCAGCCTGGGCTACACCTATAACGGCCCCCGCTGCACCACCAACAGCGTTCACCCCATCAGCACCCCCGCCGACCTGGCCGGCCTGAAGATCCGCGTGATGAGCTCCCCCGTGTTCATCCGTATGTACGAGGTGCTGGGCGCCAACCCCACCCCCATGAGCTTCTCTGAGGTGTTCACCGGCCTGCAGCAGAACGTCATCAACGGCCAGGAGAACCCCCCCACTCTGATCTATGCCTCCGGCTTCCAGGAGGTCCAGAAGTACCTGACCCTGGATAACCACGTCCACAACTTCCTGGCCGTGCTGACCAACGAGAACTGGCTGAACAGCCTGAGCGCCGACGACCAGCAGCTGGTGAAGGACTGCGTGGCCGAGATGGTCACCACCCAGCGCAGCATGGAGCTGGAGGACAACGATACCGTTGTGGCCAAGCTGCAGGATGCCGGCATGGAGGTCAACGAGCTGACTGACGAGCAGTATCAGGCCTTTGTGGATGCCGTGCAGCCCATGTACGACGAGTATAAGCAGCAGTGGGGCACCGAGATCTTTGATCTGGCTACCTCCTACAACAAGTAAGCACCCCTGATATCTCATCGCATTTCATCTAACTGCCGGGCGGGCCAGAGGTTTCGTCCCTCTGACCCGCCCGGTTTTGTGTTTCCTTGAGAGGAGAGGAGTCATTCCCTTATGAAAAAAGACAGTTTCTTTGGCAAGCTTGTCTATGGCTATGACAAGCTGGAGGAATATGTCCTCTGCGCCAGCCTGGTGGTGACCACCCTGATCATCTTTGTTCAGGTCATCATGCGTTCTGTGTTCAACAGCTCCCTCACCTGGAGTGAGGAGCTGACCCGCTACATCTTCATCTGGCAGATCTGGATGGGCGTGAGCATCGCCCAGAAGGACAAGGCCCACATCAAAGTGGAAATCTTGAAGTCCTTTGTGAAAAATCAGAAATTCCTCGCGGTGGTGGATGTGATCGCCACGATCCTGCTCATCGCGTTCAACATCTTCCTGGTCACCAGCGGCATCGACCTGGTGCAGCAGATGATCACCCGCGGCAATGTGTCCAGCGCCATGCGTATGCCCATGTGGATCGTCTATATCGTGCTGCCCCTGGCCTCCGGTATCTTCACCCTGCGGCTCATCGGCCAGGTAGTAGAGGATATCAAGGGCCTGTGCGGCCACGGTTCCGACGACAACAAGGAGGTGGCCTAAATGCAAAGCGCAGCTGTTCTGTTTCTCACCTTTTTCATTCTGCTGATCCTGATGGTGCCCATCGGCTATTCCATCGGCATCGCCACCCTGTTCACCATTCTGGTCTGCGGCGACGGGTCTATCCCCCTGCTGATGATCACCCAGAAGTCCATCACCGGCGTTGATTCCTTCCCTCTGATGGCCGTGCCCTTCTTCATGCTGGCCGGCAATCTGATGAGCGGCGGCGGCATCGCTAAGCGTATCTTGAACTTCTTCGACACGTTCATGGGTTTCATCGCCGGCGGTCTGAGCATGGTCACCACCGTCACCTGCATGTTCTTTGCCGCTATCTCTGGCTCCGCCATCGCCACCACCTCCGCCGTGGGTGCATTCATGATCCCCGCCATGAAGGACAAGGGCTATGACGAGGGCTTCAGCGCCTCCATCTGCGCCGCCGCCGGTACCATCGGTGTCATCATTCCCCCCAGCGTCCCCTTCGTCATCTACGGCGTGGCCACCGGCACCTCCATCACCGACCTGTTCAAGGCCGGCATCATCCCCGGCCTTGCCATGGGCGTGGCCCTGATGATCGTGTGCTACATCATGGCCAAGAAGTATGGCTTTAAGGGCGAGACCAAGAAGTTCAGCTTCAAGGCCGTGGTCAAGAGCTTTGTGGATGCCATTTGGGCCCTGCTGTCCCCTGTCATCATCCTGGGCGGCATCTACTCCGGCAAGTTCACCCCCACCGAGGCCGCTGTCATCAGCGTGGTCTATTCCTACATCGTGGGCCGCTTCGTGTATAAGGAGCTGGACAACAAGGGCGTTTACAAGGCCCTGCGGGACACCATCGTCATCAACGGCTCCACCACCTTCATGGTGGGCCTGTCCTCCGCCTTTGCCGCCTACCTGAGCCTGACCGGTATCCCCCGCACCCTGGCTGCCGCCCTCATCGGCGTCACCGACAACAAGATCATCCTGCTCATCCTCATCAACATCTTCCTGCTGGTTATCGGCTGCCTGGTGGACAACATCCCCGCCACCATCATCCTGGCCCCCATCCTGCTGCCTGTGGTCGAGGCCCTGGGCATGAGCCCCGTCACCTTCGGCATCATGCTGACCATGAACCTGGCCATCGGCTTCTGCACTCCTCCCTATGGCATTGACCTGTTCGTGGCCTCCGCCATCTCCGGTGTGTCCATCGGCAAGATGATGAAGTTCATGCTGTGGTTCATCTTCTCTCTGCTGGTGGTGCTGGCCCTGGTCACCTATTGGCCCGCCTTCACCATGTTTGCCCTGGCGTAATGTTTTGGCAGTATTCTTTACTTCTTCCTTGATCCTAAAACCCCACGGGGGCGCTCTCATAACGGGAGCGCCCCCGTGGGGCATTTTATGGGTGGAATTCCGGTGAATTCGACTATTGAAACGCCTGGGCAAAGATGTTACATTATTGAACGGAATGAATAAAAGGGGAGCTTTTGAACATGCCAGATATCTTCGAACGATTTGGAAACTATATCAGCAAGGTCACGCCGGAGCACCCGGACCGGAGCCGGGCGCTCCTTTTGGCCGCCTATCGGGCATACGGGCTGAAGCTCCGTCTGGCCCCGGACCGCGCCCTGCCCAAGGCTCACCAGTTTTCAGCCCAGTGCGTGAATCAGGCGGTGCAGACCATGCTGGCCCACCCGGAGCGGGCGGCGCTGGTGAGCATCTTTCAGCCCTGCGAGCTGCTGGAGGCCATGTCGGTGACGCCCATGTGCGCCGAGCTGTACTCCTGCTTTCTCAACGGGGCCCACGCCGAGCCCGTGTTTGCCGAGACCGCCGAGGCGGAGGGCATCGCAGAATCCTTCTGTTCCTATCACAAGATCCTGCTGGGCAGCGCCTATGCCGGGGTGCTTCCGGCGCCTAAATTCATCGTCAACACCTCTCTGGTGTGCGACGCCAACAACCTGACCTTTCGGGAGCTGGCCGACCACTATGGCATCCCCCGGTTTTACGTGGACGTGCCGCCGGAGCAGAGCGAGGAGGGCGTGGCCTTTGTGGCCGACCAGCTGCAGGAGCTGAAAAAGTTTTTGGAGGACCAGACGGGCAAGCGCCTGGACGAGGACCGGCTGAAGAGCGTTGTCGCCCGGTCTAAACAGACCATGGACCTGCTGCGGGCCTGCCAGGTGGAAAAGCGGTCTAAGACATTGACCTCCGACGTGACCTCGGAGCTGTATGAGGTCTATCTCACCCACAGCGGCATGGGGTCGGCGGCGGCCCTGCGCTATGCCCAGCAGCTGCTGAAGGACCTGAAGGCTGCCCCCGCCGCCCACGGCATCCGCCTGTTGTGGCTGCACACCATCCCCAACTGGCAGGAGCCGGTGCGCCAGATGCTGAACTTTAATGACCGCTGCCAGATCGTCACCTGCGACACCAATTTCGAGGGCCTGGTGGACATGGACCCGGAGCGCCCCTATGAGAGCATGGCCCGGCGGCTGGTATACAGCCAGTGGAACGGCGGCGAAACGCGGGTAAAGGCCGCAGTGGAGGCGGCCCGCGCCCTGAACGTGGACGGGGTGATCTGCTTCTGCCACTGGGGCTGCAAGCAGACCATGGGCCTGTCCGGGGTGCTCAAGCACGAGCTGGACCAGGCCGGGTTCCCCACCCTGATCCTGAACGGGGACGGCTGTGACCGGCGCAATGCCTCAGACGGCCAGACCGCCACCCGCCTGAACGCATTTTTGGAGATGTTGGAGAAGCGAAATGGATAATACGATTTATTGTGTCTGCAAATACACCCCCATGGAGCTCTTTGCGGGCTTTGACCTGCCGGTGGAGCGCCTGGACCCGGCCCCCGCTAACTTCGAGTGCGCGGAGAGCTGCACCCACCCCAACCTGTGCGGCTATGGAAAGGCCCTGATCGAGGAGGTGGCCGGGCGGAACATCCGCAGGCTGATCCTGGTGGACTGCTGCGACGTGTGCCGCCGGATCTATGACGTGCTCCGGCAGCAGGGGAACATGGAGTTTCTGTTTCTGCTCTCCCTGCCCCACACCAACAACGCCGCCGCTGTGGCCCTGCTGGAGCGGGATTTAAAACGGCTCCAGGGGGAGCTTTCTAAACTGACCGGCGGGAGCTTTGACCCGGACAAGGCCCTGGCCGCCTGGAGACAGGGCATCGCGGAGGCGGAGGCCCAGACGCTGACCGAGCCCCACGTCCGCCTCACCGGGGCCCACGGCGGCTCCCTGCTCAAAGAGATGATCCAGCGGCGGATGCCCCTGCCGGTCCAGGACGACACCTGCACCGGGCGGAGGACGCTGCTGCCCGCGCCGGAGAGCTGGTCGGACACGGCATACGCCACGGCCCTGCTGAACCAGCACCGGAGCTGTATGCGGATGCAGTTCCGCCTGGAGAAGCCGGACCCCACCGAGGTGGGGACCATCTGCCACACCATCAAATTCTGTGATTACTATGGCTTTGCCTATCGGCACATGAGAGGCCAAAAGGGGGAGACACTTTTGAAGATCGAGACAGACTGCACGCCCCAGTCCAGCGGCCAGCTGCACACCAGGATCGACGCCTTTGCCGAGACCATCGGCGTGGGCGCGGGGGCCATCAAAAAATCGGACGACTTCCGTTATATCGCCGGGGTGGACAGCGGCTCCACCAGCACCGACGCCGTGATTTTGGACCGGGAGAAGAACATCGTGGGCGCGGTCATCCTGCCCACCGGGGCGGGGGCCGCCTCCGGGGCGGAAAAGGCCCTGGCCGCGGCGCTGAAGGCCGCGAACCTGACCCGGGAGGACATCGACGTTGTGGTGACCACCGGCTATGGGCGGGAGACCATCGGCCTGTCCGACGCCTCGGCCACGGAGATTACCTGTCACGCCAAGGGGGCGCACTTCCTGTTCCCCCAGGCCCGCACCGTCATCGACATCGGCGGCCAGGACTCTAAGGTGATCCGCATCGACGAGCGGGGCAATGTAGTAAACTTTGTGATGAACGACAAGTGCGCCGCCGGAACGGGCCGCTTCCTGGATATGATGGCAAAGACCCTGGAACTCACCCTGCCGGAGATGAGCGAGCTGGGGCTGGCATGGAAAAACGAGGTGACCATCTCCAGCATGTGTACCGTGTTTGCCGAGTCGGAGGTGGTCTCCCTGGTGGCGGACAACACCGCGCCGGAGGACATCATCCACGGCCTGAACGCCTCGGTGGCGGGGAAGACCGCCTCCCTGGTCAAGCGCCTGGGCGGCGAGCCCGCCTATATCATGACCGGCGGCGTGGCCCAGAACAAGGGCGTGGTCAAAGAGCTGTCTGACAAGCTGGGGGCCGAAGTCCACGTGCCCCAGGAGGCCCAGCTGTGCGGAGCCATCGGCGCGGCGCTGTTGGCCTTTGAGGAGCGCTGATTTCATATCACAAAACAGGAAGCAGGGAGCCTTGGGAAAAGGCCCCCTGCTTTTGCGTCTGGCTTGATTTTTATTTTATTTCTCCATCAGCCCCACAAACTGCTGGAGCATCACGGCCATTTCGGCCCGGGTGGCCCCGGCAGTGGGAGCCAGGGTGTTGTTGCCCCGCCCGGACAGAATGCCTGCGTTCACGGCCCAGGTCATGGACTGACCGGCCCAGGGGGAGATGCTGTCGTAGTCGCTGAACTCCCGGACGGCCATGCCGCCCTGGGTGGTGTCGATGCCGCGCAGCTTGGCGTAGCTATAGAGCATCGTCGCCAGCTGCTCCCGGGTGATGTTGGCGGTGGGCATGGTGCCGTCAGACACGCCGTTATTTTTTGCCCAGTTCATGCCCTTCTCATACCAGGTGGCCCCGCCGGACACGTCCTATCCGTCCATGCGGGCCAGGATGGTCATGAGCATGGCCCGGGTGGTGCTCTGATTCCCGCCGAACAGATTCTCGCCAACCCCGGACATCAGGCCCCGCCGGGCCACAAAGCCGGCGGCGTCCTCGTACCAGATGCCCTCGGGCACATCCACGAAGGTGGTCTTGCCGGGCTGTTCAGGCTCAGACTTCACGAAGGTCGCTTTCACGTCCACCTTGCCGTCAGGCATGGTGAAGGTGTATTTCCCATCGCCCTTGTCGGTGAGGGAAATGCTGTTGCCTTTGCTGTCGGTGACGGTGATCTGATCGATCTCATAGCCCGCGTCGGGCTTGACCGTGATAGACACGGTGTCGCCCCGCCTGGCGGTGGAGCCGTTGCTCACGGTCACCGTGCCGTTGTCCGCCTTGGGGGTGGAGACGGCATAGCTGTTGCCGCGGCTGCCGCCGCCGCCGGAGACCGTCTCCGTGCCATTGCTCTCATCCAACACCCACAGGCCGTTCTCGTCCGGCGTGAATTTATGTTCGGAAGTGGGGGCGCTGTCCATCAGCGTCAGATCGCCGTTGGATTCCACCTTTCTGCTTTTTGGAAAAGGGAGACCGGCCCTGTGGGCAGCGGGGGACGGCGCATGGGGTGTTTCGGTTTATTGAGTTGACAGTGCGGAGCGGTCATGCTATGATAACCTACAATTAAACTATGTTAATATGGTTAATACGAACATAGCGGGGGCAAAAGAAACGGAGCTGATACCATGAAGAATCCACTGCGCTATCAGATGACAGAATATGACTGCGGGCCGACTTCTATGCTCAACGCGGTCAGCTATCTTTTTCAGCGGGAGGAGATCCCGCCGGAGATCGTCCGCAGCATTATGCTGTACTGCCTGGACTGCTTTGGGTCAGACGGGGCCAGCGGCAAATGCGGGACCTCCTGCATGGCGATGATGTTTCTGAGCAACTGGATCAACAGCTTTGGCCAGACCGGGCACCTACCCATCTCCAGCAAATATCTGTCCGGCCAGAGCGTGAATTTTTCCCAGAACAGCGCCCTGCGGGACACCCTTCGGCGGGGCGGCGCGGCAGTCGTGCGGGTGGATCTGGAGGGGTGGCACTATGTGCTGCTGACCCACATCTGCGGCGACCAGATCTTTCTGTTTGACCCCTATTATCGGGCGGAGCCCTTCAGCGACGGGGCGCTCCAGATGGTGGCCGACCACCAAACGGAGTATAACCGCATCATTCCCGTCCGGTATCTGGAGAAGACGGTGCAGGATGTGTATGCGTTCGGCCCGGTGGAAGGCCGGGAGGCGATCATCCTCTTCAACGACGAGACGGTGCTGACGGAGGATAAGACCGTGGAATACATCATATGAACGTGAGAGAGGAGCAGGTGAGACAGATGACAGCCATACAGGAACAGCTTGAACAGGAAAAAACATATCTTTCCGCCCTTCGGCGGGAGTTCCACCGGCGCCCTGAACTGAGTCTTCAGGAGTTTTGCACCGCGGCGCGGATCGAGGAGGAGCTGGACCGCTTCGGCATCCCCCACACGCGGGTGGGGGAGACCGGCGTGCTGGGGACGCTGCGCGGGACCGGAACGGGCGCAGGGGTCGTGGTCCTGCGGGCAGACATCGATGCCCTGCCCATTCAGGAGAGAAGCGGAGCGGAATACTGCTCCCAGACGCCGGGCGTGATGCACGCCTGCGGCCACGACGTTCACATCACCTGCCTGCTGGGGGCGGCCAAACTGCTGGCGGAGCGTCGGGCCGCGTTCGGAGGGGAGGTCCGGTTTGTCTTTCAGCCCGCCGAGGAGATCGGCCAGGGGGCAAAGCCCTTTGTGGAGGCTGGGGTTCTGGATGGGGCTGACCGGGTGTTCGGCCTTCATGTCGCCCCGGACCTGCCCATCGGGACAGTGGGCCTGAAGCCGGGACTGAACAATGCCGCCGTGGACCTGTTCAGCATCCAGGTGCATGGAAAGTCCGCCCACGTGGCCCAGCCGCAGCTGGGCGTGGACGCCCTTTACATTGCGAGCCAGACCGTGGTGGCCCTTCAGGCCCTGGTGACGCGGCTCACCTCTCCGGTGGAGCCGGTCATCATCGGCGTGGGCAAGCTCCAGGCCGGGACAACTTACAACGCCCTGGCCGGGTCCGCCGTGCTGGAGGGCACGACCCGGACGATCTCCCAGGAGAGCAGGGCGCGGGTCCGGGAGCAGATCACAAGGACCGCCCGGAATATCGCGGATATCTACGGCGGCAGGGCAGAGGTCCAGTGGACGGATATCACCGCCGCCCTGATCAATGACCCCCAGGCGTGCCAGGAGGCCGCCGCCGCCGCGAAGCTGCTGGGGGAGGGCGTCAGGGTCATCACAGACCGGAGCCTCTCCCTGTGCGGGGATAACTTTGCGGAGTATCAGCTCCACACCCCCGGCGCATACGCCTATCTGGGCAGCGGAAACCCGGCCCTCCCCAACACGCTCAGTTCGCTCCACAGCGAAGATTTTGATGTGGACGAGAAAGCGCTGACCCTGGGCGCGGGACTTTATGCCGGATACGCCCTTTCCCGGCTGACCGCGTCTGCACGCTGAAAAGCAAAAAGAAAAAGCCAGCGCCTGCATATTGCAGACGCTGGCTTTTACGATATTTCGGCGATTTATCGGCTTAGTACATACCGCCCCTCATGACCTGCTAAAACAGGGGGTTTCACGCTACTCTGCATAACTGCACATATCCCTGCATTTGCAAGCGGTTGGGGATTTCCCTCTGAAATCCTGTTTTTTCAAAATCCACCTAAATCTACGCAAGTCTGCATAGCTTTCGGCGCAAATGGTGTAGAAATTGGTGTATGCCCGGCAACTTGGTATATTCCGCATTTTCCGGATAAAGTCAAAGGTTTGCGGCTACCTGGTCGAAGGCACGCTTTACGACATTGTAGTCCGTATGGGTGTAAACATCCAGCGTCACGCTGGCGTTGGAATGCCCCATGAGATACTGAAGACTTTTGATGTCAATACCGGCCTGCTGCATATTCGTGCAGAAGGTGTGGCGCAGAACATGAGGGGTCACCTTGGGAAAATCCCCACCAAGCGCCCACGGATGCTTCCGCTGGAGACCCCGCATGAAGTTCTCCAGATGCATAGCTACTTTGGGTTTCCCAGCCTTATCGAGGAATATAAACCCTGTGCAGCCATCTACCAGCATTTCCACCTTGGGCGAGGCGCGATTCTTCAGGACATGCTTCAGAGCCATATACACTGTGTCTGTCATAGGAATGGTGCGAATACCGCTTTTGGTCTTGGGGCTGCTGATAAAATAGGGCTGGTTCGCCGTTCTGGAGAGCTGCCGCCGCACATGAATGCAGCGACGGTCAAAGTCAAGATCGCTCTTGGTCAGCCCATACAGCTCGCTGACACGAAGTCCTGTCCCCAACAGGATCACCACATCGTCATAGTAGCTGTCACCGCCGTATTCCATGAAAAACTGAAGGTACTGTTCCTGTTGTTCCCGGCTCAAAGCTGTCCTTACATAAGCGTCACGGGGAACCACATCGGACAGCTTGAACTTAAACGGGTTCTTTCGCAGGATGTCATCGTCAACAGCCATTTCGAAGGCTGGGCGGACAACGCACTGCATCACGCCGATGGTGTTTTGCTTATACCCGCGGTCATGCAGGGACACAAACCAGCTTTTTGCGTCGGATAACTTCACATGGCGGATCTGCTTCTGCCCAAACGGGTCTTCCCGGATACGATTGATCACGGAATCATAGGCCCGGAAAGAATTCTCTTTCAGGCTCCGCTTCAGATTCATATACCGGGTGACAAGCTCAATCACCGTCATCTCTCCGGCGGCGTAGTCGATCCCGTCCACCGTATCACGCTGAATATCGGCCTCCTTTTGCCGTAATTCCTCAAGGGTCTTGGCATAGACATATCGCCGCTTCTTGTGAATATCGGTGTAACGGAACATATAATGGCCGTCATTCCGCTGACTTTCGCCGGTTTTCAAAATACGGCCCTTCTGGTCTCGGCGCTTTTCAGACAAACTCAACGCTCCTTCCTTGAAAAGCGCTCAATAGGCTATGGCCCTATTGTATCATGCGGCATGAGAAAGTTCCACTTATATTGAGTAAGCAGACTCCAGATACCGTTCAAACGCTTTCCTTTTGATCAGCCGTTTGCTCCCATTCCAGAGTACAAACGGGCAATTTTCATCATTGGTCATATCCCGCAGCTTGTTGATGCCGATACCGAAGTAGGCTGCGGCTTCCTCCAGACTGAGGTTGGCTTTCTCCCACACAGGAACTCGCTCATTCGCCATCTGAATCACCACCTTCCAATGACGCAAATGACGGTAATGACAGTATTTTTCCTTCAGGGGCAGAACCGTCATTTGCGTCATTATCGTCATGCTGCGGTATCCTCAAAAAGCGAAGTTCACGCCGCTCAGAACTGCGGACATTCCGGAATAAGATTCCATATTCCCTTGATAGTTGCTCCGTCAGTGTGTTCAGTCTCCTCGTCAGAGTGTTAGGCACCAGTTCTGCGTCCGGTGCAATTTGCTGGACACAACACAAGAGCTCCGTTGCAGTTCCGCGCCAGCCATCTTTTCCAATAATCTGATCAATGACTGGCAGGAGAGGATCGGGAGGTTCCGGCAATGGCGTATGCTCCATCCTGATCAGCTCCCAGACACATCGGCTCTTATCAAAACGCAGCACATATCGCTGGTTTGGCATATCCCTGCCTGTCTGCTCCAAAAGCACATCATTTTTGCCCTGATGCAGAAGAAAAGCACCATCCGCAGCGCCCAACAGGCCGTTGGTCCCGGAAATTTGATTGAACAGATTGTCATCGTCCTCATTTTTCCTCGTGTGGTGAACGACAATCAGAGCGACATCATATGCATCTGCAAATGTCTTCAGCGGCAAAATGGTTTCATAATCATGGCTGTAGCTGTATGACGATCCATCGCTCTCCCGTACCCGCTGAAGTGTGTCGATCACGATCAGCCTCGTGTCAGGGTGTTCAAGAATAAAATCCTGAAACTGCTGTATCAAGGCGTCTCCCTGCTGATTGATCTGAAACAGCAGATGGAATTCGGAGCCGGACCAGTCTGTTCCGAACATCCTGGCCAGACGGCTCTGCAGCCGCTCTTGGGTATCTTCCAAGGCCAGATACAATACGGTGGATTTCCGCGTAGCCAGCCCCAGGAAAGGTATTCCTTCTGCTACGCTCCAGCAGAGCTGGGTCATCAGAAATGATTTGCCTATTTTGGGCGTGCCTGCCAGAATATAGGTCCCGGCAGGCAGCATGCCTTCAACAATCACAGGCTTGGGTAAAAACTGCTTGTCCATCAGTTCGCCTGCGGTAATCGGTTCTCGTTCAAACATCGTTGTGATCTCCATTCATTTCAAAATCTAAAAGCCAGTGGTCAGGTATGACGAGCAAATCCGGACCGATCTTGCAAAACCTTTTCAAAATGTCTATCTGGCACGCAAAGAATGTGCCTCTGTCCAGGCAGCGCGCTTCCCGTTTCCCTTTGCCCGAGTCATAATGCTCAGACAGCGATTCCAAACTGGATAGATACCCCGGCAGTATGGAAGGCTCACACACGCCGTTTTGCAGCAAATACTGCTGGAAAGCAAACAGATATGTATCGTCCAAATAAAGCTTCAACAAACGCAGGCCCATATCGTCCATAGTAAAATAGCGGAAGCAGCTGTCTTTCGTGAAATGAATCAGACGGCTGCGGGGATTGACTGCGTGGATAATGAGGGGCTCCACCAAGTCCCAACTCTCTCCCAACAGGAGGCTGCTGCCGGGAATTCGACTACGTCCCAGTGGAGAAGCGGCTATATGGTCGAGGAACATCCGCTCCGCCTCCTCGGACCAGCGCAGATTGTTGTCGCCTAGATAATAGAGTGGGTAGTAGTAATACTTATCCACAAGAACACCTGACAGACGCGCACCCTTATTATCCCAGCCGTATTCCCTGGCAAGCTCATAAGCGCTGTAATAGGTAAGCTGGTTGCCCAGTGCGGAATCCTTCTGCCTCCCGGGCTGCCAGACTGCATTCAACTTCATGGCCGCCAGCAGGCAGGCCGCTCCCCGGTGGAGCCGCAGCGTTTTCTTCCAGTTTCCGTGCCCACTCTCCGGAGCCAGCGCATGGGCTCGGACACGCTGCGCCCGACCCGGGCTTACCCTTTGAAGCTGACCCAAGCCAGCCTCCGTCAGACTCAGGGAGCGGACGATCCTGCGCCGGTATCCCTTCATGCGCCGTTCCTTCAGATACCCCTCCTGCACCAACTTTGTAACCAGGCGGCGATTATAGTCATAGTACCCCGGCAGCTTCCGCACCAGCGACACCGGCACTTCGCCGCACAGGCCCACAAACTCCATCAGCTTCACTGCCATACATCCATTCTTCAACTGCATCTCAATATCCTCCATACATATTCTCAAAGCAGCGCACCCAACAGGCTCACAGCAGCAAACACGAAAACCATACACAAGGCTGCCGGCACCTCATACCCGCAACCCTCAATTGCCCTGCACCTTTCCATCAGGCTGCCTGACTGCACTACTTGCCTATTATCAAAATTCTTACTAACACAACCCCACCCCCGACCGTTTTGCGTCGGGAAACCATTGCGCCCCAATGGGTTGGCGGTTTCACAAAACGCCGAAAATCTGCAAGGGGTTTTCGACAAAAATAGGTATGTATTTTTTGGCCTATTCCTGCATGGTTTCGGTGGTGCCGTTCCAGCATTCCGGGTGACTTTTCAACCATTTCGGGAACTGTTCCGGCGGCAGGATCCAGATACGGGTCCCGTCCTGCTCTCCCCGGTGACTGCACTGAAACGCCGAGCAAAGGGCTGCTGTATCGTTTGTGAGAAAGGCTGCCTCCAGCACATCCTGACAGTGCTTCAGCTCCAGATTGTCGTGGTCGATAAAGCGGCGGCTGCGGCCGATGTCATAGATGTGCTCGTATACCAACACGCAGGCATGGAACTTCGGCTGGTCATGTTCCGGAAATGTCCGATGGACGGCAGCCCGCAGCAGTCCGGCAAGAAACCGGGAGCGGTCAGCGTCATCCCGCCGTGGCATCATCCCCGGAAGGGAGGCTGCCAGCCAGCCCTCCGGGGTAATCTCTACAACTGCGGCTTGGCTGTTGTCAGAAAACGCATCTCCCGGAACGGTCTGCACAGGCTCCAGAACAGCGGCGGCATACTGCCGGAGCTGGATGGCGGCATCTTCGGCCGACCGGACGGCATCTAGAAGAAGCTGCTCTCTATAGGTATCAGAATACTTCATCGTCTATCTTCCTTTCAGGTATCAGGTAGGGCTTACAGGCATGTCCTGCATATCCCTTCATAATAAATGGAGAAAACGTAGGGCCGTTTATACCTGTCTCAGACAAAATATTTTCTTCTTCGTGCGATTCGCAGAGATTTTCCTTCTTCTCCATTGGTCAGCATAAGATTTTTACAGGCATATCCTTCACATCCCTTCATAGTAAATGGAGAAATAGAGGGGTAAAATGAAACCCCTTTCAGCAAAAAAATTCACTCTGAGCGATAACCGGTAATCCTCTCGTAATAAATGTAGAAAACAGGTCCCTTCTGACCACCCCTGGGAGCAAAAAAATTAAAAAATACGTTCAACGCAGACTTTAGCAAACGCAACAATTGCTGCAGTTACATTAGGTCTATGTTGAACGTATTTCTTTCAAAAGATGACGCATAAGGTGGAGTTATGCGCTATCTGATTGCCAGCTGATAAAAACAAAACAGAAAAAACGGAATCATACGGTCATAATAATTCAGAAAAATGTGTAAAATATATTTTGATAATTTCAGAAAAATGTGTTATTCTGTTTTCGGATGTATAGAAGGATGGTGAGCCGATTGAAACGCAATGCAATTCAGGAACTTGTAGCATGGAAGTCCAGTGAAGACCGAAAGCCGATGGTGCTGAAAGGCGCCCGGCAGGTGGGAAAGACCTGGCTGATGAAGGAGTTCGGAAAGAACTATTATAAGAGCTTCGTTTATTTCAACTTCGACGAAGAGGACGAATTGAAATCCATCTTCAAGGCGAATAAGAACCCGCAGCGCATCTTGGAACTGCTCTCCCTGATTTGCGGAGAGAAGATTCTGCCGGGAGAGACTCTGATCATCTTTGATGAGATACAGGAATGCCCGGAGGCGCTGAACACACTCAAATATTTTAAGGAAAAGGCAAACGAGTATCATGTCATTGCGGCAGGAAGTTTGCTCGGCACACTTTTGGCGAAACCAAAGTCCTACCCGGTGGGTATGGTCAATCTGCTCGACATCTATCCTTTGAACTTTGAGGAGTTTCTGGAGGCAACCGACCCGGTGCTTTACGCCTACTACGACAGCATTCAGAAGGAGCAGCAGATCGAGGAAATCTTCCATAACCGGCTGCTGGAAGCCTATAACAACTACCTCATTATCGGCGGTATGCCGGAATGTGTGGCATCCTGGGTCAATCACAAAGACCCCGCAAGAATTTCTCAGATCCAGCGTGAACTTATTGAAGTCTATGAAAATGACTTCTCCAAGCACAACGGCAAGGTCAACAGCGGACGTATCCTAATGGTATTCCGCAGCATTGTTGCGCAGCTTGCAAAGCCCAATGAAAAATTTATGTACGGCGCTGTCCGGGAAGGCGGCCGAGCACGGGACTTTGAAGAAGCCATTGAATGGCTCGTTTCTGCCGGAATGCTGAACCGGGTCTACAACGTTTCCAAGATGGAGCACCCGCTATCCGCATTTGATAAACTGGATCAGTTCAAACTCTTTGTCTTTGACACAGGACTGCTCAAGCACATGGCCGGTATTGACAATAGTGCGATTCTTCTGAAAGCGGACTATCAGTTCAAAGGCCCGCTGACGGAGAACTATGTCCTGCAACAGCTCCGAGGACAGTTTGAAATTGCCCCCCGGTATTATTCCGATAAAACCAGTGAAATTGATTTTGTCCTGCAACACGGGACGGAAATCATTCCCGTGGAAGCCAAAGGCGGTGAGGATAAATCTGCTCCTTCATTCAAACGATATGTTGCAGATCATCATCCGAAACACGCACTGCGCTTTTCTAAACGTGGTTACCGCAAAGATGGAGAAATAACGAATCTTCCGCTCTATCTTACAGGAAAAACTAAGGAGCTATTGTGAGCACTGATATGCAATTCCACATCAAGACAGCCTTTATCTGCACAAGTTAATACGGTTTCTGCATATAAAACTGTCAAAGTATATGCAGATAACTACATAGCCGAGAGGTTTTCATTCTGAAAGTCCCTCGGCTATTTTTATGTCAGAAGGGAGGTGAAACATATGCCATATATCCCGCCGGAGGTGGTAGCGCGAGCCCGTGAGATGGACTTGCTGACCTATCTTCGGACTTATGAACCGCAGGAGCTGGTGCATTTCGGAGGCGGCACCTACTGCACCCGTGAACATGAC
>OJPN01001195.1_pt1 | contig 19279 bp, 21 predicted proteins | sample 1598511 | NCBI WGS metagenome assembly OJPN01 (sample SAMN03922485, study PRJEB24848) | human gut metagenome | isolation source: stool sample | host: Homo sapiens | place: Germany | collected 2011-05
CCGCTGCCCGTGGGGGAGGGGAGGGAGAAGTCCTCCGCGCTGCGCTCCAACGACAGGGCGATGCGGTCCCGGCCAAAGCGCTCGGCGGCCTCCTCCAGCCGCTGGGCCAGGCTGCCCCCGGACAGGGCGGAGGAGAGAATCACCCGGCCATGGGCGACGCAGTGGCCAAAGGTCTCCGGCACATAGAGCTGCAACCCCCGCTGGGCAAACAGCCGGTCCAGCTGCCCCGCCAGCTGCTCCAGAGGGGGCAGGCGGCGGTCAAAGTCCAGCACCGCCCCGGAAAAGCCCCGGACGGAGCACTCACTGACCACCTCCTGGCAGAAGGGGCCGATGGGGCCAGTGCCGTCGTACCCCTGGCCGTCCACCACCATCACCCCGCCCCGGAGGGGGACGGAGCCTCCGGCCCGGAACAGATGGGGCCCCTGGCCCACCCGATAGGCCAGGTGGGCGGGCTGGGCGTTCCAGCCTTGGATGCTCCGCAGTTGCTGGGGCGGGATGGGAATGAGAAAGATGTCTTTTGCCATGGGCAGCTCCCCCTTGTCCAAATTGGGCGGATGTGATATACTATCCACCTGTTAAAACCGGCCTGCGGCAGCCGGGCGTTTTGCAAGAGTATCCTATGCCCGTCCGCCCAAAATTAGAATCGCCAGAACCGAAAGACATTCTATTCTATAAGGAGGGACCGCCTGTGCCCTTTTCTCTCATCCCCCGGGGGGTGTATCCCGCCGTGACCCAAATATCCCCCAAGGCCCTGGCCGAAAAGGGCGTGCGCCTGGTGCTGGCCGACCTGGACAACACCCTGGTCCCCTATAAAGAGACCGAGCCCACCCGGGCCGTTAGGACCTGGAAAGACGCCCTGGCGGCGGAGGGCATCACCCTGTTCCTGCTGTCCAACAGCCGCAAGCCGGGGCGGCCCCACGGATTTGCCCAAAAGCTGGACATCCCCTGCATCGGCCACGCGGGCAAGCCAAAGCGGGAGGGCTTTTTCCGGGCCATGGAGCGCATGGGCGTCACCCCGGACCAGACGGTGATGGTGGGCGACCAGATCTTCACCGACGTGCTGGGGGCCAACCGCTCCGGCGTGACCCCCCTGCTGGTCAAGCCCATCCGGCTGGCGGGCAACCCGGGGCGCTACATTCGATACGCCGTGGAGACCCCCTTCCGCCTGCTGGGCCGGTGGAGGCCCTTTGTATGAGCGGGGAGAACCATAACATGGAGGCCCGGTTCGGCCCGGCGGGCAACGCCATCGCCTTTTCCCAGCAGTATAAGTCATCTTTAGACGCCCCGGCCTGGATCGCCGGGCTTGGCCTGGACTGCTATGAATACCAGTGCGGCAAGGGGGTCCACGTGGGCCAGACCACGGCGGAGAAGCTGGGGGAGCGGGCAAGACAGGCGGGCATCGCCCTGTCCCTCCACGCCCCCTATTTCATCAGCCTGTCCAACCCGGACCCGGAGATGCGGCGTAAGACGGTGGGCTATATCACCACCAGCTGCCTGGCTGCCCGGTGGATGGGGGCCACCCGGGTGGTCATCCACACCGGGGCCCTGCTCAAACGCACCCGGCGGCAGGCATTGGACATCGCCAAAGAGACGCTGCGCCAGGCCATGGCCGCCTGCGACGACCAGGGCTTTGGGGACGTCACCCTGTGCCCGGAGACCATGGGCAAGATCAAGCAATTGGGCGACCTGGACGAGGTGCTGGAGCTGTGCCAGATAGACGGGCGGCTGCTCCCCTGCATCGACTTCGGCCATTTATATGCCAGGTCCCTGGGAGCGGACGACGGGGCGGAGGTCTTTGCCCGGATGCTGGATAAAGTGGCCTCGGCCCTGGGAGAGGAGCGGGCAAGTCGCTTCCACAGCCACTTCTCCCGCATCGAGTTCACCCCCAGGGGGGGCGAGAAGTGCCACCGGACCTTTGCCGACCACGGGGGCTTTGGGCCGGACTGGCAGCCCCTGGCGGCGGAGATCGCCCGCCGGGGCTGGACCCCCACCTTTATCTGCGAGAGCGCCGGCACCCAGGCCGAGGACGCCCGCACCATGAAAGACATCTATCGGGCCCAGCGAGCCCTGTACACCGGCCAAGGAGAGGAAGAGACCACATGAATCATTTGAAACAGATCGCGGAGAAGCTGCCCGAGTATGGCCTGGACGCCATGCTCATCACCAGCGAGGCCGGGGAGCGCTATGCCATCGGCTTCCACGGGGAGGGGCTGCTGCTCATCACCCGGGAGGAGACCCACTACACCACCGACGGGCGGTATATCGAGGCCGCCCAGGAGCAGGTCCAGGGGGCGGACGTGAAGCTGGTCACCCGGGACAGCAGCCACCTGGCCCAGGCACGGGCCTTTCTGGAGGAGCGGGGACTGCACAACGTGGGCTTTGAGAGCGGGAATATGACGGTGGACGCCCACCGGCGCTATAGCCAGGAGCTGCCCTGCATCCTCACCCCCGCCCAGCAGCTGCTGGACGACCTGCGCGCCAGCAAGGACGAGGAGGAGCTGGCGGTGATGCGCCATGCCCAGGAGATCACCGACGGGGCCTTTAAGGCGGTGCTGGACTTTATCCGCCCGGGCATGACGGAGCGGGAGATCGCCGCCCGCCTGGTGTATGAGATGATGCGCCGGGGAGGGGAGAAGGTCTCCTTTGACCCCATCGTGGCCGCCGGGCCCAACGGCTCCCGGCCCCACGCCGTCCCCGGGGACCAGGTGGTGGACACGGGCATGTTCATCACCATGGACTTTGGCTGTAAGGTGGATGGCTACTGCTCCGACATGACCCGCACCGTGGCCATGGGGGAGCCAACCGACGAGATGGAGCAGGTCTATGCCACTGTTCTGGCCGCCCAGCGGGCTGGCATCAACGCCGCCCGGGCCGGGGCCACTGGCCGGGAGGTGGACGCCGCGGGGCGGCAGGTCATCGCCGAGGCGGGCTATGGGGAGTATTTCACCCACAGCTTTGGCCACTCCCTTGGCATCGACATCCACGAGTCCCCCAACGCCAGCCCCACCGAGACCCGGCCCCTGCCCGCCGGGGCGGTCATCTCCGCCGAGCCGGGCATCTACATCCCGGGCCGCTTCGGCGTGCGCATCGAGGACGTGCTGGTGCTGAAGGAGGGCGGCTGCGAGGACATCACCCGCTCCCCCAAGGACCTGATCGTCCTGTAAAGGGTCCCCGGAGCAGGGCGGAGGGCCGATTCTGTCAAAAACAGACAGAAAACTTTGCCCGAACGGCCCCGATTCCTAAGGATACCCTCTTGTCAAAGAGAAAAAAATAGGGTAGAATAAATTAGCTTAATCTATAAAAACAGTGGAGGATGATTCCAATGGCAACGATTACCGCAGGCGATTTCCGCAACGGCGTGACCTTCGAGATGGATGGCCAGGTCATGCAGGTCGTGGAATTCCAGCATGTTAAGCCCGGCAAGGGCGCGGCTTTTGTCCGCACCAAGATGAAGAACGTTCTCAGCGGCGGCGTGACCGAGACCTCTTTCAACCCCACCGCCAAGTTCGAGACCGCCTTTATCGAGCGCAAGGACGCCCAGTACAGCTATAACGACGGCGACCTGTACTACTTCATGGACCAGGAGACCTTCGACATGATCCCCGTGGCCAAGGCCGATCTGCCCAGCAGCTTCGACTTCGTCAAGGAGGAGACCATCTGCAAGCTCATGTTCTATAAGGAGAAGGTCGTGGGCGTGGAGGCCCCCAACTTTGTGGAGCTGGAGGTCACCCAGACCGATCCCGGCTTCAAGGGCAACACCGCCACCAACGTGACCAAGCCCGCCATCGTGGAGACCGGCGCCGAGATCAAGGTGCCCCTGTTCATCAACCCCGGCGACCGCATCAAGATCGACACCCGCAACGGCGGCGAGTATCTGGAGCGCTGCAAGGGCTAAACTAAGCGTCCCAGCCGCGTGAGCGGCAAACCGCAATTCCGTGAGGCACAGCCTCAGAAAGGGAGATAGCTATGACGATTTCTGAAAAAGTTGCTTACCTGAAGGGGCTGGCCGAGGGCCTGAACCTGGACACCGAGAAGTCCAAGGAGGGCAAGCTCATCTCCGTGATGATCGGCATCCTGGAGGAGATCGGCCTGTCCATCGAGGACCTGGAGGAGAACACCCAGGCCCTGGGCGAGGAGATCGACGTGCTGTCTGACGACCTGTCCGACGTGGAAGACGTGGTCTTTGACGAGGATGAGGACGAAGACGAGGACGACGAGGATTATGACGACGACTGGTTCGAGGTGGAGTGCCCCACCTGCGAGGAGCCTCTGGTCATCGACGACAAGGCCCTGGCCGACGGCATGATCCAGTGCCCCAACTGCCACGACAAGTTCGCGCTGGACCTGAGCGACGACACCGTGGAGGCCGACGACGAGGAGTGATTCCCCGCCGGACACAGACATCATAACGTCAACAGCCGCGCAGACGAAAAATCTGCGCGGCTGTTTTTCTGCCCTCTGGGCTTTAGAGATCGAACACCTGCTTGCGCAGGGCGGGGTTGCCCAGGATGGCCACATACCGGCGGAGGTTCTGCTCCTCCCGCTGGACCAGGCGGCCCAGCAGGACCAGCGCCGCCTGGAACCGGGGGTCGGTCTGGTGGGCGATGAAGTCGTAAAAGGCCTCCCGGAAGAAGGACTTTTTGTCGCATCCGGCGATGTTCTGGAACAGGGTCTTCAAAAATTCCTGGGGGGAGAGGGTGACGTGGATGCCGTCCAGCTCCAGGGCCAGGCCGGCCATCCAGGCGTTCATCTCATCGGAGAAGTGGACGTCGCCGCCGGGCGTCCAGTAATAGGCCATGTCGTCCGGGTCCAGCTTCAGCCACTCCTGGGTGGAGATGGGCGGCACCGGGGGACAGGGGACGGGCGTGCGGTCAGTGTCGTCGCGGAGAGGGAGGACGTCATGCAGCTTGTCCAGGTAGGGAAAGACCTCCAGATCGAAGACCATGGCCACAAAGACGGCGGCATAGGCCCGGTTGGGGAGGGCGAACAGCAGGGGCAGTTCGTCCCCCGTCTCTTTGGCCAAGGCGCGCAGGTCCTCCTCGGGCATGAGGAGATAGCGCTCGGCCTGCTTCAGCGTCCCGCCCTTGGCGCGGAAGTCCACCAGGGCATCGTAGAGATAGTTGTGATCCAGGCAGTGCTGCATGTCGTGCTTGCCGGAGGCGAGGATCTTCCGGCGGGTCTCCGGGTCACGGGCCAGCGCCTCGTTTTCCTTTAACCGCTTTTTCATGTCAGGGGCGCTGGACACGATGCCATAAAAGACGAGGTCGTTGATGTCAACGTTTTTCTCCAGCCCCTGGTCCCAGATCAGAGCGGTCAGGTTTTTGTTGTCGCGCAGGAGAGACTCACGGTCCTCCTCCATCAGCAGCTTATAAAACTTCCACATCTGGGTGTCCCGCCAGTTGGTGAACTGGGTGCCCAGCACATAGTTGATCCAGCCGATGAAGCGGCCCTCATACAGCAGCCGGCTCTCCAGGGTGGCGGCGCTGAAGCTCTTGCAGTATAGAGAGGTATACACCCCCATGGCCAGCGCCACCGCATAAACTGCCGGTAGCCGATCTTGCCGCAGGCGAAGCGGCCATTTTTGGCGTCCAGAGACCAGTTTTCCCAGCAGTCGTCCTCAAAGTAGTTATAGCAGCCGTAGGCCCGGCCCTCCTCGTCCAGCTCGGGGGGATGGAGCAGATAGATCTGGTGCCCGAACATAGACGTGGGCTCAGCGATCAGCATCCCTCCGGCCCGCAGCAGCTTTAAGGCCCCCTGGGCAAACTCCTCCCGGCGCTCCTCCGGGATGTCCATCTCTCCTAAGAAATATGAAAAGGTTCCCATGCGCTTGCATCCTCCTGATACGATTTGATAAAGCCGCGGATGAGCCGCGTCACATAGTGCTGGGGGGATATCCCCAGCTTGGCGCAGCCCTGGCGGATAAGCTGAAGGGTCTCCTCCTCCAGCTCCAGGTCGGTGGACACGGTGTGGTCCAGAAAGCGGTCCAGGGCAAAGTGACACAGGGAGCGCTGATGCTCCTTGAGATAGGCCGCCATGGCCTGGCGCTCCGGCTCGGAAAAGCCGTCATACTCCTCCCACCACACGCCGGGGATAAGGGCCAGGGCCTCCCGCCCGCCTTGGACGAACAGGACCATGGCTGCGCCGTTTTCCATCAGCCCAGAGCAATAGACCCGGACGTCCTCCCCCTGATCGCCATAGAAATAGAGTGTGCGCTCCCTGCGCCGCAGGGCGTCTTCCACGGTAAACTCCCCCATTCTTTTGTTCGTTGAGGCCAGTATAGCCCCTTTTGCCCCGGCTGTAAATGAAGCGGTGCTTCAAAATGCCCCGGCGTTTTTCTGCCGCCGACCCCTTCAAATTTTCCGGCAAGTCTGGTATAATAATGGTTCAAGAATTGTATTTTGGAGGTCCCTATGGATCGTTTTGAATGCTTGCAACAGGAGCTGGCCCGGCGGTGCCCTGACTTAGAGGTGCGCGCAGGCGAGCCTATGTCCCGGCACACGTCCTTCCGCATCGGCGGCCCGGCCCGGCTGATGGCCCTGCCCAAGTCGCCCGCCCAGGCCAAGGCCGCTGTTCTGGCCGCCCGGGAGGCGGACATCGTCCCCTTCTTCCTGGGCAACGGCTCTAACCTGCTGGTGCCCGACGAGGGAGTGGAGCGTTTTCTCATCCAGCCCGCCGGGCGGTACGCCGCCGACCCGCTGAACCGGGTTTGGGAGGAGAACGGCCAGCTGTGCGCCGGGGGCGGCGTGTCCCTGGCCATGCTGGCCAGTGCCGCCCTGGGACGGAATTTGACGGGGCTGGAGTTTGCCTCCGGCATCCCCGGCTCGGTGGGGGGCGCGGTGGTGATGAACGCCGGGGCCTATGGCGGGGAGATGGCCCAGGTGCTGGTCTCCGTCACCGCCCTGGATCTGGATGGGAACATCCAGACCATCCCCGCCGAACACTGCGGCCTGGGCTATCGGAAAAGCATCTTCTCCGACGGGCAGCGCCTGGTGCTGGAGGCCCGCTTTCAGCTGGAGAGCGGCGACCCGGACGCCATCCGCGCCCGGATGGACGAGTTGGCTGCCAAGCGGAAGGAAAAGCAGCCCCTGGAGTATCCCAGCGCCGGGTCCATGTTCAAGCGGCCCGAGGGCTATTTTGCCGCCGCCCTCATCGACCAGTGCGGCCTGAAGGGCTTTACAGTGGGCGGGGCCCAGGTGTCGGAAAAGCACGCGGGCTTTGTGGTCAACCGGGGGGGTGCCACCTGCGCCGACGTGCTGGAGCTGGTGCGCCAGGTGCAGGCCCGGGTGCTGGAGCAGACCGGGGTGACCTTGAAGATGGAAGTGAAAGTGCTGCGCTAAAGGGAAAATCCTATCCAGAGCGTATAAAAGGGGAGAAAAATCATGGAATTTGTGATCATTTCCGGCCTGTCCGGGGCGGGGAAGAGCAAGGCGGCCTCCTTTATGGAGGACATGGACTTCTTCTGTGTGGACAATCTACCTGCCCCCCTCATCCCCAAGTTTGCCGAGCTGGGCATGGCCGGGTCGGGGGAATATGACCGGGTGGTGCTGGTGACGGACATCCGGGGGGGCACCAACTTTGGCAGTCTGTTCCAGGCCCTTCAGGACCTGACGGACATGCAGTGTGAGTATCACATCCTGTTCATGGAGGCGGCCACCGAGGTCATCATCAAGCGGTATAAAGAGACCCGCCGCAGCCACCCCCTGGCCGAGGAGTGCGACAGTCTGGAGCAGGCCATCGAGCTGGAGCGGAAGATGCTCGCCCCCCTGCGGGAGCGGGCGGACTATGTCATCGACACCTCTACCCTGTCCACCGCCAAGCTGAAGGGGGAGCTGCGCCGCCTGTTTGCCAAGAGCGGCTCGGCCCAGGGCCGGATGGACGTGCGGGTCAGCTCCTTCGGCTTTAAATACGGCATCCCCATGGAGGCCGACCTGGTCTTTGACGTGCGCTTTCTCCCCAACCCCTATTACGTGGCCGAGCTGCGGCCCATGACCGGCCTGGACGCCCCGGTGCGGGACTATGTGTTCCAAAGCCCGGTGACCGACGAATTCTTGTCCCGGCTGGGGGACTTTGTGGGCTGGCTGCTGCCCCGGTATGAGGAGGAGGGCAAGACCGCCCTGGTGGTGGCCGTGGGCTGTACCGGGGGGCACCACCGCTCCGTGGCCGTGGCCCACGCCCTGGCCGATCTGGTCCGCCGGGCGGGCTTCCCTGTGTCGGAGAGCCACCGGGACCTGGGCCGGAACTGAACACACTGGGAGAGGAGCCGAGCTATGGCTGAACTGTCCGTGAACCCCCAGCAGTGGGAGCGGGGGCCCAAGATCGTCGCCGTGGGCGGCGGCACGGGTCTGTCTACCATGCTGCGGGGCCTGAAAAAATACACAAAAAATCTCACCGCCGTGGTGACGGTGGCCGACGACGGCGGCGGGTCCGGGATGCTGCGCCGGGACATGGGCATGCCGCCCCCGGGGGATATCCGCCATTGCATGGAGGCCCTGGCCAACACCGAGCCCATCATGCAGAAGCTGCTGACCTATCGCTTTACCGAGGGGTCGTTGGCCGGACAGTCCTTCGGCAACCTGATCTTGGCCGCTCTGAACGGGGTCACCGGCTCCTTTGAGGAGGCGGTGAGCCAGATGAGCCAGGTGCTGGCCATCACCGGCCAGGTCATCCCTGTCACCAGTGCCAACGTGCAGCTGGAGGCCGTGTTTGAAAACGGCGTCCGGGTGGTGGGGGAGTCGAAAATTTACCACGTGAAAAAGGAGCAGGACTGCCGCATCGCCCACGTGGCCCTGATCCCGGAGCACCCCGCCCCCCTGCCCGCCGCCCTGGCGGCCATCCGGGAGGCGGACCTGATCCTGCTGGGGCCGGGGAGCCTCTATACCAGCGTCATCCCCAATCTGCTGGTGGACGGGGTGGCCCAGGCCATCGCCCAGTCGGACGCGCCGAAAATTTATGTGTGCAACATCATGACCCAGGAGGGGGAGTCGGAGGGCTATACCGCCGCCGACCATCTGGAGGCCCTGCTGGCCCACGGCTGTCCCGGTTTAGTAGACCTGTGTCTGGCCAACTCCACCCCCATGCAGCCCGGTCTGGTGGAGAAATATCAGGCAGAGGGGGCCGCCCCCCTGGTCATTGACCGGGAGCGCATCGCCGCCTTAGGGCTGGAGCTGGTGGAGCGGCCCGTGGCCGCCCATCATGGTGACTTTGCCCGCCACGACCCGGACAAGCTGGCCGAGGCCCTGCTGGAGATCTACCGCCGCCGTGCGGTGCGCATCTTCCGGGGGGCGCGGCGCTATATTTTGGAGGAGTGACCCATGTCCTTTTCATCAGAGGTGAAGCAGGAGCTTTGCCGCGTCCCGCTGAGCCGAAAATGCTGCGCCCAGGCCGAGTGCTATGGGGTGCTGCTCTATTGCAATACCTTCTCCCCCAGAGAGATCCGGGTCATCACCGAGAGCGACCCCTTTGCCCAGCGCCTGCCCCAGCTGCTGCGCCGGGCCTTCCGCTTCTCCTTTGACCGCCTGCCCGACGGGGAGGGCAAGCACATCTTCGCCGTGGAGGACCCGCGCAAGCTGTCCGCCGTGCAGCAGCTGCTGGGAGGAGACGACCGGGCCCCGGCCCTGCACATCAACTTCGGCGTGCTGGAGGAGCCCTGCTGCCGGGCGGCCTTCCTCCGGGGGGCATTCCTGGCCGGGGGGTCCGTCACCGACCCGCGAAAGGGCTATCATCTGGAGCTGACCACCTCTCACCTGAGCGTGGGCCGGGAGATGCTGGCCCTCATGCGGGAGATGGGTTTAGAACCCAAGGCCGCCCAGCGGAAGGGCAACTCCGTGGTCTATTTCAAGCAGAGCGACCGCATCGAGGACCTGCTCACCTCCATCGGGGCGCCCCTGTCCGCCATGGAGGTGATGAATGCCAAGCTGGAGAAGGACCTGCGGGGCAGCGTGAACCGCCGGGTGAACTGTGATGCCGCCAACCTGGACAAGGCGGTGGAGGCGGCCATGACCCAGGTGGAGTCCATCCGCCGGTTAGAAGACCAGGGCCGCCTGGCCCTGCTGCCGGAGAAATTGCAGGAGACGGCCTCCCTCCGCCTGGCCCACCCGGAGGACACCCTGTCCCAGCTGGCCCAGCGGTATGACCCGCCCATCACCAAGTCCGCCCTGAACCATCGCCTGCGCAAGCTGGTGGAGCTGGCCAAGGCGGAGCCGGAGAAATGAACATACCAGGCGGCTGCCGGGGCTGGCAGCCGCCGTTTTTATGAAAGCAGGTGTTGATAGATGGCCTATTTTCCCTTTTTTGTGGACCTGGAAGGCCAAAGGGGGCTGATCGTGGGCGGGGGGACGGTGGCCCTGCGGAAGGCGGAGAAGCTGCTGCCCTATGGCCCCGCCCTGACGGTGGTGGCCCCGGAGCCTGTTTCGGAGCTGGCCGCCCTGCCCGTAGAATTGACCCGCCGGGAGTTCCAGCCGGAGGACCTGGACAGGGCCGATTTCGTCATCGCCGCCACCGACAATGAGGAGGAGAACCACCGGATATCCGCCCTGTGCCAGGGACGAAAAATTCCGGTGAATGTGGTGGACGATAAAGAGGCGTGCAGCTTTCTCTTCCCCGCCCTGGTGCGGCGAGGAAACCTGTCCGTGGGTGTCTCCACCGGGGGCAGCAGCCCCACTGCCGCCATCTGGCTGAAGGAACAGATCGAAGGGCTGCTGCCCGAGCAGACGGAGGAAATTTTGACCTGGCTGGAGGCGCAGCGGCCCCTTTTAAAGGAGCGCCTGCCGGATCAGCGGGCGCGGGCGGCCTGCTTTGCCCGGCTGTTCGCCGCCTGCCTGGAGCGGGGGCGGCCATTGACGGAGGAGGAGCGGGACAATGTCTGAACAGAAGTTGGGCCGGGTCTATCTGGTGGGGGCCGGGTGCGGCAGCGCCGACCTGATCACCCTGCGGGGGAAGCGCCTTTTGGAACAGTGCGACGCGGTGGTGTATGACGACCTCATCGACCCGAGTCTACTGGACCTGGCCCCCATCGGGGCGGAGTGGCGCTATCTGGGCAAGCGGTGCGGGAAGCACTCCGCCCCCCAGGGGGATATCTCCGCCGCTCTCATCGCCCTGGCCCAGGCGGGCAAAACGGTGGTCCGGCTGAAGGGGGGCGACCCCTTCGTCTTTGGCCGGGGCGGGGAGGAGCTGCTGGCCCTGAACCGGGCGGGGGTCCCCTGTGAGGAGGTTCCGGGGATCACCTCCGCCGTGGCCATCCCCGCCGGGGCGGGCATCCCCGTGACCCACCGGGGCTTAAGCCGCAGCTTCCATGTCATCACCGGCCATACCGCCCACACCCCCGACGGCCTACCCGAGAACTTTGCTGCCCTGGCCCGGTGCGGGGGGACGCTGGTGTTCCTCATGGGCCTGGGGCATCTGGAGGTCATCGCCCGCCGCCTGATGGAGGAGGGCCGGGCCCCGGACACCCCCGTGGCCGTGGTGTCCGGGGGGAACAGCGCCCACCCCGCCGACGTGCGGGGCACCCTGGCGGACATCGCCCGGCTTGCACGGGACGTGCAGGCCCCCGCCGTCATTGTGGTGGGGGAGGTGGCCGCCCTGCGCCTCACCCAGGGGGAGCGCCGCCCCCTGGCGGGCCTGCGGGTGGGCTGCGCCGGGACGGGGGAGCTGGTCCAGGCCCAGCGGGAACTGCTGGAGCCCCTGGGTGCCCAGGTGGTCTGGACGACCCGGCTGGGGTTAGAACCCCTGGAGCCGCCGGAGCTGCGCCCCCTGCTGGAGGAGGACCGCCCCCAGTGGCTGGTGTTCACCAGCGCCCGGGGAGTGGAACGGTTCTTCTGTCTGCTGGGGCAGTATCGCCTGGACCTGCGGCGGCTGGGCAAGTGTAAGCTGGCCGCCATCGGCCCCGCCACCGGGAGGGCGCTGGAGGACCGGGGGCTCTATCCCCAGGTGTGCCCATCGGGCCGCACGGGAGAAGCACTGGCCCAAACTCTGGTAGAGACAGTCCGCCCCGCCGAGCGGGTGCTGCTGCTCCGCTCCGCCCAGGGTTCCCCAAAGCTGGCCCAGGCGCTGGAAGAGGCGGGGCTGGAGGTGCGGGACCTGGCGCTGTACACCGCGAAGGCCCTGCCGGGACCGGAACCGCTGCCCGCGCTGGACCTGCTCACCTTCGGCAGCGCCGGGGGCGTGAGGGCTTTCATAGAACAGTACGGCCCTGTGGCCATCCCCGCCATAGCCATCGGCCCCGTCACCGCCCGGGCACTGGAACGGGCCGGGATGCCTGTGCAGATGGCCCCGGAGATCTCCGCCCAGGGGCTGGCCCAGGCCGTGGGGAAGTGGGCGGAAGAGAAATGACAATATCCCGCTGTGCTTGTGCGGCGCAGCGGGATAAATTTTAAATCAGAAAAATAAAATTAAACCTTGACTTTAATAATGTTAAAGATTATACTAAAGCCACACAGAGAGGAGGGGAACAGATGGCGTTGGAGACGCTGCCGGAGTGGATGACCGGCCTGGAGGAGGAGGACGCAGTCTTTCTGAAAAAGTTTGTGCTGGCCTCCGGCTCTTTAAAGGAAGTGGCGGGGGAGTACGGCGTGACCTATCCCACGGTGCGGCTGCGGCTGGACCGGGTCATTCAAAAAATTCGTATGGCGGAGGACGTGGCCGCCGACCCCTTTATCGCCGCCGTGAAGCGGCTGGCCATCAACGAGCGGCTGGACCTGGACACGGCCAAGCTGCTTATTGCGGAGTATAAAAAGACCCGGACCCCGGAGCATACTCCGGGCCGGGACAAGTGAGGAGGACTGTATCATGACGATTGTATCCATCTTGACGCTGCCCATGTTGGTGGTCAGCATGGTGACGAACGTACCGGTGGACGAAAACGGCAATGTGGAGGAGGAGGTCCTCCCCCAGCCCGAGTTCTATCCCCCCACCGGGGGCGAGATCGCTGCGCTGATCGCCCTGTTTCTCACCTGCAACATCCCCACGGCGGCCTTTGGCGGCATCTGGCTCTATTACAAGAACCGCCGCGACTTTCAGGACGGCCTGCGGAAAATGAACATCCAGGACCTGGAGTAAATCAAGTAAAAAACGCTCCCGTTTCCGGTAAAATAGCCGGGAACGGGAGCAATTTTGTTATGATCTGTTATAAAATTTCGGTGTCGGGCACCTGCTGGATGTGGTGCTTTTTCGCGTAGCCGGTGAGGATCAGGGTCAGGGCCCCGTCGCCGGTGATGTTGCAGGCGGTGCCGAAGCTGTCCTGCAGGGCGAAGATGGTCAGCATCAGGGCGGTGCCGTTGTTGTCAAAGCCCAGCACGCTGGTGATAAGCCCCAGAGAGGCCATCACCGTGCCCCCGGGCACGCCGGGAGCGCCCACGGCGAACACGCCCAGCAGCAGACAGAACAAGATCATAGTTCCCGGGGCGGGCAGAACCCCGTACAGCACCTTGGACACGGTCATGACGAAGAATACCTCGGTGAGGACAGAGCCGCACAGGTGGATGTTGGCGAACAGGGGGATGCCGAAGTCAACCAGGTCCCGGCGGAGGACGGAGGATTTTCTTGCCCCGTCCAGGGCCACGGCCAGGGTGGCGGCGGAGGACATGGTGCCAACGGCGGTGAGATAGGCCGGGCCATAGTGGCGCAGCACCTGCCAGGGGTTTTCACCGGAATAGACCGCCGCCAGACCATACAGCACCGCCAGCCACAGATAGTGCCCCACCAGCACGATCAAAATGACCAGCAGGAAGACGGGCAGCTGCCGGGTGATGGAGCCCTCGTAGGCCAGGCCGCAGAAGGTGCCGGCGATGAAGAAGGGCAGGATGGGGATGATGATCCGGGTGACCACCTCCAGCACGATATGCTGGAACTCCTCCAGCAGGCGGATGATGGTGCCCGCCTGGGTCCAGGTGGCGGCCAGGCCGATGAGCACGGAGAACACCAGGGCGGAGATCACCGGCATGATGGGGGAGATCTCCAGCTGGAACAGCAGCTCCGGCGCAGTGCGCAGCCCTTCAGCAGAGGACTGGATGGACATGCCGGGGATGAGGACGAAGCCCGCTCCGGCGGACAGCAGGGCGGCGCACACCGACGAGGTGTAGGCCAGGAGCAGGGACAGCCCCAGCATCCGGGAGGCGTTGCTCTTCAGCCGGGTGATGGAGGGGGCGATGAAGCCGATGACGATGAGGGGCACACAGAAGGAGATGAGAGATCCCAGCAGGTTCTTCACCGTGAGGATGACCTGCATCACCGTCTCGCCAAGGCCACCGGCCGACGCGCCGCCCGCCCAGAGGCCCACCAGGATGCCGGCCAAAACGCCCAGCACCAGGCGGGCAGGCAGACTGCCCAGTAGTTTTTTCATAGTAACACACAACCTTTTTTCTTCTTCTCTCTGCTCCTGTTTGCAGGACGCTTGCGGAAATATGCTCATTGTATCACAGGGGCGGAAGAATCGCAAGAAAAACCCGGCTGGAAATGGGGGTTTTGTCCGGCGGACAGGCTCAGCCGCCCATCAGGTGCTCCACCAGGATTTTTATTCCCATCAGCACCAGCACCACGCCGCCCAGCAGCTCCGCCTGGTGCTGGAACCGAGCCCCGAACACCGCCCCCACCTTCACGCCAACAGCGGAGATGACAAAGGTGGTGCAGCCGATGAACAGCACGGCTGGAACGATGTCCACCTGCAGAAAGGCGAAGGTGACACCCACAGCCAGGGCGTCAATGCTGGTGGCCACGGCCAGGGGAAGCATGGTGCGGAAGGAAAAGAAGCTGTTCAGCGACTCCTCTCCGCACTCCCTTGACTCCCGGATCATGTTCACGCCGATGATCCCCAGCAGGATAAAGGCGATCCAGTGGTCCAGGCTGGCGATCATGGCCTGAAACTGCACGCCCAGCAGCCAGCCCAGAGTGGGCATCAGGGCCTGGAACAGGCCGAAATAGCCCCCGCAGATCAGACTGTGGCGCAGACGGAGCCGGGGCGTGGACAGCCCCTTGCAGATGGACACGGCAAAGGCGTCCATAGAGAGCCCCACCGCAATGACAAACAGCTCCCAAAAATCCATATTCATTTCCTCCTACACATGGGTCGGGGCACAAAAAAAGACCTACCTGTCCCTGGGACAGATAAGTCTCATCGTTTCAGACCCGGCCAGGAGAGGCATCTTCTCCAGTATGTTGACCGGGCCGCGCGGCGCGCCGACTACTCCCTTAAAGTCTGACCAGTTTACCACAATCAGACCGCCCCTGTCAACTCTATCCCGGCAGAAAAGAAAATATGCGGGGAAAATTGCTGCTTTTCTGCCGGGACAGCCGGGTCAGTGCATCATGAAGAAGGTATAGGTGGCGGTGGCCACCACCGCCCCCTGGTCGTTGGTCATCTCCAGGGCTACCACCGACAGGGTGCGGCCCAGCTTTTTGGGGGTGGCGGTGCAGTAAATTTTGCTGCCGTTGGCCGGGCGGAGGTATTCGATGGAGCAGCCGGAGGTGACGCAGCTGCCCCCCTTGGAGCAGGCGCAGCAGCCGCCCACCGTGTCCGCCAGGGTGGACAGGGCCCCGCCGTGGACGTTGCCGTGGGGATTGATGCTGTCCGGGCCTATAATAAGCTCCCCCTTGGCATAGCCCGGCCCCACGTCGGTGAGGACGATGCCGTTTTCATAGGAGAACTGGTGGGGGGCGTTGACCCCCTGGATGATGGCGACGGAACTATCTTCGGGACGCATAGCGCGCCCTCCTTTCTCTTCTGAACGTGTTGGTGTTAATCAGCGGGCCTGCTCCTGGGGCGATACCGGCAGCAGCTTTTTCCGCCGCTTTAAAAACAGGGTCAATGTGGTGGCGGAGGCCAAAAAGTCGGCCACCGGCTCGGCGGCATACAGCCCCATCACGCTGCCGCTGAGCCAGGGCAGCAGGACGGCCAGGGGCACCAGCAGGATGATCTTGCGCAGCAGGGCCAGAAACAGGCTGGTCTTGGCCTGGCCCAAAGCCATAAAGGTGGACTGACAGGCCACCTGGGCCCCAAAGGCCCACACGCCCCCGAAGAACAGGGGCATTACCCGGCCCACCAGGGCGACCAGCTCCGGGTCGTCGTTGAACATCAGCGCCACAGCGGCGGGGAACAGAGCCACCAGCAGGAAGGCCGCCGTGGTCACCGTCATGGTCACCGCCAGCAGACGGCGGAACACCGCCCGCACCCGGGCATAGTTCTTGGCCCCGTAGTTATAGCTCATAATGGGCTGCACCCCGGTGGTGATGCCGTGGCTGGGCATCACAATGATCTGCATCACGCTCTGCAGAATGGTGATGCTGGCCACATACAGGTCCCCGCCGTATTTCTGCGCCCCCACGTTCAGCACCACCGTCACCAAGCTCTCGGTGGACTGCATGATGAAGGGGGCCACGCCCAGGGCGGCGATCTTGCCCATTACACGGGGGCGGAAACCCAGGTGTTCCCGGCAGATGTGCAGGCCGGACCGGTCCGAGCACAAAAAGCCCACCACCCACACGGCGCTGACGGCCTGGGACAAAATGGTGGCCAGGGCCGCACCCTTCACCCCCATGCGGAATACAAAGATGAACAGCGGGTCCAGCAGGATATTCAGCACCGCCCCGATGAGTACCGAGCACATGGCCGGCATGGCCTTTCCCTGGGCGCTGATAAAGGTGTTCAGGCCCAGGGAAAGCTGTACAAAGATCGTCCCCAGCAGATAGATGGTCAGATAGTCGGTGGCATAGCCGATGGTGTCCGCCGATGCGCCGAAGGCCAGCAGCAGGGGCCGCTGAAATACAGAAAAGCCCACAGTCAAAACCAGGGCCATGGTCACCAGCATGGACACGGCGCTGCCCAGAATGGCCTCTGCCCCCTTCCGATCCCCTGCCCCCAGGCGGATGGATGCCAGAGGGGCGCCCCCCATGCCCGCAAAGGCGGAAAAGGCGGAGATCAGGGTGAGGATGGGAAAGGTCACCCCTACGCCGGTGAGGGCCGTTTTTCCCACCACGGCGATGTGGCCGATATAGATCCGGTCCACGATGTTATACAGTACGTTGATGAGCTGGGCGGCCACAGCGGGGGCGGCCAGGCGGAGCATCAGCGGGCCGATGGGCGCGCTGGCCAGCGCCTGCTCATTTTGAAAGGTCCGGGCCACAGCAGATCATCCTCCTTCTTCACCGGTCTTACGTTGGTTCGGTTTTTTCCTCAAAAAACCGAACTTGGTCTCCGAACAGAGCACCGCCACAAAAATCAGACCAAAGCCCGCCAGCAGCCGCCCAGTCACCGGATCGCCGTAAAACAGCACGGAGGACAGCACGCCGAACACCGACTCCAACGACAGGATAACTGAGGCGGAGGCGGGGTCGGACCATCGCTGGCCCACATTTTGGAACAGCAGCGCCACCGTGGTGGCCATCACACACAGATAGACCATGGGCCACAGCAGCTCCCGCTGCAGAAGAAGTCCCATATCAAAGCGCTCCGTGGGCAGGCTGAACAGCCAGCTGTACAGCCCGGCAAAGGCAAACTGAAATACGGTGAGCAGGGTGATGTCCTTCCCGGGGGCCAGCTTCTCCACCGACACGATGTGGGCGGCATAGAACACGGCGCACAGCAGGGTGATCAGGTCCCCGGCGTTGATGGACAGCTGGTCGTTCAAAGATACCAGCCCCACCCCCGCCACGCACAAAAGGGCGGCGGCGATATTATATCGGTCAGGCCGCTTGCGGACCACCGCCCAGGTGAAAAAGGGCACCAGCACACAGTACACCGCCGTGAGAAAGGCGTTTTTCGACGGAGTGGTTATGGACAGGCCAAAAGTCTGGATGGAATAGGCGATGAACAGCATCCCGCCCACAATGGCCCCCCGCCACAGATAGTCCGGGGTGAATTTTTTCCATCGTCCGCCGCATAGGGCCGCCAGCAGGATCCCCCCCACCGTAAAACGGACGGCCAGCAGACGAAATACAGGGATGATATCCAGAGCGTTCTTCATAATGAAGAAAGATGTGCCCCAGATGATGGCGGTGGCAAACAGCATGGGCTTTGCCAGCAGTTTCATGGTCTTGAGAGACATAGCATCAACTCCGAATTGCAAAATAGGCGGGGAACGTGATATCATAACAGGGAAACACAGGGGGAGGCGGAACACTTGGAACTGCTCACACGGGATTTTTACGCCCGGGACACCCTGACGGTGGCCCGGGCGCTGCTGGGACAGCATATCGTCCGCACCATGCCGGACGGGGCGCGGCTGGTCTGCCGCATCACAGAGACGGAGGCCTATATCGGCCCCATCGACAAGGCCTGCCACGCCTATGGCGGGCGGCGCACCGCCCGCACCGAAACGCTGTACGCCCGGCCCGGGACGGCCTATATCTATTTTATCTATGGCATGTACCACTGCCTGAACTTTGTCACCGAGCCGGAGGGCACCCCCTGCGCGGTGCTCATCCGGGGGGCGAAGGCGGTGGAAAACGAAGATATTATAGCAGAAAACCGCTTCGGGCGCAAGCTGGCGGAGCTTACAGCCTATCAGCGGCGGAATTTTTTAAACGGCCCGGGCAAGCTGTGCCGGGGGCTGGCCCTCACCCGGGAGGAAAACGGCCTGGACCTCACCGACCCCTCCGATCCCCTGTACGTCTGCGCCGGAGCCGCCCCCAAGGAGATCTTCACCGGGGAACGCATCGGCATCGACTATGCCCAGGAGGCGGTCCACTTCCCCTGGCGATTCTGGACGGAGGAATAACATGTACTTTTTTGACTTGGACGGCACTCTGCTGGACTCCAACGGCATCTGGCTGGACATTGACCGGGACTTTCTGGCCCGGCACGGGGTGACCACGGTGCCGGAGGACTACACGGAATATGTGACTCACCACTCCTTCCCTGACGCGGCGGCCTATACCCGGCGGCGCTTCGGCCTGGACATGACGGAGGAGGAGATCAGCCGGACCTGGCTGGACATGGCTTTAGAAGCCTACTCCCACCAGCTGCCCCTGAAGCCGGGGGCGGGGGACTATGTCCGCCGGGCCCACGAACGGGGGGAGCGGTGCGCCCTGCTCTCCTCCTGTATGCCGGAGCTGTGCCGGGCCGCCCTGGCCCACCACGGCCTGACAGACTGCTTCTCTCACATCCTGACGGCGGCGGAGCTTGGGCTGGAAAAACGGAACCCCGCCCTCTACCGCCATGCGGCAGAGCGATGCGGAGTCCCGAACGGGGACTGTGTGCTCTTCGACGACTCCCCCCTGGCCTGCGCCGCCGCCCGGAAAGCGGGCTGGCAGGTATACGGCGTAGCCGACCCCATCTTTGCACATCAAGGGG
>OJPN01001201.1_pt1 | contig 19207 bp, 15 predicted proteins | sample 1598511 | NCBI WGS metagenome assembly OJPN01 (sample SAMN03922485, study PRJEB24848) | human gut metagenome | isolation source: stool sample | host: Homo sapiens | place: Germany | collected 2011-05
TGTTTTTCAGAAACAAAATTTTGTTGATTTGAAATCTTAACATAATCATGGAAAATCATCAACTTAGCAACAACCTCTGGATTGCCAACTAATAATAATTGATTTTGAGCATCAGATAATTGGTCGCAAGCTTTATCGAAATTGTCTGAAACAACAAAGTTACTAACTGCTTTAATATAATTCAAATAGTACTTTTCTTTTAAACGTCGTTCATCAGCAGCAATTTGTTGCTTTTTAGCGAAGAAATATGTAAGGCTTGCAGATATTACGGCGACCATAACGCCAATGATTGGTACTAATAAATCTATCCAATTTTGAATTGTCATTGTAAATCCCCTCCTTAGTATATTATATCAAATTTTTTTATCTGTGCTATATTTTTTTGTTGCCATTACCTGGTAAATACAGATAAAAAAAATTCTGCGTTCACAATTTCTTAAGAAGTCACGAATTGAAAAGCCCTGTGGGTTGTGGTATGATAAAATCAAGATTTTGCGAGGAGGATACGAAAATGAAGCAGACGTCCCTTGTTATCATGGCGGCCGGGATTGGAAGCCGGTTCGGCGGCGGGATCAAACAGCTGGAGCCGGTGGGGCCCAACGGCGAGATCATCATGGATTATTCCATCCACGACGCCCTGGAGGCCGGTTTCAATAAGATTATTTTCATCATCAGAAAGGATCTGGAAAAGGATTTTAAGGAGATCATCGGAAACCGGATCGAAAAGGTGGCTCCGGTGGAATATGCGTTCCAGGAGATGGATGACCTGCCGGAGGGATTTACAGTGCCGGAGGGCCGGAAAAAGCCCTGGGGAACGGGACAGGCCGTTCTGGCAGCCAGAAACGTGATCCACGAGCCCTTCCTGGTGATCAATGCCGACGATTATTATGGAAAAGAAGGATTTAAAAAGATCCATGACTATATGGTAAACGAGATGGACGAGGACGGAGACTGCTACGATATGTGTATGGCGGGCTTTATTTTGTCCAATACTTTAAGTGAGAACGGAGGCGTTACCAGGGGCGTGGCCACAGTGGATGAAAACGGGTGCCTTGCCAAGGTGACGGAGACTTACGATATTTACCAGGACGCAGATGGAATGCATGCGTCTGACAACGACGGAAATCCGGTGACTGTGGAAGCCGGACAGCACGTTTCCATGAATATGTTCGGTCTGCCCATGGGCTTTTTAAAGGAGCTGGAGAAGGGCTTTCCGGAGTTCCTGGGAAATGTGAAGGAGGGTGACGTAAAGGCCGAGTATCTGCTCCCGGCCATGATCGACCAGTGCATCCGTACCGGAAAGGCCAGAGTCCGTGTACTGGAAACACGGGATAAATGGTTCGGAGTCACATATAAAGAGGACAAACCGGCGGTGGTGGCCTCGATCCGCAGGCTGGTGGACGAAGGCGTTTACCCGGAGAAGCTGTTTTAAATATTGAAGTGCGCTTCCCGCTCCTTCCTGCATATTATGATCCCAAAGGGATTTACAGGAAAAGGAGCGGGAACTTTTATGGAAAGGATCTACCGCGGCTATCCCCAGGCCCTCCATGCCATGGAACGGAGTGGGGATCTGATGCCGTACATGCTGTACCGGAGAGAGGAACAGGCGGGACGCCGGAGCGAGGCTCTGGAAAAACGCCGTTTCCGGGATCTGGAATATTTTAAGGGGCTGTATCCCCGGTCCGTCAGACGCTGCCAGAGCTTTGTGGAGGCGTGCTGTGACCGGTATGATCACCCGGGAAGCCCCATTTACGATGAATACCCGGACCGGGTACTGCTGCTGGGGATCCGGAACCGGATCCTCGAGGAGATGCGGGAACAGGGGGAGGACACGGACCAGGATCTGGTCTGGATTCTGACTCTCCAGGAGATCTTACGGCGGCGGGCGATCAGTTAAAGGACCGGCGTACAGGATACGCCGTCCGGAAGAAAAGGCAGACAGGAAGAGAACTGAATGAAAACAGGAAAAAAAATTGCAGTGCTGGCGCTGATCTTTGTGGCGGCAGCCATCATTTATTTTGTCTGGCCCCTGGGCCGGAAGGAAGAGAATAAAACAGGCGTCGTGTATACTGCCATGGGCGAGGCAGAGCTTCCGGTTGTATATCCCACAGCCTTGGGACGGGAGCTGGCGCCGTTATTCGGCCACCGGGAGGAGCTGGCTGTCACAGCAGAACGTGACAGCCTCCTGGTGCTGCCGGAGGACCGCAGGCTTCCCATCCGGATCCAGTATGGAGACAAAATAAAGACACTGCAGTATGAGATCCGCACCATGGACATGACCCATCTGGTGGAGCGCACCACGGTCACAGACTGGACCGAGGAAAATGGTCAGATAAACGCAGTTCTTCCGGTCCAGAACCTTCTGGAGCCGGAGACCCAGTATCAGCTGGGGATCCAGGCGGTCCTTTCGGATGGGACCAGCGCCTGGTACTACGCCCGGATCCTGGAGACGGACAATGACCATGCAGCCCAGATGCTGGCCCTGGCGGAGGACTTTTCCCAGAAGACCTTCCACTATGATTCAGCCCAGGAGCTGACCACCTATATGGAGTCGACGCCCAGCGCGGATAATTCCAGCTTCGGAACGGTCACCTTGAAAAACAGCTTTACCCAGATGACCTGGGGAAGCCTGGGCGTGTCCCGGGGAGAAACGGTCTTTGCGTCCCTGAAGGAGCTTTCCGGTGATCTGGCTAATATCGAGCTGGAATACTATGTGACCAGGGAGGCAGACGGCGGAGCCGGAGGAATGGACGGCGGGGAGACAGAGGTCTATGCGGTGACTGAGAACTTCACTTTAAAGTGGAGCAGCCAGCGGATCTATATGATGGATTATGAAAGGACCATGAACCAGCTCTTTTCCGGCAGCCGGGAGCTTTTCTCAGGAAAGCGCATTCTGCTGGGGATCTCCGATGGAGACGGGCTGTACGCAAAGAAAAGCGAAAGCGGCCGGTATACGGCCTTTGTGACCAACCGGGAGCTGTGGGCCTATGACCGGGAGGAAGGAAACAGTATCTGTATTTTTGCTTTCGGAGGATGGAACACAGACGACCTCCGGGCCGGACGGGACCGCCACGGGGTGGAGATCCTGGAGGTGTCCGATGGGGGGACTGTGGATTTTCTGGTCTACGGCTATATGAACCGGGGCGGCAGAGAGGGATACACAGGCGTTTCTTTTTATCGTTATGAGGCAGAGTCCAATACTCTGACGGAGCAGTTTTTCCTTCCGGCCGCCGAGCCGTACAGCGAGCTCCGGCTGGATCTGGCCCGCCTGGCCCATAAGGGACAGAACGGTATTTTTTACATGTACATGGGCGGAAGCGTTTATGGGATCGATCTGAACAGCCACGAGTATGTGGTGGTGGCTTCAGGGCTGGATGAGGAACGGTTTGCGGTCAGCTCCGATGGGTCCCGGCTGGCCTGGCAGGAGGATACGGGGATCTATGATTCCAGGATGCTCCATATCATGGACCTGGATACAGGAGACAAGACCCAGATCGGAGACGGAAAGAGCGATGCGTACAGGATCCTGGGCTTTGTGGGAAGCGACTGCGTGTACGGGATCGGAGAATATGGGGATCATATCATATCCAACGGGCGCACCATGGGCTTATATCTGAAATCCCTGGATATCATCGATCAGAACATGGCCAGCGCCATGCACTACGAAAAGAGCGGAAAGTACATCCGGGACGTGGCCGTGGACGAAAGCCGGATCCACCTGGAGCTGGTGTCTGACCGGGACGGCGGCTTTTTCGGCGAGGCCGAGGAGGAGACCCTGGTGTGCAACGCAAAGGTCCTTCCTGGAAAGATGGATGATATCGGCTGGTATGCGTCGGATGTGAAGGGTCGGGTTTATTTTGTGCAGCTGGGCCAGGATATTTCCGCTTCCCAGAAGATCCGGACCATTTCCCCGAAAAAAACGGTGCGGGAGGAGAATAATGAGATCCATACGGAGGCTCAGGCCTCTGGCGTGGAGGAAAAGTTTTACGCTTATGGCCGTGGACGGCTCATTGGGATCTATTCCAGCTTTGCCGATGCGGCTGACGCAGCGTATGATCCCATGGGCTTCGTGACCTTTGGAAAGCACGATCTGGTGTGGGAGAGGGCCAGCCGTCCGGGCTCCTATTTCATCCGGGATCTGAATACCGCCACCCGGAAGCTGGACCGTTACAGAACAGAGTTTACGGGAACCAGCCGGAGGGAGGGCGATGCCCTTCTTTTGGACGCCTCTGGGAGCTCCTTAAGTGTAGCGCTGTTTTTCGTCTGCCGGAACCAGCCGGTGCTCTTGTATACCGGGGAAGGGAGCTTTCTGTATCTGACTGGCTACGACCAGACCCATGTCCGGATCTGGGATTCGTCCGCAGCCCAGAGTATGACCATTCCCATGGAGGAGGCCAGAGCCCGGTTTGAAAGCCTTGGCAGTGACTATATCTGCTGCCTTCCGCTCTGATCCGGCAAAGGAAAATCCCTACTTTACAAATCCCGAATCTATGCTATAATTTACTAGTCAAAGTATAAGCAAATGAGAGTGTTTGCGGGAATTATAGAAATCAGACCGCTTTCCGGCGCTTCCGGAAGGCGGTACAGCGGATATAGAGGTGCAGAATGGAACAATATATTATGAAGGGCGGCAACCCCCTGGTGGGAGACGTGACCATCAGCGGAGCAAAAAATGCGGCTCTGGGGATCCTGGCGGCATCCATCATGACCGATGAGGACGTGGTGATCGAGAACCTGCCGGATGTGAGCGATATCAACGCACTGCTGGATGCGATCCGGCACCTGGGCGCTAAGGTGGAGCGGCCCGACCGGCACACAGTACGGATCAATGCCAGGGATATCCACGCAGTGACCGTGGAAGATGAGCATATGCGCAAGATCCGCGCATCCTATTACTTCATTGGCGCACTTCTTGGAAAATATAAGAGCGCGGAGGTCCCGCTTCCCGGCGGATGTACCATTGGAAGCAGGCCCATTGACCAGCATTTAAAGGGCTTCCGTGCCCTGGGCTCTGACGTATCCATCATGCGCGGGGCAGTGATCGCCCATGCCATCGATCTGGTGGCCAGCCATATCTACCTGGATGTGGTTTCCGTGGGCGCTACCATCAATATCATGATGGCCGCCACCATGGCTGAGGGAGAAACGATCTTAGAGAATGTGGCCAAGGAGCCCCATGTGGTGGATGTGGCCAACTTTTTAAACAGCATGGGCGCCAACATCAAGGGAGCCGGTACGGATGTGATCCGGATCCGTGGTGTGCGGCATCTCCATGGAACCACATACTCCATCATCCCCGACCAGATCGAGGCCGGGACCTTTATGTGCGCGGCCGCAGTGACCCGCGGAGACATTACGGTGAAGAACGTGATCCCCAAGCACCTGGAGGCTATTTCCGCAAAGCTCATGGAAATGGGCTGCGAGGTGGTGGAGTTTGACGAAGAGATCCGTGTGGTGGGAAAACCGAAGCAGCGCCATATGAATTTTAAGACCCTGCCGTATCCCGGATTCCCGACGGATATGCAGCCCCAGATGACTGTGGCCCTGGCTCTGGCTGACGGTACCAGCGTGGTGACAGAGAGTATTTTTGAAAACCGCTTCAAATACGTGGATGAGCTGTCCCGCATGGGCGCAAACATCAAGGTTGAAGGCTCTGTGGCCATTGTGGACGGCGTCAGCATGTTCACCGGCGCACAGGTGGTGGCTCCCGATCTCAGAGCCGGAGCAGCCCTGGTACTGGCCGGACTGGCCGCCGAGGGCTATACGGTGGTGGACGAGATCGGCTACATTGAACGGGGCTACGAAAACTTTGAAGAGAAGCTCCGCTCCTTGGGCGCATGCATCGAGCGGGTGGATTCTGAGAAGGAAGCCCAGAAGTTTAAGCTCCGGGTGGGCTAGACAGGTTCCGCGTAAATTTCAAATTTCCTATTGACATTTGGAAAGGAATCGGCTAGTATATTGGCTGTAACTGTATGGCGGCCTCCGGCTGTCAGAAAACAAAATAAAAAAGTTCGTAGAATATTCAGTTTTATCCCTTATTCAGAGTGATGGAGGTACATAGGACCTGTGAAGTCACGGCAACCCCTGTTAATCGCGGTGCGAGAGGGCAGGAAGGTGCCAGCCTGAGCGAGAAATCGAGCAATAAGAGGATTTGATGGAGTAGCTTTGTCAAGTCCGCTTATGAATGTGAGCGGACTTTTTTTATGCGCAGGATACAGAAAGAGGAGCTGGCAGACAGTGCCGGCGTGCCCTGCGCGCCCCTGAAACCAGAGAGGAGAAAAAATGGAAAAGAGACTTTTTACATCTGAGTCCGTAACAGAGGGACATCCGGATAAAATGTGCGACGCGATCTCTGATGCGATCCTGGACGCACTGATGGAGAAGGACCCCATGAGCCGTGTGGCATGTGAGACCTGCGCCACCACAGGCCTTGTGATGGTCATGGGTGAGATCACCACCAACGCATATGTGGACATCCAGAAGATCGTCCGTGAGACGGTCCGCGAGATCGGCTATGACCGGGCTAAATACGGCTTCGACTGCGATACCTGCGGCGTTGTGGTCGCCATCGACGAGCAGTCCACAGATATTGCCATGGGCGTAAACAAAGCCCTGGAAGCCAGAGAGAAGACCATGACCGAGGATGAGCTGGATGCCATCGGTGCCGGAGACCAGGGTATGATGTTCGGCTTTGCCAGCAATGAGACAGAGGAATATATGCCCTATCCGATCTCCCTGGCCCATAAGCTGACAAGGCAGCTTACCAAGGTGAGAAAGGACGGCACTCTTAAATATTTAAGACCCGACGGAAAGAGCCAGGTGACAGTGGAGTACGATGAAAACGGAAAGCCGTACCGTCTGGACGCCGTTGTTTTATCCACCCAGCACGATGATGCTGTGACCCAGGAGCAGATCCATGAGGACATTAAGAAGTATGTGTTCGATCCGGTGCTTCCGGCAGAAATGGTGGATGAAAACACGAAGTTTTATATCAATCCCACAGGCCGTTTCGTGATCGGAGGACCCCACGGCGACAGCGGACTGACTGGAAGAAAGATCATTGTTGACACCTACGGCGGATATGCCCGTCACGGCGGCGGCGCATTCTCCGGTAAGGACTGCACTAAGGTGGACCGTTCCGCAGCTTATGCGGCCCGTTATGTGGCCAAGAACATGGTTGCTGCCGGACTTGCCGATAAGTGTGAGGTCCAGCTTTCCTACGCCATCGGCGTGGCCCATCCCACTTCCATCGAGGTGGATACCTTTGGAACCGGAAAGCTTTCCGATGACAGGCTTGTGGAGATCATCCGCGAACACTTTGACCTCCGCCCGGCCGGGATCATTAAGATGTTAGATCTCCGCCGTCCCATCTACAAGCAGACTGCGGCTTACGGCCATTTCGGAAGGACCGATGTGGATCTGCCGTGGGAGAAGTTAGACAAGGTGGATGTGCTGAAGAAATATCTGTAAGAACAGAATATAGAAGAAAAAGGCTTCTGGAGCCAGCCCCACAGCGGCGTTTGCCGGGGCTGGCTCTCTGTTTTATCTGGGCGCTCCCGCCCATTTCCCTGCCCAGGAAAAAAGCTGTTCCGACATGGCATCAAAGACAGCTGCCCCTCCGTTCTTTAACTCCATAAAGGTCTGGAGAACGGCGCTTTCCTCTGGGGGCAGGACAGATACCAGATCCGCCATATGCCGTACATAAACTCCGGTCCTTTGGAAGTGGACCGCCTGGAGAACAAAGGAGGCAGATTTATAGAGTCCCTTTAAAATATCCTCGCTTTTTTCATAGAGCATATTGTGGACACAGCCGTGGTAGACACCGCAGGCACCGGACTTTATGGCCCGGGCTATATCGGCACTGGTGACAGAGGAGAGCACCTGGTCCAGGCTTCCTCTTATGGGGGTGGTGTCGCGGCAGAACTGGAAAAGCTCCGAGGGCTCCCAGTTTTCCAGCTCCTGTCTTCCGGACAGGAAGCCGCAGATAAGCTCCCGGCAGGGAAGGGTATCCAGCATGGCGTCATAGGTACGGATATCGCTGGCGGAGAGCTGGTCCAGGATCACCACCATATCAATGTCGCTGGCTTCTGTGACCTCCCCGCGGCCGTAGCTCCCCTGGAGTCCGGCAAACCAGACGCGGTCCGGAAAGGCCTGATCCAGGGCAGTCATATATTTTTTAATAAATTCAGTTATTTCAATCATTTCCGTTAATTCTCTCTTTTCAATTCCGGAAGCCTCTCCCATTCCTTCTGGTAGGCCACGTCTCCATTCTTTATGACAGTCTCCACCAGGCTGATCCCCGTATGGTAGGGCATAAAGTGGATGGACGGGTATTTTAAGATGACCACATCGGCTTTTTTGCCCTTTTCCAGGCTTCCGATGGAATCAGCGCGCCCAAGGGCTGCGGCCCCGTTGATGGTGAGGGCCGTGATCACTTCCTCAATGGACATATTCATATAGATGCACCCTAGGGCTATGAGAAGGGGGATGCTGTTGGTAAAGCAGCTTCCGGGGTTCAGATCCGAAGCCAGGGCCACGGAGCAGCCGGAATCGATCATCTTTCTCGCCGGGGCGAAGGGCTCTTTTAAGCAGAAAGCGGTGGCCGGCAGCAGCGTACTGATGACGCCCGCCTCTGCCATCTGGTGGATCCCCTCGTCGGAGGCCTTTAAAAGGTGGTCGGCGGAATACGCGCCTGTGCGGGCGGCCAGCTCTGCGCCTCCCAGAGAGTTCATTTCATCGGCATGGACCTTCAGCTTGAAGCCCATTTCCTTTGCCCTGGTCAGATAGTATTCAGAATCCTCAATGCCGAACACGCCCTTTTCGCAGAAGATATCGGCAAACTCTGCCAGTCCCTCCTCCTTGACCACAGGCATTACGTCCTGTAAGAGCATATCGATGAATTCCCGCTCCTTTCCCTTATACTGGGGCAGGACGCTGTGGGGGCCCAGGAAGGTAGTCACGATATCCACCGGATGGGAGGCGTCCAGCTCCTTCATGGCCCGGAGCTGCTTTAATTCCGTATCCCGGTCCATGCCGTAGCCGCTTTTTCCCTCAACAGTGGTCACGCCGAACTCCAGCATCCGGTTCATCCGTTCTCTTCCAACAGAAATCAGCTCCTGGATGGAGGCGTCCCTGGTGGGGCCGACGGTGGCGTTGATGCCGCCTCCCCGCTCCATGATGGACATATAGGTGTCGCCCTTTAAGCGCCAGGAGAATTCCTCGGCCCGGTAGCCGCCAAAGATAAAGTGGGTGTGGGAATCCACAAATCCAGGAAGAACGGTCTTCCCGGAGGCGTCCAGGACCGTGTAGCCAGAGGCAGTTTCCGTACATGCGTCAGCCTGACCGGAGCCCTCTTCAAAGCCGGCCAGGAGATCCAGCTCCTCTGTGGTGCCGACGGCAAAGATCCGGTCGTCATGGATCAGAACGCCTCCGTTTTTTATAAGACCGATATCGGCCATTTCCGCGCCTTTTTTAGGAGCGGCGCCCCGGCAGGTCACCAGCTCGGAGGCGCGGCGGATATAAAGTTTTTTCATATAGTCTCCTACTTTCTCTGCAAAGGAACCGCCGGATGTGTTTCCAGGCGGTTCCGGCCTGGGCAGAAGGCTGCTCAGGCCGGGGCAGTATGGTTTATTTACATGCGTTGTTAAATACGCGCTCGATCAGCTCATCGTCGGCGATATAGGGCATCGTGATGGCGTCAGAGCCGGCAAATTTCTTATTATATTCGGCAACGGTCGCAATGGAGTGCTCGTTTCTTGCCCAGCTTCTTCTGGAAACGCCCACCATGGTATCCCACGGGATGGCTTCGCGGATGATCTGGTCCGTGAGCTCGGAGCCGTCTAAGACAAGGCCGAAGCCGCCGTTGATGGCCTTTCCGATGCCGGTGCCGCCGCCGTTGTGGAGAGCCACAAGAGTCATGCCGCGGGCTGCGTTTCCTGCATAGCAGTGGGTCGCCATATCGGCCGTGAAGTTGGAGCCGTCATAGATATTGGAGGTCTCGCGGTACGGGGAATCCGTTCCGCCGGTATCGTGGTGGTCGCGGCCCAGCATCACCGGTCCGATCTCTCCATTTCTTACCATTTCATTGAATTTTAAAGCGATGTCGCGTCTTCCCAGAGCGTCCTGGTAGAGGATCCGGCACTGGGTCCCCACCACCAGCTGGTTCTTTTCAGCATCACGGATCCAGATCCAGTTGTCCCGGTCCTGGAAGCGGCGGTTGGGATCGATGATCTCCATGGCCGCATGGTCAGTCTTAATAAGGTCCTCATGCTTTCCGGACAGGCAGCACCAGCGGAACGGGCCGTAGCCGTAGTCGAATAACTCCGGTCCCAGGATGTCCTCCACATAGGACGGGAAGATGAAGCCCTCGGAGGTGTCCACGCCGTTTTTGGAGATCTCCTTGTTTCCGGCGTCAAATACAGCCTTCATGAAGGCGTTGCCGTAATCAAAGAAATAAGAGCCTCTTTCCACCAGAGTCCGGATCATATGGAAGTGGGTGGTCAGGGAACGGTTGACCAGCTCACAGAATTTTTCATGATCATGGTCCAGCATCTCAGTTCTTTCCTCAAAGGTCAGGCCCTGGGGGCAGTAGCCGCCGTCGTAAGGAACGTGGCAGGAAGTCTGGTCAGACAGCAGATCAACGTGGATGTTGTTGTTGTACAGATACTCCAGCAGGTCCACGATGTTGCCGTGATAGGCGACGGCGCAGGGCTGCTTGGAATCCATGTGCTCCTTGGCGATCTTCCAGGCCTCGTCCAGGCTGTCGGTGCGGTGGCTGACCCAGCCCTGGGTGTAACGGGTCTCGATACGGGAGTCATCGACCTCGGCGATGATGGAGGCAGCACCGGCGATCTCAGCGGCCTTGCCCTGAGCGCCAGACATGCCGCCCAGACCGGCGGACACGAACAGACGGCCAGCCAGGTTGCCATCCTGAGGAATGCCCAGCTTCAGACGGCCGGCGTTCAGCAGGGTGTTGAAGGTGCCGTGGACGATGCCCTGGGGCCCGATGTACATCCAGCCGCCGGCGGTCATCTGGCCGTAGTTGGCAACGCCCAGAGCGGCAGCGCGGTTGAAGTTCTTCTGATCGTCGAAGGTGCCGACCATCAGGCCATTGGAGATGATGCAGCGGGGGGCCATCTTGTGGCTGTGGAACAGGCCCAGGGGGTGACCGGACATCACGACCAGAGTCTGCTCGTCGGTCATGACCTCCAGATACTTCTTGATCAGGCGATACTGCATCCAGTTCTGGCAGACCTGACCGGTCTCGCCGTAGGTGACCAGCTCATAGGGATACAGAGCGACGTCGAAGTCCAGGTTGTTGTCGATCATGACCTGGATGGCGCGGCCCTCGATGCAGACGCCCTTGTACTCGTCGATGGGCTTGCCGTACAGCTTGCCCTCGGGACGGAAGCGGTAGCCATAGATACGGCCGTGCTCCTCCAGCTCCTGAGCAAACTCCTTGGCCATCTGCTCGTGATGGTCGGGGTGGATGTAACGCAGAGCGTTCTTAATGGCCAGAGCCTTGTCCGCCTCGGACAGGTGGGACTCACGGCGGGGAGCACGACGGTACTGAGGGTCCATCTTAGGATACTCAGGCAGGTCGTAGTCCAGCTTAATGGTCATGGCATCATTGGCTGTCATAACTTTAAGTTCCTTCTTTCTGTTAAATTCTCGCAGGTGTTTTGCACCTGCGGGGGTCTTTATCCTATGGGCACATTTTAACAGAATTTCGCCCTTTAGAAAAGAACTTGTATTGTATATTTGCTATACCGAATAAGTATGTCAAATTTACTCCGCACAACCCAAGTTATTTTGCCGGATTTTTGACTTAAAAAAGGAAAGACGTCTAGTCCAGACGTCTTTCCTTTCGCTGTTTAAATCGGTCTCTTTCGTCGTTTTATTCAGCCTTGGGACCGGCGTTGACCACGTCCTCGGGCATGTGGGTATACTTCTTGAAGTTCTCCACGAAGGAGTGGGCCAGCTCCTTGGCCTTCTTCTCATAACCGGCCTGGTCGTCGCCCCACTGCTTGGCGGGGATCATCTGCTCATCGGGCACGCCGGGGCAGGAGGTGGGCACCTGAACGCCGAAATAGGGGTCGGTGACGAACTGGGCCTTCTCCAGCTCGCCGTTCAGGGCGGCGGTGACCATGGCGCGGGTATACTTCAGGTTCATGCGCTTGCCGCTGTTGCCGCACCAGCCGGTGTTGACCAGATAGACGTTGGCGCCGGACTGCTGCACCTTCTTCTCCAGCATCTCCGCATAGACGGAGGGGTCCAGAGGCATGAAGGGCGCGCCGAAGCAGGTGGAGAAGGTGGGCACGGGGGAGGTGATGCCCCGCTCGGTACCGGCCAGCTTAGAGGTGAAGCCGGACACGAAGTAATACTGGGCCTGCTTGGCGTTCAGCTTGGAGATGGGGGGCATGACGCCATAGGCGTCGGCGGTGAGGAAGATCACCGTCTTGGGGGTGCCGCCGATGCCGGGGATGGCGGCGTTGGGGATATAGTCCACGGGATAGCCCACGCGGGTGTTCTCGGTGAGGGAGCCGTCGGCATAGTCGGCCTGGCGGGTCTCCTCGTCGATGATGACGTTCTCCACCAGAGAGCCGAACTTGATGGCCCGATAGATCTCAGGCTCCCGCTCCTCGGTCAGGTCGATGCACTTGGCATAGCAGCCGCCCTCGAAGTTGAAGACGGAGTCGTCGGCCCAGCCGTGCTCGTCATCGCCGATCAGCTTGCGGTCAGGGTCGGCGGACAGGGTGGTCTTGCCGGTGCCGGACAGGCCGAAGAAGATGGCGGAGTCGCCCTTCTCGCCGATGTTGGCCGAGCAGTGCATGGGGAACACACCCTGCTTGGGCATCAGATAGTTCATGACGGAGAAGACGGACTTTTTGATCTCGCCGGAATACTGGCTGCCGGCGATGAGGACCAGCTTCTTCTCATAGTCGATCATGATGGCGGCCTCGGAGTGGGTGTGGTCCCGCTCGGGCACGCACTTAAAGCCGGGGGCGGCGATGATGGTGAAGTCGGGGACATAGCTCTTCAGCTGCTCCTCGGTGGGCCGCAGCAGCAGCTGGTGGATGAACAGGTTCTGAGAGGCCAGCTCGTTGACGATGCGGAAGGCCTTGGTATACTTGGGGTCGGCGCCGGCATAGCCGTCGAAGATGAAGATCTCCCGGTTTTGCAGATAGGCGACCATCTTTTCATACAGGGCGTCGAAGACCTCCTGGGTGGTGGGCACGTTCACCTTGCCCCAGGCGATGTCGTCGTGGACGCCCTTGGAGTCAACAATAAACTTGTCGTCGGGGGAGCGGCCGGTGTACTTTCCGGTGGTCACGCACAGCGCGCCGGTGGCGCTCAGCTTACCCTCGCCGCGGCACAGGGCCTTCTCCACCAGCTTGGCGGGGGTGAGGTTGCGGTAAACAGCGCTGGGATTGATGATCCCGAGAGATTCCAAACCATAAGTTTCCATAACAGTTCCTCCTTGATTTGATATGCGTGGGGCGGCCCGGGTTTTCAGGGGGGAGAGGGCCGCTCAGTGAAGTTTTTCAGCAATTCAGTCTGCAAAAACACTTCTTACTGTGGTTCATTTTACCCTATTTAGTGGAGAAAGGCAAGATTCAGTCCTGTTGAAAAGCGCCGAAAATCAGCCCTGGGTCTGACGGATTTTTCTCGATATTCCTGCAAATTCGGCGATACCCAGCCGCTCCCCCCGCACGTCGGCGGGCAGACCGCAGTCCACAAGGATGTTTGCCAGCTGCTCCTTGGTCAGCTTGTCCCCAAAGGCGGCGTGCAGTCCGTTGACCAGGGTCTTCCGCCGCTGGGCAAAGGCGGCCCGCACCACCCGGAAGAAGTGCTCCGGGTCATCCACCTCCTCCGGCGCGGGGCGGGGGACCATGCGCAGCACGGAGGAGGTAACTTTCGGGGCGGGGATGAAGCACTCTGGGGGCACGTCGAACAGCAACTCCGGCGCGGTGTGATACTGGCAGAAGACGGAGAAGGCCCCATAGTCCCCCGTGCCCGGCTTGGCGCAGATGCGCCGGGCCACCTCCCGCTGGATCATCACCGTGATGGACTGAAAGCAGCCCGCCTCGATCAGGGCGGTGATGGCGGGGGTGGTGATGTTATAGGGCAGGTTGGCGCAGGCCACCGCCTTCAGCCCGGCGAACTTCTCCTCCACCAGGGCGGGGATGTCCGTCTTCAGAATGTCTCCGGGGACGATCTCCGCGTTGGGGCAGTCGGCCAGGGTCTCCTTTAAAATGGGCAGCAGGGACCGGTCCAGCTCCACCGACGCCACCTTGTCCGCCCGGCGGGCCAGCTGGCGGGTGAGGGGGCCGATGCCGGGACCCACCTCCAGCACCCCCGTGCCGGGACCCGCGCCGGAGGCGGCGGCGATGTCCTCGGGCACCCAGGACTGGATGAGGAAGTTCTGGCCCATGGACTTGGAAAAACGAAAGCCGTTTCGGGCCAGCAGCGCCTTGATCTCGTTGATATTGCAAAGATCCATATGAGGCTCCTTTACTTACGATAAAATAAATCAGATTTCCTCATCCATCATAACGAAAAGGCCGCCGTCCGTCAAGGGATAGCCAGACGGCGGCGGTCTTTTCAATATGTTAAAGTCAGTTTGCCTGGGGCAGGGTGACCTCGGCTTTAAACAGGTCCCCGTCCACGGTGAGCCGGAACTCGCCGCCCTGAAGCTCGGTGAGGCTGCGGGCGATGGACAGCCCTAAACCGGAGCCCTCCGTGCTGCGGGACTCCTCCCCCCGGACAAAGCGCTCCATCAGCCGCTCCGCCGGGATGTTCAGGGCCTCCCGGGAGATGTTCTTCACCGACAGGGTCACCTGGCCCTTGCCCCGGGAGAGCTCCACATAGATGCGGGTGCCCTCCATGGCGTATTTGGCGCAGTTGGACAGCAGGTTGTCGATGACCCGCCACAGGTGCCGCCCGTCGGCATAGACCCAGGTCTCCCCATCGGGCACGGTGGTCACCACAGCCAGCTTCCGCTCCTGAAGCTTCTCGGTCCACTCCCCCAGGGCCTGGTCCAGCAGCTGGGACATGCCGATCTTCTCCCGGCTGACGCTGAGCACGCCGGTGGATGCCTTGCTGGCCTCCACCAGGTCCTCGGTGAGCTTTTTCAGCCGCTGGGACTTGCGGTCCAGCACCTCGATATACTCCGCCGCCTTGGGGTCGGTCTGCTGGGTGGTCTTCAGCAGATTCACATAATTTATAATGGAGGTGAGGGGGGTCTTCAGATCGTGGGACACGTTGGTGATGAGCTCGGCCTTAAAGCGCTCGCTCTTCATCTTCTCGTCCACCGCCCCGGACAGGCCGATGGAGATGTTGTTCAGGTCCTCGGCATAGGCCCGCAGGTCGGCGGGCATCCGGGCGGTGTCCACCTGATAGTTCAGGTCCCCGGCGGCGATGGCCTGGCTGCCCCGGCGCAGGCGGGCAAAGCAGGCCGTCCACCGGCACAGCAGCACCAGGGCCGCCCCGTTGACCAGAATGACCAGCACCCCGCCGCCGGAGCCTAGGGCCGCCACAGCCAGGACGTTAGCCAGCAGATAGAGGAAAAAGCCCACGATGGCCCGCCAGGTCAGGGGCAGCTCGCAGACGATCTCCTGCGCGCCCCGGCGTATCGCGCCGCACACCCGGCAGATCAGGCTGGTCCGGCCCAGGACGCCCGTGCGCAGCCGCACCGCCAGGGTGCGCAGGACCATGGCCCCCACCACCATGGCCCCGGCAAAGGCGGCGGCTCCCCCCGCTGTCAGCAGGCGGATCTGCCACTGGGGGAACTGGCCATACACCAAAAGGTCCTCATACTGGTTTGACCAGCTCCCGCCGTCCACCGCGATCTGTCCCACAATAAAGATGGCCGCGATCATGCCAAGCTCGGCGCAGGCAGCCAGGAGGAGATAGACCTCCAGATAAATTTTATCCTGCCAGGTGGGGGCGCACCCCTCCCCTGCCGCAAACCACAAAATGCAGCCCAGGCTGGCCGCCGCTGCCAGCAGCAGGGCCGCGCCCACCCCCACCCGAAAGGCAAACTGCCCCTGAGAGCGGGTGATATCCTGCCACAGCTGATAGAAGCTGTCGTCGATCTCCGGCTGGGCCGCCACGCCATATTCCAGAATATATTGGCCGTCGGCGTTTTCGATCTGGAGGGATACGTCGTCACTTTGGAAGGTTGTCTCCTGTCCAGCGTTCACCGTCCAGCCGTAATATTGGGCGTAGTAGCCATAGCTGTCCAGCTCCTCGGCGGCGTAGTCCCCGGGGATAACGCTGGCATAGCCCACGTGGTCCACGGCGGACAGCAGGCTCTCCCCATCCCCCAGGTTGGAGGACAGCTCCTCCCCGCTCCGGTCCAGCAGGCGGAAGCGATAGTTGGTCTCGCTGGCGGCCACATCCGCCTCGAACTCCGCCATAGTGCCCTCCAGCTGCTGGCGCTCCACATAGCTGATGGTGTCGCTCTCCAGGGCGATGGAGTCGGCCACGGCGGTGGCCACCCGGTCGTTCCAGTCCTGGCACAGGGCGCGGAACTGGCGGCTGTCCTGCCAGTCGATCCCCTGCCACTCCAGGGTGAACAGGGCGGTGAGACCCAGATAGGCCGCCATCAGGGCACACAGCACCAGGGCCGCCCAGGCCGTCCAGCGGGCGGTGTGCTTCTGCTCTCTCATCCCGCGGCCCCCTTCTCCAGCTTATAGCCCAGGCCCCACACCACTTTTAAATAGCGGGGGTCGGCGGGATCGATCTCGATCTTCTCCCGCAGGTGGCGGATGTGGACGGCCACCGTATTCTCCGAGCCATAGGCCGGGTCGTTCCACACCTGCTCATAGATCTGGGCGGAGGAGAACACCTGTCCCGGGTGGGACAGAAGCAGCTTGAGCACGTTATACTCGATGGGGGTGAGAGCCACCGGCTCCCCGTCCACCGTCACCCGCTTGGCCCCGTCATCCATGGTGATGGGCCCCACGGTGAGCAGGCCGGGGCCCTTGTCCGCGCCCCCCAGGCTGGTATATCGCCGCAGCTGGGACTTCACCCGGGCCATCACCTCCAGGGGGTTGAAGGGCTTGGTGATATAGTCGTCCGCCCCGATGTTCAGGCCCAGGATCTTGTCCGCGTCCTCGCTCTTGGCGGTGAGGAGGATAATGGGCACGTTGCTCCCCTCCCGCAGCTTGGCGGTGGCCCGGATGCCGTCCAGCTCGGGCATCATCACGTCCATCAGGATCAGATGGACCTCGTTCTGCTCCACGGCCTGGATGGCCTCCCGCCCGTTATAGGCCTTCAGGGTGCGATAGCCCTCGCTGGTGAGATAGATATCCAGGGCGGAGACGATGTCCTTGTCGTCGTCACAGATCAAAATGGTATACATACGCCGCTCTCCCTTGCGTCATCAGATTTCTTGTCTTGTGTCTAGCATAACACACCGCCATTAAGTTGCAAGGGCGAATTTTCTTAAGAAATATTAAAGACCGCCGCCAAAGCCCCATTTCAGGACTTCGGCGGCGGCCAATTTCGATCTCTTATATTTCTTCTTATGTCTCCACCGGGACGGCCTCCGGCACAGCTTGGATGTCCTCCGTGGCATAGGTGCTGTTCCACAGCTCCCGCGCGCCGGTGCGCCGGTCCACCCGATAGACGTCCGTCCGGGTCACCTGGGCGGACACGTCCACCCACACCTTATAATAGTTCTCGTCAGCTGGGACGAACACCGGCGTTCCGTTCATGCCGCCCAACTCCCCCAGGGAGATCGACACCGGGACGGCCTTGTCGGGGAACTCCGCCGTCAGCTCCAGCTCGGGGCCGCCCTGGTCCAGCCAGAACAGCAGGCCGCCCCCGGCCCCCATGGCCATGCCGCCGGGATACTGCCGCCCGGCAAAGCCGCCGCCCTGTACCTGCACGCAGCCGCCGGGCTGGGTCTCATAGGTATAGCGGCTCTCCCGCACGCCGCTGATGGCCAGCAGCAGGACGGCCGTCACTGCCGCCGCCGGGATCACGATGTTTCGTTTCATGGATCAGGCCCCCTTCCTCCGGTTTTGTAAGCAAATTATATAATATTTGCTCCAGCACTCAAGATACTATTTGTGAATTTTGTGTGAATCGCAAAAATTCCGCCGGACCGTGGCTGCGGTCCGGCGGCGGGAGGATACACATGAGTCGGAATTTTCAGCGGCTGCTGGGGGTCTGCCGGCTGTTCTGGGTCTGGGGCTGCTTCTGCGGCTCCTGGGGCTGCCGGGCGTCCTGGGTCTGGGTGCGCTGGGTGCGGTCCTTGTGCTTTGCCTGCATGGTCCAAGCCTCCTTTACATTGGGTCTGGGGATAGTCTGGACCGGCATCTGGAGAACTATACCGAAAGCGGGAAATTTTTTTACTTACGCCCAGAACCGCCAGGCGCACCAGCCCGCCCCGGCCAGCTGGAGGATCAACAGCAGGGGGAAGCCATATTTGAAATACCAGTGGCGGGTCTTGTGGTGGAACAGGCGCATTCCCGCCAAGCCCCCCAGCGCTCCGCCCAAGATGGCCGGGAGGAACAGGGTCTTCTCCGGGATGCGCCAGGCGTTCTGCTTGGCCCGGCGCTTGTCGATACCCATCAGGACAAAGGCCAGGACGTTCACGGCGATGAGATAATAGAAGAGAAACTGCCAGAAGAGCTTTGGCATAAAGATCACCTCGTTTGATTTGATATTCACTCTTTTTTATTCGTTCAAATTTTTCTCAGTGTACCCCATCCCGGGCAAAAAGGCAAGTCCCTGGCTGTTTTTGTATGCATAGTAATGTATAAAATCCAGTGATTTTCTGCATAATATTCGTTTTTGGTGAAAATATACGGATAAGCCGGGAAAAAATATGGATAACTATGCGAATAGGGGGTTGCAATTCCCCCCTAAGAGTGATAGACTGACAACACTGAAACAACCGAAAGGCTTTTCTTTCCGCAAAAAGCGCGGAAATTCCCTTTCAAACTGTCTTTATGGAGGAAATACATCATGGCTGAAGTGAAAAAAGTAGTGCTCGCCTATTCCGGCGGTCTGGATACTTCCATCATCATCCCCTGGCTGAAGGAGAACTATAATAACCCCGAGATCATCGCCGTCTCCGCCGACGTGGGCCAGGGCAGCGAGCTGGACGGCCTGGAGGAGAAGGCCATCAAGACCGGTGCCTCCAAGCTGTACATCGAGGACCTGACCGACGAGATGGTGGATGAGGTCATCA
>OJPN01001204.1_pt1 | contig 19193 bp, 14 predicted proteins | sample 1598511 | NCBI WGS metagenome assembly OJPN01 (sample SAMN03922485, study PRJEB24848) | human gut metagenome | isolation source: stool sample | host: Homo sapiens | place: Germany | collected 2011-05
ACGGTTTCGAAAAGAAATATCAGGACTGGAAAAGGAAGCAGCAAAATGAGGCATAGCAATTCCGGCAAAAAACTTTCGCGGACGCCTGCGCACCGTAAGGCCCTGTTGCACAATCTCGCCAAGGCGCTGCTTATCCACGGCCGCATCCGCACCACCGAAGTGAAAGCCAAGGAACTCCGCGGCGTTGTCGAGCCGCTGATCTCCCTGGCCAAGCGCAACGACCTGCACGCCCGCCGTCTGGCTTACCGCGTGCTGTGCGACTACGCTCTGGTTAAGCGCCTGTTTGACGAAATTGGTCCCCAGTTCGCCGGTGTGCCTGGTGGTTACACCCGCGTGATGAAGCTGGCCATGCCCCGCAAGGGCGATAACGCTCCCATGGCCATCATCGAACTGACCCGCCTGCCCGAAGCCAAGACGGAAGCTCCCGCCAAGGCTGAAAGCGCCGAGTAGTTCCGATGACCGTGTCCGGTTCCGGCCGGACGAGGGAAAAGGATACAAGGGCCCCCGCAAGGGGGCCTTTTTGCGTTTTGGGGAGTAGCCTGGCAGGGGAGGAGGACGTCCTCCTGCAGGGGGCTTGCTGCCCTTCGGGGGCCCTCCGTTCCGTATGCATGCCGGTAGCCCGGCCGATATATGCGGCAAGACGAGGGGATCCCCATCCCTTTCGGTGCCTCCGTACGGCCGTGCATCAGCCCGGAGCCTGCATCTCCTACGCGCTGTCCGGAAAGTTTGGCGCTCCACGACAACGCAGCCTGTGCACTCACATGCCTGTACTGACCGGCAGCCCCTATCCCTTTTTTACATACGCTGCAGGCGTTCCCGTTCCCTTGTCCTTCTTGGTTCTCACGCCGGAGGCAGCCGGCAGATCCATAGAGCAGGGCAGCCTGGTGGAATATCTCTCTTCCGCATGTCTTTCTGGGTTCTTTATGAGCGCGTTTTGAGGAGAGTGGGGGAGTTTGAGGGGGCGAGGGGAAGCTTTTTGGCGCAAGGAAAAGTTCCCCTCGCCCCTTCAATACGATCAAGCAGCCATCCTCTGACCTTTGTCGTCCCTTCTCTGTCATGACTTGCCAGCAGGGGGGCTTTCATGGCATGGACGGCCTGTGCCTGTGCGGCATCCTTTCATTTTTCAACAAAGCGAGGTTCATCATGAAGTTGCTGGAAAAGGCCCGGGCCGCCGGCTGAGCGGCAAAAATGGCTCCAGGGGCCCTGGAGCAGCTTTTGCGGGGCCTCGCGCCCCGTGGATCGTCGGATCTGGAGCAGCGCGTCATCGCCGGGCGTGCCCGCAACGAGGATGCCGTGGTCGTGCGCATGCCGGCGGGCAAGGCCATCGTGCAGACCGTGGACATCCTGGCGCCCATCGTCAACGATGCCTTCTGGTTCGGCCGCATCGCGGCCTGCAATGCCCTGTCGGATGTCTACGCACTGGGCGGGCAGCCCTGGTGTGCCATGAACGTGGCTTTTTTCCCCACCTGCCTGACCGAGAACGACCCGGAGAACATCCTGGCCAATATCCTGCGCGGCGGCATGGATGCCCTGGAAGAAGCCGGGGCCGTGCTGGCCGGCGGGCATACGGTGCAGGATGACGAACTCAAGTACGGCATGGCCGTGACCGGCATCATCGATCCCGATCATGTGGCCGCCAATGACAAGCTGCGGCCGGGCCTGCGTCTGCTGCTGACCAAGCCGCTGGGCACGGGCATCCTGGCTACAGGCGTCAAAGCGCGCTGGGACGATCATGAGGAAAGCGAAGCGCTGCTGCAGCGCTGGTGCGGACGTCTCAACCGTATCCCCGGGGAGGCCATCGCCCACTTCCGCATCCCGGCCGCCACGGACATCACCGGTTTTGGCCTGGGCGGGCATCTGCTGGAGATGGCGCAGGCCTCGGGCGTCTGCGTATCATTGCAGACGGAAGCCCTGCCGCTGCTGCCCCACGCTCTGGAGTATGCCCGCATGGGCCTCATCCCGGCGGGCAGCCATCTCAACCGCACCCACTGCGCTCCTGCCGTGGACGTGGCGTCTTCGGTGGACGAGGCGGTGGAAAGCATCGTATTCGATGCCCAGACCTCGGGCGGTATCGTGCTGGCCGTGCCGGGTGAAGAGCTGGCCACGGTGCGTGACTGGCTGGAGGCCAGGGGCGAGATGGCCGTGGAGATCGGTGAAGTGCTGGAGGCGCGTTCCGACGGCAAGCGGCTGCTGCTGCGCTAGCGGGGGAGGGGAGATCCGGGGAGAAGACTCTCCCTTTCTCATTTCCCAGGCTCTCTCTTTCCTCCACGCCTCCCATCCTCTCCGCATGTATTGCAGTGGGAGGAAAGCATCCCGGAAGAGAGGCCTCCCGGCAGTTCGCCAGGCGGCAAGATCGGGCCCCTCCGGGACTGTTGCCGTTTCCCTTTTTTCCTGCTGTCCGGTACTGAGGGGAGGGCTGGCCGAGGCTTGCGGGAAAGTGGTGTCTGTGGTATAAAAGTTATCTTTGCGAGAGTGGCGGAATTGGTAGACGCACTGGACTTAGAATCCAGCGGTTTATCCATACGGGTTCAAGTCCCGTCTCTCGCACCAGAATTTGCAAGGACGTCCCCGGCATGGCTGTGGGACGTCTTTGTTTTGAGGGCTGCTGTGCAGGAAGCCTCTTTCCTTGTCCGGCGCAGAGGAAGACAGCGCAGCTCCATTCCTCCACGGCAGCGCGCAGGCAGCAGTCCTCCCCGGCCATGCTGCTGCATGTTCCTTCCCCGTCCGGCCTGCGGCGAGCCGGCCAAGGGGTATCCTCCGTCCATCCCTTCTTGCCGTGGCATCACGGGCCATACCGCATCAGACCGCGGCCCTGTTCCTCCACCTCTTTCTGCCTGTACCTGAGCGCCTCCTGCTGCCTTCTTCACCGTTTCGCCAAAGGACGGCTTTTCATCTTGACCGGCACGCTTCCGTGCTTATCTTTGACGGCAGAGAGCTGCCGGGAGACCGGCGCCCAGCCGCTTGAAATCCGCCCTTCTTTGGGCTATGAGAAGCGATTGTCGTGGCTGGCGAGTCGCTCGCCATGCCGGATGATGCGTGTTCTGCACCGCATCATCATTCAGAGAACTGCCGTGCGGCCCAGGTCGCGGTCGTCTTCGGGGCATCCCCGGGGCGCGGCGGAAAAAAGAGACTTTTCGTTAAAGGAGCGCCTCGTGGAATATACTGTTGAAGATTTGTCCCCGGTCAAGAAAAAGGTTGCCATCACCACTGATCCCAAGGAAGTGGAAGCCGCCATCATGGGCGCTGTCGCCCTGTACAAGACGTCTGTGCAGATTGACGGTTTCCGCAAGGGCAAGGTGCCCGCTTCCGTCATCGAACAGCGTTTCCGCGACCGCATCTATGAAGAGGCCCGTCAGGACCTCGTCAACGTGCACATCAATGAAGTGATGTCCAAGCTGGACGTGACCCCCGTCTCCGGTATCAACATGGTGGACGGCGAGCCTGTCATGGAACGCGGCAAGGGCATGAACTACAGCATCGAGTTCGAAGTGCTGCCCACCTTCGATCTGCCCCCCTACGAAGGCATGGAAGTGGAGCAGGAAAAGACCATCGTGGACGACGCTGAAGTGGAAGAAGTGGTGGAACGCATCCGCCGCGACCGCGCCAAGCTGGTGCCCGTGGACGGCGACGGCCCGGCCGTGGACGGCCAGGTGGCCAACATCGACTTCTGCGCCTACGAAAACGGCCAGCCCCTGGAAGGCATCAAGGCTGACGGCTTCGATCTGGCCCTGGGCGAAAAGCAGGCCCTGGAAGATTTCGAAAACCTGGTCAAGACCATCAAGCTGGGTTGCGAAGCCGAAGGCGACATCACCTTCCCCGAAGATTTCCTGGCCAAGGACTTGGCCGGCAAGACCGTGACCATGAAGGTCAAGGTGCATGCCATCAAGGAACGTCAGCTGCCCGCCGTGGATGACGAACTGGCCAAGGCCGTGGGCGTGGAAAACGTGGAAAAGCTCAAGGCCGGCATCCGCGAAAGCTACCGCTCCAGCCGCTACAACCTGAACAAGGGTTCCGCCCAGAAGTCCATGCTGGACAAGCTGGTGAAGATGGTGGAATTCGAACTGCCGCCCAGCATGGTGGACGTGCAGGCCCGCACCCTGCTGGCCGACATGCGCGCCCGCATGGAACGCCAGGGCAAGAGCCTGGATTCCCTGGGCAAGACCGAAGAAGAACTGCTGAAGGAAGTCCAGCCCCAGGCCGAAGAGATCACCCGCATGCAGGTGCTGCTGCTGGCCATCGCCAAGAAGGAAGGCCTGGATGTGAACGAGCAGGAAGTCAATGCCCAGCTCTACCAGCTGTGCATGCGCAGCGGCGAAGACTTCAAGCAGGTTCGCGAAGCCTATGAAAAGAGCGGCATGATCTTCACCCTGCGTGACCGCATCCTGGCCGACAAGGCCATGGACGCCATCTACGCCAAGGCCCAGGTGAAGGAAGTGGAGCCCAAGGCTGCTGAAAAGACTGAAGAAAACAACTAAAGCGAGCGATGTCTGCACCATGGTGCAGATGTTTCACGCACCTTTCCGGCGACGCTTCGTCGTCCGCTTTTGACGTACGCCGCGGCGGTTCTCCCGTCGCGGCGGCGTCGAATTTATACGGTTTAACTCACAGAGAGGTTTTCATGTCCCTCGTCCCCATGGTCATCGAAACCACGGGCCGTTCCGAACGTGCCTACGATATTTATTCCCGCCTGCTCAAGGATCGCATCATCCTGCTGAGCAGCGAAGTGAACGACACTGTGGCCTCCCTTGTCTGCGCCCAGCTCCTGTTCCTGGAATCCCAGGATCCGGAGAAGGAGATCAACCTGTACATCAATTCTCCCGGCGGCTCCGTGACCGCCGGTCTGGCCATCTACGACACCATGCGTTACATCACCGCGCCCGTCAGCACGGTGTGCATGGGCCGGGCCGCCAGCATGGGGGCATTTTTGCTGGCTGCCGGGCAGAAGGGCATGCGCTACGCGCTGCCCAACAGCCAGATCATGATCCACCAGCCGCTGGGCGGCTTCCAGGGCCAGGCCACGGATGTGGACATCCACGCCCGCGAGATGCTGCGCATCAAGGAACGCCTGAACACCATGCTGGCCGAGAACACCGGCAAGAGCTATGACGAGGTGGTCCGGGCCACGGAACGCGACAATTTCCTCACCCCCGAACAGGCCCTCGAATTCGGCATCATCGACCGGGTACTGGTATCGCGCAGCGATATGACGGAGAAAAACTAGTCTATGTCCAACAGCAAGAATTCCGGACAGGAACCGCTGCGCTGCTCCTTCTGCGGACGCAGCGAGCTGGAGGTGAACAACCTTATCGTGCAGGACAACGCCTGCATCTGCGACAACTGCGTGCGCGCCTGCGGTGACATCATCGCCCGCGACAAGGTCCAGCAGCAGGTGGAGGAGGCCGACGAGCGCCTGCTCTCGCCGCAGGAGATCAAGGCCCGCCTGGATGAATACGTCATCGGTCAGACCGAGGCCAAGAAGATCCTCTCCGTGGCCGTGCACAACCACTACAAGCGCGTCTTCTTCGCCGATGCCCTGGGCGATGACGTGGAACTGGAAAAGAGCAACATCCTGCTGGTGGGTCCCTCCGGCAGCGGCAAGACCCTGCTGGCCAAGACCCTGGCCAAGGTGCTGCGCGTGCCCTTTGCCATCGCCGACGCCACGACCCTGACCGAAGCCGGTTACGTGGGCGAGGATGTGGAGAACATCCTGGTGCAGCTGCTGCAGAATGCCGACTACGACATCGAAGCCGCCAGCAAGGGCATCATCTACATCGACGAGATCGACAAGATCTCCCGCAAGAGCGACGGCCCCTCCATCACCCGTGACGTGTCCGGTGAAGGCGTGCAGCAGGCCCTGCTCAAGATCATCGAAGGTACCGAGGCCAACATCCCGCCCAAGGGCGGCCGCAAGCATCCCCAGCAGGAATTCATCCGCATGGATACCAGCAATATCCTGTTCATCGTGGGCGGCGCCTTCGTGGGCCTGGACAAGATCGTGGGCTCCCGCATGAGCGGCAGCTCCATGGGCTTCGGCGCCCAGGTCTGCTCCAAGAAGGAGATGCCCCTGGGCGAGCTGCTGGAAAAGATCCAGCCCCAGGACCTGGTCAAGTTCGGTCTGATCCCCGAATTCGTGGGCCGTATCCCGATCATCACCCATGTGGACGATCTGGACGAGGCCGATCTGGTGCGTATCCTGACCGAGCCCAAGAACGCTCTGGTGCGCCAGTACCAGAAGCTGTTCGAACTGGACCACGTGCAGCTGCGCTTCACGCCCAATGCCCTCAAGGCCATCGCGGCCCGGGCCATCGAGCGCAAGACCGGCGCGCGCGGCCTGCGCAACGTCATGGAGCGCACCATGCTGGACATCATGTTCCGCCTGCCCTCCATGCCCGGTGTCAAGGAATGCCTCATCAACCGGGCCGTCATCGAAAAGGGCAAGGAGCCGGTGCTGCTGTATGACGAAAGCGCCGAAGGCGCTGCTGCCGATACCAGCCTGAACTAGCCCGGCTTCCGGCATGGTCGTACGGCGTGGAGACGCTCCCGCCTGCTGCTGCCGGTCGCACCTTGCCGGGGCCTGCCCCCGGGCAGGCTGTCACAAGATCTGAAAGGGGGGGGGAAGCATCCGCTTTTGCCGCAGGCAGAAGGGATCCTTCCCCTTTCAACGATATACGGGGCCATCCGGCCCGGCCGTCCCGACGGCTGAGCGGGCCGCCCGCGCGGCCCTTTTACGAGGTACACTATGTCCGAATTCCAGCGCGAAGCGCGCTTTTTTGCCGAGCTGCCGGTCATGCCCCTGCGCGAAGTGGTCATGCTGCCGCGTACCATCATGCCGCTTTTCGTGGGGCGCGAAGCCTCCATCAAGGCCATCGAACTGGCCCAGTCCGGCTACAACAAGCAGATGTTCCTGGTGGCCCAGCGCGAGCCCGATGTGGAGAAGCCCGGCGCCGATGATCTGAGCCCCGTGGGGGTCGTCTGCAAGGTCCTGCAGATGCTGCGCCTGCCCGACGGCACCATCAAGGTGCTGTTCGAAGGCCTGCACCGTGCCCGCTGGACGGAGCTGCGCGAAGAGGACAACTGCCTGATGGCCATGCTCTGCACCGTGCCGGAAAGCGAGAGCCGCCCCGAAGAGCGCGAGGCCCTGGTGCGTACCGTGCAGGAAGCGCTGGAAGAGTACGCCAAGAACAACAAGAAGCTGACCCAGGAAGCGCTCATGTCCATCATGGCCCTGCGCGATGCCGGGCCGCTGGCCGACGCCGTTGTGCCCCACCTCAAGGTGGATTACCGCAAGAAGCAGGAAGTGCTGGAGATCGCCGACGTCACCGAGCGCCTGGAGCGCGTGTACGAGCTTTTGCAGGGCGAAGTGGCCCTGGCCTCGGTGGAAAAGCGCATCAAGAACCGCGTCAAGGTGCAGATGGAGCGCAACCAGCGCGAGTACTACCTTAGCGAGCAGCTCAAGGCCATCAACAAGGAGATGGGCCGCGAGGACGATCCCCAGGCGGAAGTGGACGAGCTGGAAAAGAAGCTCGAAGGCCGCAACATGCCGCAGGAAGCTCGCGAGCGCTGCCAGTCCGAACTGCGCAAGCTGCGCAGCATGCCGCCCTCGGCCGCGGAATACACCGTGGTGCGCAATTATGTGGACTGGCTGCTGGATCTGCCCTGGAACGACCTCAAAGAGATCGATATCGACATCGAAAAGGCCCGTGCCATCCTTGAAGGCGACCACTTCGGTCTGGAAAAGCCCAAGGACCGCATCCTGGAATATCTGGCCGTGCAGAAGCTCTCCAACGGCCTGCGCGGTCCCATCCTCTGCTTCGTGGGCCCGCCAGGCGTGGGCAAGACCTCGCTGGCCAAGAGCGTGGCCCGGGCCACGGGACGCGAATACGTGCGCCTTTCCCTGGGCGGCGTGCGTGACGAGGCCGAGATCCGCGGGCATCGCCGTACCTATGTGGGCGCCCTGCCCGGCAAGATCATCCAGTCCCTGAAACGGGTAAAGAGCAGCAACCCCCTGTTCTGCCTGGACGAGATCGACAAGATGACCTCGGACTTCCGGGGCGACCCGGCCTCGGCCCTGCTGGAAGTGCTGGACCCGGAACAGAACAGCACCTTCATGGACCACTATCTGGATCTGGAATACGACCTTTCCAAGGTGTTCTTCATCACCACGGCCAACTCGCTGGATACCATCCCGGCACCGCTGCTGGACCGCATGGAGATCATCGAGCTCAACAGCTATCTGGAGACGGAAAAGCGCCAGATCGCCCGCAACTTCCTGCTGCCGCGACAGGTGAAGGAACACGGCCTGAAGCCGGAGAACATCGCGCTGTCCGACGGCGCCATCCTGGAGATCATCCGTTCCTACACCCGTGAAGCGGGCGTGCGCAATCTGGAGCGCGAGATCGCCGCCCTGTGCCGCAAGACCGCCATCCGTCTGGTGGAGGACAACGATCTGGACAAGTGCGTGAGCATCTCCCGCCAGAACCTGGCTTCCTTCCTCGGCGTCAAGAAGTATCGTCACGAGGAGCGCGAGAGCGAGTCCCAGGTGGGCGTCTGCGCCGGTCTGGCCTACAACCAGCGCGGCGGCGAGATCCTGATGGTGGAGACCAGCCTCATGTCCGGTTCCGGGCAGGTGGTCATCACCGGCCAGCTGGGCGACGTGATGACCGAGTCCGCCCGTGCGGCCCTGACCTATGTGCGTTCCCGCGCCGAGATCCTGGGCCTTGACCCGCGTTTCCACCGCAAGGTGGACATCCATGTGCATGTGCCCGACGGCGCCACGCCCAAGGACGGCCCCTCGGCCGGCATCACCCTGGCCACGTCCATCACCTCGGCCCTGCTGGGCATCCCGGTGCGCAACGATGTGGCCATGACCGGCGAGATCTCCCTGCGCGGGCGCGTGCTGCCCATCGGCGGCCTGCGGGAAAAGCTGCTGGCTGCCCGCCGCAGCGGCATCAAGAAGGTCCTCATGCCGCATGACAACGAAAAGGATCTCAAGGAAGTGCCCGCCGAGGTGCTGGAAGATCTGGAGATCGTCTTCGTGGACCATGTGGACGAAGTCCTGCCCCATGCCCTGGCCGCTTCCGTGGAAGAGATTTTCTCCGGTCGCGCCACGGCCCAGCCGCTGTATCTCAGCCTGCGCGCCGGCAAGAACGACAAGGACAGCAGCGCCGCTGCACCGCAATAGTATGTGAGGAGGGGAGAGATGCGGGGGAAACCTTTTGTGGACAAAAGGTTCTCCCCCGCACCCCCTTCCAAAAAACTTTTTTCAGGTGGGGCCGCTGGTCCCCGCCGCTGAACGGTGGGGAGCGGACAACGGCCCGTGGACCGGGAAAACAGGAAGAGGAAGGCATGGTGCCTTCCTCTTCCTGTTTTTGGTACGTATGGCGTGCCTTGCGTGCGCAGCGTACCTTTGAACGGATGTCCGGTACAAAACAAAAACGCGGAGGGCAGAGTGCCTTCCGCGTTTTTGTTTTGGGCGCAGGCCTCTTTGTCAGAAAGCCGTGCTTGTCTTGCCATTTTTGCCGGGGGACCGGCAATGGGGGCTGTCCGGCGTCGTACCGGGGAGTCCATCCTCCTGCACAAAGCGCGTTGGGAGGAGGATGGGGCTTGGGGGAAGGAGGGACCTTTGCGCGCAAGCCGGCGACCGAAGGCGGCCGCAGGCCGTGCCCGTTGCGACGAAGGGAGCTACGGGCATCGACAGCAGGGCAATGTCCCTCCTTCCCCCAAAAAACTTGCTTACATGTGGAAGAAGCGCAGGGGAGGCACGCCGGGGATCATGCGGGCGTCGGCCAGCTTGCGGTAGAAGAGGCTGAGGCCCTGCAGTTCGCGTTCTCCCAGGCTGAAGGTCAGGCCTTCGTTGTAATAGACGGTCAGTTCCTCGCGGGACAGGGGGCAACCGTGGCCGGTGAGGTCGAGGATGACATCCATATGGGAGAGGCCCCAGTCACGGCCCTGACGCATGAGCGCGCCGGGGTCGCTGTGGAAAAGCTTTTTCTGCACGGCGTCGTGGCTGACCACCCAGACCCCGAAGATGAAGGGCAGGCCGGTCCATTCCACCCAGGCATCGGCCAGGTCGAGCCGGTAGGGATAGTCAGGATGGTTGCGCAGGCGCAGGGCTTCGTCCCCGATGGCCAGGAAGGCTTCGGGGGCCCTGTCCGTGCCCAGGGTGGGCGTGACGGCGCCGGTGACGTAGTTCACGTCGCAGTGGTAGTGGTCCTTCATGAGCAGGCGCAGCAGGGCCACGGAGGTGTGGGTCTCGCCGCTGATGAGGATGGTCTGGCCGCCCAGCTGTTCCACAGGGCGGCGGGACATGAGCAGCACGCTCATGACATTGCCGTGGGAGCCGATGGAAAGATCCTCCACCAGATGGTAGCGCTCGGGGCGCATGGCGTATTCGAAACAGGAATTGGAGGAGATGTGCAGCTCGCCCCGGGCCATCATGTTGTTGAGGACGGCGGGCGGCCCGGAGATGATCTCGAAATCGTGGGGGATGATGCCCGCTTCCAGGGGATGATAGATGGGCAGGACGTTGAGGTAGCCGATACGGCCCATGCGCAGGGCATCAGCGGGCAGACCGGGTTCACTGGACATGGCATTCCTCCTGGCCGCAGAGCGGCCGTTTCTTGGTGGGCTGTCCGGGGGCAGCGGGAAGGGAGGCACCCGTGCGGACGCATCCCGGAATGCTGCATAACAGGCCGCCGCCAAAAAGGAAAGGGCGGGAGCAGGCGTTTTGACGTCCCTCGGCCTTCCTGTATATGATGGAAAAAAGCAGGTGAGTCATGTTCAAACGTTTTTTTCTCGTATTGCTGGCAGGTACGCTGCTTGGGGGGATTCCGGTCATGGCTGCAGCACTGGAAAACGAGACCGCGGGCGCCATCGTGCGTGAGCCTGTCCTGACGGGTGAACAGGCCCAGGCCATGGTCGAGGTGGTCATGCATGAGGCCCGCGAGAGCGGGCATGCCGTCACCGTGACCGTGGTGGACCGCTCCGGCCAGATACTGGCGGTGCTGCGCGACCATCACGCCGGTGTGCATACGCTCAACGCCAGTTACAAAAAAGCCTACACGGCGGCCTCCCAGAAGCGCGAGACGGTCGCCATAGCCCGTGGCATACGGGACGGCTCCATCCCCTCGGACATCCGTTATCTCGACCCCAATTTCTCCCTTATGGAAGGCGGTATCCCCGTCATCCTGGAAAATGTGGTGGTGGGCGGTATCGGGGTCGGCGGTGCCCACGGCAGTGAAGACGGACGTCTGGCCCGCATCGGCCTGCTGGTGTTGCAGCACTAGTCCTGCGCGCGGGGCGCTGGCCCGCATGGCGTGCGGCGTGACATGCGGGCGGCTGCCCGCTGCCTGGAGGGAAATCCGGCGGGAAAAGTGAGAAAATAACTAAATAGTAATAATTCCTATTTACAAAAGTTGCCGGTCATGGCATTTCTTTCCTTGCGATACCTCCTGGGGGGAGGCTGTCACTGCACCAACCAGGTGCGCAAACCAGGGAGAAAGCACATGACTGATAAAAATGACCGCCTGACCACCAGTGCCGGTGCGCCGGTAGCCAATAACAATCATGCCCTGACTGCCGGTCCGCGCGGCCCCATGCTGATGCAGGATGTCTGGTTCCAGGAAAAACTGGCCCATTTCGACCGTGAGGTCATCCCGGAGCGGCGCATGCACGCCAAGGGCTCCGGTGCTTACGGGACGTTTACGGTGACGCATGACGTCACTCAGTATACCAAGGCCTCGCTCTTTGCCGAGGTCGGCAAGCAGACCGAAGTCTTCGTCCGTTTTTCCACTGTGGCCGGCGAGCGCGGCGCAGCGGACGCGGAACGCGACATCCGCGGCTTTGCCGTCAAATTCTACACGGACCAGGGCAACTGGGACATGGTGGGCAACAACACGCCGGTCTTTTTCCTGCGTGACCCGCTCAAGTTCCCCGACCTGAACCATGTGGTCAAGCGCAACCCGCGCACCAACATGCACAGCGCCACGGACAACTGGGACTTCTGGACCCTGCTGCCCGAAGCCCTGCACCAGATCACCGTGGTCATGAGCGATCGCGGCATCCCGGCGTCGTACCGCCACATGCACGGTTTCGGCAGCCACACCTACAGCCTCATCAATGCGGAGAACAAGCGCTTCTGGGTCAAGTTCCATTTCAAGACCCAGCAGGGCATCAAGAACCTCACCGATGCCGAGGCGCAGGAACTCATCGGCCGTGACCGGGACAGCCATCAGCGCGATCTGTACGAGCATATCGAAAAGGGCGACTTCCCCCGCTGGACCCTGTATTTCCAGATCATGCCCGAGGAGGACGCCGAAAAGCTGCCCTATCATCCCTTTGACCTGACCAAGGTCTGGTACCACAAGGACTATCCCCTCATCGAAGTGGGCGTGCTGGAACTGAACCGCAATCCCGAGAACTACTTTGCCGAGGTGGAGCAGGCGGCTTTCAATCCCGCCAATCTGGTGCCCGGCATCGGCGTCTCGCCCGACAAGATGCTGCAGGGCCGTCTGTTCTCTTATGGAGATGCCCAGCGTTACCGCCTGGGGGTCAACCACAACATGATCCCGGTGAACCGTCCCCGCTGTCCCTACCACAGCTTCCACAGGGACGGCGCCATGCGGGTGGACGGCAACTACGGCAGTTATACCAGCTATGAGCCCAACAGCACGGGTGCCTGGCAGGAACAGCCCGACTTCAGCGAGCCGCCCCTGAAGATCAGCGGCGATGCGGACCGCTGGGACTATCCCTGCGATGATGCCGACTACTTCGAGCAGCCCGGCAAGCTGTTCCGCGTGATGACGCCGGAACAGCAGGAAGAGCTGTTCGGCAATACGGCCCGCGCCCTGGGCGACGCGCCCCGCGAGATCAAGCTGCGCCATATCCGTCATTGCGCCAAGGCCGACCCCGCCTACGGTGCGGGCGTGGCCCGGGCCTGCGGTATCCCGGAAAGCGAGATCTAAAGAAACAATGTGAGACAGGGGGCCATTGTCCCTGCTGCCGGTACCGGAGTCTCCTGCGCAGCGACGGATCCTCCTCCCCGTCGCGGCATACGTCCTGAGGGCCGGTATCCGGTGGCACCCTGCGGGCCGATGGCTCTCCCTGGTCTCCTTTTCCCAAAAAGGCCCACGCAAGGCTGGGCTCCGGCTGAAAGCGGCAGCATGTCCTTTCAGCCGGTCCGGAAAAGGAGTCCTTCCCGCGGAAGACACGCCGTATCGCGGCAGAGCTTCCGCTGACGGAATGCTGCCGGCAAAAAAAAAGCGGACATGACCATCACGGCCATGTCCGCTTTTCCGTATCTTTTTGTCTGCGGGGATCTCCCGGTACCTGAGGGCATACCTACGCCCGCCGCACTGGTGGACCGGCAGAACCTGCTGGGCTTTTTTCCCGTTTTCCACACCAATACACGATGTCCGAACCTGCGGGAAAAGGGCAGATCCGGGTAAAGTTTTTTGGCGTGGAGGGGGAGCGCGAGGGGGAGGCCGCACCTTTTGTCCACAAAAGGGGGGCCTCCCCCTCACATCATCTTTTTATGGTCAGCTAGTCTTCGGGCTGCGGATCCACAGGGGTGTAGTTCATGGTGCGCTGCACGGGGGTGAAGCCGGCGGCACGGATGATCTTGTGGATCTCATGACGGGTCAGGTGGTAGGACACGCCGGCGGCGGCCACCACGTTCTCCTCGATCATGAGCGAGCCGAAGTCGTTGGCACCGTAGAAGAGGGCCAGCTGGGCCACTTCGGGCCCCATGGTCACCCAGGAGGACTGGATGTTGGGGATATTGTCCAGCACCAGGCGCGACACGGCCAGCAGGCGCAGATAGGCGGGTGCGGGCAGGGGAGCCGTCACGTTGATGCGGGTATGGGCGGGCTGGAAGGTCCAGGGGATGAAGGCGGTGAAGCCGTGGGTCCTGTCCTGTACCTCGCGCACGGCGAAGAGGTGGTCCAGACGGTGGCGGGGCTCTTCCTCATGGCCGAACATCATGGTGGCGGTGGTGCGCATGCCCAGGTTGTGGGCGCGTTCCATGACGTAGAGCCACTGGTCGGCGCTGCACTTGTTGGGCGAGACCTGGGCGCGGACATCGTTCTGGAGGATCTCGGCGCCGCCGCCGGGGATGGAGTCCAGACCGGCGGCCTTGAGGCGGGAGATGACCTCGTCCACGCTCAGACCGAACTTCTGCGACCAGAAGAATATCTCCGGCGGGGAGAAGGCATGGATGTGCAGGCTGGGCCAGGTGGCACGCATCCAGCGCAGCAGGTCTTCGTACCATTCCAGGGGCAGGTCGGGATGGTGCCCGCCCTGCAGCAGGATCTGGGTGCCGCCCAGGCGCAGGGTCTCGTCGATCTTCCGGGCCATCTCCTCGCGGGTGATGACGTAGCCTTCGCCGGATTCGGGCGCACGGAAGAAGGCGCAGAAGCGGCAGGCGCAGACGCAGACGTTGGAATAGTTGATGTTGCGGTCGCCCACATAGGTGACGATGGGCTCGGGATGCAGGCGCAGGCGCATGGCGTGGGCCAGCTGGGCCAGCGTGTGCAGGGAGGCGCCGTAATACAGGGCTTCGGCGGCGGCGCAGTCCAGGCGCTTCCCGGCCAGGGAAAGGGCCGCGGCCTCCTTCACTTCGGGGCTTTCGTCAAAGGCGCTGTGCGCCGGACGGAACTGCTGGTCGCTCATGCGCGGGCCTCCTCGGTCTGGACGGTATTGAAGATGGCGTTGCGCCGCACGGGCGTGAAGCCCGCTTCACGGATCATGAATTCCAGTTCCTTGAGGGTCAGGCCCTGGGCGGAACCGGCACCGGCCATATGGCCGATATGCTCTTCCACCACGGTGCCGTCCAGGTCGTCGGCGCCGTACCAGAGGGCCGTCTGGGCCAGCTTGGTGCCCATCATGATCCAGTAGGCCTTGATGTGGGGGATGTTGTCCAGCATCAGGCGCGAGACGGCCACGGTGCGCAGCTGGTCGAGACCGCGCACGGGGCCGAGCTTTTCTTCAGGCAGCTTGAGCTTGCTGTTCTCGGTCAGGAAGGGCAGGGGGATGAAGCAGGTGAAACCGCCGCTCTTGTCCTGCTGTTCGCGCAGGCGGCAGAGATGGTCCACGCGCATGGCATAGGTCTCCAGATGACCGTAGAGCATGGTGCAGTTGGTCTTGATGCCCAGGCTGTGGGCCTCGCCGGAGATGCGCAGCCACTCGGCGGAACCGGCCTTGTGGGGGCAGATCTGGGCGCGCAGGCCCTCGTCGAAGATCTCGGCGCCGCCGCCGGGCATCATGACCAGGCCGGCTTCCTTGAGGCGCTGCAGCACTTCGAGGGTGGAGCAGCCTTCCATCTTGGCGAAGTGGGCGATCTCCACCGGGGTGAAGGCCTTGATGAGCAGGTCGGGATTGAGCTCGCGCGCGGCGCGCAGGGTGTCCAGGAACCACTGGAAAGGACGGGTGGGATGGCAGCCGCCCACGATGTGCAGCTCGTCCAGATGCAGGGGCGTGGCGTCAGCGGCGCGCAGACGCTCCAGCACTTCCTCGGTGCTCAGGCAGAAGGCCCCCTGGTCTTCTTCGCGGTCGCGGCGGAAGGCGCAGAACACGCAGCCGTTGACGCAGACATTGGTATAATTTATTTGGCGGTTGACCACATACGAGGTCTTGTCCCCGTGCATGCGGCAACGCGCGTGGTGGGCCAGAGCGCCCACGGCGGTGATATCGGGGCAGGCGAAAAGCGCCATGCCGTCTTCGGCGCTCAGGCGCTGGCCGGCAAGGACCTTGTCCAGAACGTCGGCAAGCCCGAGGCTTGCGTAATAGGAAGCATCCAGCATAATGGTTATCCTCAGATGATGATTGGCCGAAGGCCGGAACAGCGCAGTATATGTTCCAGTCTCGCTGCCTGTCAAACTGTTACGCCGGATCAAACAAAGAGAGGTGTCCCGTGGCGGAGAACATGACGCTGGGCCTTTCGCCCTGTCCCAATGATACCTATATCTTCCATGCCCTGCTGCACCATCTGGTGCCGTCCCCGGCGCACTTCACGCCGCGCATGGCCGACGTGGAGGAGCTCAACGCCCTTGCCCGGCAGAAGAAGCTGCCGGTGACCAAGCTTTCGCTGGGCGTGGTGCCCTACATCATGGACGATTATGCCATCATGGCCTCGGGTGCCGCCCTGGGCTGGGGTTGCGGCCCGCTGGTGGTGGCCCGCGAGGACCTGCCCGAAGAAAAATGGAAAACGGCCCGCGTGGCCGTGCCGGGCCTCATGACCACGGCCAACCTGCTGCTGACCCTGCACGGCGGCTTCCAGGGCCCGCGCGAAGAGATGCTCTTCAGCGATGTCATGGATGCGGTGCTCACCGGCGAGGCGGACATGGGCGTCATCATCCATGAAGGCCGTTTCACCTATGCCGACCGCGGCCTGGTGAAGCTGCTGGACCTGGGGCAGTGGTGGGAAGCCACCTATCATGCGCCCCTGCCGCTGGGCGCCATCGCCGTGCGCCGCGACGTGCCCGTGGAGCTGGCCCGCGCCATCGAAGCGGCCATCACGGCCAGCGTGGACTATGCCAATGCCAACCCGCGCGCCTCGGCGGAATTCATCCGCGAACACGCGCAGGAGCTGGCCGAGAGCGTGACCTCGGCCCACATCAAGACCTTCGTCACCGAGTACAGCCGTGACCTGGGCGAAACGGGCCGTCAGGCCATCGCCCGTCTGGTGGAGACCGCGGCGAAGATGCAGGGCCTGCGCCTGCCCGAGGCGGGGCTCTTCCTGTAAAGCAGGGCCGCATCAGGCCTGTTCGTACGTATCCGGGGGCCTCGTGCGGTCATGCCGCCGGGGCCTTTTCAGGGCCGTTCCGCAGGGAACGGCCCTGTTTTTGCCTCCAACACAGAACATGATGACCAAGAACAGATTCTTTTCCCTCAATGAGGCCCGCCGCTTCCTGGCGCTGGGCCTGCCCGTGCTGGTGACGCAGATCGCCCAGATGGGCATGAATTTCGTGGACACGGCCATGACCGGCCAGGCCAGTACGGCGGACATGGCCGCCGTGGCCGTCTCGGGCTCCATCTGGGTGCCGGTTTCCCTGCTGGGCATGGGCTGCCTTTTGTCCCTGCCCGCCATGATGGCCCATCTGGTGGGCGGCGGCGAACAGCAGCGCACCCCGCATCTGCTGCGGCAGGGCCTCTGGCTTTCGAGCCTGCTGTCGCTGGTGCTTATGGGCGTGTTCGCCTTCCTTTCCCTCCATCTGGAGCTGTTCGGCCTGGATGCCGAGCTGGCGCCGCTGGCGGCCGGGTATCTGCGGGCCATGCTCTTCGGCCTGCCGGGCATGATGCTGTTCGTGAACGTACGCGGCTTTCTGGAAGGCTATGCCCGCACGCGTCCGGCCATGCTCGTGGGCCTGCTGGGGCTGGCGCTCAACGTGCCCTGCAACTATGTGCTCATCTACGGCAAGCTGGGCCTGCCCCAGCTGGGGGCTGTGGGCTGCGGCGTTGCCACCGCCCTGTGCTACTGGTTCATGGGCCTGACCCTGGCCCTGTATGCCCGGCGCGAGGCACGCTGCCGCAAGCTGGGGCCGCTGTTCCTGCCCCTGCTGCTGCCGCGTACGGCAGGGGAGGGCGGCGAGGTCCGGCGGGTGGACTGGCCGCTGGTCTGGCGCATCTTCCGCATCGGCCTGCCCGGTGCGCTGGCCGCCTGTTTCGAGGCATCGCTGTTCGCGGTCACGGCCCTGCTGCTGGCACCGCTGGGCAAGGTGGTGGTGGCCGGGCACCAGATCGCCATGAACTTTTCCAGCATCGTCTACATGCTGCCCCTGTCGCTGAACATCACCGTGGCCATCCGGGTGGGGCAGAACCTGGGGGCCGGGCGTCTGGAACGGGCCCGCCTTTCGGCCCGCACGGCCCTGTGCCTGGGGCTGGGCCTGGCCCTGCTGACCATGACGGCCACCCTGTGCCTGCGGCCGCAGATCGCCCAGATCTACAACTCGGACCCCGCCGTGCTGGGGCTGGCCGTGGGCCTGCTGGTCTTCGCCGCCGTCAACCAGATCCCGGAATCGTTGCAGACGGTGAGCATCGGTGTGCTGCGCGCCTACAACGATACCCGCTACATCCTGGGCGTCTGCCTGTTCTCCTACTGGATCGTGGGGCTGGGCACGGGCTGGACCCTGGCCCGGACGGACTGGCTGGTGCCCGCCATGGGCGCCACCGGCTTCTGGATAGGTTACGGCCTGGCCCTGTGGGTGAGCTTCAGCCTGTACCGTTTGCGCATGGGCCGCTTGCACCGGCTGGATGCGGAGGCCGTGCGCCAGCGCATCCGCCGCTGAGCGGGAGCGATGGGTTTTAGCCGGATACGCACGCGGGGAAGGGGAGGCATGGCAAGGCCTCCCCTTTTTGCGTGGCTGAAGGCCCCATCTTCACGGACATGCCTGCCATGACGGAACATATGCCGCCACGGCAGGGCAGGAGTATTGCGGGCCGTGCCGGCAAAGAAAAAGCGGTCGGCTTTTCGGGAAGGTATTTCCCGGTATGGCGCGGGCTTGTCATTCAAGGGGGGAGCAGGTATAGGAGGGGCGCGGACCGTACCCTGCCACGGCTGTGCCGGCAGGATGCCCCGCCTGCCTCCGGCCCGGCATAAGGGCTTGTCTTGTAACCGGATATTTCCGGCTGCGGATGGGAGACCATGCAGAACCAGTTCTTTTCGTTGTCCGAGGCCCGGCGCTTTGTTGCTCTGGGCCTCCCTGTATTTGTGGCCCAGATGTCACAGATGGGCATGAACTTCGTAGACACGGCCATGACCGGTCAGGCCAGCACGGCGGACATGGCTGCCGTGGCGGTGGCCGGTTCCATCTGGAACCCTCTTTCCCTGCTGGGCATCGGCTGCCTGCTTTCCCTGCCGGCCATGAGCGCCCATCTGGTGGGCGGCGGGCAGCGTTCGCGCACCCCGCACCTGCTGCGGCAGGGCATCTGGCTCACGCTGGTCATCAGCGCCATCCTGATGACCGCCTTTTACGTCATCTCCTGGCATTTGCAGTCCTTCGGGCTGGATGAGGAACTTTCCCGCCTGGGCGGCGGCTACTTGCGCGCCATGCTCTGGGGCCTGCCGGGCTTCATGCTGTTCGTCAATGTGCGCAGCTTTCTGGAAGGCTATGCCCGCACGCGCCCGGCCATGATCATCGGCATCCTGGGGCTGGCGCTCAACGTGCCCTGCAACTATGTGCTCATCTACGGCAAGCTGG
>OJPN01001226.1_pt1 | contig 18897 bp, 17 predicted proteins | sample 1598511 | NCBI WGS metagenome assembly OJPN01 (sample SAMN03922485, study PRJEB24848) | human gut metagenome | isolation source: stool sample | host: Homo sapiens | place: Germany | collected 2011-05
GTGGGCTCGGAGATGTGTATAAGAGACAGACGTCATGCTGCTGGCCGATGACCCGGACAAGACGGTCATCGAGCCTCTGTCCGCCCACACCGGGGACATGACCCCCCTCTATGACTTTGAGCTGATGGAGCACGGCGGCCACATCCGGGGCTGGCAGCTGTCCCAGACCCAGATGACCCAGGTGGCCGACGCCCTGTGCCGTCTGGCCGACCCGGAGGCCTTCCGCGCCCGGTATCACACCGCCCCCGACGCCAGCGTGCTGCTGTTCGCCGTGGGCGACGGCAACCACTCCCTGGCCACGGCGAAGGAGTGCTATCAGCGGCAGAAGAAGCTCACTCCCCCGGAGCAGTGGGCCAGTCTCCCCGCCCGGTATGCCCTGGTGGAGCTGAACAACCTCCACGACGAATCCCTGGAGTTCGAGCCCATCCACCGGGTGGTCTTCGGCGTGGAGCCGGAGGACCTGCTGGCTGCTCTGAAAGAGTATTACCCCGGCGTTCACGCTGGCAAGAGCGAGGGCCACGTCTTCACCGCAGTGTACCAGGGCCATGAGCAGGACTACACCGTCCCCCACCCCGCCGCCCAGCTGGCCGTGGGCACCCTCCAGACCTTCCTGGACGACTATCTGAAAGCTCACCCCGCCGCAAGGGTGGACTATATCCACGGGGATGACGTGGTGCGCCAGCTGTCTCAGCAGCCGGGGGCTATGGGCTTCCTACTGCCCGCCATGGCGAAAGAGTCTCTCTTCCCCACGGTGATCTTCGACGGGGTGCTGCCCCGCAAGACCTTCTCCATGGGCGAGGCCCAGGACAAGCGGTTCTATCTGGAAGCCCGGAAGATCCGGCTGTAAGAAGGAGGTCCCGTCATGGATGAGATCACCGTTCAGGCCCCCGCCAAGCTGAACCTCACCCTGGACGTGCTGGGCCGCCGGGCGGACGGCTATCATGACCTGAAAATGGTCATGCAGTCCATCACTCTGGCCGACCGGCTCACCTTGCGCCCGGGCCAGGTCCCCGGTATCCAGGTCAGCAGCAGCTTTCACTTTCTGCCCACCGGGGAGAAGAACCTGGCGGGCAAGGCGGCGGTGTGCTTCTATCAGGCCCTGGGCCGCCCCGCCCGTGACCTGGACATCGCCATCACCAAACACGTGCCCGTGTGCGCCGGAATGGCCGGGGGCAGCAGCGACGCCGCCGCCGTCCTCCGGGCCTTGAACCAGTTGGAGGGCAGCCCCTTCTCCCCGGAGGAGCTGGCCCATGTGGGCGAGGGCGTTGGCTCTGATGTGCCCTATTGCGTGCTGGGCTGCACCGCTCTGGCCCAGGGCCGGGGCGAGGTGCTCACCCCCCTGTCCCCCCTGCCCCACTGCTGGGTGGTGGCCTGCAAGCCCGACTTTCCCGTGTCCACCCCGGAGCTGTTCGCCCGCATCGACAGCTGCCGCATCCGCCGCCGCCCCGACGCCGACGGCCTGATGGCCGCTCTGGACCAGGGGGACCTGATGGAGGTGGCCCGGCGGATGTACAACGTGTTCGAGGACGTGCTCCCCGAGCGGCAGTTTGCCCGGGTGGCCGACATCAAAAACACCCTGATCCAGCAGGGCGCTCTGGGGGCCAACATGAGCGGCACCGGCCCCACCGCCTTCGGCCTGTTTGCCAGCCAGACCCAGGCCCAAGCCGCCTACGACGCTCTGAAGCAGCGCTATCAAGAGGTTTTTCTGGCCGAGACCGTTTAATCTTCCCACTTTCCGCCCATACTGTAAGCAAATTACTTACGGTATGGGCGGTTTTTTGCCGCCGGGAGGGATTTTTATGGATTGCAAACTGAGACGCTGGGAGTTGGCCCTGATGCTGGGGGTAACCCTGGCTTTGATACTTGGGGCCTGGCTGGGGGGCGAACAGCGCGCACTGGCCGATCAAGTGGTCCGACTCCACGTCATCGCCAACTCAGACTCAGCGGAGGACCAGGCCCTGAAGCTGGCGGTGCGGGACGGGGTGCTCTCCCGGGCGGAGGCCCTTTATCCCCCCGACGCCACTCTGGACCAGGCCCGGGCCGCCCTGGCGGGCCATCTGGACGAGCTGGCGGCGGCGGGCCAGGCGGTAGTGGACGCCCACGGCGGCACAGACCGGGTCACCGCCCAGCTCACCCGCTGCTGGTTCCCCACCAAGACCTATGACGGCTTTGCCCTCCCAGCCGGGGAATATGAAGCCCTGCGGGTGGTCATCGGCAGCGGCCAGGGGCAGAACTGGTGGTGCGTGGCCTATCCTCCCCTGTGCCTGGGCGCGGCCAGCGAGACGGTAGACGACGCCGCCCAGGCCGGCCAGTTCACCTCCGGCCAGGCCAAGCTGGTGGCAGGCGACTCCGGGCCTTATGTGTTGAAATTCAAGGGCATGGAGCTGCTGGGGAAGCTGGAGGGGTGGTTTTCCTGAAAACCCCCGGCGGCCAGAGCATTTTCTTCTCTGGCCGCCGGGGTGCGTATGGATAAGCGGTCAACTTTTTTCATTCCCCCATCGTCCTACTAAATTTTATCATTGGCAAGGCCCCGTCCCCGGAGACATCCGGCGCCGGGGTCTTTCGTCATTTTATCGACACATTTTTTCTATTCTGATATTATCTTGTGCAACTATGCCAATTTCAGATTGCTGTTCCCCGCTGGTTTCCCCGCTTTGCCCCGGTTCCATAGCCGTTTCCCAATTACGAATCGATACGAATTGAAAGGAGCGTCCCTATGAATCTCCCTGTGAAGCCGTATATCAAAAACAAACTGAAAACCAGCTATGCCGTGGAGGGCCCCGAGACACAGTATACCATTGACTGCGGCGACGGCGTGAACGTCCACACCGTCTCGGAAAAGGCCCGGCAGGCCCTTCAGCACCTGGACCACTCCCTGGCCCAGAACTATCCCCACACCGTGGTCATGAAGGAGAGCATCCAGCGCTATTGGCAGGACATCGTCCCCCTGGCCCCGGAGCGCATCTTCCTGGGGGAGGGCTCCCAAAGTCTGCTGTATGACGTGTGCCGCTTATTTTTAGAGCCTGGGGACCGTGTCACGGGCATCGGACCCTGCTACGCGGAGTTTGCCAGCGACGTGGGCATGTGGGGGGCGGAATATGACTTTGTCCCCCTGCGCCCGGAGAACCGGTTCCGCTTTGACCCGGAGGAGATGCTGGCCCACATCGGCCAGCAGCACAAGCTGGTGTACATCGACTCCCCCAACAACCCCACCGGCCAGGCCATCCCCCGGGCCGACATCCGCCGGGTGGTGGCCCTGGCGGCCCAGCTGTCCATCCCCGTCATCATCGACGAGGCCTATGGGGACTATCTGCCCCGGGAGGAGTCGGCCATCGGCCTGACGGATACCTTTGAAAATCTGGTGGTGCTGCGCAGCTTCTCCAAGGCCCACGGTCTGGCGGGCATCCGGGCAGGCTATGGCATCCTGCCGCCCCAGCTCACCGTACCCCTGGACAACATCACCCACCCCTACATCTGCTCCTGCCCCGCCCGGGCGGTGGCCCAGGCCGCCTTAGAAGACGAGGGGTTCTTAGACCACACCCGCCAGGTGACCGCCCAGCTGAAGGCCCCCTTCTTGACCGAGCAGTGGGACACCCTCACCCTCTCCTACACCCGCCCGGAGACCCCCATCTTCCTCCTCACCCACCCGGACCCCGCCGTGGACCTGAAGGCCTGCTTCGACCCCTTCCACATCAAGGTGGTGTCGGGCCGCTCCTTTGTGGGACTGGGCTAGAACTCGGCCCGGCTGCGGGTGCCCCTGCCCCAGGACCAGGAGGCCGTGCTGGAAGCTATCCGGCAGATCGACCAGCAGCTCAGTGAAAAGCGCTGACCTTCGTCAAATCCCGGCGGCGGCGAGGGCCCCTTTTTGTGTAGTTTTTCTCTTTTTCTCCCCCGTTTTTTGTCGTACACTGAGATGACGAGATAAACTGTTAGGAGGTCATTCCATGGACGTGAAAACCATCACCCTGGCGTCAGGCGCCACCGTCCCCGCCCTGGGACAGGGCACCTGGTATCTGGGGGACGACCCGGCTGCCCGGGCGCGGGAGATCTCAGCCCTGCGCACCGGCGTGGGCGCGGGGATGCGCCTGATCGACACGGCGGAGATGTACGGCGGCGGACGCAGCGAAAAGCTGGTGGGCGAGGCCATCGCCAACACCCCCCGGGAGGAGTTGTTCCTGGTGTCTAAGGTCCTGCCGGAGAACGCCGGAGAGAAGCATATCTTCCAGTGCTGCGACGCCACCATGAAGCGCATGGGCGTGGACTATCTGGACCTGTATCTCCTCCACTGGCGGGGCAGCGTGCCCCTGGCGGAGACGGTCCGCTGTCTGGAGCAGCTGAAGGAGATGGGCAAAATCAAAAATTGGGGCGTGTCCAACTTCGACATCGACGACATGGAGGAGCTGTGGCGCATCTCCCAGGGCCGGAACTGCCAGGTGAACCAGGTGCTCTATCACATGGGCTCCCGGGGCATCGAATATAGCCTGCTGCCCTGGATGCGGGAGCACCAGGTGGCCCTGATGGCCTACTGTCCCCTGGCCCAGGGCGGCTCCCTCCGCCGGGGGCTGCTGAATAACTCCGCCGTGCTGGCCATCGCCGAAAAGCACCACGCCACCCCCATCCAGGTGCTGCTGGCCTGGTGCGTCCGGGACGGACACACCATCGCCATCCCCCGCACCGGTCACCCGGACCACACCCTGGAAAACGCCGGGGCCAACGCCCTGACTCTGGACGAGGAGGACCTGGCCCGCATCGACCGGCAGTACGCGCCCCCCACCCACAAGATGTATCTGGACATCCAGTGACGAAACGCTCAAAAGCCGCCCCCCGGTAAGCCCGGGGAGCGGCTTTTTTCTGTTAGGCTATTTTGCTTTACAATTGCAGCAGTATCTCGCTTAAGCGTTTTCCCGCCGAGCCGCCGAAGTCCTCCGCCCGGCGGATGCGCAGGAAGGCGGAGCCATAGATCATCCGCTCGTTTTCCAGCTCGTCGTCGTCCCCCAGAAAGATGCCCAGGACATAGGCCCCAGCCCGGCGCAGCTTCCTCACCTGAAAGCAGGTGTCCCGCACGGCCTCCTCCCCCACATACTTTTTGGGTTTGCCCGCCCGGACCCGCCCGCTGACCATGTCGTTGGGCAGGCCGTCGCTGAAGACGATGAGGATCTTGTGGTCCTCCCGCCGACGCATCAGGTCCACCCCGGCAGCGGCCAGGGCTAACCCGTCCCGGTTGTTGGACGTGGCCCGATACTCCAATATCTTTCGGTCCGCCGCCGGGCCGTCGTCATAGTCCCGGAAGCGGCGCAGCACCGTGTGATCCCCATAGGTGCAGTAGCTCATCACCCGGTGGGGGATGTGGATGGCACTGAGGGCGGCGCTGAACAGATAGCTCTGCATGGCCACCATGGCCTGGCGGACGGACTGAGAGCCGCTGGCGTCGATGAGCAGCTCCACCACCACGGTGGAGTCATCCTGGCGGAACACCTTTTCAAACAGCTTGGGGTCCCGGCACCGGCCCGCCTTCCAAAGCTCCCGGCTGACCAGGGCGCCCCAGCTTGCCCGATAGGTCTCCGGCTCGTTTTTCAGATTCAGGGCGTTGCGAAAGGCCTGCTCGATGCTGCGGACGCCCTGGCGGACGGAGCTCTCGTGCGCCTCCACCATCTTCCGGTTGCCTGCCCGGCTGGCCCGCAGATTCTCCGCCCGGGCGGAGGTCCCCTCATAGGCGCTCTCGGGCAGGCCGTCGGTGAAGAGCAGCTTTCGGTTTTCGTGGATATCCACGCACACCGTCCGCTCCATCTCCTCCAGGGCCTGGGCCGTCTGATAGCTGGGGCCGAAGTTCTTCTCCAGGCTCTCCGGGATGGCCGCCAGGGCGTTCTCCGGCAGCTCGACGCCGTCGGTGAGCACGCCCCCCGCCTTTTCATAGCTCAGTTCCGCCTGCTGTAGGTCGGGCTCCGGCGGCTCCCCCTCGTCCAGGGGCTGGGCCAGGGGGTCGGGCCTGCCCATGTTCTCGGGCACCGGGTCCTGGTCGTGGTCGGGGGCAAAATAGCGGGTGAATATCTTTTTATACAGCAGCACCGCCCGCTCCACCAGGGCCTGGGCGGTCTGGCATTGGGCGCTCTCCTCCGTCATGGAGACGAAGCGCTCCACCACATCCTCAAACCCCTTGAGGTTCTGGAGGATGAGCTGGCTGTCATGGTCCGCCGCCTGGGGGAACTGGCGGACCATCCAGCAGATATACATCCAGTTCCGGGCGGTGGCGCGCAGGCGCAGGGGGTCGCCCTCCAGCAGCTGCCGGGCGGCCTGCCGGGCCATGGTCTGGATGCCGGGGCGCTCCGCCCGAATGTGCAGGCGCACGGCATACTCCAGACACATGTGGGCAATGGGCAGCAGCACCTCCATGTTATAGTCGGCGTAGCGGTGCCGCCGCAGCCACACATTCAGCTCGTCCAGGCCGAACAGCTTGTCCGCCCCGCCTAAGATCACGCCCTCATAGGCCGCCGCCATGCCCCCCAGCTGGCGCACCGGGTCGCTCATCTTCTTCACATACTCCGGGATGGGCCGCTGCCGGTGGTCCTCTGACACCGTCAGGAACAGGCTTTCCTCTCTGTCAATGCTCACGATGCGCTCCCGTCACACAAATCTGGTCATGACAACGTCCTGGACCAGCTGATGCTCATACTCGTCAAAGCACTTATTTGTAATGCCCAGGGCGATGGCGTCCTTGGCGTCCATGCCGTCGGTCATCATCCGCAGGGCGGCCACCATGCCCCGCATGTCCACGGGCCGGGTGGAGATCTCCCCGTTTATCGCCTTCTCGTTCAGGTCCAGGAACAGACCCACACAGCGCTTCACGTCCTCCTCTGAGGCCCCGGGGGCGTCTGCCAGCAGCAGGCGGCGCAGCTGCCCCTCCTCCAGGGCGGGCATACGGATGACCACAAAACGGGAGACCAGGGCCTCGTTCAGCTCCCGGGTCCCGGCGTAGCCATAGTTCATGGTGGCGATGAACCGGGTGGCCGGGTGCATGGGGATGGGCTGATAGCCGGGCACGTCGATGAGACGGCGATAGTCCAGCACCGAGTGCATCACGGCCATGGCCTCGTTTTTTGCCATGTTGATCTCGTCCAGGATGCAGAAGCCGCCCTCCTCCGCCGCCTGGGCCACCGGGCCCCGGCGCAGCCGCACCTCGCCGCCGGTAAAGGTGTCTGTGCCGATGAGGGTGCTGCTGTCTGTGTTCACGTGGAAGGAGATATTATAGCTGGGCCGGCCAAACAGCCAGGCCAGATTATCCGCCAGAATGTTCTTGCCCGTGGCCTTCTCGCCGCACAGCAGGATATTTTCTCCCTGCAAAAGGGCGGCCACGGCCAGATCTAAGACCTCCTCGCCGATAAAGTCCACCGGCGGCTTGGCAATGCGCCCCCGGACCGCCGGGTCCACGGGATAGCGGGCCTTGAACCGCTCCAGTTCTGTCTTCAATTCTTCTCTCATAACGCGCTCCGTCTTTGCTCTCCAGCACAAAAAAGCGCCGGGGCAACTGTTTTTTGCAAGTTTGATTATAACTTTGGGGCAAATGGTTGTCAATGGCAGAGAAAGTTTGCCCTCCCCCCTTGACAAAACTCTTCTACATCCGTAGAATATAATCAAGCTACAACTGTAGAACATTTTCATAGAAGGGAGGATAAAACTATGACCCGTGACACGCGGCGGCTGCCGGACGCGGAGCTGGCGGTGATGCAGGCTCTTTGGGCCTGCCAGACCCCGGCGGGGCGGAGCGACCTGGAGGGCGTTTTGCAGAGCACCCACCCCATGGCCGCCACCACCCTGCTCACCCTGCTGTCCCGGCTGGGGGACAAGGGCTTTGTCCGCAGCGAGAAGGTCGGGCGCAGCGCCCGATACACCCCCCTGGTCTCTCAGGAGGACTATCTGGCCGGGCAGAGCCGCCGGTTTTTGGACCAGCTGTGCGGCGGCAGCCTGTCCACCTTTGCCAACGCCCTGTGCAGCAGCGGGCTCACCCGCCAGGAGCTGGATGAGCTGCGCGACCTGTTGAATGGAGGGAAGTTATGAGCCTCACCGATAACCACAGCTTTCGCCTTTTCACTTTCGTGTTTCTCAGCCTGTTTGTGGGCTTTCTTTTGCTCTACCGGTGCAATGACGACGGGCCCCGCTCCCGCCAGGACTCCACCCACCGCTATCAGCCGCTGATGAACGCCGATCTGCTGCCCCTTATGGTCTTCTTTTTGCTGCCCCTGGGGCTGCTGTTCGTGGGGCCGGGCCGCATGGCACAGCTTGCGCTGTCCGTGCTCTTCCAGTGCTTTCTTCACCTGGCCGTATACTATGCCCTGCTCCTGCCCCTCACGCCCCTGCTCCGCCGGTTCATCAGCGCCCGGGGCTGCGCCATGCTGTGGCTCCTCCCCAATTTTCTCTATCTGTGCTTCAATTCCGGTCTGATGCCCGACGCCCCCGCTTTCGTCCTGCGCACCCGGGGAAACTGGATCTGGCTGGTCCTGGGGCTGTGGCTGGTGGGGACCATTTCCGTGTTCGGGTGGAACACCCTGTCCCACCTGCGCTTCCGGCGGCAGCTGCTGGAAGGAGCATGGCCCATCACGGACGAGGAAGTCTTGGACATCTGGCAGGAGGAGATGGACCAGGCCCAGATGGAGCCTCTCTCCTGCCCCCTGGTGATCTCCCCCCACACCTCCACCCCCCTGACGGTTGGCCTGTTCCGCTGGACCTTGCAGGTGGTGCTGCCCCTGCGGGCCTATACCCCCGACGAGCTGCACCTGGTCTTCCGCCACGAGATCGTCCATATCTGCCGCCGGGACAGCTGGAACAAGTTCTTTCTCATGTTCTGCACCGCCCTGTGCTGGTTCGACCCCCTCATGTGGATGGCCATGCGCCGCAGCGCCGAGGACACGGAGCTCAGCTGTGACGAGACCGTCCTCCTGGACGCGGACGAGGCCACCCGGCGGCAGTATGCCCAGCTGCTGCTCACCACCGCCGGGGACGGACGGGGATACACCACCTGTCTCTCCCCCGTAGCCGCCTCCCTGCGCTATCGCCTGCGCAGCGTGGTCGCCCCCCGCCGCCGGGTGGCGGGCGGCATTCTGGTGGGGCTGACCCTGTTTCTCCTTATGTCCTCCTTCGGCTATGTGGCCCTGTCCTTTGACGAGCGCCCGGGGGCTGAAGTTCTCTTCGGCGGCGACCCGGCGGGCTATACCCTCCACTCCGTCCGGCGGGACGGGGAGCTGCTGGACTGCTCTGACCCGGAGGCCCTGATGGACTACCTCTCCGCCCTGCCCCTGGCCCACCTCACCGGGGACTATGACTATGAGGACCAGGACCAGGCCACCTATGTGCTCTACTTCGACGCCCCCAAAGAAGTGACCAGGAACCTGTGCGTGGTTCTCTCCGGCCGGCAGTGCAAGATGGACCCCTCCAATGGCCGCGCCTTCCAGCCCTACTATCTGCCGGAGGGTGTGGATATTGAACAGCTGGATAGTCTGTTGACGTCTTAAATAAATATCTTTACAAAATGGCATCCGCAGACCGATATTCCGTCTGCGGATGCCATCTTCCATTCTTATTCCTTTCCCCGATATCCATATCGCTCTGCATTTCCCAGCAAATACAGAAAGGCAAAAGCCGGAATGCGGATCAGTTCTTTTCCATTTGGCGCATGATGTGTTCCGTAATCATCTGGCCGCTTTGTCACAATGATGGCGGCGCTGGCCTCGTCACTCAGGGTACAAATCGCAGAGTCGTCTGGAATGGGAGCCTGTTCCCGGTATTTCACTTCGATCAGAATGTTCTTGATGTTTGGGTAGTCCACCACCACATCAATTTCTTTATTCTTGCGTCCGCCCCGGTAATACCCTACCCTGGTCGCCTGTTGATAATAAAACGCCGCGACGTGCTTATAGACGGCCGTTTCTACCATTTTTCCAAGCTCAATGGGGTTTGTCAGCACGTCATCATCCATCAAAACGGCATTTCGGATCGCCGCATCCGCAATATAGATTTTCGGCTGGGCCTTCAGCACCTTGCGTCCGCCCATCTCCACCGGCCAGCTCTGATAGATCAAATTTGCGCTCTCCAAATAATTGATATAGCTCTCCACCGTCGGCCTGCTGACGCCGCTCAGTTCCTTTGCTATGGCTGTGAAGGAAACGATCTCAGAAGAGACATTGCAGAGGTATAAGAATATCCGCTCCAGCTCTGTCACGCTGCGTATTTTGTAAAGAGAAGGCAGGTCCCGCTTCAGAACCTTATCTACCACATCCTCCCGCATGATCTGCTGGGCCATCAGGTCGTTCGAAGCCAGCGCCAATTCAGGGAAACCGCCCACTTGCAGATAGCGGGAAAAGTGGTTCTGTATTCCGTCCAGCTTCATCATCACACTGGTGCGCTCCTGCTGCGTCATTTTCAAGAACGCGGTGGGCCGTATATCCGGGCCAAGCTCCGGGGTGTCGACGCCAATCAGCGCGCAATATTCAAAAAAGGACAAGGTCGGGACCTGGATAACGCTCCACCGCCCCGCGCCGCTCTCTGTGCTTCCCTTTATCAGCGCCGGACTGGCCGACCCCGTTGCGACCATCTGCGTGGATGGCTGCAAATCATAAATCGTTTTCATCCACTTGTCCCACTCGCTGGCATACTGCACTTCGTCGAAGAAGTAATAACAGTCTTTATCTGCCCACACGTTGGCGTGGTAGCAATCCAGAATATCATCCAGGCCGCTGAGCTTGAGCATGGGGTGGTCCAGGGAAATGAACACGATGCGCTGTGGCGGCACCCCTCGCTTCAACAGGGTGTCGATCATCTGATATTGAATGGTGGTCTTTCCCACACGCCGGGTCCCAGTCAGGACGACTGTTCGCCGCAGATCCCGCTGCTCCAGGCGTTTCATCGCTTCATAATAGGCAAAACGGCGATAGTGCTTTGTAAAGTCAGGGTGGACCGCGCCTGTGACCCACCAGGGATTAAACGCCTTTAAAACCTTTAATATCTGCGCCTGCGTCGCAATGGCCATCTCCATCACCTCGTCAATATTTTATTGCCTATTTTCCATTTTGTCAATATGATATTAAAGTATACTTATATTATTTGCTTCATGATATGATATTTTCGTAAAATAAAGCACACGCGCATACCGTTTTCGATATGCGCGTGTGCTGTTTCATCAGAACTTAACCCGCCACAAAGCGGATGACCATGCCGTTTTCTTTGCAGAAGGTCTGGAAGCGCTCGGTGCTGTTTTCGCCGCCGAACTCCTCCAGCAGCAGCTCGCCCAGGTCCTTGTCCAGGCCGTGCTTCCGGCGCAGCTGGACCAGCAGGTGCCGCCCGGCCTCCTCGCCCATGTTGCAGCGGAAGGGATAGGGGTCCTTGCCGTGGGCGGCCTGGCTGGCGGGGCCACGGTCCTCGCCCACAAAGACCACGCTGTCGTCGGTCAGGCGGATGGCCCGGCTGCCCGCCTCAGAGGCGAACAGGCCATACTCCCCGTCCTCCAGGTCCCGGTCGATCTGCTTCCAGAATGGGGCGTTCCACCGGTCCTCCAGGCGCTCGGCCTCCTTCCGGGGCAGAGCCCGGACCTGCTGGGGCAGGGCCTCCTTCATGGGCACCCACTGGGGGTCGCCCTTGGTGAGCACGGTGCGGCTGCCGTCGGCGCCCATCTGATACAGGTGCTGCTCGCCCTCGTCCATGGCATAGGTGACGAACAGGTCCTTCACCAGGCCGTTCATCTCCTGATAGGCGTTGGCCGTCTCGGTGTGGCCCTTCATGGGGGCCAGGGCGGCCAGCAGGCGGCCATAATACCAGGCCTGCATGTGCTTGGGGGCGTTGAAGCGCTGCCACAGCTTGTCCCCCACCTTCCGGCGGTCATTATACATGCTGTGCAGATTGGCCAGCTTGTCGGCCAGGATCAGCTTCTTCTCCCGCAGCCCGGCGTCGGTGGCCTGGGCGATGGCCTGGAGCTTGCGCTGATACCACACCCGGCGCTTGTCCTCGGTGTGGGCGTTGACCAGGGTGGCCACATCCACGCCGAAGCGCTCGTAGATGTCCAGCAGAGTGGCCTGGGTGTCCTCCAGCACATCGTGGAGAGCTCCGGCGGCCAGCAGATCAAAGTCGGCGTCCATGCCGTCCAGGGCGGCCACCGTGGCCACCGGGCGAAGGACATAGGGCCGGTCAGAGCCCTTGCGGGCGGCCCCGCTGTGGCAGGCAGCGGCATACTGGATGGCCCGCTCCACCACGTCCGCCTGGCCCTGGGCGGCGGCCTGGGTCTTCCAGTCCTTCTGACTGCCGTTCCAGATGGTCTGATACTGGGCGGTGGTCTCCTGGTCAAAGCAGGCAAACAGGATGCGCATGCCATACTTGGGGTTGATCTGCATCCAGTCGAAAGCGGTCTTCAGGGCGATCTGGGTGGCCTCCTTCTTGGGATAGCCATAGGCCCCGGTGGAGATGGCGGGAAAGGCGATGCTGTGCAGGCCGTTCTGCCGGGCCAGCTCCAGACTGTTCCAATAGCACCGGCGCAGCAGGGCGGCGTCCTCCTCCTTGCCGGAGTAGATGGGACCCACGGTGTGGATGACGTGCTTGGCCTTCAGATCATAGCCCCCGGTGATCTTGGCCTGGCCGGTGGGGCAGCCGTTCAGCTTGCGGCACTCCTCCAGCAGCTTGGGACCGGCGGCCCGGTGGATGGCCCCGTCCACGCCGCCCCCGCCCAGCAGGGTCTCGTTGGCGGCGTTGACGATGCAGTCGGTCTCCGCCTGGGTGATGTCCATGGTGGCAAAGCCCACGGTGTTCTCCCCGGGCTGGGGCAGGTCCTTGATAAAGATGCCCTGGATCAGGGGCTTAGACAGGAAAAAGGACTGGCCCCAGGGGTTGAGCAGGATGCCCGCCAGCTGGGGGTTCATCAGGGCCTTTTGCAGATAGGTGTCGATGGTCTCGGTGACGGTGGAGCTGCGCTGGCCCTTGTCCGCCTCCTCGGGGCTGGTAAAGGCGGCGTATACCATGGCGCCGCTCTTCAGGTTCAGGGTGCGGATCTTGCAGCGGAAGTCCGCCGGGAAGGGGACGGTGTCCCCGGTCTTGGTGCCCTCAGACACCAGCTTGTCCGCGGCCTCCTTGGGGATCTCCACCGGCACGGTGAGCCGGTCTCCCCGGGCCATGGCGTTCTGAACGGCCTCCAGCACGCCGGCGGCCAGCTTCTCCTTGGGCTGCTCCTTGTTGTCATACACCTGGGAGACGGCCTGCTCCACGCCCTCCATGGCCTGGGTCCGCTCCTGGCGGTTGATGTGAATGATAAAGTCTTGGTCCATTGGGTCTTTCCTCCTTCAATGGGTCCTCCGCCGGGGCGGATGATCGTTGGGTCCCCGGGGGGACAGTATCAGTTTACCAGATACGGCGGAAAAAATCTACTGCTTCCGGCCAATTCATTCCAAAAGCGTAAAAAACGGCGGTCCCGTCTCTTCTCCGGGACCGCCGTTTCAGCATTTTTCAGCCCTCTTCGCCCTTCAGCGCCCGGTCAAAGCGCTCCATCATCCACCGGGCCTGGCGGGACAGGGGGACGTCCGGGTCGCAGACATAGCCCGCCTGCATCAGGGTGTCCTCCCCCAGGATGGGCACCCGGCGGATCTCCGGGCTGCTGTAGGGGGAGCAGACGTCCATCACCCCCAGGCAGCACACGTCGGTGCGGGCCAGCATACTGGCGGCCAGGTGGTCGCTGTTGGTATACACCCAGTGGTCCAGCTCCTGGGCATCCACCGCCCCCACGCTCACCGTCTCCAGGTGGTGCTCCACCGAGAAGAAGTCCCGCACGCCCCGGAGGAACTTCAGCTTAGACAGCTGGTCCACGTCCACCGTCTCCACCTCATACAGGGGGTGCCTGGGCCCCACGTAGAGACACAGCCGCTTCCCGCCCCGGGGCAGAAACTTCAGCCGCTTATAGCTGACGATGTTCCGAAAGACCTCCAGCCGCTTTTGGGCAACGAAAACGATGCCCAGCTCTGAAATGCCCTGGTGGACCTGGTCCACGATCTCCTCCACGCTGCCCTGGTGATACTCGATGTGGGCGTCCTCTCCCCAGGCCTGATAGAAATCCACCAGCAGTTGGGGGATCATCCGGCTGGGATAGGCGGACAGGCGCAGGCTGTTCTCCCCCTCGGGCACGGCCAGAGAGGCCAGCTTTTCCGCAGCCTTGCGCATGATCATGGCATATTCCAGCACCGCCCGGCCAAAGGCGGTGGGCTGGACGCCCTTGCCGCTGCGCACCAGCAGCGGGCGGCCCAGCTCCTCCTCCAGGGCCCGGATGTTCTTGCTCACGTTGGGCTGAGAGGTGTTCAGACACTCGGCGGCCCGGGACAGGCTGCCCTTTTCATAGGCGGTCACAAATATCTCCAGCTGGCGCAGATCCACGCGTCTTCCCCTCTTTCCCTGTCGGTTTTACGGCTTGCTTCCAGTATAGCCAAAAATTTCAGGGTCGGCAAGGGCTGAACATTAGAAAATACAGCGAAAATAGTTAAAATATTTCATCTCCACGTAAAACGCGCCGGATTTTCCAACTATTTCTAGTGTTTTTCATCTTGTGGAAAATGCCGGTCACATCATGCTCCGCCCCAGCTGCGCCTCGGCGGTGTTCACCAGCTCCCCGCTGCGGACCATCTGGAACAGGGCCTCGATGTCGGGCTGGAAGAACCGGTCCTCCTTGGCATAGGCCACCTGCTGCCGCACCTGGTCGTGAAGACGGGCAGTCACGGGGGACTGCTTCTCCGGCAGCATGTCGATGGCCTGGAGGGCCACCATGATCTCGATGGCGATGACGTAATCCAGCTTGCGCACCGCCTGGCAGGCCCGGCGGGCGGCGTTATAGGACATGGACACCGGGTCCTCCTGCCCGGCGCAGGTGGGGATGGAGTCGATGCTGGCGGGGATGGCCAGCAGCTTGATCTCGTTCACCAGTCCGGCGGCCACATACTGGGGGATCATCATGCCGTTGTTCAGGCCCGGCTCGGCCACCAAAAAGGCGGGCAGGCCGTCGTTCAGGTTCCGGTCCACCATGCGGGAGATGCTCCGCTCCGTCTCCTTGCCCGCGATGGCGCAGGCCATGCCGATGATGTCCGCGTGGGAGCCGACAAAGGTCCCGTCGAAGTTGCCGCACATCAGGGCCACGCCGTCCCCGTCCTCGGTGCCGAAGATCTCCGGGTTGTCGCTGATGGAGTGCATCTCCTCCACAATGGCCGTCTGGGCCTCGCCCACTAAGCGGCGGATAGAGGCGTGGACCTGGGGCATGGCCCGCAGCAGGCAGGAGTCCTGGACCTTGTCCCCCGCGTGCTTCTCGCACAGCTCGCTGCCCGACAGCATGTCCCGCATGAGTTGGGCGGCCTGCTGCTGCTCCGGGTGGGCCTTGGCGGCGTGGATGCGCTCATCCAGGGCCTTGGGGGTGCCCCGCAGGGCCTCGTAGCACAGCACTCCGGCGATCTCCGCGTTCTTGGCCGCCACAATGGAGTCATAGCTGGCCAGCAGGCCGAAGGCGGTGACGGAGATGGTGCCGTTGAGCATGGACAGGCCCTCCTTGCACTCCAGCTCCAGGGGCTCCAGGCCCTCCCGCTCCAGCACCTGGGCGGTGGGCACCTTCTGGCCCTTCTCCAGGATATAGCCCTCGCCGATGTAGGTCAGGGCCAGGTGGGCCTCCACGCTGAGATAGGCCACCGAGCCCTCTCCGGGGGCATAGGGGGTGATGTTCCGGTTCAGGAACTGGCGGATGCGCTCCAGGGTCTCCAGGCGGATGCCGGAGTGGGCCTTGCCCGCGTTCAGAATGGTCATCAGCATGACGGCCCGGGCCTCCTCCTCCGTCAGCGGCTCGCCCACGGCGCAGGCGTGGGAGCGGACGATGTTCCGCTGGAGGGTCTTGGCCTCCTCCGGGGGGATGACATAGCGCACGTTCTCGCCAAAGCCAGTGGTCACGCCATAGATGGCCCGGTTCTCCGCCAGAAAGCGGTCAATGAGCCGCCGGTTGGCCCGGATGTTCTCGCAGAACTCCGGGGAGAAGATCAGCTCGGCGTGATAGCGGACCACCGCCATGAACTCCTCCAGGGTGTTCTTGCAGTCGGTGAGACAGACCTGCTTGATGCCGGCCGGATCTTGATTCAAAAGCGTATTCATAAAGGAAAGCTCCCCTTTCTATTTCATGCGTGCCTGCTTCCAGGCCGCCGTTTGTTCTTACGCTTTTATAAATAGCAAATCCCGTGCCAAGCACTCCCCTTTTGAAAAATTTATTTTCCCGTCAGAAAATAAGCGCTATTTTTACTGAGACGCCGGGGTTTCTTTCGTTTTTTCTGCCCCGATGTTTCGGCGTTTGGGACGCTCCGGTCCCCTTCCGCTTCAAATATACTGCAAATTTTTTTGTCATGTGCATAGAAATATTGCATCTCGTCAGCGAGTGGGGCACCAGCCGGGCCGACGGCAGCGGCGGCGTGTTCACCCAGGAGAGCGAGACCTGGCTGAACTTCCTCCACCAAAACGGCATCAGCTGGGCCAGCTGGTCCCTCTGCGACAAAAACGAGACCTCCGCCGCCCTGAAACCGGGCACCCCAACTAATCGCCCCTGGACAGACAACGACCTGACCCCCTCCGGGAAATTCGTCTTTTCGCACTTTTAAGCGGCGGACATTTTCTCCCTTTGCAAACAGGTCTGACTATGATAAAATAAACTGTCAAACAACAAAATTCCCGCTTGAGCGGCGTATCATTGCGAGGCTAACACACCATGATCCAAGACATATTTCCCCATGTATTTCACAACGAATTTCACGAGCGCGAGAGTCTTCCCGGCGATTTTGTCGCCGTTTTCTCCGGCGGGAAGACCTATCTGAGCCAGGGCGGCGCTCTTCCCACCGCGGCGGAGATAAAGGCCCTGGGGGTGAAAGAACACGAGCTGGTCTATCTCTTTGAGATCGATCAGACGGCCTTCTTCCTCCTCTGGACGGTGCCTGATGCCGTAAAAACGGCGCTGGTGGAGCAGGGCACCGGCATATTTCGCAATATGAAACCTACTTATATGGCTCTGGCCGGGTCCACGGCCCTGCACCTGTCCGCCTGGTATCGCTCCAACCGGTTCTGTGGTCGGTGCGGCGCCGCCATGGAGCGGGACAAGGTGGAGCGGGCCATGCGCTGCCCCAGCTGCGACCAGGTGGTCTATCCCCGCATCAACCCGGCGGTCCTGGCGGCGGTGCGCCACCGGGACAAGCTGCTGCTGACCCACTATGCCAACCGGCCCAACGCCACCCGCTATGCCCTGGTGGCCGGCTTCACCGAGATCGGCGAGACCCTGGAGGACACCGTCCGGCGGGAGGTCATGGAGGAGGTCCATCTGCCCATCAAGAACATCCGCTATCACGGCAGCCAGCCCTGGGGCTTTGCCGGGAACATCATGGTGGGCTTTTGGGCGGACCTGGACAGCGAGGACGAGACGGTGATCTTAGACCGCAGCGAGCTGGACGAGGGCGTGTGGCTCTCCCGGGAGGAAATTCCCGTGGACGAGAACCCCGCCTCCCTCACCCACACCATGATCCAGCTGTTCCGCCAGGGGAAGGACCCCAAGTAATTTCTGCAACACATAACGATATACAAACACACAATACAAACACACAAAAGCAGCCCCTTGGGCTGGCATACTTACGGATAGGAGGAATTTTCAATGGACTTTATGGAAACCGTCAAGAACCGCTATTCCTGCAAAAAATTTGATGGCCGCCCGGTGCCCCAGGACAAGCTGGACGCCATTTTAGAGGCCGGACGCCTGGCCCCCACGGCCAAGAATTTGCAGGAGCAGCACATCTATGTGGCCCAGACCCCCCAGGCCCTGGCCAAGATCGACGGGGTCACTCCCTGCCGGTATGGCGCGTCCACAGTGCTGGTGGTGGCCTTTGACCGGAACAACGTGTTCACTTATCCCGGGGAGCAGCGGGACTCCGGCGTGGAGGACGCCTCCATCGTGGCCACCCACCTGATGCTGGCCGCCGCTGCTGTGGGCATCGACAGCTGCTGGATCAACTTCTTCGACCCGGCGGTGCTGGCCCGTGACCTTGGCCTGCCGGAGCAGGAGGAAATTCTCATGCTTCTGGACCTGGGCTATGCCGCCCCCGGCTTCAAGCCCCTGCCCAACCACACCAGCCGCAAGCCCCTCTCCGACACTGTGAGCTATCTATGAACACCCTGATCGAACTGTACGACGAGCGGGCCATTGAGAACATCCTCGCCCCGGACATGTTCCGCCCCCAGCGCATCGTCTATCTCTGCCCCGGGGAGATCGTCCGGGACCACACCCGCCAGGCCAAGCTGGCCGACTTCTTCCGGCGGCGGGGGTGGGAGCCGGAACTCGTCTTTGTGGAGACCAGCCTGTTCAAGGCGGACCGCATCCTGCGTCAGTTGATCTCCATCGGGGAGAAGTATCCCGGCTGCGCCCTGGACGTCACCGGCGGCAGCGACGCAGCCCTGTTCGCGGCGGGGATGTTCGCCGCCCAGCGGGGCGTGCCCGCCTTTACTTACTCCCGGAAGAAGAACCGCTTCTATAACATCTCCGGCGCGGCCTTTGCCGACGACCTGACCTGTCCCCTCGCCTATTCCATTGAGGAATTCTTCCTCATGGCCGGAGGGACGCTGCTGCCCGGGCGGGTGGACAACCACATCCTGTCCCGGTATCTGCCCGACTTCGACGCCCTCTTCGCCTGCTTTCTCCAGTTCCGCCGGGAGTGGAGCGATATCGTCGCCTACATCCAGCGCATCTCCCCCGGGGAGTACGGCCAGACCCCGCCCCTGTCCATCTGCGGCGGCTATACGGTAAAGGGCGACCACGGGACCCGGAACACCGCCAACGCTGTCTCTTATACACATCTCCGAGCCCACGAGACGGACTCCTATCTC
>OJPN01001227.1_pt1 | contig 18891 bp, 28 predicted proteins | sample 1598511 | NCBI WGS metagenome assembly OJPN01 (sample SAMN03922485, study PRJEB24848) | human gut metagenome | isolation source: stool sample | host: Homo sapiens | place: Germany | collected 2011-05
TCCAGCAGCCGCCGGGTCACCCGGGCCGCCTCCGTCAAATTGGGTGTGCGCATGACGTCAGCCTCCCTTCACCGTCAGATAGACCCCCAGGGCCAGCAGGAACGCCCCCGCCGCCAGGGCGAAGGTCACCCACTCCAGGGCCTCGTACAGCCGCGGCCACTGCCGCCTCAGCTTGTCCCACATAGATATGCCTCCTCTCTTACCAGATCCCGGCCCGGATCATCAGCTGGGTGGCCAACTCAATGACCCGCTTCCGCCCTGCTGCCCGCTCTTCTTCACTAAAGGGGATCTCCCGGTGGAGCTCATACCCCACCGAAACCCCAAGCTTGGGGCCGCAGTCCGTGACCAGGGACTCATCTACATCCATCGTCTGATCCCCAAGGATTAGCAGGTGGCGGCCCTTCCACCGCACAGGACGCCGTGTGTACTCCAGCTTTCCCAGCGTGGCCTGATAGCTCTGCTCCGTGACCACCACCGGACAGCCCTCCAGCTCCTTGCGGTAACAGGTCTGATTTTGGTGCTGAAATTCCTCTACTCGCAGCATGACGCCACCTCCCTCCTTGGATATATTCGACGCTGGTTGTCCTCTATGCCCGGCCCGGCCATGGCTTTTGCCTCTCGAACATTTATCTTGTTCTCCTCCCCCATCCCTGGTAAGCGGAATGATTTGATGCACTATCCTATTCCGACACCAGAATCAGGACAGAAGGAAAGCCGTATAGAGTGAACTGACGACACAGATCACACAAAGCAATAGTAAGAGCAACAGAGTCCTGTAATACTTGGGGCTTCCTCTTTCCCAGTAAATTGCGAATCCAACCAAGAGGTAGCCAAAAACCAATGGGACAAAAACGGTGGTAAAAAATTCCCCCACACCTCTCACCCCCTCTCCTCCCCCGGCCCGGCCGGGGGCGTTTTGCTGCTTACGCCTCATCCCAACCGCAGAATACCACCAGCTCCAGACCGCCCTTTACGATCTCCCGGAGGTCCGCCATGATGCCGTCAAACTCCGCCCGCTCGGTCTGGTCGATCTGGCCGTCCTCTGCAATATCCAGCAGACGCTCCACGCTGCCCTCTTTGGCAAACCGCCGCAGCCGGTTGTAAATCCGCAGGGCCAACTCCATCAAGCTCCGTTCCTCAATGGCCGGAATGATTCTGTCCGCCAGTGCGTTGGTGGCTTTGAGATGCTGATAGGCCAGCCTTTGATAATCGTAACAATCCGCCATATCCTCCACCACATCGTTAGGCGGGATCCTCTGGCCGGTTTCATAGGCCCGTACACTTTCCACGCTGATTCCCAGCCGCTCGGCAGCCGCTTCCTGGGTCAACCCGGCGGCTCGCCGGGCTTTTTTGTAGATATTCCGGTACTCCTTCGGCATGGTGATCTCCTCCTCTTCGGGGTAAAATTAAGCTAGGCCGGGGTCTGTCCGCTTGCCAGGCCCAGCAGGGCATCCATAGAGCATCCCAGCAGGGATGCCAGCGACAGCAGGTTTCCGAGAGTCGGCTGAGTGTACCCCAGCTCCCACTTGGCCACCGCCCCCGGCGTCACCCCCAGAGACTGGGCGACCGCCCGCTGAGAAAGCCCCTGGGCCTCCCGGATCTCCCGGAGCTTCAGGTTGTTTTCCAATGCGTCCACCTCCTTCGTGCTTGCTTACCGGCGGGAAATATGGTAGGATATATGTGCCCAACAAAATTGATTTGGTTATTCCCTTGTCATTCCTGTTCCGGGGTTGCCGCCCCGAACAATTTGCGTGGATCACTGCAATCAAATAGGTCCAAGAGTTTGACAAGAATATCATAGGAGGGTTTTCGGACGCCGGCTTCAATATTCCGGTAGGCCGCTTTTGTTATGCCAACAGCCTGTGCTGCCTGTGTCTGGCTCCAACCCCGCCGCTCCCGTTCTTCTTTTATCATCAGCTTCAATTTTTCTCCTTTCTCTTGGAAGTATTCTGTTTGAATACCATCCTCATTATAGTATTCTTTTAGAATACTTGTCAAGGGGGTTCTTGAATGTTTTTCTTTTTCTTTTTTGATGACCAGGCTTTTGCTTCTCGACTGAAAGACCTGCGAACATCCAGAGGACTGACCATGGAGGCACTTGCCAAGGAGATTCATGGGACTAAAGCAGCCATAGGGAACTTTGAAAATGCAAACAAAAAGCCTAGCTTGGATGCTCTCATCGCCCTTGCCGACTACTTCGACGTATCCTTGGACTACCTGGTGGGCCGCTCAGATGACCCGGCCAGACACTGACGCGCGGATCCGGTTTCTCCATCTCCTAATACACCTCGTCGATCCGATAGTCCCCGAACTGGTGCGCCATGTAATACTCCATCATGGACTTCGGGATCACTTTGATCATGCTCTCCTGCTTCGTGGCAAAATCGAAAACACGGCAATAGCAGGGCGGCTTCCGATCCAAAACTGCAACGCGGTTTTCCAGCGGGATGCCCGGGTCCGGCTTCGGCCCCGCCTCCTTCATCTGGGGCCAGAACTGACTGTGATAGAGCATCATGTTCCAGGCCCTGCGCATCATATCCAGAGAGGCGTTGTTCTTCTCCCATGCATCGATCAGACTGGCTTCCAGCGTGATCAGCGCATCGTTTTGTTCGTCGATTTTGATTTGGTTCAGATCGTATTCCATGCTAAGTTCCTTTCTTTTGCCCTGGGACATCTTCCTCTCCACTGCTTTCCCATTGGTAAATCATAATCTTTGTTTTGTAGATTGTCAATCTATAAAGCAAAGAATTTATGTTTTTGTCTTTTTTCAACAATCTCCGTTTCCGAGATTTATGCACTTTTGAGGTGGTTTCATGTCTACTACTGTTGATCGTATCTTTTCACTACTCGATAAGAGAGGCATTGAGCAAAAGGAGTTTGCTCGTCTCATTGGAACCTCAGACAAGACAGTCAGCGCATGGAAAACCGGCCGTGCAAAGTCATATACTAAATATCTCGCAAAAATTGCCGAGGTTCTTGGTGTCACTACAGATTATCTTGTGAATGGAAATTCTGATATTTTAATCACCTCCCATGAACTTCCTCCTCAAGGATCGTTAGACGAATTATTAGAAGCTGGAGAATTATCAACCCGCCTCCTTTTTGACAATGTAAAAGACTTTATTTCTACTGGATCCGACAGGTTGATTTCTAGCTTAAATAGCCCATCTTGTGCACTATATTCTGAAATAAAATTTTATGATAAGGCCGTTGAACAAACAGAAAAGCCCATCATTCTTTCGAACAATGGGCTCTCAGATGCTGAACAAGCTCTTATGGATTTGTTTCGTCAGCTGACGCCGGATCAGCAGGACATGGTAATCCGGATCGTTCAGGCGGCCGCAGACAAGATGTGATCGCCTGGGCGGCCACCAGCATAAGCGCGGCGGGGTCCCTGCTCCCCCGGATGATGGCTAACAGTTGTTCCTCCCGATTTGTCATCTCGCCCGCCCCTTCCAAAAATAATTCTATTGCAATTATAGAACGGTTGTTCTATAATTGCAATACACCGAAGAAAAATTTGTGTGCTCAGATCAAAGTCGGAAAGGAGTACCGTCATGCTGGAAGAAAAAGATTTGCAGGCCATCGCCCTGCTGCTGGATCAGAAGCTGAAACCCATTCAGGAGGAAAGCTCCAGAATCAAGGAGCGCCTGGACCGCGTGGAGGACCGCGCACAGAGAAATGCCGTTCTGCTGGAGTGTGAAGTGGACCGCAAGCTGAGTCTGCTTTACGAGGGCCATGATGCAATCATGGAACGCCTGGACAAGCTGGCCTCCAGAAGCCGGGTCGAGGAACTGGAGGGAGATGTCATCCTGTTGAAAGACGCGCTGAAGCTCATGCGCCTGGAGCTTGAGGCCCTGAAAAAGGCCCAGTAAGCACAGCGCCAAATCCGCAAGCGCTTTCGTATTTGAAAAAATCCGCCCCGGCTCGGGACGGACTTGACAACCGAACATCAGGCGGTTATACTGAACATGAAAAGGGCGCTGCCGGCAGACGGTTGACCCGAAGATATTACTTAAAGAAGTAACCGCTTCATTTGGTCGTGAGGGCGGTTACTTCTTTTTATTGGCCATCATAAAGAGGCCGATAATGCCAACGACTAAAATGCCGGTCTGGATCAGATCGGAATATGTAACCATTGGGCAGCCCCCCTTTCCGCGGATCAGGGGACAGAAGCTGCCCCCTGTCGGGGGCCAACCGCCTGCCGTTTGCTGGCAGTGCCAAAGACAGAATACCACACTTTTCGCCGCAGCGCAACCATACAAATGTCAAATCCGCAAGCGCTTGCGGATTTGAAAAAAGCCCGCCCCGGCTCGGGACGGACTTGACAACCGAACATCAGGCGGTTATACTGAACATGAAAAGGGCGCTGCCGGCAGACGGTTGACCCGAAGATATTACTTAAAGAAGTAACCGCTTCATTTGGTCGTGAGGGCGGTTACTTCTTTTTATTGGCCATCATAAAGAGGCCGATAATGCCAACGACTAAAATGCCGGTCTGGATTAGATCGGAATATGTAACCATTGGGCAGCCCCCCTTTCTGCGGATCAGGGGACAGAAGCTGCCCCCTGTTGGGGGCCAACCGCCTGCCGTTTGCTGGCAGCGCCAAGGACAGAATACCACACTTTTCTCCGTGGCGCAACCATACAAAATCCAAATCGGCAAGCGCTTGCCGATTTGATCGTAAGGAGGCCCCCATGAACGATAAGATCGTACCAGAAACTGAAGGCCTGGACGCCGCCGTCTACCTCCGCAAATCCCGGATGGAGGAGGGCATGGCCACCGACGAGGTGCTGGCCAAGCACCAAAAGACCCTGCACGACTACGCCGCCTCCCACGGCCTCCACATCCTGGAGGAGTACCCAGAGGTCGTCAGCGGCGAATCTCTCTACGCGCGGCCCCAGATGCTCCGGCTCCTCCAGGATGTAGAGGAAGGTAAGTATGACGCTGTCCTGTGCATGGATCTGGACCGGCTCTCCCGCGGCCGGATGAAGGACCAGGGCATCGTCCTGGACGCCTTCCGGGAGTCCGGCACCCTGATCATTACCCCGGAAAAGATCTATAATCTGGCCGATGAGATCGACGAGGAGTACGCCGAGCTGAAAACCTTCATCAGCCGCCGGGAGTACAAAATTATCACCAAACGCCTGCGCCGCGGCCTCCAGATGTCTATTCAGGATGGGTGCTATGTGGCCAACGCCCCATACGGCTACCACAAAACTGTGGTGGACCGCAAGCCCACCCTGGAGATCTATGAGCCGGAGGCCCGGTTTGTCCGAATGATGTTTGAGCTCTACGCCAAAGGCTACGGCTGTGTCGCCGTGGCCCGCCATGTCAACACCCTGGGAGCTCACCCCCACCGCTCCCCTGAGTTCTCCCGCACCAGCGTGGCTAAGATCCTGCGTAATCCTACCTACATCGGAAAAATCGTCTGGAACCAGAAAAAGCATATCCGCAAGGGCGCCCAGGGCAACCCGAAGCACATCACGATCTACCAGCCCCGGGACCAGTGGACCATCACCGAGGGGATCCACCCGGCCATCGTGGACCGTGCGCTCTTCGACCAGGTCCAGGCGGTCATGGATGGCCGGTATCAGCCGGCGCGGAACGATGGCACTGTACGCAGTCCCCTGGCCGGTCTGGTCAAGTGTGTCAACTGCCGCCAGAATATGCAGCGCATGGTGATGAAGGGGAGCGCCTATCTGCTCTGTACCCGGCCCGGCTGCTGCGCGTCCACCAAGATTGACCTGGTGGAGGGGCAAATCCTAAACTACCTCGCGGATACGCTGGCTAAGCTGACCATGGGACAGCCCCAGCACATCCCCGGCCGGGACACTGATGTGCTGGAGACCTCGCTGGTCCAGGTCCGGGATGCACTGGCCGGCACAGACCGTCAGAAAAACCGCCTGTACGAGCTGCTGGAACTGGGGGAGTATGACCTGGAACTTTTCCGGGAACGCATGGCCGCCGTGAAAGAAAAGCGGGTCGCCCTGGAAAAGAAAGAGGCGGAGCTGGAGCGCTCCCTCCGGGAGATCCAATGCTCCAACCCCGCTCTGCTGGCCGAGAAGATCCGCGCCGTTCTGGATGCCTATGGCACCGCCGACGCCGCTGGGAAAAATGCGTTGCTGAAATCCGTCCTGGAGGCAGTCTGGTATGAAAAGAAGAAGAAAACCAAGCCCGCCGACTTCCAGTTGAGCTTCCAGCTCCGTGCCATATAAGTCAAATTTCCTTTTTATTGATAAGTATTAAAGACGCTATATCCTTATCCTTGCAGGAATCAAAAATCTTTTTCGTGTGTATACACACGGCTTCCCGGATGCAGCGCTCCTCGCTCACGGGGCCGGGTACGACCTTTTCCGGCATTATGGAATCCCTCCTATAACTTGTTGGCCGGGGGTGGGAGCCTCCGGCCCGTTGAACTGGGTACACACCATACTATGAACCGGAAAAAATTTGGTGCTCCACCCTGGGGAAAGAGCCTTGTCCTTTCCTGCCTTTTCCGATATAATAGGTAAAAGATGATCTGCGTGTTCCACTGTACACCCCATTTGGAAAGAGGAGGTTCCCATGTCCCGGACTGGATTCATTCAAAATGAGTTGGACCTGAAACTCCTGGTCCTGTATATCATGGCCCGCGCCGCCGCCCCCATCACCTTTTTACAGCTGCTGGACCTGGCCCTGTGCGACGCCGGCGTGGACTACTTCTCTCTCACCGAGGCGGTGAACCATCTGGTGGAGACTGAGCACCTCGCCCAGGAGGGGGACCTCTACTCCATCACGGACAAGGGCCGCCGCAACAGCGAGATCTGCGAGAGCAGCCTCCCCTACTCCATTCGGATGCGCTGTGATGAGAACCTGGTGCGGCTCAACGACGTGCTCAAGCGGGCCGCCCTGGTCCAGACCGACCTGAAGCCCAACGGGGATGGGACGTGCACCGTCCGCCTGTTCTTCTCCGATGACAGCGGCCCCCTGATGGATCTGAAGCTCCTCTCCCCCTCCCTGCGTCAGGGACAGCTTCTGTCCGCCCGCTTCCACGACACGCCGGAGTCCATCTACCACGACATTATGGCCCTGCTGGGCCGGACCATTGAGAAGGGAGGCGACCTGCAATGAGACGAACCGACCGCCAGCGTGGAGAGGACTTCGCTCTTGAGGTCATCGACCGGTGCGCCTATGGCGTGGCCGCCATGACCGCCGGGGACGGCGCTCCCTACTGCATCCCCCTTTCCCTGGTGCGGCTGGGGGACTTCCTCTACTTTCACTGCGCCATGGAGGGCACCAAGGTAGACCTCCTGCGCCGGGACCCCCGAATCTGCATCTCCTTTGTGGGGGCGAACCAGGCCGCCCAGGACGACTTCACCACCTACTTCCAGTCGGCCTGCGTGGAGGGCGAGGCCTCCGAGGTGCTGGACCGGGAGGAAAAGATCCGGGCCCTCCGCACCCTGTGCGAAAAGCTGACCCCTTCCCACATGACGGGGGACAACTTTGACCGGGCCATGGAGCGCAGCCTGGCCCGCACCGGTGTGTGGAAGATCCGGATTTGTTCCCTCACCGGCAAGGAGAAGCCCCGGCCCTGATACATAGGATGATACAAAAAAACGGCCCCCAGCGGGGCCGTTTTTTGTATCTCGCTCCCGCCGTCCTCCTGTGGGAAACGCCCAACCCACAGGCCCCTCCAGTCCCAATTTTCGGATTGACAAACAGGGGTAAATATGTTATGATTCCGTTTGTAAAGTTTTTCAACTTTACATTCAGCCGAAAGGAGGGCACAGACATGAAGAGTCAGGCATACCGCATGGCCATGCTGTTCGATTTCTATGGCGACGTGCTCACCCCCAGGCAGAAGGAATTTTACGACCTCTATTATAATGAGGACCTCTCCCTAGCTGAGATCGCCGAAAATAACAGCATCACCCGCCAAGGCGTCCGGGACGTGATCGTCCGGGCGGAGGCCATCCTCACCGATCTGGAGGACAAGACCGGCCTCATCAAGCGCTTCCACGCCATGCGGAAGCAGCTTCAGGAGGTAGAAGCGGCCGCGGAGGACATCCTGGTCCGCAACACCCGGTATGAGGATCCCAACATTGACGCGTCGGCGCGGAAGATCCTGAATATCTCCCGTCAGATGGAGAAGGAGTGACCCATGGCATTTGAAGGACTGACTGAAAAGCTCTCCGCCGCCTTCAAAAAGCTGCGGGGCAAGGGCCGCCTGTCTGAGGCCGATGTGAAGGAGGCCATGCGGGAGATCCGCCTGGCCCTGCTGGAGGCCGACGTCAGCTATAAGGTCGTCAAGCAGTTCATCGCCCAGGTCACGGAAAAGGCGGTGGGGGCCGACGTATTGGAGGCCCTGTCCCCCGCCCAGATGATCGTCAAGATCGTCAATCAGGAACTCACTGACCTGATGGGAGGCACCAGTGCCAAACTGACCATTGCCCCCAAGCCCCCCACCGTGGTGATGATGGTGGGCCTTCAGGGCGCGGGCAAGACCACCAACTGTGCCAAGCTGGCCGGCCTGATGAAACGCAAGGAGGGCAAGCGCCCCCTGCTGGCCGCCTGCGACATCTACCGCCCCGCCGCCATCCATCAGCTGGAGGTGGTGGGACAGCAGCTGGACATCCCTGTGTTCCAGATGGGCCAGACCGACCCGGTGGACATCGCCAAAGCCGCGGTGGCCCACGCCAGGGAACACGGCAATGACCTGGTCTTTCTGGATACCGCCGGCCGGCTCCATGTGGATGATGAGCTGATGGACGAGCTGCGGAACATCAAGGCCGCGGTGGAGCCCACCGAGATCCTTCTGGTTGTGGACGCCATGATCGGCCAGGACGCGGTGAACGCGGCCAAGGCCTTTGACGACGCGCTGGACATCGACGGCGTGGTCCTCACCAAACTGGACGGCGACGCCCGGGGCGGCGCGGCCCTGTCCATCAAGGCAGTCACCGGAAAGCCCATCAAGTTCGCCGGCGTGGGCGAGAAGCTGGACCAGATCGAGGTGTTCCACCCCGACCGGATGGCCAGCCGGATCCTGGGCATGGGCGACGTGCTCTCCCTCATTGAGAAGGCGGAGCAGAATTTCGACCGTCAGAAGGCCCTGGAGCTCCAGGAAAAGCTGCGGAAAAACAAATTTACCCTCACTGATTTCTATGAGCAGATGGCTCAGATCAAAAATATGGGTTCCCTGTCCGAGCTGGCCGGGATGCTCCCCGGCGTGAAGGCCTCCGACCTGGAGGGCGCCTCCATGGACAACGGGATGCTCCAGCAGATGGAGGCCATCATCCTGTCCATGACCCCCTACGAGCGTGAGAACCCCTCCGTCCTCAACTCCAGCCGGAAAAAGCGCATCGCCGCCGGTTCCGGCACCCAGGTGGTGGACGTCAACCGCCTGCTCAAGCAGTTCGAGATGCTCCAGTCCCTCACCAAGCAGTTCTCCGGCGGCAAGATGCCCCGGAATATGCGCAAGCTGATGGGCAAAAAGGGCGGCATGATGGGCGGCGGGATGCCCGGCGGATTCCCCTTCTGATCCCGCCGGAGCCCGGCAGCGGGCCCCGGACCCTGTGACGTTGGCAAAGCACGAAGCCGTGTTTTCCATATAGATTCTAAATTCATTTGGAGGTGAATATAAATGGTCAAAATCAGACTGCGCCGTATGGGCGCCAAGAAGGCTCCCTTCTACCGCATCGTGGTGGCTGACTCCCGCTATCCCCGGGATGGCCGTTTCATCGAGGAGATCGGCACTTACAACCCCGTGGTCCATCCCGCCGAGCTGAAGGTGGACGCTGACCGTGCTCAGGCCTGGATCAAGACCGGCGCTCAGCCCACTGAGACTGTCCGTGATCTGCTGAAAAAAGCCGGCGCACTCTAAGGCGGGAGGTCCTGCACAATGAAAGAGCTTCTGACCTATGTGGCCCAGCACCTGGTGGAGCATCCGGAGCAAGTCTCCGTCACGGAGACCGACGCCGACGGTGAGGTCCTTTTGGAGCTGCGCGTCGCGCCGGAGGACACCGGGAAGGTGATCGGCCGCCAGGGGCGCATCGCCAAAGAGATCCGCACCCTGATCCGCTCCGTGGCCCAGCGGTCCGGAAAGCGCGTCTCGGTGGAGATCGTCGATTAACCTTATCTTTCACAAGAGTCTCCTGCCTCCGTGACCACGGCGCAGGAGATTTTTTGTATCATCAGCACCAAAAGGAGGGGATTCCCCGTGAAGCAGCAATTTCTCAAGGTGGGTAAAATCACCAACGTCCACGGTCTGATGGGCGAGATGCGGGTCCAGCCCTGGGCCGACTCCCCCGATTTTCTCTGTCAGTTCAAGACCCTCTATGTGGACAAGACCCACTGGCCCATCCGGGTGGAACGGGCCCGGGTCCACAAGAATATGGTGATCCTCAAGCTGGAGGGCGTCACCGATGTAAACAGCGCCATGGCCATGCGCAACGCCATTCTGTATATCGACCGGAAGGACGCCCACCTGCCGGAGGGCAGCTTTTTCCTGGCCGATGTCATGGGGATGGAGGTGCGGGACGCCAAGACGGGCGAAATTCTGGGCAACATCGCCGACGTGCTCACCCTCCCCGCCAACAACGTCTATGTGGTCCGGGGCGGAGCCCGGGAGATCCTGATCCCCGCAGTGGATGAGTTCGTGGCCGAGGTAGATCTGGATGGCAGTTGTATGCGGGTCAATATGGTGGAGGGACTCTAAGCTTCTTTCCCCATCTCCACAGTTGGTGATTGACTTTTTATCCCCGGCTTGGTATAGTGAAAACGAGAGCAGAGCATTCTGTTCTCATTCAAAATCATTCAGGAGGGCTTGATTATGCGGTTTTATATTTGTGAGCACTGCGGCAATATCGTCACTTTCGTGAAATCCAGCGGTGTCCCCGTGATGTGCTGCGGCCAGAAGATGACTGAGCTTGTCCCCGGCACCACCGACGCCGCGGTGGAGAAGCACGTCCCCGTGATCCAGGCGGAGGGCGCCCAGGTCATTGTGACCGTGGGCTCTGTGGAGCACCCCATGATCCCCGAGCACTTCATCGAGTGGATCGCCCTGGAGACCAGGGAGGGCGTCCAGATCAAGCATCTGACCCCCGGCAGCAAACCCCAGGCGGTCTTTGCCCTGACCCAGGGCGACAGCGTGGTCTCCGCCTACGCCTACTGCAACCTCCACGGCCTCTGGAAGGCCTGAACCCAGTCCCTGTCAAACTGAAACGCGCCCCTGGAACGGTGTTCCGGGGGCGCTCTGTTATCTATTGCTCTGAGCTCTTTTCTTCACACTTTGACAGGCGGTAGAACATCTGCACCGTCTCCCGCTCTCGCTTGCGTTCTATTCCCCTGCCGCCTGTGAGGTTCCTGTTGACAGGATCCCCGCTTTTCTCTACAATAGACCCTAGTGTGTGGTTCAATACTTTACTTTATGAGAGAGGACGGTCCCCTATGGACGCAAATCAGCGCTCTGTCAAGAGCAACCCCGCCGCACTGCTCCCGATTGGAGTTTTTCTGGTACTCTATCTGGGCTGCGGCCTTCTGTTCGAGTATGGTCTGAAGATCGAGCAGGGCTTTTACCAGACCCCCGCCATCGTGATCTTCCTGATCGCCCTGGCGGTCGCCTGCTTCCAGAACCGGAAGCTGGACTTCAACGCCAAGATGAAGGTGATGGCCGCCGGTGTGGCCGACGAGAACATCCTGACCATGTGCCTGGTCTTTCTGGCCGCCGGAGCCTTCTCCGGCGCGGTGTCCGCTGCTGGCGGCGCGGACAGCACGGTGTTCCTGTTCCTGGATTATCTCCCCAGCCAGTTCGCCGTGGCCGGCCTGTTCCTGATCGCCTGCTTCGTGTCCGTCTCCATGGGCACCTCGGTGGGCACCATCTCTGCCCTGGCCCCCTTCGCTGTCTCCATGAGCAAGGCCACCGGCTTTGAACTGGTGCTGTGTATCGCTGCGGTGGCCTGCGGCGCCATGTTCGGCGACAATCTCTCCATGATCTCGGACACCACCATCGCCGCCGTGCGCACCCAGGGCTGTGAGATGAAGGACAAGTTCCGCATGAACTTCCTCATCGTGCTGCCCGCTGCGGTGATCACCCTTCTGATCTTCGTGGCCCTCACCCTGGGCGGAAGCGGCCAGGTGGAGGTAGAAGCGTACAGCGTGTGGAAGGTGCTGCCCTATCTGGTGGTCCTGGCCGGCGCGCTGGCGGGGGTGAACGTGTTCGTCATCCTCATCATCGGCACCGTCCTCAGCCTTATCGTGGGCGTGGCCTCCGGCGCCTTTGCCTGGACGCAGATTTTTGCTGTGATGGGTACTGGCGTTACCTCCATGTATGACATCACCGTCATCTCCATCATCGTGGCCTGCATCGGCGCCCTGGTGAAGGAGTACGGCGGTATCCAGTGGCTCATTGACTTCATCCACCGCCGGGTGGGCTCCAAGAAGGGCGCTCAGCTGGGCATTGCCGGTCTGGTGGCCGCGGTGGACGTGGCCACGGCCAACAACACGGTGGCCATCGTCATGTCCGGCTCCATCGCCAAGGAGATCGGCGAGGAGTACGGCATCGATCCCCGGCGCACCGCCTCCCTGCTGGACATCTTCGCCTCTGTGATCCAGGGCATCCTGCCCTATGGCGCACAGCTGCTGTACGCCGCCGCAGGCGCCGGGATCACCGCCCTGGAGATCGTCCCCTATATGTTCTACTGCTATCTGATGGCGGCCTGTGCCATCATCTTCATCCTGTTTTTCTCCGGACGGACCAAGTCCGCCGGTTGAACCGACACACCGCATCCCGGACGGATCGGCCTTTCATGGCCGGTCCGTCCGTTTTTTTCCTGTATAATCTGACCGCCCGGGCGCAGGATATAGGTATTCTCAGCATATCCAACCCATCAAAGGAGGTCATTGCATTGAAGCACTTCTCCCTCCCCCGCGGACTGGTCCCCCTGCTGGCCCTGGCGCTGGTGGTATCCATGGCCACCCCCGCCTCCGCGTTTTTCTGGCAGAAGAAGGAGAACACCCCCGCAGGCGTTGCCGACTTTTCCAAAAACACCCTGGCAGGCGGGTCCGTCACCTTTTCCCAGGAGGATTTCCGGTCCTCTGACCTGTCCTCCATCACCCTCACCGCCCTCCCGGATCCCAAGGCCGGCGTGCTCACCGTAGGCGGCCAGCCCCTCACCCAGGGGGCGGTGGTGGACGCCTCCGCCCTGTCCGGGCTGACCTTCCAGTCTCTCCCCACCCCCGGCGTCTCCACCGCATCCTTCACCTTCCTGCCCGCCTTTGCGGACGGGACCTCCGCTGGGAAAGAGACCACGGTCACCCTGTACCTGCTGGACGAGGCAAACGACCCGCCTATTGCCCGGAACATGGAGCTGTCCACCTATCAGAACATTGCCGTCACCGGCTATTTTGACGCAGTGGACGGGGAGGGGGACACCCTCACCTTCCAGCTCACCTCCACCCCGGCCCGGGGCGCGGTGGAGCTGGCGGAGGACGGCTCCGCCCGGTTCGTCTATACCCCTTACGAGAACAAGACGGGTAAGGACTCCTTCACCTATGTGGCGCTGGATCAGGCTGGAAACACCTCCCCGGAGGCCAAGGTGACCCTCTGCATCGAAAAACCGGACACCAAGGTGACCTATGCCGATCTGGAGGGCAGCGCCGCCCACAAGGCGGCCATCCGCCTGGCGGAGGAGGGCATCCTGGTGGGGGAGTCCCACGGCGGCCGCTATTTCTTCCAGCCGGAGCAGACGGTCTCCCGAGCGGAATTTCTCGCCCTGGCCATGGACGCCGCCGGGCTGGAGCCCATGGAGGATGTGACTGTGACCGGCTTCTCCGACGATGAGGCCATCCCCACCTGGGCCAAGGGGAGCGTCTCCTCCGCCCTGAAAGCCGGAGTCATCCAGGGGGAGCGGGCCCCCACTGGCGCCCCCGTGTTCTCCGCCGGAACGGACATCACCTGCGGCGAGGCCACCGTGATGCTGGACCGCCTGCTGAACATGGCCGACGTCCCTCTGGAGGCCGCCGGGCTCTCCGTCCAGGGGCACTGGGCCGGTCAGGCGGCCGCCAATCTGGCCGCCTCCGGAGTGCTCACCCCGGACCAGTCCACCTCCGCCGCCCTGTCCGAGCCCCTGACCCGGGCTGCCGCCGCGGAGCTGCTGGACGGGGCCCTGGACGTGCTGGCCGCCCGGGAGGCGTGCGGCTGGCTGCCCTGGTGAGGCCGTCCCCATCCCAATAAAACGAGCGCGGAAGCAGATCTACTCTGCTTCCGCGCTCTGTTGTCTGTCTCCCGGCCCCTCAGATCCCCCGGTTCAGGGTTTTCCTCAGGCGGATCTTCCCCGCCATGGCCTCGTCCAGCAGGGAGAGGAACTTCTCCCGCTCCTCCGGCAGTCCGCCCTTCAGGGGAAGGTAGTTGGAGGCGTGGTTGCTGGTAAAGTGGAGGGGATCCACGTCCAAATGTTCAATGAGCAGGCGGCACTCCTCCAAAATCTGGTCCGGGGTGCACACCTGAAAGCGTCCGGCCAGCACATCCTCTCCCAGGGGGGTGCCTTTGGCGGGGGCAAAGGTCATGGCGGACAGGTGGCGGGGCCGCATCTCATTGATCATCCTGGCGGTGGACAGGATGTGCTCCTCCCAGTCCCCGTCCTGGCCGGTGAGGCCCATGATGATGATGGCCCACAGGTCGAAGCCGGCGGCCACTAATTTCTGCCCCGCCTCCAGCATCTGTGCGGCGGTGACTCCCTTGTTGATGGCCTTGAGCACCGCGTCGCTGCCGCTCTCCACCCCCAGATAGGCCCGGTTCAGGCCGGCCTCCCGGATGGCCCGCAGCTCCTCCGGGCTCTTGGCCAGGGTGCTCCGGGGCCCGGCGTAGGTGGTCACCTTCTCCAGGGCGGGGAAGGTGCGATACAGCTTGTGCAGGATCTTCAGCAGGTCCTCCGTTTTCATAATGACGGCGTCCCCGTCCATCAGGAACACCCGCCGCAGACCGGGGCCGTAGTAATCCCGGGCCATATCGATGTCCTCCAGGATCTCCTCCACCGGACGGATCCGGAACTGCTTGCCCTTGTACATGGCGCAGAAGGTGCATTTGTTATAGGAGCACCCGATGGTGCACTGGAGCAGATAGCTTTTCCACTCCCCTGGAGGACGGTACAGTACGTCGCTGTCATATCGCATGGTCGATCTTCCTTTCTCATGGTTCCTGTTTCACAAACCGGCTCCGGCCGGTCCACCGGGGCACTATACCTCCACCGGCTCGCCGTCCCGGAACACCTTGCGGATATTCTTTTCCGCCTTGCTCCGGGGAAGCATCACCTCATGGCCGCAGCCCTGGCACCGCATTTTGAAATCCATCCCCACCCGCAGCACCAGCCACTCCTGACTGCCGCAGGGATGGGCCTTTTTCATCTTCAAAACATCATTCACATGGATGTCCACTGTTTTCCTCCCCTCCATCTTTCCACGCCCACCACTTCAGCTTCTCCGGGTCCGGCTGCGGGGTGGACGCGTAATAGACCGCGCAGCGGTAGACATACAGCACGCAGCGGTCCACCCGCACGCCCTTCCGGGCACACTCCCGGGCGTACATCTCCTCCGGGTCCGCCCCCGCCAGAGACTGGACGGTGGTATAGCCCAGCTCCAGCAGGTCCCGCTCTCCCGCCGCCCCGATCCCGGGTATCCTTCTCAGCTCACCCATCCGTCAGGGCTCCGCCATCTTGAAGCCGATGCCCCAGACGGTCTTGATGTACTCCCGATCGCTGACCCTGCCCAGCTTGGCCCGCAGATTGCTGATGTGGACATTGACCGTGTTGTCGTCCCCGAAGTACTCCTCGCCCCACACGTGCTGATAGATCTGCTCCCGGGTGAACACCCGCTTGGGGTACTCCATCAGCAGGGCCAGGATCTCAAACTCCCGGGCGGTGAGCACCACTGGCTCCCCTCCGGCGGTGACGGAGAACTCCTCCCGGTCCAGGACCAGATCGCCGCAGACGAACTGCCGCCGCTCCGGGGGCGCGGAAAACTTCTGCACCCGGCGCAGCTGGGCCTCCACCCGGGCCAGCACCTCCAGATTGTCAAAGGGCTTGGGGATAAAGTCGTCCGCCCCCAGCCGCAGGACATTGACCTTGTCCTCCAGCCCCGCCTTGGCGGACAGGACGATGATGGGCATGGTCCTGCCCCGGCGGATGCGGGTGATGAACTCCTCCCCGGTGAGGCCGGGGAGCATCAGGTCCAGCAGCACCAGGTCGAAGCGCTCCCGCTCGGCCCAGAGCATGGCCTCGCTGCCGGAGAAGGCCGGCTGGCACTGATAGCCGGCGTCGCTCATAATGGTACACAGCAGCTGGTTGATGTCCGGATCATCCTCCACCACCAGGATGCGAATGGCTTCCATGGGTTTTCCTTCCTTTCGTTGGGGGGTGATGTGTGTCGGGGCGCACAGCGTGTGCCCGTTTTCTCAAGCTCCCTCCCGGAAATGGCGGGCGCGCGCTGCGCGCCCCTACTTCTTGATCTCCTCCCAGTAGCGGCGGGCGGCCTGCTCCGTCTTGTTGTCGCCGTACTGGTAGTATTTCCGGTTTTTCAGATTGTCCGGCAGATACTGCTGCCGGACCCAGTGGCCCGGATAGTCGTGGGGGTAGCGGTAGCCCTGCTCCCGCTCCTGTCCCGCCGAGTCTGCGTGGACGTTCTGGAGCTCCCGGGGGATGTCCCCCGCCCGGCCGGCCCGCACGTCCGCCTGCGCCCCGGCGATGGCCTGATAGGCGCTGTTGGACTTGGGCCAGGTGGCCAGCAGGATGGCCGCCTCCGCCAGGGGCAGCCGCGCCTCCGGCAGGCCCAGCTGGAGGGCGCTGTCCACACAGGCCTTCACGATGGGCACCGCCTGGGGATAGGCCAGCCCCACATCCTCGCTGGCCGAGCACAGCAGCCGCCGGATGGCGGTGACCATGTCCCCCGCCTCCAGCAGCCGGGCCAGATAGTGGACCGCCGCGTCCGGGTCGGAGCCCCGGAGGGACTTCATCAGGGCGGAGGCGATGTCAAAGTGGCTGTCCCCCTCCCGGTCATAGCGCATGGCGGACTTCTGGGCCGCCGTCTGGGCGTCCTCCAGGGTGATGCGCAGCGCCCCATTCTCCCGCCGGGCGGCGGAGGCCAGCAGCTCCAGGGCGTTCATAGCCTTGCGGATGTCCCCGCCGCAGGCGGAGGCGATATGCTCCCGCACCCCCTCCTCCAGAACCAGGCGCCCGCCCAGCCGCTCCTCCAGGATGTCCACCCCCCGGTCCACGGCGGGGAGGGCGTCCTCCGCGGTGATCTGCTTGAACTCAAACACGGTGGACCGGGACAGCACCGCCCCAAACACATAGAAAAACGGGTTTTCCGTGGTGGAGGCGATGAGGGTGATCTTCCCATTCTCCATAAACTCCAGCAGGGACTGCTGCTGCTTTTTATTGAAATACTGGATCTCGTCCAGGTAGAGCAGCACCCCCTCCGGGGCCAGCAGGGTGCCGATGTCGGCGATGATGTCCTTAATGTCGCTGATGGAGGCGGTGGTAGCGTTGAGCCGGTGGAGGGGCCGGTTGGTCCGCTGGGCGATGATGTTGGCCACCGTGGTCTTTCCCGTGCCGGAGGGGCCGTAAAAAATCAGGTTCGGGATCTCCCCACTCTCAATGATCCGGCGGAGCAGCCCGTCCTGTCCCAGGATATGCCGCTGTCCCACCACCTCATCCAGATTTTTCGGGCGGATCTCATCCGCCAAGGGCCGATAGGCCATGCTCCATCCTCCTCTCAGTCACCGGGCCGCGGGGGTCAGCCCGGCGGCGGCGCACATCCAGTCCCGGCCCAGGCGGTTGACCAGGGCGATGACCCGGCCCACGCACACCATTGCGGCCACGGTCCCCAGCCCGACGCCCACCACGCGGCCCGCCGCTGTCAGGCCGATGACACAGGTCAGCGCCACACAGCACACATCCACCAGGTTTTTTCCAAAGCCCTGGTCCCGGCCCAGCCGCTCGGCCACCGCCGCCACGATCCCATCCCCCGGATTGGGGACCAGGCGCATATTCACCGTCACGGCCGCTCCAATGCCGGTCAGCAGCATTGCGGCCGCCAGCAGCAGGAGATTCCCCCAAAGGCTGTGGGCCTCACAGCGGTAGGGAATGACCGCGCTGTACACATTGAGCACCCGGCTGAACGCCAGGCTGAGGGGGAGCTGGAGCAGGTCGGCCAGCCACCCTCTCCCCCGCCGCAGCGCGATCTGTCCGGCCACGAACAGGCCGTAGAGCAGGAAGGTCACATCTCCGAAGTTCAGCCCCCAGATCTCAGACACCCCAAAGGCCACGGAGATGATGGGGGACACTCCCAGCCCCGTCTTTGTGTTCAGCGTCAGCCCCAGCGCCAGTACCAGCATGCCCAGCGTATAGAGGACCCACCGTATTCCCTGTTTCACTCCGGCATGCTCCTTTTATGTTCTCTGAAAGCCCTGGTAGCGGGTCCCCTGGAAGGTCAACCTGCCCCGGTCCCCCTCCACCAGCATCCCGTACTCCGTGTCGGGGACCTGGAACTCCATCCGGTCGCCGCTCTCCACCTGGAAGGTGGTGTAGTAATCGGTCCGGCTGGAGGTGTGCCCCATGCTGTGCTCGTCCCCAGCGTGGTGCCAGGTCTGGATGTCCATCCGCTTGGCCACCACCTCCGCCTCCACCGTCAGCACCGGGGAGTCGTTGTTCTTTTTCCACTGGGCGGCCCCCTGGAACCCGCAGACAATGATGGAACCAAAGACGATCACAAATCCGACCGCAATGATAACAAACACGATCCCGAACATCGTGTCAAAGCTGTCGAAGCCATACGGATCATAATTCACCGGCATCTTTCCCATCTCCTTGTATTATAGAGTAGTAGTTATTAGAGCCCCTCTCCAAGGGCTGTGCTAC
>OJPN01001265.1_pt1 | contig 18519 bp, 19 predicted proteins | sample 1598511 | NCBI WGS metagenome assembly OJPN01 (sample SAMN03922485, study PRJEB24848) | human gut metagenome | isolation source: stool sample | host: Homo sapiens | place: Germany | collected 2011-05
GAACTGGCACGGAAGCTCTCCGGCGCGAAGCTGAAGGAGCCGCCGGAGCTGTGCACGCGGTGCGTGTGGACCATGCATGAGAGCGGCTGCCCGGTTTGCCCCTTCCCCCGCTGCGTGCGGCGCAGCACACCGGGAAATGTGGAAAAGTTGAAACCGGTGTGAAAACTCGTTGAAAACCTGTTTTTAAGCAGGAGTTTAAAAAGCTTTTAAAGCGACAAGAAAACCGGGCGTGAAACAGGGTCGATTCGTCCCCTGCGGATGGTCTGGCAGGCATAGCGGCAAAAAACCGGGCGGAAACGGCCGGATGGCGAAGCGCGCCCGGCGAAAAACGGATGCTGCATCCCGCCGCTATGACATATATGCTTTTAAGCCCGGAATAAATGCTTTTAAGAGCTTTTAAAAGAGCAGGGATATATCCAAGCCATATAGCAATACAAAACGGCGCGCAGGCCCTTCTCGGGGCCTGTTTTTTCGTGCCGGAAAGGAGCAGCGCATGAAACGGACCCCTCAAAGCAGCATAACCGCCCTTTTGGAGGGTGTTGAGCAGGCAAAACAGAAAAAGGAATTTAACATTTTAAAAGATTTAAAAACGCTGCATGCACAGTATACCAGGGTGAATAAGCGGGACTACCTCGCGCTGCTGGATAAGCTGGTGGAAAAATACAGCACGGACGAAGCGGCGGTGATCCACGCGGCACTGCTGAAAAAATGCCAGGCCGGCGATATGGACGCGATCCGGCTGTGGACGGAGCTGCAGAAAGAGAGCGGCAGCGGCGCGGCGGAGGTGAACATCGTTGACAGCATATAGCCGCCCGGCGGTGACGGTCGATTTGAAGAACGTGATCGGGCCGGGGTTCTATGCTTCGCACCGGGCCGTCCGGGAGCAGCGGGCGCATACACTGGTGGAGGAAGGCGGGCGCGGCAGCCTGAAAAGCTCGTTCTGCAGCGTGGAGATCGTGCTGTGGCTGCTGAAGTGGCCGCAAAGCCACGCGCTGGTGATGCGGCAGATGGGAAACACGCTGGAGGACAGCGTGTACTCGCAGATGCTGTGGGCTGTCGCAAAGCTGGGGCTGTCAGAGCATTTTCTGGAGAAAAAGAGCCCACTTCGCCTCATTTACAAGCCCACGGGCCAGACCATCTATTTCCGCGGCCTGGACGATGAGATGAAAATTAAGGGTATCAAACCGAAGTTCGGATACATTGGCTGCCTGTGGTTCGAGGAAGCGGACCAGCTTCGCCGGGGCGAAAACGCGGTGCTGAGCGTGAAGCAGTCCGCGTTCCGCGGCTCGGGGAGCAACCCGACCTTAACACTCATCAGCTTCAACCCGCCCGCCAACGCGCGGAACTGGGCCAACCGGTACGCGCGGGAGCAGCAGCCGGGCAAGCTGGTGCATCATTCGTCGTATCTGGATGCGCCGCGGGACTGGCTGGGCAAGGAGTTCCTGGACGGTGCGGACTGGCTACGGAAGACAAAGCCGCTCAAATACCGGCACATGTACCTGGGCGAGATGGTGGGCAGCGGCACACAGGTGTTCGACAACATCTTGAGCCGGAAGATCACGGCGAAGGAGATCGCGGGCTTCGACAACATCATCAGCGGCGTGGACTGGGGGTACTACCCCGACCCGTGGGTGTTCATCCGCACGTATTACCATGCCGCTACCCGTACGCTGTATATTTTCGACGAAGCGCGCGGCAACAAAATGCAGAACGCGGTCACGGCGGAGATCGTTAAAGGAAGGGTCGCGCCGGGCGAGCTGATCCTTGCGGACCTTTCGGACGAAAAAGCCTGTGCGGATTACCGCAGCTACGGCCTGCGGTGCTGGCCCGCCAGGAAAGGGCCGGGCAGCCGTGAGCTGGGCGTGCGGTGGCTGCAAGGCCTAAACGCCATTGTGATCGACCCGGTAAAATGCCCGTGTGTGCTGCAGGAGTTCCTGGAATGGGAGTACGAGGTAGCGCCGGACGGCACGGTGCTGGGGACTTTGATGGACGCAAACGACCACGGTATCGACGCGGCGCGGTATGCCTGCAGCCGCATCTGGCAGAGAAAGGGCGCGTAAAGCATGAAGCTGAAGGACTGGCTGCTGAAGAAGTACCTGCCCAGCTGGGCGGTGCTGGAATACGGCGACGCGCTGGCGGCGGCGCAGAAGCGTGTGCGGGAGCTGGAGGCGGAAAACCGCACGCTGCGAGCATACATCAACGGCGTGGAGCGCGGGCTGCGGGCAAAGCAGCCGGAAATTCGGATCGAAAGGAGTGACGGCGGATGAACGCAGTCGTAAGGGCGCTTTTTGACGACGCCGCCATCACAGGGGCGCAGGCGGCGGGGCTGAAGGACACCAGCACAGCGGCTATGCGGGCGGCGGTGCGGGAGTGGTTCGAGCTGTTCTTCATGCGTGAAGCGGTGAAGGGCAAGGAAGAAGACCCGGCGCAGCGCATCCCCTACACCATCACCAACAAACTGACAAAGGCTTGTTTTGCGGAGTACGATTCCGGCTTTACGGAAAACGGAACCGGAAAAACGGCGTGGCTGGACGGACAGCGCAGCCTCATTGACGCCGAAAAGCAGGACGTGCTGCAGTGGGTCATGGTGGGCGGCGAAGGCTTTTTGAAGCCTGCACCGGACGGCACGGGGCGGCTGGCCTACCATGTGGTAAGGCGCGACTGCTACAACGTACTGGCCCGCGGGCCCCGCGGCATCACGGACGTGCTGATGAGCGAGCGAAGCCGGGCGGGCTCCGACTACTACACGCTGCTGGAACGCCGGACTGTGGACGGCAGCGGGTATCTGACCATCCGGTACAAGCTGTACACCTCGAAAAACAGCAGCACCCTGGGACAGGAGGTGCGGCTGGACAGCCTGCCGCAGTATGCGGCGCTGGCCCCGGAGCACACCTACGGCGTGCCCTTCGGCGGGCTGGGCATGACCTACATCCGCATGCCGATGGCAAATAACGTGGACGGGAGCCCGGACGGCGTGAGCGTGTACGAGGGCGCGGTGCAGCTGATCCACAACATCTACAAAAATGAGTACCAGCTGGGGCGTGAGTTCGAGCTGGGGCGCAGCCGGATCGTGGCCAATGCGGACAAGCTGATGACGCCGGACCCGGAGGGCGGCGTGATGCGCCTGAAGGACGACGTGTTCGTCGGGCTGGACGGCGACACCAACGATAAGGGCCTGACCATCTTCTCCCCCACGCTGCGGGATGAGAGCTTCGAGCGGCGCAAGCAGAGCTACTTGAAGGCGTGTGAAAATATCATCGGCCTGAAACGCGGCATATTATCGGATGTGGAGGCTGTGGAACGCACGGCAAAGGAGATCAGCAGCAGCGAGGGCGACTACAGCCTGTCGATCATGGACCTACAACGGATGTGGTACGACGCACTGATGGAGACGCTGCGCATCACGGACCTGTGGGGCCAGGCGCTGGGGCTGTGCGGCGCCCAGGCGGTGGACCTGGAGCAGCTGCTGAGCGTGAGCTGGGGCAACGGCGTTTTGTATGACGCGGACAAGGACTGGGCCGACACGCTTTCGATGGTGGAGGCCGGCTTGCTGAAGCCGGAGCTGGCGCTGGCAAAAAAATACGACCTGCCCAGTGAGACGCCGGAAGACCTTGCGGCCATCCGTGAAAAGTACATGCCGGAGATGGTCCAGCTGACCGCCCAGGCCGGGCTGAGGTGACGCTATGGCGCTGACACCGGATGAGATCGACGGGCTGCGGGAACTGATCCTCGCTGTTTACGGCCCCGTCACGGAGGAGCTGCTGCGCGACCTGTGCCGGTGCATTACCGCCGCCGGACAGATATCGTCCGGCGATGAATACAAGCTTCTGCTGGCAAAAAGCCTTGCGGGCGCGGATGATGTGATCGCGGACACGCTGCGCAGGCAGACGGACCTCACCGACGACGCGGTGGCGCAGCTCATGAGCTGGGCCGCCGAGAAGACTGCGCCGCTGGAGGAAAACGAAAGCCTGCGGAACATTGCAGAAGCCTACGTCAAGGTGACGCGTAAGGAAGTGGCCAACGTGCTGGGCCAGCTGGCCGCGGCGGATGTAGACGGCCGGGTGTATCCTATTAAAGATGTATACCGGCGCACGATGGACTATGTATTCCGCCAGGTATCCAGCGGCGCAAAGACGCCGGAGGAGGCTGTGCGGCGTGCCACGCTGCGCTTGTGGCAGCGGGGCATCCGCACCGTCGACCGCTCGGACGGGCGCACTTTTTCCGTGGAGTTCATGGCCCAGCGCGTCGTTATGGCGAAGATGGGCGAAATGACCACGGCCATCAACGAAAAGCATCACGACGACGGCGGGTGCGACGGTTGGGAGATCAGCGCGCACAGCGCCAGCGCGCCGGACCATGAGCCCTATCAGGGGCGGCAGTACAGCGATAAGGAATACAAGCGGCTGAACAGCCGGCTGCAGCGGCGCATCGGCACGCTGAGCTGCAAGCACATCGCCTGGCCCATCAAGCTGGGTGTGGACAGTCCCCAGTGGACGGATGAGCAGCTGGCGGAGATGGCGCGGGAAAACGCGAAGGGCGTCACCTACGAGGGCCGCCACTACACCCAGTACGAAGCCACACAGCAGCAGAAGGCGCTGGAGAACAGCATCCGGCAGTGCAAGGACCGTATTGCCGCGGCGCAGGAGGAGGGCAAGCTGGGCAGCGGAGAGCTGCGCAGCAGCCGCATCCTCCTGCGGCAGCTGAATGCGGAATACAAGCGGTTTTCGGCTGCGGCCGGGCTGCGCACCGCGCCGGAGCGGCTGCGGGCGGCGGGGCTGGGCCGGGCGCTGAGACCGGACGGCACGCTGGAAATGCCGCGTCCTGCGGGTACGCTCACAGGCAGCGGCGGCAAGCTGGATGTGGAAGAAGCCAGGAAAAGCTATTCCGCGTATCTTGACACCTTGACGGATGCGCCGGAAAAGAATATGGTATGGTTAAGACATTTTACGGAAAAAAGTCCGACTGGATACGAAGAAGATCCCACACTGGCTGCCCCGTTTGCATATTCGGCAAAAAAAGATAAAATTTTGTACAACCCGAATGCCCCCGGCTTTGCGGAAATGGATTTCGATTTTGCCAACACCCATGAAAACGCACACCGCGCGGACGTAATGCATATGAGGTCATACAGAAATGAAGGCTTTAAGCGTGCCGTACAGCTTGCGGGCGAAAAAATTTTGAAAAACATGGAGGGCTATCAACGGGTGGCGCAAAATATACGCAGTAAACCGTTGAAGGATGTGTTCAGCGCATTGAGCGCGGGAAAACTATATACAGCATTTGGCCATTCGGTCGAATACTGGGAAAGGAACCCGTCCTTTACATTCACGGAGATTTTTGCTGAATTGTTTACTATGGAAACGCAAGGCGATTCGGACCTGTACTTTGTTAAAACGTTGTTCCCGGAGCTGTGGGATGAATACCAGAAACTGTTTTAGGAGGAATTTCTGATGTCTTTGCCTTTTGTACCAGGCATTGCTGAGCGCATGGAAGAATTGGGCTATGACCAGCTGCTTCGGGCGTATGAGGATAAATACGGAAAGAAGTATCCGCCGTTCCGCATGGAGATACACAAGGAAGGCGGCCTCGCCTACATGGAAGAGCTGCGCGCACAATTCCCCGGTGAAAATCTGGATGAGCTCATTGAACGATACACCGACCACAGGAGCGAGGAAGAAAAGCGCGCGGAGCTGGATGCTCTGGTGGATGAGCTGGTGCGCCGGCAAAACCGGCACGCACCCTGACCTGCGTTTAAACGTCCGTTTAAGCGCCTTTAAATGATAGCTGAAGGACCCCTTCACGGGGGTCCTTTTGTTATGCCCCAATATATATATTGTATCTAAAAGGAAGGAGACTGACGACATGGCATTGGAATTTGCCAAAGAGCTTCTTGGCGACGCCTACACCGGGGAGCTGGAAGAAAAGCTGGAGGCGAAGATCAACGAGCTGTACGCTCCAAAGGCGGACCTGGACGCAGCTTCGGCGCGTGCCGACGGCCTGCAGGAACAGCTGAACGCTGCAAACGAAGCCATCGGTAAGTTTGAAGGGCTGGACGCGGAGCAGGTAAAGGCGCAGATCGCGGACTACAAGCAGCGCGCGGAGGCGGCGGAAAAGGACCGGGACGAAAAACTGGCGGCCGCTGCATTCGATGCGAAGATCGACAAGGCGCTGGCAGACGCAAAAGCGCACAACCCGAAACTGGCGCGCGGCGCTCTGGACCTTGACGCTCTGCGGTCCAGTAAAAATCAGGACGCGGACATCGCGGCAGCCATCGCAGCCGTACAGAAAAGCGACGCATACCTGTTCGGCACGGCGGCAGCGGAACCCGCGCCCGCATCCGGCACCGGGACCTCTGCTGTGCCGGGCATGGCGGCAAAGCCTTCGCTTTCTACCAGCGGCCTGCGCGATGCAGTGGACGCGGCGCTGCACCCGCAGCGCTGACCAACACAACAGATACAAGAGAAAGGATGACGAAACATGGCATTTACTTTAGCCGATGCAAAAAATCTCTCCCAGGACAAGCTGACCAATAGCGTGATCGACGAGTTCCGCAAGTCCCCGCTGATGGACACACTTGTGTTCGACGACGCTGCGAGCGCAGGTGGCGGACAGTCTTTGAGCTACACCTACAACCGTGTGACCACTCTGCCCACGGCTGCAACCCGCGCCATCGGCAGCGAGTACACACCCCAAGAGGCGAAGACCACACCCATCACCGTGGGCCTGAAGGTATTCGGCGGCAAGTTCGGCATCGACCGTGTACTGCAGAAGTACGAACACAAGGTCGTTGATCTCATTGCTTTCCAGCTGGAGCAGAAAATCCAGGCCACCCGCGCGCTGTTTGCGGATCTGTTCATCAACGGGGATTCCTCATCCGACAGCAATGCTTTCGACGGCTTGGATAAGGCACTGACCGGCAGCAGCACCGAACGTGTGCTGACCACACCCATCGACCTGTCCAGCGCGGCAAAGGTCAAGGAGAACTACCAGGCGTTCCTGTGGGAGCTGCGGCAGACCCTCAAGCTGCTGGACGGCGCGCCCAGCATCATGGCGGTCAACAGTGATATGTTCGCGGTGTTCCAGAGCATCGGGGACTATTCGACGCAATTTCAGCTGACCCGCAACGACCTGGGCACTGAGATCGTGAAGTACGGCAATGCCACCATCATGAACATTGGTGACAAGCCGGGCACCAGCAAACCCATCATCGAGAACACAGAAAAGGATGGAAGTGACAGCAATAAGCTGCTTGTGACGGACATCTATTTCGCCCGTATTGGCCTCGATGGCGTACATGGCGTAACGCCCGACGGCTCCACCGGTCTGTCTACCTACATGCCGGACATGAACGCACCGGGCGCAGTGAAGCAGGGTGAGGCCGAGATGGTGGCGGCCATGGCTCTGAAGGCTACCCGCGCCGCGGCAGTCCTGCGCGGTGTGCAGATCGGTGTAAAGGCAGGTGGTTGAAGATGAAAAAATACGAAATCAAAGCCCCTGTTGAATGCACGGGGCTGGGCTGGGGCCTTGCGTGGGTGCAGGGCCTCGCCCATACAGACGACGCGGAACTTGCGGCGAAGCTGGCCCGAAAGGGCTATACGGTTACAGACAAACTGGCCCCGGTTGGAGAACAGGCAGCACAAAACCCCGCCCCTGCTCCGGCGCCAGAAAAAGCGCTGGAGGATATGACGGTGACGGAACTGCGCAGTTATGCGGCGGCGCACGGCATCGACGTAACGGGCGCGGCCAAGAAACAGGACCTGCTGCTGGCTGTGCAGACGGCGGTAGAACCTTCTGCCGTACCGGCTGAGGCTGTACCCGGTGAGCAGCCGGAGACGGCTGCAGAGTAATACACGGGAGGGATACGCATGGTAGCGGACAAGGAGTTCTACTATTCCACATACCACGGAAAACTTTCGGAGGCGGACGTGGAGGGCTGCCTGGCCCGTGCGGAGTACATGCTGCACAGCCTGACGCTGGACCGCCTGCAGGACGGAGCCTGGGAACAGGACGAAACGCTGGCGAAATGCGTGCGCATGGCGCACTGCGCGCTGGCAGACGCCCAGCACGCCCAGGACACGGCCGTGCTGGCGGGCGGCAAAGTGACCAGCGAAAGCGTGGGAAAATGGAGCCGCAGCATCCAGCAGGATGACGAACAATCCGGCAGCTTCGAGCGCCGCTGCCTGCGTATCGCCGCCCAATATATCCCCATCCGCAGCGGGCTGCTGTACCGGGGGGTGAGCGGATGCTGACGCCGAATGCAAGCTGCACGCTGTACCTGCAGACGGGGCCGGGAGCATACACGCGGGTGTATGTCCCCGCCTGCTTCTGGCAGGACGGAGAGGACGGCGTGAGCATCGTCATCCCCGGTGAACTGCCGGAGCAGTACAAGGGCGAAAAACGGGAAAAGGACTACGTGGTGCAAGGCGAGCGTATGGGCGAGGTCACGGACACACAGAGCAAGCGTGAGTTGATCGCAGACAAGCCCCTGACTGTCAAAAACCTTGTGCACTGTGCATTCGGCGGCCTGCCTCATTGTGAGGTGACGACGGAATGAGCATGCTGCAGCTCGACTTTCGTTTGCCGGAGTTTGGAAACCTCGTAAAGGACCTGGGGCTTGAAGAAGGCGGACGCGCGCAGCAGCATCTTGTGAAAAATGTTGCGCGGCGCATCACCAAGTATGTGCCCAAGCGCACATACAGCAGCATTGAGAACGCCATCGCCCAGGGCCAGGAACCGGCCAACGGCCGCATCGTCATCCGCGGCCCACAGGTCAAGTATCTGTATTTCGGGAAAGTCATGGCCGGGCGCAAGCCGAAACACGTTACAAACAAAGACATCCGGTACACCACTACGTTTAATCGCCTTGCCGGTCCTTTCTGGCTTGAGCGCCTCATGGCCGCCGAAAAGGACCGGATCATTGAGGATGAACGCCGGAACATTTTAGGAGGCCCATAATGGCTGTTTTAAACGATATCCGCGCCCTGTTCGCACAGTGCCCCGCGCTGAAAGATCTGGAGGCGCGCACCGACCAGCTGGAGACGGACGCCGAGGGGTACGGGATCTTCCCTGCCGGTTCTGTCGTCATCGAACAGGATATGCGCGGAGCGGCCACCTGGCAATACAACTTTATCATTGCCGCTACCCGCATGACGGCTGATGACGTCATGCGGCTGGATAACTGCAATTTTACGGAGGAGTTACAGGACTGGGTCCAGCAGCAAAACCGCAAGGGCGTCCCTCTTTCCGGGGACGGCCTTTCTTTTGTCTCAATTTCCGCCTCAAACGGAGCCTTTACAGACTGGGACGAAAATTTCCAATATGGTGTCTACAAAATTCAGGGCACCCTGATCTATGAAAAGGAGTGACGAAGCATGCCTGGAACATATATTACCCCCAAGACATTCAACCGCCGCTGGTGGATCGACCTCAGTGCAAACGATTCGCCCCAATGGGCGGAGGTTGCCTCCGGCATCACATCCCGCGGCAACAGCATCAACGAACAAAGCCAGGAATACTACGACATGGCGGGCCGGGGCGTGGCCGAAAGCGAGGTCACGGGCGTGAGCGTGTCCCGTACCTTCACCGGTTTCCGCAGGTTTGGCGACGCTGCGCAGGACGCCATCATGGACCGCCTGTACGACCTCGACAACCGGAAAGTCAAGTTCATTGAGTGCTACGACAATTTGGGCAGCGGCAAGCCCAACGGCCGTCAGGGAGAGGGCGTGCTGTCCATCACGGACGATGGGTCCGGCGACGCCCAAAACCGCGAAAACATCAGCTTCGGCCTCAAGATCCTGGGCACTCCCCAAAAGGGAACTGTCACCATCGGTGAGGACGGCACGCCCACGTTTTCGCCGCAGGCCGCAGAGGCAAAGGCGGCGTCGAAATGAGCGCGGGGTTTGAGTTCGCCAAAAAGCACGAGATCACCATTTGCGGCCGCGCATACCCGTGCGATATCTCGGACAAACGGATGCTGGAGGGCGTTACGCGGGATTTTCCCCGCGTGCTTCAGGCCGCGCAGGCATTCTGTGCGATGGACGCCAAGCTGAAGCCCGACGGACAGGACGGACGGAGCGCGGACACCATGGCACAGGAGGCGCTGGAAAAATTTTCGGACGCCGTAGCCATGTGCCGCGCCTTCATCGAAGGCACGCTGGGCGTTGAAGAATACCGGGAGATCTTCGGCGGCCGCCCGGAGAACATCAACGAACACATCAGCCTGTGCACGTACATTTATGGCGAGGTCATGGGAGGACGCCGGGAGGTTGTGGAGCAGTTCCTGATCCCGGAGCTGAAGGAGGCGGTTACAAATGTATCCGGTGATGCTGGAGCTGCCGGACCAGATCCTGGGCCGAAAGGTGCCGACGGACTGGGCCTGGTGGATGAAGTATGTGGGAACGGTGCTGGCGTCTGACCTGACGCCGGAGGAACAGTTCGACGTCATCCTGCTCAATACATTCCGCGAAATACCGCAGAACGAAGCCGGGCACTTCCAGGGAGTGCTCGACTTCTATTTTTGCGGCGATCCGCCCCGCGGGGATGAGCCGGCCCCGCCGGAACGGCTCCTGGACTGGAAAAAAGACGCGCTGCGCATTTGGGGGGATTTCCGCGTGTACGCGGGCATCGACCTTTTCACAGCGCGTATGCACTGGTGGCAGTTCATGGCCGTTTTCCGCAGCCTGCCGCCTGAGAGCCAGATCAAGAACGCGATCTATTACCGCAGCGTGGATATGCGCAGGATATCCGACCCCAAAGAGCGGGAGCGGTATGCGGACATCAAGCGCGCTGTGGCGCTGGACCCGGTAGATTATGAGGCCGAATACGACGCGGCCATGGCAAGGAGGGATATGTGTGCCGGCAACAGCTTCGGATGATGGCGTCGTCCTCGGCCTGAAGTTTGACATCAGCCGTGTGAAGCAGACGCTGGATCAGGTCAAAAATATGGTGCGGGACATGGCCGAAGATTCCGCGAAAGCCGTGTCCAAAACAGATGACACACTGGAAAAAGCACGAAAAAATGCTGAAAAGTGGAAGATCGAACCAAGTACAAAGGGCATCGAGGCTGCGCAGAAAGAGCTGGATATCCTCAACGCTACGATCGTGAACCAGCAGAATGAGCTTTCCAACTGTGAGCGGGAGCACGAGCGCCTGGCCGATAAATACGGCGAGACCAGCAGCCAGGCTCTGAAGCTGGAAAAACGCATGCTGAGCCTTCAGGCCTCGATCGAGAAAAACACAAAAAAATCCGATGATTTCGGTGCGGCTTTGGCGGACGCACAGGACGTTATGGATGCTGCATCCGGTTCCGCTGAAGACCTTGAGAAAAACGCCAAAGGCGCGGGCAAGGGTATGGAGGACGGCGGCAAGGGCGCAAAGACATTCGATGTGGCCCTGGGCACGCTGGCCGGCAATGCGCTGAGCGCGGTGATCGGCAAGTGCGGCGAACTGATGGAGCAGACCAAGGAGCTGCGGCGCGACCTTTCGTTCCTGGAGCAAAACGCCAGGGACGCCGGCATGGGCATGGAACAGCTGCACAACAAGGCCGGCGAGCTGTATGCCGTCACGGGCGACACCAATGAAGTGGTGGAGGCGCTGTCCAACATCCTTGCCACCGGGTTCGACGATGCGGACAAGGCGTATGAGGCCGTTGACTTGCTGGCGGGCGCGGTCGTCAAGTTCCCGGAAACCATGAAAATTGAATCCCTGGCCGATTCCCTGCAGGAGACCATCGCCACCGGCGAGGCCACGGGCCAGTTTTCCGAGCTGCTGGGCCGCCTGGGCGTGGATGTGGATAAGTTCAACGAACGCCTGGGCCGGACACGATCCGAGGCCAGCCGCCAGAACCTTGCTTTGCAGACGCTGCGCAAGGAAGGGCTGGACGAACTGTGGGAGAGCTACAAGACCGGGAACTCCGATATGATCGAGGCCGAGAAGGCCAACTACAACCTGCAGCTGCGGTATGTGGAGCTGGCGAAAAGCATCGAGCCCATCGAGACGAAAATTAAGACGACGTTCGCTCAGGTGCTGCTGGACCACGAAGACCAGATCTTGGCCATCGTGGACGCAGCGGGTGACATCATCGGCGTAGGCGCGGACGTCATCGGGTTCCTGTCGGAGCTGAATCCGGCAGTGGTACTCGTCAGCGGCGGGCTTGCGCTGATCGCCGTAAAGGCGGCGGGCACGGCCCTGGGCATGCGTATCGTGGCCACGGGAACCGCTTCTGCAACAAAAGCGCTTGCCGCTGCGGGACCAACAGCAGCCGCGGCCGGCTCTCAGTTCGTTATGCTGGCAGCGGACCTGCTGATGGTGGGCGCTGCGGTGTTTTTAGTGACATCCGGCATCGCCATGCTGATCAGTGCGATCCGCGGCGTGCCCATGATCAACACAGGTACGATACAGGTGCCCAGCATGGGCGAGCTGCAGGCGCAGGTCGGCGGCGCGGGCTACGCCCGCGGCACTCGTTCCGCCACACCCGGCTGGCGCTGGGTGGGCGAAAACGGGCCGGAGCTGATGCGCTTTACAGGCGGCGAGGCGGTCTATACCGCCGAACAATCCCGAGCCTTAATATCCGCGCAGGGCGGCGGTGCCACTTTCGTGGACAACAGCCAGAACATCTTCAAGGTGGATGACATTGAAACGTATGTGGCCATTAAGCGCATGCTTGAAAACGAGAAAATGACCGTCCGCATGGGACTGGCACGGCGGTAGAAAGAAGGTGTTGATACATGGGACAGTATACCATATATTGCACCGGTTCAGAAGGCCTGAAAAACCTTTCCGGCGGCGTGGGGGAACTTCGTATTGATAACCCGTCTCTGAGTAAAGCTGACTGGGGCAAGTTGTTTTTTGACAAGTCCCCGGTTCCTATGGGAGAGGTTTTCGATTCGGCGTCCCAGCTTTCAGTATACTGCCATACTCCATCCCCGCTTAGCCTGGTTCTTGGTCAGATCGCAGGTCCAAGCTGGTCCGGGCCTGAATGGAAAAACACTTCCGGCGGTATATCCCACAACAAGGCGGCAAGCCGCCTCGAGTGTTCGATCGGCATCACCACAGAAAATGCTGCGGGCTCTGCACGTTTCTGGGTGGACGGCTCGGACCATGTGCCCTATGCGACGATCCAGACCCATGCGGGCAAGATAACGCCATCCGGCTATTCCCCAGCCAACACGACGATCAAAAAAGGGTTTTACCACCGTTTTTCCTGGAATGTCACGGCGGAAAAACCCATCAACGGGACGCTTACCATAGCGTATTCGGACTTCAGGTATCGGGCAAAAGGCTCCGGCACATGGACTTCCGTCCGTGTGCCCGGCCCCAACACATACATCGACTTCGACACGGGGCTCGTTCCCAATGCTGCCGACCCCGGCATGGAATGGGAGGTCGTGGTCACGTCCAGTTCCGGCGCACAGGCGAGCGGCGGGTATGCCACGGTGCAGTTCCAAAGCACGGCTGTCCGGCTGACAGATCTGACGCCCTCCAGCCGGGCCACGACCTACAAGGGTTTTGCCGTCAATTTTTCATGGGGCATGAACTACACGAAGCCGGACGACCTGTCTGGCTCCATCCGGCAAGTATCGGCAAAGCTGCGCTGGAGGAAAAACGGTGCTCCGGCGTACACGGAATATGCCATCAACAACGCCACACAAGGCTATACGATCCCCGCAGGTGTGCTTCCCGCCGGGGACATCGACTGGCAGGTCGAGGTGGCGGACACCAGCGGCGGGACCACTGCAAGCAGCTGGACCACCTTCAATAACAAGGAACTGCCGGTCACGCCCGCAGACCTGTATCCGGCGGACGGCGGCCGCGTGCTGAAGCACCAGGTCAACCGCTTCGGCTGGTCTGTCACAGCAGAGGGAGCCGAGGATGCGCCCGGCGAGATCGTCCAGACTTCGGCCGTGCTGCGCTACCGCACACAGGGACAGCAGGACGTCAAGAGTGTCACCATCAGCGGTGCACAGACCTGGCACGACTTCCCGGCAAATACATTCACTGCGGACGATATTGAGTGGCAGGTAGAGGTGACAGCCAACACCGGCGCTACAGGAATCAGCGAGTGGATACATGTCAACACCCAGGACGCGCTGAGCACGCCTGTGTGTGTCTCCCCTGTGGGCGCTATTGTGGAAGACACACAGGGCGTCACCTTCGTGTGGCGGCATGAGATATCCACCGGCACGGCGCAGACCGCCTACGAACTGCAGACCAGCTCCAACATGGGCGGACAGTACACCACACTCAGCACCGCAGAGACCGACGCCTCCAGCTTCGCAACACCCGCCGGGCAGTTTGCCCAGGGCACCCTCATGTGGCGTGTCCGCACCAAAAACGGCGACGGCGTATGGGGTTCCTACAGTGCCGCGGCGACCATCATCATCCGCCGGGCTCCGTCCGTGCCGGTCATTGTATACACGGACACAAAACCGCGCCCCACCATCCGCTGGCAGTCTGCGGACCAGCAGGGCGTGCGCATCCAGATCGGGGACTATGATACAGGCTGGATGTATAGCACGGCCAAGGAGTTCCGCATGCCGTATTTCCTGCAGGATGGGACATATCCTGTGCAGCTTGCGATAAAGACAGTGTTCGGCGTGGAATCCGCTCCGGCCGTTGGCTCCATTACCGTTCTGAACGTTCCCGGACCAACTATTGAAGCCGCTTTCAATGCCCGTTTAAGCGCCATTGAAATATCCTGGGAAACGGACGCCGCATACGCCGAATACTTCATACTGCGTGACGGTGTCCCCATTGCGCGCTCGGCGGGCAGCGGGATCACAGACCGTCTGTGTGCCGGAAAGCATTTGTATACTGTGCGCGGCGTCACGCCGGAGGGATTCTACGGCGACAGCGCGCCCGTCCACGCCTTTCTGGCAATCGAAAACGCTGTATTGGGGGCCGTTGAGGATGGCGCGCCCTGGCTGAAACTGCGGCTGCGGGCCGGTGAGAGGCCCGCACATGACGGAAGCTACAGCGCACAGGTGGACTATGTACACTACTACGGCCGCACAAAACCCGAGCCATATACTTGTGGCATGCAAGACGCCAGCCACGACTTCGCTTTCACGCTCCGGGACGCCGCACAGATGGACGCCCTGCGCGGCCTGCTGGGCTCTGCCGTAGTTTACAAAGACTGCTGGGGCGATGTTGTGATTGGGGTGCTTGGGAACATTCAGGCGTCCCATGGCCGTGCGCGGGATGTACAGTTCACCATCGTCGAGACGGATTACAGGCAGGAGACCAGCTATGAGTAATGTATCGGTGGAATACCTTGTGCTGCGGGATAACGTGGAGTATTCACGGCTTACCGCATTCAAAGGCGGCGGCGCGGCCATATCGGTGACGGCGGACGCCGCCGTAAAATGGGCGCTCAGCGGGAAGTTTGCACAAAACAGCGACGTCAACTACCTCACGGATGTGATCCAGCCGGTGCTCACCATCGACGGCGTGCGCCGGCCGCTCGGCAAGTATATCCCTACCGATGCATACACGGAACACGACGGCATGCGGCCTGTGGTGAGCCTTACAGCCTATGACCTGACCTATCTTGCCATGTCCTCGAAGATAGAGACGCGGCTGCATCTGGCAAAGGGTACGCTGTACACGGCAGCCATCCAAGCACTGCTGGTCGAATCCGGCATCACGGATTTTTTCGTGGAGGCAAACACCGCCACGCTGCAGGCGGACCGGGAGGACTGGGAGCCGGGCACAGACCGTCTCACGATCATCAACGCCCTGGCGGCGGAGATCAACTACAACAGCATCTGGATGGACGGCGGCGGCACAGTACACTGCAGTGCGTTCCGCATGCCGTCCGCGGATGCGATATCCGTGACGTACCGGGATGGAGAGTATTCCGTCCAATACCCTGAGTGGACGCAGGCGGTGGATCTGTTCGACCATCCAAACGTCTTTATCGCGGAAGTGGATAACCCGGATCTGGAAACGTCCATGCGGGCGGTGTCCGTCAACGACAGGCCGGACAGCGTTTTCTCCACCGTGAACCTGGGACGGCGGGTCGTGTCCTATGAGAAGCTGGACAACATTGCATCTCAGGCGGAGCTGCAGGCGCATGCGGACAACAAGCGGTTTAAAAGCCTGCAGTCCACGGAGACCCGTACGTTTTACACCGGTCCCAGCGGCCGGCACGCCGTTTTTGACCTGGTGGAGCTGGTGCGGGATGGTGAAAGCACGCTGTACGAAGAGACAGGCTGGCGGTTGGAGCTGGAGCAGCCGTACAAAATGACCCATACGGGCAAGAGGGTGGTGTATCTATGATCCTGGAGACGTATCAGGAGCAGCAGGCCGTCGTGCAGCCGGACCCGCCCGGCCAGTCCTTCGCCACGGTGGGTACTGTATACGAGGACGGCATCGCGCTCATCTTCAACGGGGCGGAAGCAGAAAGTCTGAAGCATTACAAGTGCAACACGGCCGTGCGGTTCACCGCCGGGCAGCGCGTGCGGATCATTGAGGACAGCGGCACCTATGTGGTGGAGTATCCGGTGGGCGCTCCTGCGCAGAGCATCTACGCGGACAGCGCAGCACGGGCCGCCTATGCATCCGAGGCGGGATATGCGGAATCCGCGGGAAAAGCAGCGACGGCCACAAAAGCAGACACCGCCGCCAGCGCGGGTTCAGCGGATACCGCGAAAAGCGCTGGGACTGCCGAAACTGCAAAGAGCGCGGAGACTGCGGCCCAAGCTGAGAATGCAGCCGCAGCTGAAACGGCTAAAAACGCAGATTTTGCAACACGGGCCGGACAGGTGGACAACGTTGCGGGAAACTATGCGGACCTTGTGTTTTCCTACAGCACCCAGGGGACTTTGCTTGTCCGGACTACAAAGGACAGCCGATGGACCAAGCTCACCGGCTCCGTTGTCTGATCAAATTGTTGGAGGCTTTTATGTCTATTTCAATTGAGTTCAAAGATAAATATGTGTACTTTGGGCCGGAGGCTGGCCTGCACACCCAGGGCGAAGCACGTGCAGAGGTCTACGACGTTACCGGCCCGCGCTATCACGACGGGCACGACCTGTCCGCGATGACCTGGTATGTGCGCGCTTCCCATCCGGACTACATGACGATCATTAACAAGCGGCTGAGGGTTTCCGTAGCTCCGGGCAACGAGGAGCAGATCATCATTACCTGGCCTGTGGATGCGGATTTCACCGCGTATTCCGGAAGCTTGGATGTACAGTTTGTGGCTAAGTCCTCCACGGGTGAAGAGATCATCAAACTGCAGTCCAACGGCTTGCAGCTTGCCGCCAGCGTAGAGGGTACGGTGATACCACCCAGGAACATGTTTGAGGCGGCGGTGGAACAGATCGAGCAACTGGCGGATGATGCGGCAAACGCCGCCGCGCAGAGCAAGCTGGAGGCGGACCGGGCCGAAGATTCACAGAAGGCTGCCGCACAGAGCGCACAGCAGGCACAAAAATCTGTCCAGGATATGCAGCAGAGCGTGAAAGATGCCGCAGAGCTTGTGAAACAGATCGAGGGCGACGCCGAATCAGCTGCCGCCAGTGCTTCCGATGCTGCCGAAAACGCATCTATTTCCAAGGACTGGGCTGCTGGGAAACCCGTTACATACAGCGGCGCCCCCGTCTCCATCGCCTACGCGGGAGCAAACCGTATCGCGTCCATCACAGCCTACGGTGAGAACGCACAGGGCGGGACGACAGAAGCTCCTGTGGCGCTCACGGGGGTGGATAACGTATTTGTGGGGGACAATAACCTGCTGCCGAAAGCGACGGAAACAAGAACGCTCAATGGTGTGACCTTTACGCCTAATCCCGATGGCAGCGTTTCGGTATCGGGCACTGCTACGAACGACACGTCTTATCCTTTCAAGGAGGGTCTCGACGATTCACTGTTCGGCCAAACTGTGTGCCTTTCCGGCGGCTCGATTCAGACGCAACTTGTTATCAATGAGAAAAAGCACAGCGGTGAGTGGGTGCGAAACGTAATTGTCAACGCAAAAATTCCCGCTGTTGTAGGTGTGCTTTCTAAGCAAGCCGATGACAATATTCTCTACGGCACTATCTATGTTCCAACTGGAACTACGGTAAACACCACCATCTACCCAATGCTCAATCTCGGCAACACGGCCATGCCCTACGAGCCATATCAGGGCAGCGTGACACCTCTCCCCATCCCGCGCCCGCTGCATAAGGTTGGCGACGTGAGGGACGTGTGCCGGACGCGGGTTAAGAGCGTCTATGATAAGCGGATTGTTTTGGATGGGGCGGAGGATTGGAAGATGGGGAGTGCTGTCGGAGATGGTGCCCCGTACATTTTTTGTGATCTATTGAATGACCATTATCAAGCCTTCCCGATCATATCTTCTCGCTTCCCGTCTACAAATATTCTTGCCAGCAACAAAAATCAGGGAATCGGTTGTTGGGATAGATCGCTCTATTTAAGATACGATTCTCTGTTCACCAATGTAGAAGAATTGAAAACTTACCTTTCGGCACACCCCCTCACCGTCTACTATCAAAGCACCGCCTACGACGGCAC
>OJPN01001272.1_pt1 | contig 18403 bp, 19 predicted proteins | sample 1598511 | NCBI WGS metagenome assembly OJPN01 (sample SAMN03922485, study PRJEB24848) | human gut metagenome | isolation source: stool sample | host: Homo sapiens | place: Germany | collected 2011-05
GTAAGTTGTGCCATTCCATTCCTCACCTCCCTATATCGTGTTGTTGACAATTACGGAAAGTTGTAATATACTTATCTTGCCACAGATAGTAAATACAGCCGCCCGTACTTCATGTGACTATAATATTACTGTTCACTGTAAAAGTCAAGCATAAAGTACGGTCATCTGTAATTTTGCCTTTTTGCACAAACGGCGGAGGGAATTATGGAAGATTTGTACAAGCATATAGAAAGTCTTGGGAAGGAACACGGCTATAAGAACATGACTGTTCTTTGTAAGGCCGCTGGGGTTCCCCGCTCCACAATGTCGGAATTAAATAACGGGAGAAGCAAAGACCTTTCAAAGCCAAACGCCCAAAAATTTGCAGATATTCTGGGCGTTACTCTGGATGAGGTATATGGAGAAGAAACAAAAAAAGCGCCCACCCAGGATGGTGAGCGCAAAGTCAGCGACGATGATATTAAATTTGCTTTGTGGGGCACAAGGGAGATAGACGATGATGTCCTCGACCGCGTTAGACAGTTCGCAAAATTTGCCCAAGAAAACGAAAAAAATAAATAATGTAGTTGAACTGTATGAGTACGCCGAACAGCAGGGATATGATGTTTATTGGTACAATTTAGACTGCGACGGGCTTGAAAGTATATCTGTTATGCGAGTATCAGATTGCAAATGCTTTATTGCGATTGACCCCTTTACCCTCTTGTCCGATGCCGACGAGTTAGTAAAAGGGCTCCACGAAATCGGACATTGTGATACAGGGTCGTTCTATAACGAATATGCCGCCTGCGATATTCGGAAAAAGCATGAGAACCGTGCGGATAAACGAGCCATTGAACTGCGCTTGTCCGCTGATGATCTGGATCAAGCTGTGGCTGATGGACATACAGATCTGTGGGATTTAGCTGAACATTTTGGGGTCACTGAGGAATTTATGAGGAAAGCCGTCTGCTGGTACACGCATGGGAATCTTGCGACGGAGCTATATTTCTAGGAGGTTTTACGCATGTTAGACGAAAAAGACTTACAGTCCATCCAGACCATGATTGACGCATCCATCCGGGCGCCTGAAAAGCGCATGATTGCCTATTTTGATACGGATGTCATGCCGAAGTTTGACCTGCTGGCGGAGGGCCTGCAAGGCGTGCAGGCAAAGCTCACCCCCATGACCAGAATCGAGGCCATAGAGGACGACGTGGCTCTCTTGAAACAGGTGATCCGCTCCATGAGCAAGGAACTGGCCGAGCTGAAAAAAGCGCAATAAAACACCGCCCCCAGGTAGGGAGCGGTCGAAAGGTAGAACATGGAATGGGAGAAGTAATCCAGTTCCCGAAAAGCATGATAGGAAAACAGGTCGCTCTGTTCACAGAGAATAGAATGTACATCGGCATACTGGGAGAACAGTTTGACCTTGTTACTGATCTTTCGATACGGCTGGAAAATGTTGTAGTTTGCCCGATTGAATCGAGGCCGTCTCCAGAAAGCGCTATTTTTCTTCCGGAAGTTCTTGTTCTGTGGAACAAGGTGGTTGCGATTGCGCCGGCTGACAGCTTTCAGGTAAATACTTCCGAGCGGCAGTCTGCTCCATAAGAATCCCGGTAATCGTATCGGCAAGGGCGCGGCGTTCCTCTGGCGTGTGCCCACGCTTTGTTCCGTCCACCGTGATGACTGGGCTTGGGATGGTAATAGTGATCTTCAAAGAGACCACCTCCTTTAGCAGATTGTATCACATGTTACAATCCAAAGCAAGAAAAACCGCCCCCGGTGCTGGAACACCGGAGACGGCTCACATAGAGGGTGATAAGGTTTGACAGGCCCATATCACCCTCTCATATTATCATACTTGTGGGAGGGATTCAAGATGGCAAGACGCCCCGAGTTTTATTTTGATGAAAAAACCGGGTACTACCGTAAACGGGTCAAGCTGCAAAGCGGTGCCTACAAAGACGTTCGCGCCAAGAGTAAAGAGGAACTGCGGGCCAAGCTCTACGACCTGGAGACTGCCCAGCGGATGGGGGTCATCTTGGATGACAAAACGACCGTTGCCCAGCTTCTGGCACAGTGGTATACGAACCGGAAGGATGGGCTTTCCTACTCTCGCCGACGGGACTATGTGAACGCCATCAACAACCACATCTGCCCCATCATCGGAGGGTATAGGTTAAGGTCCGTCAAGCCGGAGGACTGTCAGCGTGTCATGGCGGCCCTTGCCAGCAAGTCAAACTCTCTCCAAACCAAGGTGCTGGGCGTCATGAACATGGGGTTTGACTGCGCGGTGGAAAATGGCTTGATTTTCCGTTCGCCCTGTGCCAAAATAAAGGCGGGTGGTGTCCCCACCGAGGAGAAGGTGCCGCTGACACCCGAGCAATGCGCTGCTCTGGAGGATGCCACAAAGGGCACCCGCGCTTATCTCTTCGTGCTGATCGGCCTTTACACCGGCCTACGGCGAGAGGAGATCTGTGGCCTGCGCTGGAGCGACTTGGATCTCAATGCCGCCGCCCCCCACCTCACCGTAAACAACGCGGTGCGCTTTGACGGTGGAAAGGGTATCTTCCCCTCCCCGCTCAAAACGAAAGCGGCTCACCGTACCATTCCTCTGCCCAGCAAGCTGGCGGACGCTCTTCGCGCTGCAAAGTCCAAGAGTAATAGCGTCTTCGTCGTTCCCGCAAAAAATGGTTCAAATGCTAGTCTCCAGACTGTACGTAATCTCATGGCAATTATCGGGCGGCGCACAGTCAAAGCTTCAGCGGCCACCTCTGAGAAAGAGGCTAAAAAGCGCGGCCCACAAATCCAGCAGACGCTGGACTTCAAGGTGACTCCGCACTTGCTTCGCCATACTTATATCACACGTCTTTGCCAATCCGGCATGGACATCAAGAAGATACAGTATCTTGCCGGGCACAGCGATATAAAGGTCACTCTCGGCATCTATAGCCACGTGGTCGGCAACACACCTGGTGAGCTGATAGGAGCTGTGGAAAATGCCTTTTCGGGGCAAACTTCGGGGCAAACCGAAAAATGTCAACAGGAGAAAGTGCTAAGTATCAATGGATAGCCGGGTTTTGTTTTTCATGCTTCACACGCAAGGGGTCACAGATTCGAGTTCTGTCGTCTCCACCAGAAAAGGACATCCGTCAGGATGTCCTTTTTATTTTGATCTTCACCGCCCGGAGGACGGCTCCCCTTTCCGCATTTTCATGCTGGGGACGGCGCGGCCCGCAAAGGCCCGGACATGCTTCAAGTTGGTTCATCGAGACTTTGCAATATCTGAATTGCATTGAATTTTGAGAACGCTGGCATCCAGATGAATGCCCGTTTCTGCTGCCCAAGACGGAGAACCACAACACGCGGGGCGGGCCGAAAAGGCCCGCCCCGCGTGTCTCACACTGCCGTCTCCCGCTCCAGCGCCCGCACCTGCGGAACCGCCAGGAGCTTTGCAAACAGGATGCCGATGATGCCGCCGCAGATCTGCCCCACAAACACGGGAACCAGCAGATTGGGCTGGAAATTGACGTTGAAGGCCAGGAAGTCCCCCAGGCTGTATCCGCCGCAGGCCAGGAAGGCCATACACACCACCTTGTCCCGGGGGCGCATCTCCTTTACAAAGGGGAACATCGCCAGGCCGTTGGGCAGGCAGGCCACCAGGCCCACGCTCCCGCTGGCCTCCAGCCCGGCCAGACGGCCCAGCTTTTCCAGGGGCTTGCCCAAATACCGGCGGATCAGCGTCACCATGGGGAAGGCGCCGGTGAGCATCATGGCGATGGTGCCCAGCAGCTCCACGGCCCGGAAGGTGTTCTCCTCGTCGGCCAGTATGGGATCAAAGCCCCAGCCGACGCCCAGAATGTCGGTAAACAGGCCGGTGTAGTGCTGGAGGATGCAGGCCACCACCACCAGGGTGAGGGCGCCGGTCATCAGCTTTCCAAACACCATGAAGCCCTTGACCATCCCGTTGGGAAAGAACTTCAGCCCCAGGGCCAGCAGCACGCAGATGACCACCAGGGGGATCATGTTGCGCAGGAGCATCCCCAGGGTCAGCATCACCACATGATCCGGCTCGCCCACACTGGAGAAGGTGGAACGGATGGCCGGGTGGGTAAACATCACGATGACGCTGGTGATGAACACGCCGAAGGGCACGGAGAGGAAGCCGCTCATGGTGCCCAGGGCCAGGTATTTGTGATCCCCCTTGTCCAGCATGGACAGGCCGATGGGGACGTTGAAGGCGATGGTAGAGGCGCACATGAAGCCGATGGCGATGATCACCGGGAACAGATCCGCGCTCTGGCCGATCTCGGTGGCCAGGGCGAAGGAACCGCAGTCCGGCGGCATGATGATCGCGGCGGCTACCACCGGATCTCCGCCAAAGAGGGCGAATACCGGCCCGAACACCTTGGAGATGAAGACTTTCAGGAAGGGAACCGAGGCCATCAGCCCGCAAATGGGGATGAACATGTTCGCCATGGCGTGCAGGCCGTCCTGAAAGGCCCGGCCCAGCTCCGACTGGTCATTGACAATGTAGGAGATTCCGCCGACGACACAGCAGGCCATCATGAGATAGGTAATGAGCGTTCCGATGAATTCCATGGGCTGCCCCTCCTGCCCGTCAGCCGCCCAGCAGGGTCAGGCTGCGGGAAAAGCTGGGGTCGTCCAGGAAGGAGCATGCCTGAACCGCACGGGTGCGGCCGTACTCCCAGTAGAAGTCCGCGTCCTTGCCGTAGCAGATCTGAACCAGCGACCAGGTAGACCAGTGGGAGGTCACCAGGAACTTGTTGATCAGCAGGCGGGCCTTGGCCTCCTCGCTGGGTTCGCCGCCGCAGTAGGCGCGGAAGAACACATCCTCGCAGCGGGCGTCCAGGGGGTTCTCCACACAGACGCAGGCGATATCGTAGTAGCCGTCGTTCATGCCGCCGTACTCCCAGTCGATGACCCGCATCTGCTCGCCCTGGAGCATGAAGTTCTCCGCCAGCGCGTCGTTGTGGCAGGGCACCCGGCGGGGCGGCTGCTTGGCGTAGGCGGCGCGGATGCACTCCAGCGCCTCCACCATGCGCTCCCAGCCCTCGTAGCGCTTCCCGTAGCTGTGCTCGTCCAGGATGGCCTTGTACTCGTCAATCTTGGCGACGGGATCGAAGGAGGTCTTGAACTCCAGGCCGCTGTCGTGATAGCGGCGCATGACCGCTCCCGCCTTGACCAGTACCTCGTCCCGGGTCTGAAAGTCCACGGGGTGCATGGTGGGCGCATCAATGTACTCAACAATTTGTGAACCCGTCTTGGGATCGTAGTAATAGATCTCCGGCGCAATGCCCAGTCCGGCGATCTCACCGGCATTGTGCTTTTCACCAGGGCGGTTGATATAGTTGGCGGTACCCTGTCCGGCCAAGCGGATGGCAATCTGGGTGCCGTCTTCGGTCACGGCGCGGAAATTCTTGTTGGTCAGGCCGCCCGGCATGATCTCCACCACCGTCAGCTCCTGCTTGAAGATTTCGCGCGCCAGATTCAGAAGGCGCATGAAATCGGCAATCTCTTCGTTGCGGATCACGGTGCCAAAAACGGACATATTATTTTCCTGCATAATAAAGCCCTCCGTTTGTTCTCTGTTTTAACAAAGTGGAATTGGGGAATTGCCGCAGTGAGGCGCTGAGTCTGAGGAAAAAGTGCGGCCAGGGGGGGCCGCTCTTTCCGTCTGTAACGAGCATATACCTTTGTGTTACACAAAAGTCAATGCATCTTTCTCTCTCGTGCAGCATTTTATTTTATTCTCACAGTAATTATTTGCTATTTTTATTTAATTTCACTAATACAAGAGCCTTTTGACAGGTCCGACCGCCTGTGATAGAATGTCTTATCCGCGCAGGAGGTGAGTCCCATCAAGGAAAATCTGTTGTCCATCACAGAGCTTGCGAAGCTGCGGCAAGTGACCAGCGAAACGCTTCGGTACTATGACCGTATTGGACTGATCACACCGGACTATGTAGATCCCCAAACCCGCTACCGCTACTATTCCATCCGCCAATACGAAAAACTTGGCACCATCAAGGAGCTGCGGCAGCTTGGCATGTCCATCCACGACATCACCGACTATTTTTCGGGCCGCAATTTGAGGAAATCCCACCAGCTTCTCCTCCATCAGTTGGAGCTGCTGGAGGAGGAGATCCGCAAACAGCAGCTTCTCAGCGAAATTCTGCGCCGCAAGCTCCACTTTCTGAGTGAGATCACCCCGCCCCCGCCGGTGGACAAGGTCTTCTGCCGCGCCTTTCCCCAGCGGTATATGATTACCTTCGGAGAGCCTGCCGGCGGCTCCCGGGAGCACGCCTTTGCCTTCACCCGGCTGGAGCGCTACCTGGACGAGGTGGCCCCCATCCTGGCCAGCGACCGTATCGGCGTCTACGCGGACTGGCACCTGCTGGAGCCCAGCGACGATTATATTCCCGCCGTCCCCATGATCTTTGTGGAGCGTGACGCCATTGAGTCCGAGCATAAGCGCACGATACCCCCGGGGGATTACCTGTGTATGAATTACCGCAGAGGCGAGCTGGAGCGATACCACCCCTCCTTTGCCCGCCTGCATACATATATGGCGGAGCATGGCTGGGTCCTGAATGGAATGATTTTTCAGTTCTACAAAATTGACGTCACCCTCACCAGCGATCCCGACGAGACGCTGATGGAGATCCAGGTACCGGTGCGGCCGGCGGAGTCTTAGCGGCTCCGCCGTCGTCTTTCTGCTCTGCGCAAAATCCATCCGGGCCCGGCCGAAAAATCGGCCGGGCCCGGATGGATTTTGCGCGAAAAGAGAATATAGAGAGTTGAGGTGGAGTGCAAAAAATTAGAAGACAATGCCGTTTTTCTTTTTATAGGCCACGTGGGAGATGAACTCCTGCATGAGGCCCGCCGCGGCAATGGAGGTAATGCCGGTGGGATCATACGGGGGAGAGACCTCCACCACATCATAGCCCACGATATTCAGATCTGCCAGACCGCGCACCAGCTCCAGGGCCTGGGCGGTGGTGAAGCCGCCGGGTACGGGCGTACCGGTTCCCGGCGCATAGGCGGGATCCAGGAAGTCGATGTCGAAGGTCAGGAAGGCCTTGGCGCTGCCCACCCGCGCGCGGATGGCCTTCAGAACAGCCTCCATGCCCATCTTGTGGCACTCGTCGGCGCGCAGCACCTGGTAGCCCAGATCGGTGGAGTTGGTCAGATCCTCCGGGCCGTACAGCCCCTCGCGGATGCCCACCTGGATGGATTTGGAGGTGTCCACCAGCCCCTCCTTCGCCGCGTGATAGAAGGGGGTGCCGTGGTTGTACGGCTTGCCGAAGTACTCGTGAATGGTGTCGTAGTGGGCGTCAAAGTGAATCAGCGCCACAGGGCCGTTTACCTTGGCGCAGGCCCGCAGCTCGGGCAGGGTGACGCTGTGGTCGCCGCCCATGGCCACCGGCACAATCCCCTTCTCAAAGAAGGGCAGCATTCCCTCTGTGATGAGCTCAAAGGACTCCTCGATATAGCCGGGCACAGACCCCAGATCGCCGTAATCCACACCGGAGCACCAGTCAAAAATACCCACATTCAGCGGGCCGTTAAAGGGCTTGGCCGCCAGGGCGGAGGCGTCGCGGATCGCGGCAGGCCCCAGGCGCGTGCCCACCCGGAAGGAGGCGCAGGTGTCGTAGGGGATGCCGACCACGGCAAAGTCGATGTCGTCGGTGGTGACCACGTGCTCCATGCGCATGAAGGTCTTTACACCGGCAAACCGGGGAGACTTCAAGGAATTCTTTGCTTTGTACTTAATCATAGCCCTTTGCTCCTTCTTCAATTGAGATCGTGCGAGGCCCGCCGGGAGCGCCCTCCGCGCGGAAACTGGGCTGCGGCACCCGTTCCGCTCCGTGGGGCGCTCCTGCGGCCCTCTTCCCCCTGTATGCCCCATTCTATACCCTTGTGTTACACAAAAGTCAACCCCTGTTTTTCTTCCTTATAAAAAAGCGTCTGAGACGGCAGTAGGGCGGCGGAAGTTCCGCCGCCCTACTGCCGTTTAATAGAGCTCAGTATAGATTTTCAGCACCCGCGCCGCATCCAGAGGGACGAAGTTGTTGCCCATCAGCCGGCCCTGGGTCTCCATCACGCTCCTGGTGAACTCCTCCAGATCCGCCTCCGTCACCCCGTAGGCGTGCAGCGGCTTCTTGGGCAGAATCTGGTTCAGGAGGTCCTCCAGCCGGTCATATACCTCCGGAACCCCGCAGCCCAGCAGCTCCGCCAGATAGCGGTTCATCACCGCAAGCTCGCCGTCCTGCTTGATCTCCATGTAGTTCTTCAACACGCCGGTAAACATCGCGTAGTTGCTCTCCCCGTGGGGCACGTGGTATTTTCCCCCCAGCGGGTAGCTCATGGCGTGCACCGCCGCGCACCCAGCCGTACCGAATGCAAAGCCCGCATAGTTCGACGCAATCAGGAAGTCCTCCAGCAGGGGCAGGCGGGCCTCCCGCCCCTCCCGGGCGATCGTCTGATATCCCCCGGATGAGCATCTCAATGGCCTTATACCCGAACAGCTTGGTATACGGCGTCGCCTTCGGCGACAGGCTGGACTCCACCGCGTGCACCAGCGCGTCGATCGAGCTCGTCGCAAATACCCCGAAGGGCAGCCCCTCCAGGAGCTGCGGGATGAGCACCGCCGCGTCCGCATACATGGCCGGCCCCACCAGCCCCATCTTCGTCCCCAGGCGGGTCCGGTTCAGAATTGAGATGTTGGTCACCTCGCTGCCCGTGCCGCAGGTGGTGGGGATGAGGACCAGCTCCCGCCGCTTGGGCAGCTCCGGCGCCATGCCGTACAGCTCGTCAATGCTCTCCCCGCCGCCCACCGCCAGCACCTTGGCGATGTCGATGACCGTGCCGCCGCCGATGGCGACAACCCGGCTGCAGCCCGTGGCGGCCGCATCCCGCAGGATGGCCTCCGCCATCACGTCGGTGGGCTCACCCATGCCGTACTGCTCCTGGTACAGCACGGCACACTCCAGGTTCATCGCCCCGAAGTAGGGCTGGTAGATGTACTCGTTGGTCAGGATCAGGTCGGACGCACCCAGCCGGAATTCCTCCACGAACTCCTTGCAGCTCCGAAAACGGTGCAGCTCCGGTTTCCATATGATTTCTTTCATGGCATATTTCCCCTTTTCATATCCAGCTGCCTTTACTTTCGCTTTTTCTGCTCCGCGCTCTCCCGGATATAGGCCACAGCCTTTGGATCATCCGTAAACTTACATGCTTCCGTTTCCGCTGTGGTGATGTCGATGACCACTGGCCCTTCCAGCTCCAGTGCCGTCTTCAGCTCTTCCCGAAGGGTCCTGGGGTCCCGAATGGATATGCCTTTACAATTGAGCCCCCTAGCTACCGCGGCGTAGTCGATGGTTTCGGTGTCCACCTCGGTAAAGCGGCCGTCCCACATGGCCGCCTCGTACCACTTAATCCAACCCAGGATGCTGTTGTTGAGAACCACCACCTTGACATCCATGTTTTGCTCATGGAGCACTGCCATTTCTCCTAAGCAGTAGTTCAGCCCTCCGTCACCGGTGAGCACCACCACCTTGTTCCCCGGCCGCGCCGCCGCTGCGCCGATGCCGGCAGGAAGTCCATAGCCCAGGCCGCCGGCGCCCCGGGGAAGAATGGTACGACGGGCACCATATACGTCAAAGAAGCTGCCCGCCCAGCCGCAGGAGAAACTGGCGTCGCAGGCCAGGATTGTATCGTCGCCGCACAATTCATTCAATAAGGAGACGACCCTCTGCGGAGTAATACAATCATCAGCCTCCACCGCCGGCCGGTTTTTTTCCCGCCAAGCGCGGTACAACTTCGCGATTTCTTTTTCTACAGCAGTGGGATCTCTCTGCGCATCCAGCCGATCCAGCAGAAGCTGCAGGGTGGCCTTGGCATCGCCTACCAGCCCTACATCTGTAGTATGCAGTTTATTCATTTCAGTCTCGTCAATGTCAATGCGGATCTCCTTCTGGCCCTTCCTGGGAATTGTCCAGCCATAGGTGGAGTTTTGACTGAACTTAAAGCCGATGGCGAGAATCACGTCGGCCTCCTCCACCATTTTTCTGGAGACATCATTGCCGCCCAGACTGCCTACCACACCCAGGGACAGTGGGTGGTTCTCAGGCAGCACACCTTTTCCGGTCAGGGAGGCGGCTGCGGGCATAGCCATGCGCTCTGCCAGCGCCGTGATCTCCGCTCTGGCGCCGGAACGCCAAGCACCGCCGCCCAGCAGCATAACCGGCCTCTTGGCCTCCTTTAGTACCTGGATCGCCTCGTCGATTTCGTCGCGGGACGGGGTAGGACGGTGGGCGGGCAGGCTGGCCAGTTTTCGGTTGCTCTCATAGTCCGGCCCGGTATATTCCTCCCGGAAGGGCCGCCATGGACACTCGATAAATACGGGTCCGGGACGGCCACTGACCGCCATCTGGGCGGCAGTCTGCACCAACTCCGGCATTTTGTTCACATGGGGCAGGCACGCCTGCCACTTGGTCACTGGCTTGAGCACCTCCTTGGAGTCTACCACTTGGGAGCCCGTACCGCGGTACCGGGCGGCCAGCCAATCCCCCTCCATCTCAGAACCGATGGCGATGACGGGGATGGAGGTGTTGTACGCCTCCGCCAAGCCCGAAATAAACTTGATGGCACCGCAGCCGGCGGTGGCGTCGCATACTCCGATACCGCCGCTGATACGGGCGTAGGCGTCCGCGGCAAAGGTGGCATCAATCTCATCCTTCATGAGAATATGCCTGATACGGTTCCCCTCATCCAAAATTCCGTAGTAGAGCGGCAAAGTCTGCCCGCCGGGCACACCAAATACCGCCGTCACACCATAGTCGGCCAGCAGGCCGGCCATTACATTTCCTCCATGCTTTTTCATCCGCTTGTCCATACCTTTCTGATTTAGACTTAGTAAATGGTTCTATCAGACACGTTTGCCTGCGGCAATTGCAGCCTTCATCTCTTTTCTGGCCTCTTTATAAAGCTGGTAGCTGTCGGAGCGCTCACCGGACCTGGTAGTGACCAGCGTGACAATGATCTGGGTCGCCAGTGCGACAATACCGCCGGCATAGGTAATCTGAATACCGAATGGACTCGTACCGAAGACGTAGCCGTACACGATCCAGACAACACATACGATGATACCCAACACCATGCTGTAGAAAATGGACTTCTCGTTAGGCCGCTTCCAGAGCAGAAACAGGGTAAAGGTCAAACCGCATACCGCGCGCACTGTCAGCGCGTTGGACAGGATGTCCACCACATCGCTGGAGAGCAGGCCGAGCAACTGGAACAGGATTCCGAATACCACAATGAGCAGCTTGGTCAGAAACATTTTCTGCTTCTCACTCATAGGGCTCTTACGCAGGGGAGTATAGAGCTCCATTGCAGTACTGGACATTACCATGATGTAGGTCGGCGCCGTAGACATACTGGCCGCCAGCACGCCGCAACTGGCCAGCGCCGCCATGGCGGGACCGTAATGACCGGCAATGGTGTACCAGGCAGTCCCCGGATCCATGTCGGGCCACAGGAACTTGCCACAGCAGGCAGCTATGATGACCAATCCAAAAAAGAAAATTGCAAAAATAGGCATGATGGATTGAGCCTTCTGTGCGGTCTTGGCGTCCTTGGCGCCGATCGCCGCAGAGATGGACAATGCATTTACAACCGTAACAAAGGGCTGAATGGCAAGCGTACCGATGATGTAGGAATTGCTTCTGGAGCCTCCAATGAGCTTAAAGGTACCCTGGGGCTCCAGCGCACGGTAAACTTGTCCGAAGTCCCATCCCACAGAGGTCATTACCGCAATAAAAATTGCCACAACGGACACGCTAAGTACAACCACATGCACCATATTGATGCGGGCCAGACCCTTCATGCCGCCCTGAAGTGCCAGCAGGATCATGGCCGCAATGGTGACGGTCATGGTAACCTCGCTGCGGATGCCCAGCAGGGACTGAAGCAGATTGGAGACGATGACCGTCTGTGCGCTGACCGCACTGGCAAAAGATACGAAGATCATGACTGACACACAGACGGATACCCGCTTGCTGAACAGCTTTCCAAAGATTTCCCCCAAGGAGGAACAGCCATATTTATAGCAGATGGAGCGATAAATGGGGATATAGGCACAGGTCAGCGCCCAGCCGATGATATAGCCGTAGAAGGTCCACTGATAGGCGATATCATGCTCAATAACTGCAGATGAGTTGCCAATAATGTAGCTGGAACTGATCAGGTTGCCGCACATCAGCGAGAAAGCCATAAACAACCCCATGCTGTTTTTACCGGTAGAGTACTCCACTGCGGTTTCATTCAGTTTTCTTTTTTTGGTTCTGTAGTCCAGAAAAAAGGCCATGCCCACGCAAAACAGGAAGTACCCTACCACCAGTATGATTGTCAACATGTTTTCCACCTCACAAAAACGTCTTTTGCTCTCTTTTCCATTGCTCTGCCGCCTGTTTTAGCCTCCTTTTCTTTTATTCTCCTTCGCTTTATGCGATATAACCACCCAGCACATCCACGCAGGAGCCGGATACATAGCTGGCCTGCTCTGATGCCAGAAATGCAATTACGGAGGCTACTTCTGACGGCTCTCCAATACGCCCCAGAGGTATCTGACTGCAGATTTCGTTCTGGACTTTCTGCGGCAGCACCCTCGTAAGTTCCGTATTAATGCGGCCGGGCGATACGCAGTTTACAGTGATATTGTACGGCCCCAGTGTCTTTGCCAAACTTAGAGTCATCCCAACGATTCCCGCCTTGGTAGCGGCGTAGTGCGCTCCGGACTTATTTGCCCCAAAACGTCCCGCCATTGAGGCCAGACTGATAATGCGTCCCCAGCGTTTTTCTTTCATCTGCGCCGCAGCCTCCTGTGCACAGAGAAATGCCCCCATTAGGTTTACCCGCAGAACCTGTTCAAGCTGCTCCAGCGGGATATCTTCAAATGGAACTTTGGGGGAGATCGCTGCATTATTAATTAAAATATCCACGCTTCCCAACCGCTCTGCAGCCGTCCGAAAGAGGTGCTTGATCTCCTCCGGCACCCCCACATCCGCATGAATATAGATTCCAGTTCCCCCCCTCTCACAGATTTCCTCCACTGTTTCTTTTCCGCGGCTGTCATTGATGTCACTTACACAGACCACGGCACCCTCCTGGGCTAAGACCAGAGCAGTTTCCCGGCCGATACCCTGACCAGCCCCAGTAACTACCGCTCTCTTTCCCTTGATTCCCAACTCCATTTTCCGCCTTTCCTTTCCTCATACTTTGTTGCCTATTAACCTGCTGTACGCTGGCAGCTCTCCGAGGTCCCTCAGACGCTATTATCAAAAGCAATTTTAATTCCATATCGCTGCAAATGAATCCTTTTTAAACTTTTTTATTTTTTAGCCAAAATACTTTGCAGATATTTGGAGTAATCCCACAAATTTGTTTTATCCTTTTCTTCTCATACATCTGTTTGTATCTCATATCTGGATATCTTAAATCATTTTAATAATGTCCAAATTGCATTGACGGGCCATGCTCTGTCTGTTATCCTTTTAAGAGGCAATGTTTCACCCATGCGCTTCAAGGAGGGACACCCTATGGCCAAACAAACTCTTGGTGTTTTTACGGAAAACGAGCTGGACCGTAACTATATGTGTAAAATTCTCTCACAGGTTTTTTCCTCGTCTCTGGATATTGTCCCTGTTACCCTTGCCACCGTACACACGCTTGCGGCAGAACCCGCCGCTATTTTGGTCAATATTACCTCCCTTGCGTACGCCGACAAATATTTTCCAAACAGCCAAATCATATTTGCCCGGCGTTTTTTGGACAGCAATCACTTACATCGGCTTTTGGAACTGCCCGAAGGTACGCCAGTGCTGGTTGCAAACAAGCCCAGACGGATTGCGGAGGATTTGGTAGAAAACCTGCAACAGCTCGGGATCAATCATCTGAACTATATCCCTTATTGGCCCGGCTGTGACATAGACACTACTCCCTATGACACCGTTGTTTATGCCGGTTTTCGCAGCTATTGTCCAGAAAACAAAAAGGTCTACATCAACCTGGGATACCGAAATATCACTCCCTCTACTCTTGCTGAAATTGTCAAAATATATAATCTGCCGCCTGACTTTTTGAACCAGTTCCATATACCGGTGATGCAGCAACTGGTATCTGAGCTGTACCACCGACAAGATATCCACACCCAGAACCAACTACTCAAAAGCCAGTTATCCCAGACACTCGCTCTTACAGGCACTGCTCTGTTCCACCTGGATGAGAACCAACAGATCGTGGAGCTGAACGAGGCCGCCGCCCGTCTCCTGCCCGCCGGACAGAAGGGATTGCCTGGCCACCCGCTTCTCCCGTGTTTTCCAGAGTTGGCCCACCTCGCCGCCTCCCTGTCCGAAGGTCGTGAGGAAAAGGAAGTCGTATATTTAGGGAAAAAGCCCTATACACTGCACCTCCACTTCGAGTCCCCCCTCCAGCACCGCCACTGTTTCATCCTGCTTACCCCAATCGCCGCGTCCTCCTCCGAAAAACGGTGCTCTCATGGTGTAAAAAAGAACTCCTTGCCAGCCAAGTACCACTTTTCAGACATTTTAGGACACTCCCCCGCTGTTCAAAAGGCAATTCGCCTGGCACAGTACTATTCTGGTACAGATGAGACCATCCTCATCTTTGGGGAGAGCGGCACAGGCAAGGAGTTGTTTGCCCAGTCCATCCACAATGCCTCGCGTCGCCGTCAAAGCCCCTTTGTGGCCGTAAACTGTGCCGCCATTCCAGATACCCTAATTGAAAGCGAACTTTTTGGTTATGAAGAGGGGGTTTTTACTGGGGCACGCAAAGGGGGAAAGCAGGGCCTCTTTCAAACCGCCGATAACGGCACCATTTTTCTTGATGAAATTGGCGACATTCCCCTCTCTCTTCAAAGTCGCCTTCTACGGGTTCTGGAAGAGCGGGAAGTGATGCCGGTTGGCTCCACCAGTGTGATCCCTATTGACGTACGGGTTATCTGCGCAACCAACCGGAATTTGAACGAGATGGTCCGGCAGGGTACCTTCCGTGAGGATCTCTATTATCGACTCAAGATCCTGCCCCTAGTTATCCCTCCGCTCCGCAAACGCGTGGAGGATATCCCGGAACTTCTCCATTCCATGGCCGAGGGTGCGCGACTTCCAGCACAATTAGAGCACAGACTTTTACATTATACATGGCCCGGGAACGTCCGCGAGCTGCGGGCTTTTTCTAGTAACCTGACTATTTTTTATCAGCAGGATATTGCCCCTGATCAGCAGCAATCGCTTTTAAATGATTTAATTCGCAACTTTTTTGGCCACCGAATTTCTGCGTTCACCGACTGTTCTGAACCACTGTCCCAGGAAGACCGCCTCCTTTTGAACTCCATTCAGGAGCTTACCGCCGCCGGGCGCCCTGCAGGCCGCGGTTCCCTGCTTCGCCTTTCGCCTTTGTTGGCGGCGGGTTTTACCGAGGCCAAGCTGAAATTAAGAATTCGCCGACTGGCGGAGTCCGGCTACATATCAGTAGGGAAAACCCGGCAGGGACTCCGCCTTACCCTATTGGGCACCGAAGCACTCGCACAGGGTGAAGTATAGCAGGCCTCTCCGGTCCACTGTAAAAACCGTCTGTCTCAACGGCAGGAAAAAGCCTGTAGTCGTTTGACTACAGGCTTTTTCCTTTTATTCTTTTTTTTCCCCTTGGGTCAGTTTATCTCCGGTACTGTCCACGCCGGACTCCAGCGCTGCAATAGCCTTGGACAGCCATGCAGGCAAAGGGGCTCCCAGCCGCCCGGCATTTTCCACGATACTCCCCAGCTCGGTCAGGATATACCAGACCAGCACCAGCACCGTGAGAAATACCGTATAATCGAAGGGCAGGGTCAGGGCGGGGATATGATCCAGGATCAAGCCCAGCACCCCGTCCAGGATGGCGGCCACCAGGACGGCGGCCATGGCTCCCACCTTGTGCCAGAGGCCCTCCCGGGCCGCCTTGCAGGACCACTTCCCCGCCTTGAGGGCGGCGGCGGTGCCGGTGGCGTAGTCCAGCAGCATACAGGCCACCCACGCCACCACCAGCCAGCCGAACCATCCCCACAGGGCGGTCAGGCAGCCCAGGACAGCGGCTACGGCGGCCTTGAAGCCGTTGATGTGGTCCATCAGGCCCCGCCCCCGTCCAGCAAGCCCAGGTTGCGGAGCATCTGAAGGTTAACCAGGTTGTCGTCGGTCAGGCGGAGTCCGCCGCCCTGGTCTCCCCGCAGCACTCCCTCGTCAACGGCTTTCTGCACCGTCTCCCTGGCCCACGCGGGGCAGTTCTCCACACTGGTGTAGACCGGCGGCCGGGCGGCCGTCACGGCCGCGTCGATCATGGCCTGAATTTCCTCTTTCGTCATGTCGGTGTCCTCCTCTCGATATGGGGGCATGGCGGGCGGGTAGTCCCCCGCCCGGATCATACTGCTGGTGTATTTTCCGCCGTCGCTCCACTGGAGATGGGGCCGGTCAGGGAAGCTCTTCCACCGGCCGCCCCACTCAAAGCCCACCTGTTCCCCCAGCTCTCCGGCCCGCTGAAAGAATGTGGAATCCGAATACTCCTGTCCCTTGATGTTCTGGCAGAAGTCGAAGGCCAGCCCCGCCTGCTCCCCGTGAAAGCTGGGTACAGGCGTGGCGGCCGTACCGTTTTCATAGCAGTATTGCTGGTACTCCTCATCCCGCACGGTTCCGGTGACCAGCACCAGAAGCCCCGCCGCGCGGCACAGCTCCAGCCAGGCGCGGCAGTTGGCCGCCACGTCGGGGCGCAGCCGATCAATATCCCGGCTGTTCAGCATTGCTGTTCCCTCCGTTCGCTCGCTCCATGGCTCTCATCCTTTCTCCTGTGGTTCAAAAGGGGGCGGCAAATCCGCCCCCTTCATCTTATGCCTGCACTTCCTCCCACTGCCACATGCCGGGGGTGTCGGGGGGCCAGGTGCAGGGGATCATATCCCCGCCCTCGGCCACCTGGTAGACCTTGCCGTTGTAGCGGTAGCACTTGCCCGCATGGCAATCCATGCCGTACACCCAGGGGATGGGGTCGTCCGCCGTGCCGGCGTGCTCCCGGTCGATGGGCCGGTAGACGGCCAGCATCCCCTCGTCGTGGGGGGCCTGGTGGGCCTGGGGTGTCACCGCCTGCACCACCCGGTAGAGCTGGCCGCCGTCGTTGAGGACCCGCCCCTCAGGCAGCTCCTCGCCGTCTGCCAGTACCGCCGCCCAGGTGGGAAACAGATCGGACATGTCCAGGGCATAGCTGTCCGGGATGGCTGTGCTGGTGGCCGCATAGGACAGCATGGCTGTGCGGAACTGGGGCGTCAGGTCCGGCTCCGGCTCCGGCTTGGGCGGCTGCTCCCGGGGCGTCAGGCCCACCAGCTTGCCGTCCTGTATGTCCAGGTCGCAGTAGCCCGCACAGTCCCAGGCCGTCTGCTCCAGCTCCGGCGGTACGGCAAGCCACCCCTCCAGCCAGCACTCCGTCCGGTGGCTCTGGCTCTGCAGGCCATGGCCGCCGTCCTCCCTGTCCTTAATTTCGATGATGGTCAGCATACAATTCCCTCCTGATCCATTCAAACAGTTTGAGCAGCAGGCGGCCCAGCTTCTGCCGCCTCCCCTCCTTTTCCCTGCCCCGGCCGGGCAGGCGCTCCACCCACCCCTCCAGGGCGGCCAGCAGCTTCCCGCTCCCCCAGCGGCCGCCCTCCGTCCGGCGCAGGCCCTCCCCCAGCTCGGCCGTGCGGGTCTCCCCGCCCCGCACCAGCCGCAGCACCATGGCCCGCAGGGGCGGCCGCTCCGCCGGAGGCCGCCGGGGATTGGGCGCCCTGACCGGTGCCTTGGGCCGGGGGCGCAGCGCCTCCTCCGGCGGCTCCAACTGGTTGAAGTGGGCCATCAGCCGCTCCTCCAGCTCCTCCAGCCCACGCACCTCCGCCCTGGTTCCCACCGCCAGCGTTCCCAGCCGCTCCAGCCCGCACCGGATGGAGCGGAGCACCGAGGCGTGGTCTACCCGCAGCAGCCTTCCGATCTCCCGCAGGCTCAGCCACTCCCCATAGTATAGATAGAGATAGAGCTGCTGCCGCGGCGTCAGCAGGGAGAGCACCGCCTCCAGCACCCGGCCGTCCGCCAGATCCACCACCAGCGGCCCCGGCCCCTGCTGGGCCTGGAGTACCTCATACAGCGCCTTTGCCTCCTTGGCAATCTTTGTACGGCCCCGGCCCACGGTGCGGCTCACTGTCCCCCGGTGGCGCCCCGCCTCCCGGGCCACCTGGGCGGCCTTTTTCCCTCCCTCTACCTGGGCCAGATACTCCCCCTGCTTGTCCGTCACCGCCCGCTCCCGGGCCAGCCGGACGGCCAGGCGCATG